>Ga0213881_10000600_pt1 | contig 21660 bp, 18 predicted proteins | sample BarmaccoBMER_R08_FD_160104 | JGI IMG/M metagenome (GOLD analysis project Ga0213881, IMG submission 160104) | Barbacenia macrantha exposed rock microbial communities from rupestrian grasslands, the National Park of Serra do Cipo, Brazil - ER_R08 ... | reverse complement strand
ACGGTCACCGTCAACCGCGACGGCACCATGACCGCCCGCAAACCCGATGGCACCATATTCCAGCCCGGCCAGCCACCCCCGCCACCCCGCCCCGGATAAACCCCGGACCGGGGCAGCGCCCCGGCCGGGAAACCCAGCACCGGACAGCCGGCGGCCAAAAACGGCGGACAACGCCAGGCCACACGGCTGTCCGATGCTGCCTGGAGCGGCGACGTTCCACAGCCCGCTCATGCCGCTCAGTCTGCCCGTCCTGCGGCAAAGACGTGTCCTGTCCCGGGGATCGCCCCGGCCGGTACTGGCGTTCCAGCGTCTGCGGGTCGGCCGGCCGTGTTCCCAGCGAGCCCAGGGCCGCCGGGCGCTGATGGCCGAGCAGCAGTTCAGCGGCGTGCAAACGCAAGGCCGCATCGTCGGGGCGGTCGTCTATCGCCGCCAGCAGGCCTCGTAGCAGCGGTGGCAGATCCTCGTCCATGTCGCCACAACTGTGGCCGGCCCGGTCCACGCACCGTCCACCGCCGGTCCACCACGCGTCCCCGCGGTGATACCACCGCCGTTCGTGATAAAGAAAAGATTTTGAACGAACGGCGGTGGTGCTTGTGGTAGCGCATCGGAAGCGTCTCGGGAGAGGGTCCCGCCATCAGGTAATCTCTACCCGGTTCAGCTTGCCAGTCCGGAGGCGCAGTTGATGAGGTTGCCGACCGTGGTGTTTTCCGGCCTGCTCGGCATGGCGCTGGCGGCCGCGCCTGCCGGGCGTGCGGTCGCTGATGCGCCGCTGGCCGCCGGCCGGATCGCGGCCGGCTGCCAGCCGCCGGCGGGTCAGCCGCAGCTTTCCGGCCAGCCATGGGCGCAGCAGGCGCTGGACTTCAGCGGCGTGTGGGATCTCACCCGGGGTCGGCACGTCACCGTGGCCGTGGTGGACAGCGGCGTGGATCAGGTCCCGCAGCTGGCCGGCCGGGTGACAGCGAAAGATGAGACCGGAACCGGCACGCAGGACTGCATCGGCCACGGCACGGCGGTGGCGAGCATCATAGCCGCGGCCGACCGGCGCGCCGACGGCATCCCCTTCTTCGGCGTGGCTCCTTCGGCACGCATCTTGTCGGTCAAGGTCACCTCGACCGAGTCGGGTAGCCCCGGGGCCCTCGCGCAGGGCATCATCGACGCCGCGGAAGCGGGGGCCGAGGTGATCAACGTGTCCATACAGACCTCGACCAGCTCGGACGCGCTGCGCTCCGCTGTCGAGTTCGCCCAGGCGCACGACGCCGTGGTGGTCGCGGCGGCGGGCAACGACAACCCGGGGGGCGGCGTGGGGCCGTTCTACCCGGCCAGCTATCCAGGCGTGCTCTCGGTCGGCGCGGTGGACCAGACGGGCGCGCTGGCCAGCTTCACCGACACGAGGACTCCGGTCTCGGTTACCGCGCCCGGCCAGAACATCGCCAGCGACTGGCCTGGCGGCTTCAATCCCGTGAACCAGGGAACCAGCTTCGCGGCGCCGTTCGTCTCCGGGGTGGCGGCCCTGATCCGCTCGGCCTATCCGCAGATGACGGCCGCGCAGGTGGTCCGGCGGATCGAAGCCACCGCGGACGGCAGCACAGGTGAGCACACCGGCGCCGGCCTGGTGAACCCGGTGCAGGCGGTGACGGCGCTGCTGCCCGCGCCCGCGAAGGCGGCCTCCCAGGTCGTGACGGTGCCGCGACCGTCGCGGGCCGATCCGCTCACGCGCAGGCTCGCGTTGTCGGTGACCGGCGGCGCGATCGCCCTCGCCGTCGTGGTGACCGCCGCCGCGCTGGTCATTCCCGCTGGGCGGCGTCGGCGCTGGCGGCCGGGCCACCGGAGGCCGTGGTCGACGTCTTAACCGGGGAACGCCGGGGCGTCATCGGCCAGCGCGGTCTGGACGAGCCTGGGATCGCTCCGGCGCTGGACGAAGTGCCCGCGGCCCTGGACAAGGGGCTGGGCCTTGATCCCGCCGAGCAGGGCGCCTTCGTCCTTGCTGCCCGACATGATCAGGCCGGGCGATCCCATCTCCCTGGCGCGCTGGATGACCGGATCGAACATGGCCCGCCCCGCTCCGCCGGCCGATCGCGCCAGGATCAGGTGCAGCCCGATGTCCCGGGCCTGCGGCAGCAGGTCGGCGAGCGTTGCCAGGGGATTGCTGGCCCCGGCCACCAGGTCGTAATCGTCGACGACCAGGAACAGCTCGGCGCCCTTCCACCAGGATCTGCTGCGAAGCTGTTCCGGCGTAAGGTCAGCCGGTGGCAACCGCTTGACCATAGAGTCGCGGACGTCGTTCGCCAGCGACATCGCACCTGCCGACGACGCGGCGTACCCGATCTGATGATCGATGTCCGCTATGTCCAGCAGCGAACGCCGGTAGTCGATGACGATGACCCGAGCCTGTTCTGGGGTGTATCTGGCGGCCACGCCCCGCGCGATCAGCTTCAGCAGGTTGGACTTCCCGCATTCGGTGTCGCCGAAAACCAGGAAGTGCGGGTCGTCGGCGAAGTCGAGGAACACCGGCGCGAGGTTGCTCTCGTCGATGCCGAACGGGATCCGGGTGCCGGTCTGTGCCGCGTCCGGCAGCGCGCTCGCCGGGACGGCTTCGGGCAGCAGCCGGACCCGCGGCGCGCGCTGCCCCCGCCACGCGCCGCCCACCGTATCGACCATGGCCCGCACTCCATCGGCCAGGCTGTCCGCGCTCTGCTGACCGTCGATACGGGGAAGAGCGGCCAGGAAGTGGAGGCCTTCGCGGGTCAGGCCGCGGCCGGGCGAGCCCTCGGGCACGTTGGCGGCGCGAGCGCGGCCGACCTCGGACTCGTACGTGTCGCCGAGCCGCAGCTCGAGGCGGGTTCCGAACAGATCCCTGATGGCCGGGCGGAACTCCGACCATTTGTTGGTCGCCGCCACCACATGGATGCCGTAGCCGAGTCCGCGGGCGGCCAGGGCGGTGACCGCCTGCTCGAGCGCCTCCTGTTCCTGGCGGAAGGTGAGCCAGCCGTCGACGACCAGGAAGACGTCGCCGAAGCCGTCGCCGGACAGCTCTCCGCCGGCCCGCATCCGCCGGTAAGCGGCGATCGACTCGATCCCCCGCTCAGCGAACTCCCGCTCCCGCGCGTCGAGCAGGGTCTGCATCTCGGCGACGGTCCGCCGGACCTTCTCGCCCTGCATCCGGGTGGCCACGTCGCCCGTGTGCGGCAGGCCGGCCAGCGCGCTCATGGTGCCCCCGCCGAAGTCCAGGCAGTAGAACTGGACCTCTCGCGGCGTGTGCAGCAGGGCCAGGGAGGCGATCAGGCTGCGCACCACCGTCGACTTGCCGCTCTGCGGCGCCCCGGCCACGGCCACATGACCAGCGGCCCCGGACAGATCGAGCCAGAACGGGTCGCGTCGCTGATCGAACGGCCGGTCGACAATGCCGACGACGGCATGCAGCCGCCCGCGCCAGTCCCAGCCGTCGGCCGTGAAACCGAGCTGAGCAGTGGCCGACAGCGGCGGGAGCAGCTGATCGAGCGTGGCGGGCTCGTCCAGCGGCGGCAGCCAGATCTGGTGCGCGGCCGGGCCATGGCCTGCGAGCTGCCGCACGGTGATGTCGAGCAGGCTGTCGCCCGCGGCCCTGCCGTCCGGCGCTGAATTGGCCTGGGCCTCCGGCCGGGGCGCCATGGTGGTTGCGGATGGCTGCTCGGCTTCAGTGGGCTCGGGTTTGATGAGGACATGGCCGAACGGGACGACCATGCTCGGGATCCGGTGCGGCGCCGTGGGGTTGCCTCGCACCGCGCCAGCCGGCGGACCTGAGACGTAGGCGGCCTTGAACCTGGTCATCCCGGTGGCTTCGAACTTCAGGTAACCGTTCCCCGGCTGCGAAGGCAGCTCGAAGGCGTCCGGCACGCCGAGCACCGTCCGCGACTCCATCGCCGAGAAGGTGCGCAAGCCGATACGGTAGGAGAGCTGGGTGTCGAGGCCGCGCAGCCTGCCCTCCTCCAGACGCTGCGAGGCAAGCAGCAGGTGAACGCCGAGCGACCGGCCCAGCCTGCCGATCATGACGAACATGTCGATAAACTCGGGCTTGGCCGACAGCAGCTCGGAAAACTCGTCGATTACCACGAACAGCGTCGGGAGCGGGGCCAGCTTCGCCCCCTTCTCCCTGGCCTTCTCGTAGTCGCGGAGCGAGGCATAGTTGCCGGCCGCGCGCAGCAGCTCCTGCCTGCGGACCATCTCGCCGTGCAAGGCGTCGCGCATCCGGTCGACCAGCGGCAGCTCGTCCTCCAGGTTCGTGATCACCGCGGAGACGTGCCGCAGCGAGTCCAGTCCGAGGAAGGTCGCGCCGCCCTTGAAATCCACGAGCACGAAGTTGAGCACCTCGGACGAATGGGTGAGAGCGAGCCCGAGCACCAGCGTCCGGAGCAGCTCGGACTTGCCCGACCCGGTCGCGCCGATGATCAGGCCGTGCGGGCCCATTCCGCCCTGCGCCGACTCCTTGATGTCAAGGTCGACCGGCTGGCCGTCGGCGTCGGTACCGATCGGGACGCGCAGCCGGTTGCGCGCCGGCCGCGGTGCCCATAGCCGCGCCACGTCGAGGGCCTCCGGATAGTCGATGTCGAGCAGCGAGGTGAGCGTGGTGTTCACGGCCAGCGCGTCCTGCGCTGCCGCGCCTGTCGCCGGCGGGCGCAGCGGCGCGAGCTGGCGGGCCAGCGCCTCCGCTTCCGCGAGGGTGAGCCCGTCGGGAGAGCCGATGAGCGTGGCGGCCTCGCTCTGGTTCCCGCCCTGGTTCCGGCCGAGCCTTTCGAGCTGGCCCGGCGCCACACGCAACCGCAGCGTCGCGGCGTCGGCCGGGGAGGTCGTGCCAGCGCCGATGTCGATGATCAGCACGCCCTGCACGCCGTCCATCGCGAGCTGGGAGTTCCGTATGCTCTGGTCGCCGTCCACGACCACGACGTGATATGGCACGGTGACCTCGGAGTCTCCGCTCACGAACCGCGGCCGGTCCTTGAGTTCCTCGTTGAGCATGGCCTCGTGCTGCCGCAGCGTCGGCGTCATCATCCGGGCCGGCCCTGCGGCATCCACCAGCGTCGGGTGCATGTTGTGCGGCAGCCACTTGACCCACTCCCACCACTGAATCTCGCTGGCCCCGGCGCAAACCGAGATGCGCACGTCATCGGGCGAATGGAAGACGGCGATCTGCGCGATCATCGCCCTGATCATCGCGTAGACCGTGTCCAGGTCACCGGCGAGCTTGATGCGGGCGAACGAACGCATCGATATGCTCACCGGCAAGCCGGACAGGCTGGCGTGGGCCCGGACGAACCTGCGCAGGGCGCCCGAGCACAGTGGGTCGAGATCCTCGACCGGCTTGGTTTCCGGCGGCACGAGCTGCACGGCCAGCCGCTGGCTTCCGGTGCCGAGGCGGACCGTGAGGAAGTCGGGGTCGCTGGGCCGGCGTTCCCAGATCCTGGCCAGCTCGGCGTCGGCGAGCAGCGCCGGGAGTGCGGCGGGATCGGGATTGGCCCATTCCAGCGCGGCGCGCTGTAGTGCTCCGACCCTGCGGACCTGCCGCCGCACCTGCCCCAGATAGCGCAGGTAGTCACGGCGCGCGCCGTTCAGCCTGATCTTCCGCTCGCCCTTGCCGCGGCCGGCCTGGCCGATCATCATGCCGCCCATGCCAACGGCCATCGTGCCGCCGCCGACCACGCGCAGCGGGCCTCCGCCCGGACCCGCGATCATCGTGGCCGTTCCGGCCGCCATGGCCAGCATCGGCAGGTACGTCAGCGTCTGCTGGAAGCTGTCTTGCACGACTTCGGGGATCTCGGGCGGTGACTCGAGCAAGATCTCCCCGCGGGGCATCTCAGGAGGCTTGCGGCGCTGACCGCGACGGACGGTAATGGTGCTCACTGACTGTGCCTTCCCCGTCTCCGTGTGCCTGGTGCGTGTGCTTGGCCCGGCTCGTCAGGCCACATAGCGGCCGACCTTCCAGTTTGGGTGGAGCCGTCCACTGACCGTCCACCCACCGTCCATCGGTGAGCGGCGTCGCGAAAAGCGCTGGCGCACCCCGTTCCCGGAACACCCGGACTCGATTATGATCCGCAACGTTGGGGTATGCGGCGAATCGCGCCGTCACGGGGAAACCGACACACCGTAGGCGTAGGGGGTTTGCATGTCCGTGTCCACCAGCATCGACATCTGCCGGGTCAGCGTGGTCGGGCCGCAGCGGCGGGTCGACATCGCGCTACCGGCCTATGTCAGTTTCGCGGACCTGTTCCCCACCGTCGCCAGGTACGCCGGGCTCGACCAGGCCGGCGAACAGGCGCCCGGCGGCTGGGTGCTCCAGCGCCTGGGCGAGCAGCCGTTTCCGCCGACGGCGACCCCGCGCCAGGTGGGCCTGCATGACGGTGAGCTGATCTATCTGCGGCCGCGCCAGGCGCAGCTTCCTGAGATGGCGTTCGACGATGTGGCTGATGTGATCAGCTCCGCGGTGAACGACCGGCCCGATCGGTGGGGTCCGGGCGACACGCGGCGGATCGCATTCGGCGCTGCGGCGGCGGCGTTGTTCGCCGGGGCCGCGGTCCTGCTCCGTTCCGGACCGCCCTGGAGTCCGGCCGCGCTGGCGGCCGGGGCGGTCGCGGTCGCGCTGCTGGCCGCCGCGCTGGCGGCATCGAGGGCCGCGGGTGACTCCGCGGCCGGTGCGGTGCTGGGCTACGCCGCGTTTCCCTATGCCTTTCTGGCCGGGCTGCTCGGTCCGGCCGGGGACACCTCGCTGTCTCATCTCGGACCGCTCCACATGCTCTCGGGGGCTGCCGTCCTGGCGCTCGCCGCCGTTGTCGCCGCCGCCGCTATCGGCGATGGCCTGCCGGCGTTTCTCGGCATTGCCGCCTCGGCGCTGGCGCTGGCTGGGGGGAGTGCGGCCGATGCCTTCGGCCACATCAGCCCCGCGGGTGCCGCGGCCGTGATCGCGGCGATCGCGCTCGCCCTGACGCCGCTCATCCCCGCGATGTCGTTCCGCGCCGTGGGGCTGAGCCTCCCCCCGGTGCCCCGCGACGCCGATGATCTCCGGCGGGACACGCTGACCGTAGCGGGCGGGCGATTGCTCGGACAGACGGTCGCCGCCGACCGGATGGTGACCGGCGCCGTTTCGGGTATCGGCTTGGTGGCCGTGGGGGCGGAGGTGACGCTGGCCGTCGCTCATGGCGTGCTGCCCCGGGTGACGGCGGTGACGCTGGCCTGCGCGCTGCTGCTGCGCTCGCGGATGTTCCGCGGCCGGGCTCAGCGGCTCTGGCTGCTGATTCCAGGCTACGGAGGCCTGTCGCTGCTCGCTGTCGTGGCCTCGTTCGGCGCCACGGCCGCAGGCCCAGGCCAATTCAGCGCCGCCTGGCCTGCCTTGCTGGGTCTCGCGCTCGCGCCGCTGGTGGCCGGGGGCGGCCTGGTGATGTGGGCTGGGACGTGGGTGTCTTCGCACCGCCCCTCGCCCTTCTGGGGCCGCGCGGCGGACATCCTCGACACGATGCTGATTGTGAGCCTCGTTCCGCTCGCGCTGGGTGTAGCGGGCCTGTTCGGCCACATCCGCGGCCTGTCGGGCTGACCCTGAGCGGTTTCCGCGTCGCGTGGACACAGAAGGGACGGCGCGTGGACGCCGGGTGGACGGCGTGCCCGAACCTGGTGGGGTAAACGCCCGCGACGGCGTTCGCCGCCGCGATGCCGGACAACCCACTGACAAGAGCTATCGCTATGCAGAATCGCAAGGATCTGCTGCAGGCCCACCGGCTGATGACCCAGCGGGCCGCGCTTGCGCTGCTCGGCGGTGATCCTGACCCGGCAGATCAGCCGCTGCGACGGGTCAATGTGGGCACCTTGTCCGGAGTTCTCGTCGCGGTGATGACCGCGGCGATCTTCGGAATCTGGGGACTGGTCTCGCCCGGAGCCGCCCAGGGCCTGACCGCTCCCGGCACGCTCGTCATCGACAAGCAGACTGGTACCTCATATATAGCGTGCATGGGCGGGAAGCTGTGCCCGGTGGTCAACTACGCGTCAGCAAGGCTGGCGCTCGGCGGCAATTCCCTGGACCAGCGGCTGGTGAGCCAGGCGTCGCTCGCGCACTACCAACGTGGCCCGCTGATCGGAATCCCCGGGCTGCCGCAACCGCTTCCGGACCGCTCCCTGCTTGTCGGCCAGCCGTGGTCGGTCTGCGTGCAGAACACCGCCAACTCCGCCACCTTGCAGCAGCAGATGCTCACCACCCTGGTCGGCGGCCAGAGCGTCGGTGGCACCCCGCTGGCGGGAGGCAGCGCCCTGCTCGTCCAGGCCCAGGGCCAGGACTGGCTGCTCTACCGAGGCCAGCGCCTGCTGATTGACGGGAACATGACCCAGAACCTCCCCAACACCCCGCAACCCGTTCCTGTGCCCGCGGGCTGGCTGGACGGGGTCCGGCGGGGCCCGGATTTCGTGGCTCCCACGATCACGGGGTTCGGGAACCTGGTGCAAGGCCCGGACGGCGGCGGGGATACGGTCGGCCAGGTCTTCCAGGTAAAGGGGGTTCCCGGCAGCCCGGCCCAGTTTTTCGTGCTGCTCAACGACGGCGGTCTGGCGCCGATCACGCAGACCCAGGCGGACCTGCTGTCTTTCGTGCCGGGGCAGCCGGCGCTGAAGACACTGCTGCCTTCGCAGGTCACCGGTCACCTGTCTCACGTTACGGTGCCCGATGGTGGCTTGCCCGCCAGGATGCCGACGTTCGTGCGCTACGACCCGAACACCGCGTTGTGTACGACCTACTCCGGGCCGGATCCGGCTGGCGCCGCGGCCGCAGGCCCAGGCCAATTGGACGCCGCGGCCGGAGGCCCAGGCCAATTCAACGCCGTCCTGACGGTGGGCGGCTCGGTCCCCGCCAACGGAGTCCCGACCGGCGGTGCGGCGGGGGTGGACCGGCTCGCACTGCCGCCAGGGGCGGGCGCGCTCGTCGGCGTGGTCCCTGGCCCTGGGCAGGGCGGTTCGTCGGTTACGAGCTACTTCCTCGTGACGGAAGGGCACAGGTACGGCCTGGCGTCCCAGGATGTGGCCGCCATGCTCGGGTACGACCTTGCCCGCCAGCGCACCCTTTTGCCCGCCAACATTGTTGATCTGGTTCCCGCCGGGCCGGCGCTCGATCCGGCGGCGGCCCGGCAGACGGTCACCACGGCATTCACTGGCACTGCTGGCCAGTGAATACCGCATTACGGCCGGGAAACGTCATTCCCGGCCGGAGGTATCGCGGCAAGAACGCCGCGGATTAGCCAGAAGACCTATTTCGCGTGCAACAACAACTTATCCCGGTCCGGATTTCCTTACATACATATTATCTGCGGCCTGCCAGGCGAACCGGTCGGCCCAATAGGACGTATTTACCAGTAGAGTCCGTTTAGACGGGGTATCTGATGACACACCCGGCTAAACCAGAATCACTGTCTAGGGAGGAATACAGTGGCTAACCAGACATCAGTCGACCGCTCAGCAATGGCGACCGCCGCGGGTCAGATCCAGGATGCCGTGACCAGCATCAAGGGTATTCAGACCCAGCTCGGTGGCTACCACAGCGACCTTCAGGGCGGCTGGCAGGGCCAGGCCTCGACCGCTTTCACCAACGCATACACCGGATTCAACGACAATTTTACCAAGGTGATCAACGCCCTTCAGGGAATGTATGACAACCTCACCGGCACGCACCAGACCTACATGAACACCGAGCAGAACCAGACTCAGGCCGCCAACCGCATCAACTCGATGCTGAACGGCTGACGTTATTTCCCGCGCATAGGTGAAAGGAACCATGATGAGCAACAACGACTACACGATGGCCAACTTCGGCTCGCTCCAGACGGCGGAATCGAACTTCCAGAGTGCCTACTCGGGACTGCAGAGCCAGCTCTCGGACCTGGAGACGAGCCTGCAGCGGAACCTGTCCGAGTGGACCGGTGACGCACAGCAGGCCTACTGGAATTACAAGTCGCAGTGGGACCAGGCGGCGGGCAACTGCGCGCTGATCCTGCAGAACCTGCAAGGTGTGGTCGGTGACGCGCACACCAATTACACCACCGCGGAGCAGTACAACTCCAACCTGTGGAACGCCTGAAGCGACGAAGCCCGAAGCACATATAGGAGGTGAGGGCCATGGCTAAGGTTACGGGTGCAGGCGGTGATTTTGGTTCCCCCCAACCGGCCAGCCAGACCAATTCACACGGGGGGAGCCCTTGGCGCAGCGATGGGTCGGCCTACTCGAGCGACTACCATCCTGGTACGCTGCCGGAGTCGACATTTCCCCCCAACCTGAACGTCGGCGGCTCTGGAAGCGTGTCCTATAACCCAGACAAACTCATGCAGGTCGCAAGGGCGATGCGAGACGAGTTGGACACACTGAACGGGCCGAAGGGAGCACTCGTCGAGCTGAGGGGGAACCCGAACGTAAACATATTTCCCCCAGGGCAGCCGAACCAGTCCCTCTTGCCCACGGCAGCGGCATTCAGCACCAACGCCACCAACGCGACCACTGGTGTCACAAAATTCTATGACGATCTGTCGTTCGCCTACGACACGGTGATCAGGAACATCAACGCGACGGTTTCGAGCTATAACGACGCCGATCAGGCGACGCAGCAGGCCGCCAACAACGTGGATGCCTGAACGGGGATGGAGAGCAAGAAAGGAGAGGAGCCGTGGCAAACCCTGGCAGCGGCGGAGCTACCCCGACCCAGGCCGATAAGTATCCGGTCAGGACCCAGGACGTATCTGTTCCTCCGGTAATATTGGCGCCCTTGTCTGGAAGCAAAGGGGGCGTAATCGCAAGCCTACTTAAGAGCCTGAATCCCGGTGCGGTGGCAAGCGCGGGTAAAGCCCACACGGACGTTAGCGAAGCGCTGGCCCAGACAGCGCAGAACCTGATTGACCACGCCACCGTACTGAGCCAGAGCTGGAGCGGCCAGGCCGCGCAGAACGCGATGAACCAGTTCCGGCAGTTGCACGACACCGCGATTAAACTGGCGCAGGCAAGCGCACAGACCGGTTCGGTGTTGCAGTGGCTCGGCGGAGAGATCCTGCCCTGGTACAAGGATTACCAGTTCAGCGACAACATAGTTCAGAACATAACCGAGGGTGAGGCGGTAGATATCCTGACCCGCCTTGGCAACCGGCTGGTCATGGCAAACGACGGGCTGCCGGACAGCGTCGACAAGACACAGCTACCGGGCCCTGCCAACTACGGCACGCCCGGTACGACCAATGGGCTACCCAATCCCGGTGTGCCCGGTGCCGGTCTTCCGCCTGGTAGCGGTCTTCCTGGCGGCGGCCTTCCAGGCAATGGCGGTGCGGGCGGCGTCAACGGCGGTCTGCCGGGCAGCGGCCAGGGCGGCACTGTCCCGGGGATGCCAGGGACCGGCACGGTTCCTGGGGCGCCTGGAACCGGAGTTCCTGGGTCCGGAACCGGCGCTCCACCTGGAGTCGGCAGCTCGGTACCTGGCACTACCCAGACAGCCGGCTACACCGGCCCGCCTCCGGGTCTCGGCTCTGGCAACGTCCCCGGTCTCGGGGCGGGCGTGCCCAAGATGCCCGGCCTGGGCGGGGGCCCAGGATTGGGTGGGCTCGCTCCGATCCCGCCGCTCGGCGGGCTGGCGGGCGACGGCGCGCTCGGTGGACCGGGCGCGGCGCTGAGCGACGGCCCCGGCGGACTCAACGCCGAGAAGGCCGCGGCCGACGAGGCGGCGGCGATGGGCGCGCAGGACAGCGCGGCCGCCGAGGGCATGGCGGGCATGCCGATGGGCGGAGGCGGCGCCGGCCAGGGCGGTGAGAAGGAACGAAAGCGTGAGGCCTGGATGAACGAGGATGACGAGATCTGGGGCCTCAACGAGGTCTCCACCGTCCCCCCGGTCATCGGGGCGGCCTGACCAAGCCCGGTCAGATCACCTCGCGGGAGCACGAATCGATGCTGTGGCCGGGCGGCCCCGATGCCTGCCCGGCCACGGCTCATGTGAGAGCCACTCAGATGAACGAGGGATCATACCGATGGATGACCGGAACCCTAATCCAGCCGTCGAACTGAACAGACTGCTTGGCGAGGCGCAGGCCATGGCCGACGCCGCCCGCTGCGCCTACCGCCCGCTGCCCGAGGTAGCCCAGGCGACCGACCACACCGGCGCGGTAACGGTGACCATGGAGGACCATAGCGCGCGAGTCGCCAGGGTTTCGGTAGCCGCCGACTGGAAGAACAAGCTCAGCGTAGCCAGCCTCGGCGTGGCGGTCATGGAGGCCACAATGGCGCTCCAGTTGGGGCCGGTCAAGGACTTCTTCGAGACTCTGTCCGATGCTGCGGCCTCGCCTGGCCCCCCTCCACCTCCGCCGCCGCTCCCAGCGAGCCTCCCAGACTTTAGCAAGCTGAGCTGGGACGACCTCGGCGACATGCTTGACACGGTGAACCGGGCGTTCGATGCCCTCGCTGCTACCACTGGGACCGGCAAAGGCGCAGGCAATGACCAGAGCACCGGGAAGACAGTCGGCCGCAGCGCCAATCACCGGGTCGAGGTCACCCTGGCCTCCGGCCAGCTCACCTCGGTAGCGATCGACGAGAAATGGGCCAGCACGGCTGGCCGTCAGCAACTGTCCGATTCACTGAACCAGGCGTTCGAGGCCGCTTACGCGACTGTCCCCTGCTCCGGGCAGGGCTGTGACGAGGGAGCGGCCACCGAACTTAGGGCCCTACTACAGAAGGTGGGAATCGAACTGCCACCCCCTCAAGGAAGGATTCTCCTGCCGTGACCACACCGGCTCCGCCGTCCGGCTCTTCCCCGTCCGTCCCGGGCAATTCCCCGGGTGGGAACGGCATCAGCGTCGGCGCTCTTGACGCGTTCACCAGCGACGCGGCTGCATGGGACAATAATGCTAAGACCCTTGATAAGGCCAGGAGGGGTGCCGCAGGCCTGGGCCTGAAAGCATCGGACTTCGGACCGGTCGGCCTTATCGGGCCCGGCGTTCCTAGCGAATACAACAAGGTTCAGCAGAAGATCGAGGACAGATGCCGCGAAGGCAGCGCGGTTATGCACGCCATTGCGAGCAATCTGATCAAAACTAGGGATACCTACCAGAATACCGAGAACGCTAATGTTTACGCCGCGACCAACGTCAATAGGTAAACGGAGGGCATGAAAATGAATGCGGAGACAGTGCTTGCCCAGCTTGGAGGAGCCGCCAGCCAAGCGGAAAATCTCCCGCAGCGGCTGATTGACATCATTAACCAAATAATTCAGAAAGCAAACTCTCTTCTCCAGAGCGTTCCGCCTTTCCTGCAGGAGGTGGCCAGGGAGATTGCCACCGGAGTACAGAGCGCACTAGAATGGCTCAAGAAAGCAGCGGCGAGCGTAGTAAAGTTCATCAAGGATGACATCGTGCCCTACCTGAATTCTCCATTCACTCTTTACAACACGGGAAATGGCTGGACCACTGATGTCTATAGCTACGCGAATGACGTTGTTGGTGACATTTCGAACTCAGACGACGTCCAGAACTGGTGGACTGGTCAGGCGAGCACGGAGTACCAGCAGCTCGTGCCCAAGCAAGGCACGGCTGCGCAAAAGGTTGCCAGCTTTGCAGCCACTGTGACAAGCGCACTCCAGGACATGGCTTGGGGAGTCGGGCTATTGTACATCGCCGCTATCGCTATCGTGTTGGCCGTCGTATTCGATGAGATCGTATCGCTTGTCGCGATGACCACTGTCATAGCCATACCCCCAGCCATTGCGACGGCAATCATAGGGTTTCTGGGGGCTATTGGTGGCGTCGCAGGCATTTATGGCGGATTCAAGACGGTAGTCCAAGGGGCGCTGAACGATTTCAGCAAGCTGCTTCAGGTCGATAAGGACGACAGCGCCTTCCCCGAAGGGCAGTGGCCCGGGACATCTGGCCAGCTTGCGTCCGATGTTGGTGCGCTCAGCGATCCTCACTCATTTACGCCAATTAAAACTAGTTAAATTGGCTCTACATAGACCGAAGGTTTGGGCTACGGTCATCAGCGGTATCGATGGCGTCATCGATCCCGCTGCGGCGAGATGTTCCTGGGTCGCTTTCCCTTCGGCGAGGCACAAGCTTTCCGCGGGACACCGGCCCTGCTCCACTATCTGGCGCGATGGATGGACAGAGGACAGTCCATGGACGGCGACGCCGAAACCGAAGGAGATCGCTATCCAGGGGTGAAACCAGTGCCGTTCGTGTTCTAGAACGATGTTGAGCATGAGCCGGAGCCCAGCCGGGCGTACCCGGGTACCCGAGGCACTCGTCGCATATCTCCGCCTCGCCAAGCGGCTGGCCGAAGACCTTGGCCTCGACCCGACCCCGCCGTCACCCGGCTGCATGAGGCCATCTTGAGGCACGAGGACGGAGCATGGACCGCCGGGGGACACGCGGTGGACGGCTTCCTCAACAATGCACACGGCATCTGCTTATCAGGATGCTCACGCCTATCAGGAGAGGGCTTGCATGAAACGAGTCCACCGTCCGCCACGCATTGGGGTGACCGCCGCCGTGCTGGGGCTGGCCATGACCGGCGCGTTCGCCGCCTCGTCCGGGGCGCAAGCGTCGCCGCCCGCGCCGGCGTCGCCGCCCGCGTCGGCCTACGTCGCGCTGAGCGGCAGCGCGCCGACCATCCACGCCACCTCCACGGGCAGCTACACCAGCCCGCGGATGTCCGTGGAGCTGGCCCTCGCGCCCCGGGACCAGAGCGGGCTGAACGCCCGGCTCAAGGCCCTGTACGCCAAGGGCAGCGGAAGCTACCACCAGTGGCTGGCCAAGGGCCAGTTCAACGCGCTGTACGCGCCGGCCACGGCGACGCGGTCGGCGATCACCAGCTACCTGGCGAAGAGCGGGCTGAGCGTCCAGCCGTCGGCGTCGCCGTTCCTGGTGCGCGCCGTGGGCAGCAGCCAGCAGGTGTCGGCCGCGTTCGGCACGACGCTGAGCAACTACCGCGCCGCGGGCGGGGCGCGGTTCTTCGCCAACTCCACTGCGGTGCGGCTGCCCGCTAGCCTGGCCCCCGGGGTGCTCGGCGTGATCGGGCTTAACAACGCCTCCCGCAACACCCCGATGTTCGGGGGAGCGGGCACGGTCGGCGCCAGGCCGAAGACGGCCGCCAGGCCGAAGACGGTCGCCAGGCCGACGACGGCCGCCTTCAGGCCAGCGGCGCACGGGGTACCACCGGTCAACGCGTGTGAGACGTCGTACCCGACCGTCGCGCAGCTGTCCGGCTTCGCCAGCAACGGCACGTTGTTCCCGTTCGGCTACGGCGGCGGGCCGGGCTGCAGCGGCCTGACGCCGTCGCAGGTCAACTCGATCTACGGCGCACCGAACGTGGGGCCGACGGGCCGGGGCAAAGGCATCACGCTGGGCCTGATCGAGTTCACGGGCTACCAGGTAAGCGACGACCAGACCTGGGCGCAGACCTTCTACGGTTCGGGTTACACCATGCCGGAGATAGATAACGTGCCCGTGGACGGCGGCCCGCTGAACCCGCAATGCCCGGCCAGCGACCCCTGCCCGCCGAGCATCAACGGCTACGCTGGGGATCTCGAGGCAAGCCTCGACATCCAGCGGCTGCTGACCATCTCACCCGATGCCGCGAAGATCATCACCTACAACGCGGCCAACGACACCACCGGACAGACCGGGGTCGATGACTACGCCCGGATCGCCAGCGACGACATGGCGCAAGTGGTCAGCAACAGCTGGGCCAGTGTCGAGGCCGTCCAGACCCCGGCCATCGAGCAGGCCGAGAACGTGGCCTTCGAGCAGATGGCGACCCAGGGGCAGACCATGATCTCCGCGGCCGGCGACTGGGGCCCGAATGTCCTGGAGCTGTTCAACGGCTCCACCGCCCCCAGCCTGGTTGATCCCGCGGGGTCGCCATGGCTGACCGCCGTGGGCGGCACCACGCTGGGGAACTACGACCCCGGCACCAACCCCACCCCGGGATACCCGGCCGGGGCGGAGATGGTGTGGAACACCGACAACCTGTGCAAGGAGAGCAGCACACTGGTGGGTCCGCTCAGCGGCTTCCAATGGTGTATCAGCCTCGATGGCATCGGCGGTTCCGGGATGGCGGGCGGCGGCGGCTCCAGCCTGTACTGGGGGCGGCCCTCGTACCAGACCGGCCCGGGCGTCGACAACCCCTTCACCACCCGCGGCAACGGCACGAACCAGTGCTCGCTGGCCCCGGTCGGGACACCGTGCCGCGAGGTACCCGATGTCTCGGCCCTCTCCGACGCCTTCACCCCCTACGCCGACTTCTGCGTAGCCAACCCCAGCCTGCCTAACAGTGGGTGCGCGGGGAGCATAACGCGAAATGAGATTATCCCAGGCTGGTACGCCGGCACCGGGACCAGCGGGGCCGCGCCCCTGTGGGCCGGCATCGCCGCCGACCTCGACAGCTACACCGGCGCCCGGGTGGGGTTCCTCAATCCGCTGCTGTACTCGCTGTTCAACACCGACCCCGGCAAGTACTTCCACGACATCACCGGCGTCGGGCAGGCCAACCAGACCAACGGCCTGTTCCCGGTGACGCCGGGATACGACGAAGCCACCGGGATCGGCACGCCGAAGATGGCGGCGCTGATCACCGAAACCGGGATCGCCCCGGCGGGGTGACATGACGACCGGCCTGGCGCAGGGGTGGCCCGAACATGCTGCTCCCGCGCCAGGCCACCACGCGGCTGATCAGCTGATCCGCTTCTACTTCCCGGCTCGCGTGCCTGGAATTGGAGCTTGGGCCGGGCCGGCACCGGGAGCTTACCGGCGAGCTACGCGCGCTGGTGAGCGAATGGCCGCTGCGGGAACGGCTAGCCGGGCTGCTGATGCTGATGCTGGCGCTGTGCCGGTCAGGCCGGCAGGCCGAGGCGCTGGAGGCCTACGACCGGCTGGCCGAACGGCTCGCCGATGATCTCGGCCTAAATCCCTCCACCGCGGTGATTCGGCTGCACGAGGCCATCTTGCGGCAAGACCCCGCGCTGGCGGGGACCGGCCTGCCAGCTAGAGCTCTGGGTCCGGACAAGGTTCGCCCGCTTTGCCCGCGCCCAGGGCGGCCGGGCCTGGCTCGCGCGGCGGCGCGGTGCCAGGGATGACGATGGCGCCATCGATCGCGCTGGCCCGGGGCCTGCTCCGGGCGCGGGAGGCTGTTGCCGCGGCAGCAGTTAATGAGTCGCGGGGAACGGGCATTCCAGGCAGTTTTCGTGGTGGTTTCTGGCTCTGCGGTGCTTTTTGGCCACCGGGTGCACAAAAGTAACCGCAAAGCCCGGATCAACCGCGCGAGCACTGCGGCGTCACACCGGCATACCGGATGAAAACGGGCCGCCCTGGCGCTTGCGATGGACGGATAGAGGACATTCCGTGGACGGCGACGCCGAAACTGGGCAGACGGATCGTTGTCCAGGGGTGAAACCATGCCGTTCGTGTTTTACGACGGTGCTGACGAGCATGAGCCGGACCCGGCCGCCGCATCAGACGCACCGGGTCCGTGGCTGTGGCTTGGCGGCCAAGCAACCGACGGCGACCTGCCGCTTCTTCAGCCGGCCGCCGGCTCCGGAGCCGGGACGCAACGGCCGGCCGGGCCGACCCGCCCGGCAACCGCCGCGGTGCTGGAGATCGTCGATGGTCCCGCGGCGGGAGAGTCGTTCGGCCTCTTGGCCGGCCGTACCGTCGTGGGGCGAGGCGGCCGGGCGGACGTGCGCATCGACTCGTCCGACGTCTCCAGGGAACACTGCCTGCTAGAGGTCACCGAGGCCGGCGAGGTCACGCTCACCGATTTGGGCTCGCGCAATGGAACGGAAGTCAACGGCTTCCAGGTGGCCGACCCGGTGCCGGTGGGTCCGGCGGACGTCATCGCGCTGGGCGGGACGGTGCTCATCCAGGTGCGGTCCGTGACCGCGCTACCGCCGCGAGCCGGGGCGGGCTCCGCCCGCGAGGTCCGGCCTGGAGACGGGCCGCCCACCACGAAGGCAGTTACCCAGGAACCGGCCGGGCTGGCGCCCGGCGCGACGCCGAGGGCCAGCAAGCCGATCTTCAGTATCTCGGCGCTCCTCAGTCCGCTGACCATGGCGGCGGTCACGGTGGTGATCACCCACCAGGTCAGATACGCGGCTATCGCGGGTCTCAGCCCGCTCATGGCGATCGTGAACTTCGCCGGAGGACGCACCAGGGACAGGGACAGCGTCCGGTCCAGCGTGCCTGCCTTCCGCGACGAGCCTGAACAGGTGCCCATCGAGGCCGACCCCCCTGCGATGGAAATCGAGCCGGAGTTGGAGCACCCGGTGAGCGCCGCACGGGAGGCGACGCATCTGGACCGCCTCCGTCCGGCGCCGCTCCCCGCGCCGGATCCGCTGCCGGGCAACATACCGCTGGCCGCCGTGACCGACCGAACGGGCAGGGGTTTCCAGACCCAGACAACCGGCCTGCCGGCGCTCGCTGTGGCGGACGACTCGTACCGGCAGAGCCAGTACCTGGCCGGCTGGGACCCCGCAGCCGGGAACCTGCTGCTGTACGGCATGTCCGGATACGGCACCACCAGCGCGCTCGCTACCCTCGCGATCGCCATTGCCCGCGCCCGGCCGCCGGACGCCGTCCACCTGTACGTGCTGGACCTGGGTACCGGGAAGCTGGCCCCGCTGGTCGGCCTGCCGCACGTGGGCGCCTACATCGGGCCCGCCGAACGGGAGCGGCAAGGCGGCCTGGTCCGGCTACTGTGCCAGGAACTCGACGCCAGGAACGCATCTGGCGGACGGGACCGCCCGGCGGACGTGCTGGTGCTCATCGACAGCATTGGCTCGCTGCTGGCCGGATTCGGCAAGGATGCGGCCGCGGAGCGGGTACCCGAGGACCTGGAACGCGTGTACGTCGAGGGGCCGACGGTCGGGATCAGGTTCGCGGCTACCGCCGACCGCGGTGACGCCGTGCCCAGATTGTGGGCCGCCCTGACCGAGCAGAAGCTGCTCTTCCAGCTGGGCGGCCCGGACGGCTACGAGAGCTTCGACATCCCGCACCCCGCCATTCCGAGCTCCTTGGTTCCCGGGCGTGCGGTGATCGCCGCCACCGGCCAGCTGATCCAGTTCGCCTGGCCTGGCGCCGACCTCACCGAGCAGGTGGCCCGGGCTGGCGGCTGCTGGGCGGGAGCATCCCGCGTCCAGGCAATGGGATAGTCCGATCATCCGCGTGTCTCTTTGCCGCCATTACGAAATGGCAGCTCTCGCATATGGTGGTCGAGCCGTAGCAGACAGCGAGTTCGTGATATCCGCGCTGGCTGCATATGGTCCCGGGCCAAACCCGGCCAGGGTTGTCTTGCTCGGCGTCTTCGGGTTGCGGGTCCGCTTCGGTCCAGGCGCCGTCCTGCCAGACACGGAAACGTCCGGCGACATATGTCCACGGCTGCGGCGCGGCAACTCCGTCGAGCGCCGGATCGGGTCGCGGCATGGTGTGCAGCGGCGGCGCCCAGCCCCGGTGCCGGAAGCGCTCGTTCCAGGCCATCCAGCGGCTGATGTCCTCCTCATCGTGACTGTCGTACAGCCTGGGTGAGCAGCCGAGGAACTCGAACAGGCCGGCTTCCTGACCGCACAGGAAGCCGTCGATCCACAGCCGCGCTTCCGGCGAGGCGTCAGCGATGTCTCCCGCATGGACTGTCATCTGCAGTTCGCTGCGGCGGGCCGACACGTGCAGATGACCTCGGTGGGTATGGGCGTTCCCGTCGATAGACCACCGCAGGCGGGGATCCGGCGTCCATCCCGGCTTGAGCGTGACCCAGATCCGCTCGTCCGGCCGCGGGCTCATCCCCATGACTTGATGAAGATGGTGTACGCCATATAGGCGACGACGAGCCCGGCCAGAATCAACAAGACTGTCGCGACAACGAGTGTCAAGCACAGGATGCCGAAGCCGGCAAACAGCCATTGCCGAACGTGCCGGCCCTTTCTCGGCTCTTCCTCCGGAGGCCCGGGCCAGCGGGGCAGCGAACCATGGCCGGGCAGTTCAGGCTGGGCGCCGGTCATCGCAAGATCCCTGTTTCCTGGCGAACTCGAACCGTCTGCCGGGCGCGACCCGCCAGGCGGCATAACAGGCGATGCGCATCAAGGTGCCCCCGAATACTCCGGGACTGTCCGGCGCCGCCGTTGCGGACGCCGCTGTCGGCCTTCACCAACAGGTTCCAGCGCACCGTCCACCCGGCGTCCACGCGCCATCCACTCCGAGCCTGGCGGGCAGCAAGTGAGAGCCTCCTGACCGGGGCAAGCACGCCTATCCGATTTTGCCGATCCGGTGCAGAAAGCCAGCGATGCCCAGCGATTTTGCGGTGTTCGGGCCAGGGGGGTTCGCGGACGCAGCAATTTGATTCGATTTTGTTCGAAAATAGCGAGAATAAAATATGCGTTGATTTAAAAATTTAAAATGAGACGATGGGCCGGTGTCCGGTCCGCAGCGCATTCTGGTCCTCGCCCGCACCGTATCCATAATGGGTGATTTCGCGGCGCCCGTGGCGCTGAGCTTTGCCGTGCTGGCCCTTGCGCCAGGTTCTGATGCGGCGTCGCGTCTGGCGCTGGTCCTCGCCGCCGCGGCGTTGCCGCAATTGCTGTTCCTCACCGTCGGCGGGATCGCGGCCGATCGTGGCCATAGACGGCTGCTTGCCGTCGGCGGTGAGACCGCGGCGGCCCTGGCCGAGGCAGCGTCGGCGGCCCTCCTGCTGACCCATACCGCGACCGTCGGCGCCCTGGCAGGGCTCGCCGCAGCCAACGGCGCGTTCAGCGCCGCCGGAACCCCGGCGATGCGCGCCCTCGTGGCGGATCTCGCCGTTCGCGCAGGCCAGGTCGCCTCGGTCAACGCGGCCCTCAGCGCGGGCCGGGCAGTCGCGACGATTACCGGGCCGGCACTCGGCGGGCTCCTGGTGACCTCCGCCGGGCCAGGCTGGGCGCTGGCCGCCAACGCCGCCAGCTATGTGATAGCAGCTGTCCTGCTCACCCTGCTCCGGCCACCCGCGAGATCAGCGCCCCAGCCCGCCGGCAGCCGGCCCGGCAACCTCAGTCAGTTGCGGAACGGCTGGCACACCATCACTCACTCCGTCTGGCTGTGGCCGCTCATGCTCTACGGAATGCTGTTCGTCCTGCTCGTAGAAGGACCGTACCAATTGATCAGCCCGTTGCTGTCGCGCCAGCATTATGGTGGCGCCATCGCCGTGGCAGTCAGCACGACCGCATTCGGTGTCGGCTCTGTCGCCGGCAGCGGCATCGCCTGGCGAATCCGTCCGCAACGGCCGCTGCTCGTATATATCGCGCTGTATTTCCTCGAAATACCGCTGCGGCTTTCCTGGGCGCTCCTGGTCCCGCTTCCCGTCCTGGCGGTCAGCGCGGGAATAGCAGGTCTTTCCTTCGCCGCCGCATCCTCGCTCTGGCAGACCGTTCTGGCGACCCGGATCGCCTCCCGGCAGCTCGGCACCGTGGCCGCCGCCGACGAAGCGGGCGGCGCGTTGGCAAATCCGCTTGCAATCGCTGTCACCGCCCCCCTGATCGCTGTGCTGGGAGCCAGAACGATCATGGCTGGCGGCCTGCTATGGCTAGTCGTATCCACCATCGCACTAACCGCCCTCACAGCCATCCGTGACCCGATGGCCCTCGTGCCGGTGGACGGGAAGAGGACGGTCAGTGGACGGCGACG
>Ga0213881_10000599_pt1 | contig 21662 bp, 17 predicted proteins | sample BarmaccoBMER_R08_FD_160104 | JGI IMG/M metagenome (GOLD analysis project Ga0213881, IMG submission 160104) | Barbacenia macrantha exposed rock microbial communities from rupestrian grasslands, the National Park of Serra do Cipo, Brazil - ER_R08 ... | reverse complement strand
GTATCGGTATGCATAGTTCACCCAGGCTGTTCAGCGCACTCTAGCAAAGACGACATGCCCAACATGCCGCAAACGCACGTTATTTTGGCGCGCGCACATCGTCCTACGAATCAACCACGAGGCGTAAATCCGCCACGGTAACTGCCCGATATGCCCCGCCCCGCAGCACACGGCTACCCGCACCGGCCACCGCCCCGCGGCGATCCCAGGCCCGGCAGCGATCCCCGCCCCGGCTCATCACCCATCCCGTCCGCAACACCACCGCACTACTCCCTGCGGCCAATCAGGCCCGGAAACGGCGTCCACGCCCCAGCGGGACCCCTGACCCCGGCACCAGACCACCCTTGACACGCCACGCCCAGGAGTTATGCGACAGCCTCAATACGGCGGGTAAACTTCCACTTAGCATGCGGTTTCCGCGCTATATGGAGGCGAAGGGCGGGCCCGCATCGGAGCCGAGGGGCGCCAGTGGCCCGCTCTGGCGGGCTCGATGGCGCCATCGAGCCCGCTACTGCTGGTCTCGCGGAGGATAGGGCACCGGTTTCCGGCGGGCGGGCGCCTTTTCTTCCAGGAGGCTCTTTTCTGGCCCTCCGCGAGCGGCGCGTATTGGTAGCGGACGCGGCGATCCCGGAACAGATGACAGTCCGCGTTGAGGTGGACGAGGCCGCCGCGCGCGTCGTCCGTTCCGGGTGACGGCGGCGCGACGGCCGACTCATGGCGTCAGTCCACCTCTTTGCGATCGGGCGGGGATCAGCCGTTCAAGGTGTGGTCGCCGAGGCGAAGGGCTGGACGTCGCCGCGGCAGTAGGTGATCTTCGGCGCGGGGGTCCGCGGGTTGATCAGGTAGTTCCATGTCGTGCTGTCGACGCAGGCGGATGTGTTCAGCGCCTGGTGGCCCCAGCTGTCGCTGCGGACCAGGCGGCTGCCGGGCATCAGCCGCGCCATTTCCGCGGCGTTGGCGTAGCTGTCGACCGGATCCCAAAGGTTGCCGATCAGCAGGACGGGCGCTGCGGTGTGGTGGTCGAACGGTCCGCGGTAGGCGTCCCGGTCAGATGCGGTCCAGGTGCTACGCGCGCACTGGACGCTGAGCCATGCGTAGTAGGAGCCGAAGTAGCTGGCACTGCGATCGGCGGTCGCGGCGGCCGCAGGCCATGAGGTCGCGTTCGCGGCCTGCGCGCCGTCACTGCACGCTTGCCCGGAGAATGCTTCGAGCTGGTTGCCCGGGGCGGGCGGGGGCGCTAGCGCGCTACGCAGGCGCTCCAGGTCGCGCACCACGGCGGCGCGGCCGGTGCCTGCCCCGCCGGGCGCGGTGAGCCGCACCAGGTCGGTCAGCTCGGGGAACAGGCCCTGGTATCCGCTTGGGTCGTGCATCCAGTGTTCGGTGTCGGCGACCAGATCCGCATATCCGAGGGTGGTCGTCTTGATGCCTGGGGCGGCGAGACGCAGCGGGTGTGCTCGGAGCTGGGCCGCCAGCCGGTCGTACCGAGCCGAGGTGTCCGGGCTGGCGAAGGAGCACCGGGAGCTGCCGGCCTGCTGGCACAGCACGAGCAGTCCGCGCAGGGCGTGGTCGCTCGCGGCGGCCGCGCCCATCCGGTCGAAGGCTGGCACGCGGGCGGTGGCCGTCGTGCCGGCCAGCGCTGGCGCGTTGACGATGCTGTCGAGCGCCATCGCCCGGATCCGGTCGGGGAATATGTTCGCGTAGATCAGCCCGAGGTAGGAGCCGTACGACTCGCCGACGTAGGTCAGTTTGCTGTCGCCCACGGCGCGTCGCAGGACGTCCATGTCGAGCGCGTCGTCGGTGGTGGACATGTTCGACGCGATCGACCTCGCCGTGGTGGAGCAGGCCCGGCCGAGTGCCTTGGCGGCGTCGACCCAGGCATGCTGCTGACCCGGCGTGACGGGGAAGGGAGTGCCGGTGAGCGGGGCCTCGGTGCGGGCCCGCTCCGTCGCGGTGGCGAAGCAATCGATCGGAGTGCTGCCGCCGGTGCCGCGGGGGTCGACACCGACGATGTCGAACTTGTCCAGAATGGCCCTGGGCACGGCTTGCGGTACCTCGGCGGCAAAGTCCCTCGCCGTGTCGCCGGGTCCGCCTGGGTTGACGAAGATGGTGCCCAGACGGTGCTTGGGATCTTTCGCCTTGACCCGCAGCAGCGCGACCTGGATGGTCGCGCCGTGCGGATTCCGGTAATCCAGCGGGAGGACGGCGGTGGCGCACTGGTCGGTCTGCTGGCACGTCGTCCAGTGCAGGACAGGCGTGGGCACCTGGTCCACCAGCCGGGCCCAGTCCGGACTCGTGCGGTTCGTGCTGCCAGCGGCGGCGGCCGCATCTGCGGAGTGGGCGAGCGTGAGGGCAAGGCCGGTCACGGCCAGGGACCCGGTGGCCGCCGTCGCGATGAGGCGTTTACCACGTGCGCGGGGAATGTTCCGCATCGTGCTACCTCCAGTACGGGGGCTGGGCGGGTACCTGGCGCCGGCTCACCGGCGGCGGGGCGTTCCGGTCGTCGCCGCGGTGCCCGGGCCACCAGGCCCGATGCCCCATCAGCGCTGTGATGCTCGGGGAGAAGAACATCGCCATCACGAACGCGGCCAGCGCGATCCCGCAGGACAACGCGAACCCGATCTGCGACAGGACCGTGCTTCCGGCGAGCGTCAGCGAGGCGAACGTGCCGGCCAGGATCAGCCCGGCCGCGCCGATGGTCGGCCCGGTGTGCCGCAGCGCCATCGCGGCGGCCTGCCTGGCATCCCTGCCCTCTCTGGCCTCCTCGCGCAGCCTGGCGATCATCAAGATGTTGTAGTCGGTGCCGAGCGCCACGACGAACAGGTACATGTACACCGGCAGAAAGAACACCAGGCCGGCCTCGTGCCGTGCCACCTGGAACAGCAGCACGCTCGCGCCCAGCGTGGCCGCGAAGCCCAGGCCTACCGAGGCGAGCAGGTACCACGGCGCCACCACGCTGCGCAGCAGCAGCCCAAGGATCAGCAAGATGATGACCGCGGCGACCGGGAACACGAGCGCGTAGTCGTGGTTGACCGCGTGCTGGACGTCGGCGTTCACCGAAGACGTGCCACCGACGAGCGCGTAGGTGCCTGGCGGTGCATGCGCGTGTGCGCCCGGGGCGACCGAGTTCTTTATCGCGTTCAGGGCCTGGTCGGACTGCGGATCGTAGCTCAGCTGCACCTGGTAGTCAGCGGTCGCCCGGTCCGCGCTGACGTCGGGAGCTCCGACCGAGCCGACGCCAGGCAGCGTCTTGAGCGCGACGCCGTAACGCGTGAGTTGGGAATGCGACAGCGGCCCGGACGAGGAGTGCAGGAGCACGTAGGTCGGGTCGGTCGCGCCCGGCGGCAGGCCCTTTTCCAGGGTGACAAGAGCCCGCTGCGATTCGGCGCTGGCCGGTATGCCGGCCGACGACAGGTTGAACGTCGGCTTGAAGCTGAACGCGCCGATCGCCAGCGCCACCAGCACCAGACCCGACACGCCCGCGAACAGGGCCGGCCGGCGGCCGAGCGCGCTGCCGATCGCGCTGAACCGGGCCGCCTTGGGCTCCTGCTTCCAGGCCTTGGACGGCCAGAACACCTTGGTGCCGAGCAGCGAGACCACCGCGGGTACCAGCGTCAGGCCGGCGACCAGCGCGACGCCGACGGCGATCGCCAGCGTCGGGCCTAGCTGCCGCAGCACGCTCAACGTGGACAGAGTCAGCGCGAGGAAGGCGGCGATGACCACGCCCGCAGCCGACGAGATCACCTCGCCGACCCGGGTAACGGCGCTGACCATGGCCTGCTTGCGGTCTTCGCCGCGGCGCAGCCGCTCCCGGTAGCGGAACATCAAGAACAAGATGTAGTCGGTCCCGATGCCGAACAGCACCACGATGAGGAGCGTGGAGAGCGAGCTGTCCGCGTTGAGGTGGAGCGGCTTGTTGACGTCGGCGATCAAGCCGGTTGCCACCTGGTAGACGACCGCGATGACGATCAGCGGCAGCAGCGCGATGACCGGGCTGCGGAAGATGACCAGCAGCAGTATCAGGATGAGCGCGAGCGTCGCGATGAGCACGATCTGATCGGCACTGTTCCCTGACTGCTGGCTGTCGAGGCCCTGGGCCACCTGGCCCGTCACCCCCTCGGCCAGGTCGGTCCCCTGGATGAGCGGCTTGATATCGGCCCGCAACGCCTTGACCGCGTCGTCGGCCCTGTTATCGTTCGCGTTGACCACGGTGTTGGTCATGGCGACAGACGCGCTCCGCACCAGGCGGTTCGGCGACGCCGGTCCCGCCGTGATGCTGAGGATGTTGGGAATGCGCTTGGCGTCAAGGGTCTTCGAGATCTGGTTGACCGTCGCGGAGTCCGCTCTCGTTAGCTTCCCACCGTCGGCCCGCGAGAACACAATGATGGCCGCATCGCCCGTGACGGTCCCGGTCTGCGGGAACGCCGTGCTCTGCAGATCCGCCGCGCGGATCGACTCGTAGCTCTTCGGCAGGAAGCTGCTGTTCGAATTCGGGGAGTTAGGCAGGCCGTGCGACGTCACTATCACGGCGGCGGCGGCAACCAGCCAGAGCGCGATCACCCGCCACGGGTGTCGCACAACCGCGCGCCCGAGCCACGCGAACAGGCCTCGTTCGGGTCGTATCGGTGCTCGATTGGCCTGGGCCTCCGGCCGCGGCGCCGGCTCAGGCAAACGCGGGCGATGTGATCCTCTTTTCATGCCGATCACTGTTCCGCAGCGACACTGTCCGGGTCACTGGTGCGCGCCAGACAGTCGGGGGTGGGGATTGCCCTACCCTCCGGGCACACGATCACCGGCCGGGCCTGCTGGCGGCTCAGCCGCCCAGGACATGACCGGTTCCTCCGGATATGGAACATTACAACTTTCGTCACATCAACCTCACAGCTCACAGTCGGTCAGGGTATTCAGGCGTACGTTGCGCCAACCATCCCCACGCTCCTATCCGGGGGAACCATCCCCCGGACCCCCTGGAGGAGCACGTTGCGCCAACCATCCCCTGATTCGGCATCCACCCCGGCGCGCTTTCTGAACACGCGCGTAGTTCAGCTACTTTGACGGGCTGCCCTGTGCATAAGGCTGCCCGGTTAAGCTTTGGGGATTCTTTGGCCGGTCCTTGATGGAGCGGGAGATCGATTAGACCAAGGCGGTGAGCTCGGCGCGGGAGGAAATGCCGAGCTTGGGATAGGCCTTGTACAGGTGATAGGCGACGGTGCGCGGGGACAGGAACAGCTGGGCGGCGATGTCGCGGTTGAGCAGGCCGCGGGCGGCAAGCCGGGCGATCTGCAGCTCCTGCGGGGTGAGCGCGGCGAGGACGTCGGGGGCGGCGGACTGTGGTGCCGACCCGCCGGTCGCGGTCAGCTCGGTATGAGCCCGGTCGGCCCAGGGCCGCGCGCCGAGAGACTGGAACGTGCGCAGCGCGGCATGCAGCTGGACCCGGGCATTCCGCCGGCGTTTGGAACGGCGCAGCCATTCCCCGTAGACCAGCTGGGTCCGTGCCTGGTCAAACGGACGGGTGTCCTGCTCGTGCAGCCGCAGTGCCCGCTGATAGTGCTGCTCGGCGTCGTCATCGGACGCCGTCAGCGCCTGGCAGCGGGCCTGTAGCGCGGTGGCCCACGGCTGCCCCACCAGCGGCGCCCAGCGGCTGAACCGGGCCACCGCGTCGGCGGCGCGGTCCGGATGGCCGAGCCGGACGGCCGCCTCGACATGGTCCGGCGCCAGCCGGGTGATGTTGGGATGGTGCCACACCGAGCTGCCCGCGGCCGCCTCCAGCCGCGTCAGCGCATCCGCGATCCGGCCGTAGCCGAGGTCCAGCAGGATCAGGGCCGCCTCCGCCCACGCCGCCATGACCGCGGATTCCCCGGTCGGTGTCACCTGACCGGCGTACTCCCGGCACTGCTGCTCGTCGCCCTCGACCGCGGCCAGGTAGGCGAGCGTGCTTGACATCGATTCGGCCCAGTACCGCTGCCCGAGGTCGAGGGCGAGCTGCCGGCCCTCGCTGGCGCTGATCCGGGCATCGCGGTAGCGGCCGAGCATCGCCTCCGCCCAGGACACCTGGTTGAGCCCGGTGGGCAGGACGCCGATCGCGCCCCGGGCGCGCGCGTCGGCGACCAGCGCGCCGCCGATGCCGGCCATGGCGTCGTCCCGTCCGGTCAGGCACGCCGAGGCGCTCGCGGCCAGCAGTGCGCGGGGACCGACGCTGGCGGCGCTTTCCCGCACCTGGGGGATCACCTCGTCGAGCGGCGGGAAGCCGCTGGTGTCGAGGTCCAGGACTACCGCCGCGTTCCACCGGATCAGCCAGGCCAGCGGCATCAGCCGGGAGCCGGGCGGCAGGCCGAGCGTGTCCAGCCCAGTCACCGTTTCGGCGATCAGGTGGTGGTCGTACGGCGCCTGCCGGACCGCCGCGTGCGCCTCCATCATCAGCCAGGCCGCTCGCTCCGGATCCGTGCCGGCGATCGCCGCGGCGCCCGCCATGTTCCGGTGATATGCGCTCAGCATCAGGCCGTCGTGCACGTCAGCGAGCGCCAGCACGCGCAGCAGCCGGAAGGTGCGGGCGGCGTCGGCGGTGTCGCGGCCGGCCCGCTCCGCCAGCTCCCTGGCGGCCTGATGCTGGCCGCTGTCCAGGGCCGCCTCGGCGGCCAGCGTCAGCCGCCGGGACGCCGCGGCCGGGTCCTCGCTGAGCTGGGCGGCGCGCTCGTAGTCGGCGGCCGCGGCGGCGGGGCCGTTGCGCGCGGCGGCCCGGTCACCCGCCAGCTCCAGTTCGGTGGCAACCTGTTCGTCCTGGCTGGTGGTGGCCACCGCCAGGTGCCAGGCGCGCCGGTCGGCGTCGGCCGGGCCGGTGCACGCCCCGGCCAGCGCGCGGTGCGCCGCGATGCGCTCGCTGTGCGTGCCACCGTGATAGACCGCGGCGCGGATCAGCGGGTGCCGGAATTCCAGCGTCCCCGCGCCGAGCGAGATGAGCCCCCGTTCCTCGGCGGGCTGCAGGCTGGCCAGGCTGAGACCGGCCCGGTCCAGCAGGGTCAGGTCGCCTGAGTCGTCGGCGGCCGCGATGAGCAGGCCACTCCGGGTGGTCGCGGGCAGCGAGCGGATCTGGTGGCCGAACGCGTCCACGACCCGGGCGGTCGCCGGCATCGGCGCCCCCGCCACCACCAGCGTCCTGGTCGCGGACAGCTCGATCAGCGCGAGCGGGTTACCGCGGGTGCCGGCGATGAGCCCGTCGCGCTGCTCTCCCGGCATCGACACACCGCGGTCGTCGAGCAGCGCCGCCGCCGCGTCGGGATCCAGCCCGGTGACCGGCACGTCGGTGATGCCCGGCGCATGGAACGCGCCCCGGTAGTCGCGGCTGGCGAAGATCATCACGATGCCGTCGCGGTGCAGCCGGCGGGCCGCGAACAGCAGTGCGTCCGCGGAGGCCCGGTCGAGCCAGTGCGCGTCGTCGACCAGGCACAGCACCGGGGCGATCTCTGCCAGCAGGGACAACGCGCCGAGGCCGGTCAGGAACCGGTCGCCGGCCGCGGCCGGCCCGGCCAGGCCGGAGGTCAGGCCGAAGGCGGCGGACAGCGCGAGCCGCTGCGGCTCGGGCAACGCGCCCAGGTGATCCAGCGCCGGGCGGGCGAGCTGGTGCAGGCCGGCGAACGGCAGCTCCGCCTCGGATTCGACGCCGGCCGCGCGCAGCACCGGCATATCGCCCTGCGCCAGGTCCGCCGCGTAGTCAAGCAGCGCCGTCTTGCCGATGCCCGGCTCCCCCCGCAACACAAGCGCACCGCTGACGCCCGCACGTGCCTGGCTGAGCAGAGCGTCGATAGCCGCTTGCTGTACCTCCCGGCCGCGCAGCATGACATGAACATACCTATATGGCCGGGTGTTCAGGCAACGGCTGACATGAATTGACCACTGTCTGGTCCGGAAATGCTGATGGCCGATGCGGATTCCGCGCCGCGACCAGGCCTTTAGCGTGGTGCCCGAATCCGTCACTAAGGAGATTCATGTCCGCTATCGCAAGGTGGTGCTTCCGCCACCGGTTCCTGGTCATCGCGACATGGGTGATCGTACTCATCGGTCTGGGCACGCTCGCCCATGGCGTCAAGAGCAACTACAACAACTCCTTCTCGCTGCCAGGCACGGACTCCACCACGGCCCAGCAGCTGCTCACGAAGGCGGTCCCGGCCCAGGCCGGCGACTCCGACACGATCGTCTGGCGGGTGAGCAGGGGTACGGTGCGAGACCCGGCGGTCACCGCGAAGCTGAGTGCCGTGCTCCGGCAGATCTCGGCGATGCCCGAGGTTGCCGCGGTGACCAGCCCGTATGGGTCGCACGGCGCGGCCCAGATCAGCCACGACGGCCGCATCGCGTACGCCACGGTGAACTTCACCAAGCAAGCCGGCCTGCTCGCCAGCGCTGACATCAAGCGGGTGGTCAACGCGGCCGAGGCGGTCCGTGCGCCCGGCCTGGACGTCCAGCTCGGCGGGGCGGCGATCGAGAATACCGAGCAGCCGTCCCTGGGGATCACCGCCATGATCGGCGTGCTCGCCGCTGCCGTGGTGCTGTTCCTCGCGTTCGGTTCGCTGCTGGCGATGCTGCTGCCGCTGGCGGCGGCCATCGCCGGGGTCGGCGGCGGTCTGATGCTGATTGCGCCGCTGTCGCACGCGATGAGCGTCGTCAACATCGCGCCGGACCTCGGCGCACTGATCGGTCTGGGCGTGGGCATCGACTATGCGTTGTTCATCGTGACCAGGCACCGGCGCGGCCTGCAGTCCGGCCTGACCCCCCAGGAGGCCGCGGTGGCGGCCATCAACACGTCGGGACGCGCCGTGCTGCTGGCCGGCACCACGGTGTGCATCGCGCTGCTCGGTCTGCTGGTTCTCGGCACGAGTTTCCTGGACGGCCTGGCGGTCGCCGCGGTGCTTCCCGTGGTGTGCACCGTCGTGGCCGCGCTGACATTGCTGCCCGCGCTGCTCGGGCTGTTCGGGATGCGGGTGCTGAGCGGCCGCCAGCGCCGCGCCCTCGCCGCCGGGACGCCAGCGCGCGCGGGACTGCTGACGCGGTGGGCCGGGACGGTGCAGCGGCGCCCCGGGATGCTCGCGGCAGCCGCCACCGCGGTCATGCTGGTGCTGGCGATTCCGGTGCTGAGCCTCCGGCTCGGCTCCTCCGACCAGGGCAACGACCCGTCCGCCAGCACCACCCGGCAGGCGTACGACCTGCTCGCTGACGGTTTCGGGCCGGGCTTTAACGGGCCGCTGCTGCTGGTCGCGCAGACACACACCAGCGCGGACGTGGCCGCACTGCACACGCTCGAGACCACGCTGCCACGGGTACCAGACGTGGCCGCCGTGACTCCGGTCGCGGCCCGGGCAGGCACCGAGGTCATCGCGGTGATCCCGCGCACCTCACCGGAGGCCACGGCGACATCGGACCTGATCGGCACGCTGCGCGGCAGCACGATTCCGGGCGTGGCACGCGGCACCACGCTCCAGGTCTACGTCGGCGGCAGCACGGCGACATTCGCGGACTTCGCGTCCTTCGCCGGCGCGAAACTGCCATGGTTCCTCGCCGCCATCATCGGACTCAGTTTCCTGCTGCTGGTGGTGGCGTTCCGCAGCGTGCTGATCCCGGCGACCGCGGCGGTGATGAACCTGCTCGCGGGCGCCGCGGCATTCGGTGTGCTCACCGCGTTCTTCCAGTGGGGCTGGGGAAGCGACGCGCTCGGTCTCGGCAAGGCGGGCCCGATCGAGTCGTTCCTGCCGTTGGTGACGCTGGCCATCCTGTTCGGCCTGTCCATGGACTACCAGGTGTTCCTGGTCAGCCGCATGAACGAGGAGTGGGTGCACGGCCGGGACAACCGGCAGGCCGTGCGCACCGGGCAGGCGGAGACGGGGCGGGTCATCACCGCCGCGGCAGCGATCATGATCTGCGTGTTCGCGGCGTTCTCCCTGATGGGGATGCGCGGCATCGCGGAGTTCGGCATCGGACTCGCGGCCGCGGTCGCGCTCGACGCGTTCATCCTCCGCACCGTCCTGGTGCCGGCCGCGATGCACCTGTTCGGCGACGCCAACTGGTGGCTGCCGCGCTGGCTGGTCCGCGGCCTCCCGAACCTTGCCATCGAGCCTCCCGAGACGGCCCCCGAGCCGACGCGGGAGCCGGTGCGGGAGCCGGTGGTAGCGCGTTAGCCTTCGTCCGGGACCAAGCACCACCGTCCGTTCGTTATTAAGGTCCTTTTAAACGAACGGACGGTGGTGCTTCTGTCCAGCGCCGAGAGTTCCGCACCGCCATCTTCGGCCTCACCTCGGCCAGCGCGCAGAACGTGATCCAGGTGGCCTGCGCCGACCCGGCATCGACTGGTCACCCGGTCGCTGGCCAGTACGTGGCCGCGCATCAGCCTTCGCCGGATACCGACCATTCAGGCATTGCATCTGACATCGACGTCATCAGGGCGCGCCTGGATGGATGTGGCAGCGACCCGGTTATAACCGGGTCGCTGCCACATCCATCCGGACAAGGATCCGGACCGGCGCTGAACAGGTAAACCGAGCATCCACTGAGGTCCGCAACGAAGAATGCGGCCCGCGACTCCGCTTGACGCGGGTGAGTTACCTGTCGGTAACTTACCCGTATTGCGGTTAGAGTATTACCCAGAGTCACAGTGCACGCCAGCGGTGCCGGCGGCCCGTCGAGAGAAGGGACGCCCGCACCTCGAGAATGTGGCAGGTAGCGTCATGTCCGTAGCAAACCCATCGCCGGGAACTCCCGCGACACCCTCCGCCCAGGCTGCCCAGGTCGTGGCCACGGGGAAGGTGCGGTGGCGCCGATTCGCGATCCTGATGATCCCGGCCGCGCTGGTCGCCGCGGTGCTGGCCGGGCTGACCGCGACGGGATCGATCGCCGCTTCGATCTCGGTGTCGGGCAGCGCCTTCGAGGTCACCTCGGCTCAGTTGCGCGGCACCGGGTTCGAGCAGTTCGGCAGCATCGTCGCCCAGGCCAGCGGGACCCAGCACCCGGTGGCCGTCTCGGTGATCAGGAACGCCACCTTGCAGAGCCTGTGCCAGAGCGTCGCGGTCGGCCCGTTCACGCTGGTCCTGCGCGCTGGCGGGTCGACTCCGGTGTCCGCCGACAACCTCGTGGTCGACGCCGACCAGCTCAGCGGCAACGCGACCTTCACCAACATCGCGATCGGCCAGGACGCCGGGACCCTCACCGAGGTGCCGGGCACCACCGGCGCTTCGGGCGGTTTCGGCGAACAGGCGGCCACCATCGTCATCAACAACCTGCGGCAGCACACCTGGCTGACCACAGCGGGCACGTTCACACTGCCCGGCCTCAGGCTCAGCTTCAGCCGCTCCGGCTGCTAGCGGTGGCGGTTCAGGGCAACGCAGGATTCGGGGCGGCCGCCGGCTCCCGCCGGGAGGCCTTGCGCCAGTGGCGGCGGACCCGTCCGTTCTGGGGCGGGTTCCTGCTGCTGCTGGCGGGGATCGAACTGCTGCTCATCCCGCTGAGCGGCCTGCTCATCCACGGCGCGGTCAAGCTGGTCGTCTATATCGGCATCGGCGGCGTGTTCGGCGTGCTGCTCGGCGTGCTGCTGATCGCCTGCGGGCTGCTGCTGTGGCTCAACCCGGCGCACCGCACGTTCTACGCGATTGCCGGCGTGCTGCTCGCGGTGCTGTCGTTCATCGCCTCGAACCTGGGCGGCTTCTTCATCGGCATGCTGCTCGGCATCATCGGCGGCTCGATGGGCTTCGGCTGGACTCCGTCCGCGGATCAGCCCACCCGCCGGCGGCGGGATCCGCCACGGCATGGCGGCCGGGCAATGGCGGCCGCCGCGCTGCCGCTGCTGCTTACCGGTACCACCCTGGCCGGCCACAACGCGGCGCACGTCACGGCCCCTCCGCACCAGCAGGGCTGCATCCTGTGGATCCTGTGCTTCCCGTCGCCCGCGCCGAGCCCCACGCCCGCCAGGACCGCCGCTGGTGCACCCGGCACCGAAGCATCCACCGCGACGTCGGTCATCGTCGCGGGCTCCGCCACCCTGGACGGCATGTCGTACCAGGGCACAGCCCAGGTACCCACAGCCAGCGGCACCTTGACCATGATGAAGTTCACCATGTCCTCGCTCACGCTGACCGGGGGCGTCACCGCCACGGTCACCCAGGACGGCCAGACCACCGTGACCGACGACTCGTCCCTGGGCTTCAGCGGCGGTGTGGTTCTCTACGCGACCAGGCTGTCCGGCAGCCTGCTCGGCGTCCCGATCACGCTCACCCCGGGGAACGTGGTCACCGTGCTACTGCGGCTGCTGAACTCGCTCACGCCCCTGGTCCCGGTCACGATGACGAACGTGACCACGGAGGACTTCCTTGTGGACTCGGACGCCCTCCAGGCGAACGACCTCAATATCACCAGCTCGCCGGTCACGTAACATGCCTTGGCGTCAGGCCGGTGCCTGTGGAACGAATCCGGCTGAAACCGCCGCCTGCGCAAGCCGGGAATCATAGGTGACAAAGCCGCTTATCGTCTTGCCTGACGAGCGCAACTGGTCTGCCGTGGCCAGGTGAATCGCATCCAGTGATCGCAATCCCGGGTCGGTGTACGCTGCCGCGGTCGCCCGGACCGCCGCGTCGATCTCAAAGCGCGCGAGCCTCGCGAGCACCGCGGCAACCTCAGCAAGCCTGTCCGGGGAAGACCTCCGGATGGCCCGAGGCAATTCCACCTCGGTCAGCGCCGACGTGACCGCCGCCTCTCCCGCCCTCGAGTTGAGCCACACCGCCAGCGCGTTGCTCTCTGGTTCCGGCCGTACCAGCTTCACCAGGGACGAAGTGTCAAGGTAGAGCATCAGTACCGCTCTTCATCGCGCAGCTGCCGGATCAGCTCGCCCGCTTCCGGACCCTCCGGCGCGGCGCCGTGCGGTGTCTCCCATGGTGCCGGGTCGGTCGGCGGGATCATGCGTCCCGCCGCGACCAGATCGTCGATCTCGGCATGCAGGACGGGAACCAGACGCGCGATAACGCGCTGATGTCTCGTGATCTCAAGCGTCTCACCGCGCTCAACCCTGGCGAGAACGCTCGCTGTGTCCTGATTGAGCTCCCGGACTGGTATCGCCGTCATGACCCTAATTGTAGTACACCGTCTGACAACGGGGGGGCGTCAAGGGTGGGCCGGGATTTCTACTGGTTTTCGCGCGGTGTCTGCATTGCCGGGGGCCGGGGCGTCTACTTGTCATGACGGTCCATTCGGGGAGCGTGCCGGCTAGCGCCGAGGACGCGGTCGAAGAGCTGTACCGGGTGCATGCGCTGGGCCTGGTCCGGTTCGCGCTGATGCTCACCGGGGACCAGGTCACCGCCGAGGATGTGGTGCAAGAGGCCTTCATCGGCCTGTACCGGCGGTGGGACCGGATCCGGGATCACGCGAGCGTGCTGGCCTACCTGCGCACCGCGGTGGTGAACGGGGCGCGCTCGGCGCACCGGTCCCGCAAGCGGGCCGGGATGCTGCGGCTCCCCGCCGACCCGCCGGCCTGGTCGGCCGAGGCGGCGGCGCTTGACGGCGAGGAGCGCCGGGCCGTGCACGCCGCCGTCTCCCGGCTGCCGCGCCGCCAGCGCGAGGTGCTCGCGCTGAAGTACTACCTGGACCTCGCCGAGAACGAGATCGCCGCGATCTTGCGGATCAGCCGCGGCACGGTGTCCACGACCGCGGCGCGCGCTCTCGCCACTTTGTCCAAGCAGCTGAAGGAAGAGCCATGACCATGATCGAAGACCGGCTGCGGGACTACTATGCGGCCAGGGCACGGGCCATCGAGCCCGAAGACATCCGGCACATCGTGCCGCTGCCACAGGACTCGCCCCGCCGGCGGCTCAAGGCGTTGCCGCGGCCCGCCTTGCTGGCCCCGCTCGCCGCCGCGGCGGCCGTTGCCGCGGTAGCCGTGACGGCGGCGACGCTCAGCGGCACCGTCCGCCCCGGGCAGTCGCCCGCGGCGCCGATGACGGCGTCGTCGCTGCCCGCCGGCGCGCGGTCGGTGGCGCAACTCGTGTCGGCCGGCGTGATCCCGCCGCACTTCGTCACGCTCGCCGCGAACGGCGACCCGCGTTCCGTCCCGTCCTATGCGGTCGTCCGGGCCACCGCCACCGGCGCGCGGCTGGCGACGATCCAGCCGTCGGCGCCGGACGGCACGATCGTCGCCGTGACCGGCGCGACGGACGACCGGACGTTCGTCCTTGCCGAAGAGAAGTCGCCCCTGGACAGCGCGTATTCCCTGAACCTCCACCACGGTTCGTTCTACCTGCTAAAGCTGCGCTCCGACGGCACCGTGAAGACGCTCACGCACCTGCCGATCACTCCCCCGGACGGGCTCAACAGCCTCGCGCTGTCCGCTGACGGGACCAAGCTCGCGACCGGGTTCCGGCTTGCGGACAGCAGTGGGATCCGGGTGTACACGCTGGCCACCGGAGCGGTGCGGACCTGGTCCGATGGCGGTGGCGGGTTTGTCGCCGAAGGCATGCTCGGCCGCCAGGACGCCGCGTCGGTATCGTGGGCCGCCGACGGCCGTCACCTGCTGTTCCAGTGGGTGGACACCGCGTACGTGTTCCATGAGCGGCTGCTCGACACCTCGCTTGGCGGCTCCGGCCTGCTGGCGGACAGCCGCCTGGTGCTGACCATGCCGGGTCAATCCCTGAACTGCCAGGGCGACGTCATCATCACCCCGGACGGGTCGGCGGCCATCTGCCCGGGGCTCACCGGCGGCGAGGGCGACGAGACGGTCTTCTTCCGCGAATACTCGACCGCCACCGGTAAGGTCATCGGGCAGCTCGGCACCTGGACCTACGGGCACACCGACCAGTTCCTCCTCGACGCCTTGTGGACCAACCCGTCCGGCAGCGTGATCATCGGCGTCATCCCGAAGGCGAGCCAGCCCCAGACCAGTCCCTCGACCGGGCCGGCCCCGATCCCGGACGTGACGCCGAGCCCGCCCCCGGGTAGCACCCCCAGGATCGGCGTCATCATCGGCCAGACCTTCACCCCGCTTGACCTGACCGGCATAACCAACGGCGTCTGGTAGGCGACAGCCTGCGAACAGGCCGGGATTGCCTCCCACAGGACGCTGACCAGCGCTGAACGTTTTACCCCCTCGGTTGGCAATTGCTGTATGTAAGGCAATCCAGATAGAGGAGGGCCATGACATCAGATCCGGATGACGCACAGCTGATCGCCCGGTCACTCGAGGGCGACGAAGATGCCTTCGTCGAAGTAGTCCGGCGTCACGAGGCAGCGGTGGGGGCCTACCTCGCGCGACGGGCCGGCCGGGAACTGGCTGAGGACCTGCTCGGTGAGGTATGGGTGGCGGCGCTCGCGTCCCGGGCGACCTACGATCGCTCGTTTCCCGACGCCGGCCCGTGGTTGTTCGGCGTGGCCCACAACACGCTCCGGCGGCACTGGCGATCCCGTCCGGCTGAGGAACCGGTAGCGGACATGACTGGCATGGCGTCCGGGTGGGACCCGTGGACCGCGGTGGACAGCCGCGTCGACGCCGAGTCGGTGCTGCGGCATGCCCTGGCGTTGCTCAAGCCGCGGCAGCGGGAGATCCTGACCCTGGTCGCCTGGGAGGACCTGACCGTCGCCGACGCGGGGCGGGTGCTCGGCATGCCGCCGGGAACGGCGCGCCGCTACCTGCACCAGGCCCGCATGGCGCTGCGGAGCGCGCCGGGGATGGCCGCGCTGCTGGCCGACCACAACACGGTAAAGGAGGCCACCTGATGGCTGATGAGATGGATCTGCTGAGCGGCCTGAAGGGCGTCGAGCCGGTGCGGCCGCGCGCCTTTGAGGAGGCCAGGACCGTGCTGCGGGCGGCGATGGCCGTCGAGGAAAGGGGGCCGCGAACTCGCCGGCGGACTCGATGGGGCACGCGCCGCGCGGCGGCCTTCAGCGTCGCCGCCCTAGGCGCCGCGGCCGCGGTGGTGGCGGTGGTCCTCGCGCCCGCATCGGCGCCCAGCCGCAACGCAGCGGCGAGCGGCAAGGTTTCCCCGAAGGCGTCACAGGGCGCGGCGAATCCGATCCTGGCCCAGCTGGCTACGGACATCGGGGTCGAGCCGGTCAAGCTGCCAGGCAACGCGACGCTGGAAATCCGTAACCAGTCGCCAGCCGGTGACACGCTGGGCGCCAACGGCGTTGACCTGTACACCGACGACGGCACCTACTACTGGGGGCCCAGCAGGAGCATCCTGCTGCAGGTGATCGCCCAGGGTCAGGACACGGCCGAAGGCGAGTTCAAGCGCGACATCGCGGCGGCACTCTACGCCGTGAACGGCAACATCGGCACCGCGCGGGCGAAGATGGCGATCGCCAACCTCATCCCGGGCACGAAGCCCGATACGGCGCAGGCCCAGCAGGCCGCGATCCGGAAACTCAAGGCCATCGACAAGAAGCGGGGCATCCCGTACACGCCGCCGAAGCCGCTCACGCCGGCGCAGAAGAAGGAGCAGACAGACAACTTCATCTGGATGAACTCCATCGACGCGCTGACCGCCGCGCCGGAAAACCCCCAGGTCCGGGCGGGCGTGCTGCGCATCATGGCAACCATGCCGAACGTGAAGGTCACGCACACCACCACCGCCGGCCAGCCCGCGCTCACGCTGGCGGACAGCTGGCCCCTACTCGCCGACCCAGGGCTCGTTGAATCGCTTGTCGTCAACGCCAGCACAGGCTTCCCCATCGCCTTGTTCAACACCGACCCGGGTCAGCCGCTCAACGTGACCTATTACCACACCTTCCGGGTGACTCTCGCCGCCATCGAAGCCGGCAAGTTCCCGTTCTGACCCGTTACCGGGGAGATGGCACCTGTCATTGGTTCCCAGCCGAGATACCACCGCCGTTCTGTTAAAACAATCTATTAAGCCGAACGGCGGTGGTACTTCCTTTCGACAGGATCGCCGTGGCCTCCTCGAGTTCCATGTAGCGCAGGCGGGCCGCGGCCATCTCGTCGGTCCACCGTTCCGCTATGTCGTACCGTTCGGTGGCGGTGGTTTCCAGCAGCCTGCGGCCGGGGAACACCTCATAGCCGCTGAGCAGGCTGGCATGTTCGCGCATGCCTTCGGAGAACAGGTTCTCGCGGCGCAGCACGTACTTGAGTACGGGCACCTCGTCCCAGAGCTTGCGGCCGGCCGTCACGATCTCCATGACCCGCGGCCGGTAGCCGGGGTTGCGGATCAGGTGCTCACGCACGATCGAACTTCCGACGGTCAGGTGCCGGATCTCATCGATCCCCGCGCCCCGGGCGATCTCGCCCGCTGCCGGGTCGAGCCGGTCCCATTTGCGCTCGCTCAGCTCCGCGGCGGGTGCGAGCACTCCTTCGACCACGATCGTGAATGCCGCCACAGCGCCGACAAAGTCACCTTCGTCACGGACCGTGCGGACCACGAACTCCTCGATGGGCGCGAGCACCTCGGCGATGTAGTCAGCGGACAGCTCCGCGATGGTCTCATACAACTGCTCCGCGGGCACACCGAGTTCGACCAGGTGGTTGCGGAAAACCATCGAGTGCCTGGCCTCGTCCAGCACCTGCGTCGCGAAGAACTCCATTTCCGGAATCCCGGGCGCCTGCGCCACGAAGTACGACAACGCCCGGGTCGCCCGCTCCTCGGCAACCGAACGCCAGCCCAGTTCCAGGATCAGCGCCTCACGAAGCGGTCCGGGCTCGCGCATGAACCCGGGGGTGCCCGCGGCCGGCGCGTGGCCGGTGCTGGCCCGTCCGGTGAGCGTGCCCTGGGCCACGGCGGTCAGCCAGTACGCAAGGTCACAGTCGCGCGTCGTCATGGTCAGGCTCATGGCGCCGTCGAGCAGGTTCGGGGCCAGATCAAAATCGGCTTCGCGAGGGACATCGCGAGGGACTGAGTGTGTCTGTGGCATAGCAGCCCTCCTCCTTCTTTTCCTCCTACGACCGGTTCAGCGCCGCCGCTGTCGCGGTCCGGACGGATGGGTGTGCTGGGCGGGTTGGGTGGGTGGCTTCTCTGGGCAGGATGCGCAGCATCCCGTCGTGCAGCCGCCCGGTGAAATGCAGCAGCGGGGCACCCTCGCCAGTGCGGGCGGTGACAACCTCACCGAGCAGGAGCTTGTGGTCGCCGACTGGGACGGCTGTGGTGAGATAGCAGCCCAGAGAAGCCAGTGAGCCACCAATCCACGGAGCTCCGCTGAACGCGTCGGGCTCCCACTCCAGATGATCGAACTGGGCCACCCCTCTCGGCCGGCCGGGATCCGCGAACCAGCCGGCGAGCGCCGACTGCCGCGTGGACAGCACGTTCACAGCGAAGCACCGGGCCTGCATTATTACCTCCATGAGGTCTGACCCTTCGCGCAGGCTGACGCCGATCAGCAGTGGCTCCCGCGATACCGCGGCGACCGAGGAGACCGTGGTGCCATGAACGACGTCGCCGTGCCACACGGTCACCACCGCCACGCCCGTCGCGAGACGGCGAACCGCCTGGCGCAGCGCCACGCTCACCTCGGCTGCCGTCATTTGCCGGGTACTCCAGCAGCCGCCGGAGCCCGCTCATCAGCCGCGGGCCGGTACCCGGCGGAAAGTTCGTCGATCAGCCGGTGGTAGCCCGGCGCCGTCACGTGAGGCTCGAACGGCATGCCGAACGGCTTGAGGAAGTTGCCCCATATGCCGCGGTCGCCGAAGATGTGCCAGGGAATCGCGAGAAGTGCCCACTCCCAGCCGATCGTGAACCCCCAGATCGCGATGACCGCGCCCTGCGTGATCTGGCTGTGCATGATGTTGTAGGCAATGTAGTAGTTCTTGGATATCCGGCCGTTCGGGCTACGCCGGAAAGCGATGGCACCTGGTATATATCCGATGAGGTCGATGTACGCGAACAGGCAGACGGCCGGGACCCAGCGGATATGGCTCCAGTGCAGGATTATGAATACGTTGATGACAATCCACGCGACCACGTACTCGGCCCGGTGCAGCCGGAATGTATTCGGGGACTCGAAGGGGTTCTTTACATCCATGACTGGAATCCTCACTGATCTTTTAGCTCGTGGGCGGGCGGGCCCGTAAGGACAGCCGCAGCGGCTGACCGGTGAAATAGCCGATGAGCGCATCAGCCATCGCGGTACGCGACGGCGGATGGTAGGCCAGCGGGCGGACGGCAGCGATCAGGTAGGCGATGTCCGGCGAGCGCATGAACGCGATGCCGCCGAGAAGCTCCGCCGCCATGTCCGCGGCGGCCCGGAGCGCCTGCTGAGCCGCGTACCTGGCCACCAGGACCGCCGAAACGGCGGCGTCGCCGGTGAGCCCGTCGTCGAGGGCCCGGGCCGCGCCCTCGACGAGAGCCACGGCGGACTCCAGCTGGATCGCCGCCTGCGCACGGTCGGTCACGCTGCCCCGTCCCCCGGTGAGCGCCTGTTCCACCAGGGCACTCGCGGCGCCCACATAAACCGAGGTCGCCAGCATCTCGAACCATGCGAAACCGACCGTCTGAAGGTCATCAAGCCTGCCCGGGTCATCCGGCTCGGTACGGATCACCAGTTCCGCCGGCACGAACACATCGGCGAGCCTGACCTCGTCGCTCTCCGCCCCGGCCAGCACATTGCTCAGCCAGAACTTGTGCACGGTGATGCCGGGCGAACTGGCCGGGATGAGCAGCAGGGCGAGCGTGGGAGTCCCGTCCACCGACACCGTGGCGCTGGCCGTGAGCAGGTCCATCGACCGGGCCAGGCTGCATGGTTTCTTCCCGCCGTTGACCAGGTAACCGCCGTCGGTGTTACGGGCGGTCACCGCCGGGATGACAATGTTCGCACCCGGCTTGCCTTCGGCCCATCCTGAGGCCACGATGAGATTGCCCGGCGCGATCTTAGCCAGGAGGTCGAGCTGCGCGGGCGTCAGCCGCCCGGCCGTTTTCGCGAGTGAGAAAAGGGTCGCGACCGTATAGTGATGCATGGTGGTGGCCGCGCCCAGGGATGGCGAATACGACGACATCGCCCGCACGACGCGTGCCGCGCTGAGCGCATTTACCCCCGCACCGCCGTATTCCTCCGGCACCATTAGCCTAGGCCCGCTGAACTGGCGGAAGATGCCGAGAACCGGCCCGCCTGGCGCCTCGCGTCTGGCCAAGGGGACGTTCGCTAGAGCGACACACATGCCCGGGTGGTAGCGCTCGCAAACATCACGCGCATCGTCAAGGGAGCGCATCAATAATTCTCCGATCTGACATTTTCTAAATATCATCGCAGCCGATACTGACATAACGCTGACGGCGATCGCATACGTCTCTCGGGGAGGTCAGGAACCAGATGGTCAGGTCGATGTCAGTGCAGAGTCGGGCGTCCCTGTCATGATTGATTGAGTCCGGCCAGATGTAAGGAGGCCCTATGACTGTCCCTGATAATTCCGTCAGGCTGCCACCCGGCCAGATTGAGGCCGAAATCGAGGCGACGCTGCGCCGCTACCCTGGCGTAGCGCGTGCCCGCGTGCTACGCGATGCCGACGGCCGGCTTGTGGCACAGGTGCTGCCCTGGGGCACCTATTCCGTTACAGCCGACACCGGGGTCCTCGCCGAGCTGGCCGGCATGAATATAGCCGAGACGCGATTCTTGCATGACGAGATTTTCGTCGGTGAGGTATACCTACGCGGCGGGATCGTGCTCCGAGAGAATGCCGTGGTGTTCGATGTCGGCGCGAACATAGGGATGTTCAGCCTCTTCATCGAGGCGCGTTGCCCTTCGGCGCAAGTGTATGCTTTCGAACCGGTTCCCGAGGTGTTCACCAAGCTCCAGCAGAACATCGAGGATCGCGGCCTCTCCGTCCGATTGTTCAACTACGGGTTGTCCGATCGCGATCAGGAAGTCTCATTCTACTACTATCCGAATATCTCGATCATGTCGTGCCGCCACGACTACATAAACTGGGAAAATGAAGTCGAACTGATCAAGCGGTATGTCGCGAATGAACGGGAGAACGGCCCCCCTAACCGTGAAGAGCACCTGGCCGAGGTCGAGGGGCTGGCAGCCAAGGACTTCGAGTTCATCGAATGCCGGTGCCGGCTCCGCAAGATGTCAGCGGTGATCGACGAGGCCGGAGTCCGCACCATCGACCTGATCAAGATCGATGCCCAGCGCGCCGAATATGACGTGCTACAGGGGATAGAGGCGCGCCATTGGCCGCTGATCGAGCAGATAAGCATGGAGGTTCACGACGAGGACGGCTCCCCGACCGAAGGCCGGGTTCAGCAGGTCACCGCGCTGCTTGAAAAGCAAGGATTCCACGTCCGTGTAGAGATCGAAGAGATGCTCCGCGGGACCGGCCGCTTTGCCGTCTATGCCATACGGCCGGGCTACGACGGCGACCCGCGCCCGGTGGTAGCGGCAGCCGGCACCGCGCAGGTGATTGAGCCCGGGCATGTGGCGGACTGGCTTTCCGCCCGCCTGCCGGCGGACCTGCTGCCAGACGAGGTGGCCGTCGTGGAAGCCCTTCCCCAGCTACCACCAGGGTAGAGGGCGCCCGCTCCCCAGGCCACCGCGGACATGGGCCCGGCTTGCAGCCGGGCCCATGTCCATGGTCGGCCATCTTGCGGTTGCCCTGTATGGACCTTGGGTGGTGAGTGGGTCTGGGTGTGAATGGCGGCAGGCCCCGGCCGGGTGGTGGCGGGGCCTGCGGGCTGGTGTGGTGCGGGGGTTAGTGGTGGTGCTGT
>Ga0213881_10000598_pt1 | contig 21686 bp, 24 predicted proteins | sample BarmaccoBMER_R08_FD_160104 | JGI IMG/M metagenome (GOLD analysis project Ga0213881, IMG submission 160104) | Barbacenia macrantha exposed rock microbial communities from rupestrian grasslands, the National Park of Serra do Cipo, Brazil - ER_R08 ... | reverse complement strand
ATTCTCGGCAGGGTTGGTGATGGCGCGTCCCTATCACCTTGGTGAGGTCTGGGCTATGTCCATAGCTTATCAAGGCCCTTCCCTTAGGAGGATTTCGTGTACAACGCACTGAGTGATGTCGAGATCGAGCGACAGCATGTCGAGCTGCTGCCCGCGCGTACCGTCTTGTCGCTGGTCTTCCAAGCCGGCTCCAGCAATACCAGCACCACCACCAGCACGTCAGCAACCAGCAGCACGCCCAGCGCGACAGGCACCACGGCCACACCCACGGCTGCCGGCACTACCGCTGCCCCGAGCAGTGGTGGGCCCACCTTCTCTGCCAACAATATCTTCATCTTCCTGGCGACTAATCAGTACAACACGGTTACCGGCGGAGCCGGGGCCACCAGCGCAGCCACCGGTACCGGCGCTGCGGGCACCAGCGCAGCCCCGGCCACCACAACGTCGAGCTAGACAAGCACGGCAAACAGGCGCAGCCGGCGATCAGTTGTCGTACGGCTCACTGCTTAATGAAGTGGGGGTGGGCAAAGATAGCCACCCCCACCCTAAGGATGAGCACCTCACAATTCAACCCACCGCACCAACGCTAATCAAAAGAACATTATCCAAAAACCCATACGATTGAGAAGAAGAACAAGCCGCGGGTGACATTATAAGATTGCCGGTCGATGGCATAAGGGAGGCGATAGTTGGCGTGGAAGATCCGCCATGACTATTGATGAACCAATCATCCACTTTGGATGGTCGTTCCCGAGCGAGCGCAAGCAATCAGGGTGCAGTTGGCAGTAACCGTCGCTGACCATCTGCTCGCGATCCAAGATCCCAGCGGTGCCTGGCTCGTCGACCAACCCGGTACATACCACGTTCGACCAAACCACCGAAATCGCCATCTGCCTACAGGAAATCAGCACCGAGTTGCGCACACCGCAGTAGGGCGGGAACGCTCAAGGCGGTATACCGGGTCGGGTCCAAGGGTAATGGACGTCAGCTGGGAGGCGCAGCGGGGCGAGTGGGGGCGAAGAGCCAGGTTCGGGCAACGTCGTCGACGTTTTTGCCGGTGACCCGTTTAACCGTGGCGAGGAAGTCCTGCACGGAACCGTTGCCACCGGCCCGGTCGGACGCCCAGGCGCGCAGCGTGGCGAAGAAATTCTGGTCTCCGACCCCCACTCGAATAGCTTGCATTGCCATGGCTCCGCGGGTATAGACCGGATCAGCGAGCACGGCTTTAGCACCCGGATCCCCGGGTGGGATTCGCCAAAAGGCGTCATTGGCGAGGTGGCTTGCGTATTCCTGGGCAGCGTGTTGTTGCGCGCTGGGGCCACCGTGGCGTTCGTCGTAAAGCCATTGGGCGTAGGTCGCGAAGCCTTCGTTGAGCCAGATATCGCTCCAGTGGCCGATCGAGACGCTATCACCAAACCACTGATGAGCTAGTTCGTGCACCACCACCGTCACGTCCGGACCGGTGTCGAAAAATCCCTCCCCGTAGACCGGGCGGGTCTGGTTTTCCAACGCGAAGCCCAGGGTGGGCGCGTCTGGTACCACGCCGCCGAGTTGGTGAAACGGGTACGGGCCGAACATCCCGGACAGAAAATCAATGATCTGTGGTGTCTGCTCCACCGAGGATCGCGCCGCGGTGGCGATTTGCGGTGTGAGATTCTGGTCGTAGGCGGCGAGGTAAAGACCAAAGCGGGTGTCCTGGCGGACGAGGGTGTAGTGGCCGATGGCCACGAAGGCCAAATAGGTGGCCATCGGCTGGCTTTCCTGCCAGCGCCACCGCACCACGCCGGGTCCGGCTGGTTCCGGACCACCCAGCAGCGCTCCGTTGGAGATCACCTGTAAACCGGCGGGCACGATCGTGGTGATCGCGAAAGTCGCCTTATCCGAAGGATGATCATTACACGGGTACCACCAGGGCGCGATCTCCGGTTCCCCCACCGCAACGGCGCCATCAGGGGTACGCACCCACGGCGACGGTGTGTCCGACCCCTCGGGAATGGCCGAGGGCACCCCGGCGTAGTCCACCGTCACCGTCATCGCTGCCCCCACCGGCACCGGGGCCGCCGGAGTCACTTGCAACTTGCCGCCCTGTTGATGAATCTGCGCCGGCTGATCGTTCACCGTCACCGCGGAGGCAAGCAAACGCAGATCAAGGTCAAACCGCGACAGGCTTTCGCTGGCCCGAGCAATGATCGTGGTGTGACCCTGAATGCGATCAATAGACGGGTCGTAGCGAACCTGAACGTCATAGGCGGACACGTCATACCCGCCGTTGCCCTCCAACGGAAAATACGGGTCACCAATGCCCGCACTGCCGGCGACAGGAGGCGCCGGAAGGGCCGAAGGGGAAGGGGCGCTCGAGCGCGGCGCGGACGGGGCGCTCCCAGACCCGCACGCAACTGCCGGTGCAGCCAGCGCCAACAGCACCGCCAGCGCCCGTCCAATCAACCGATATCGCATGCCCACCCCGGCATCGACCTCAAGCCCTCTCAACCCCTCTCGGAAACCACAAAAAACCCAACCCGGATCGAGACCTACTCAAGGGAGGATTCACAAACGTGAAGTATGGCCTTCACGATGTTCACCCCACATAAGAAGGAGAATCAACGCTGAAGCTCCTACGATGCCTGGGTGCGCGCTTCGCCACACAGGCCACCACGCCCGCTGCTAGGGCGCCCGGCCTCGATAGCCCCACAGCCAACTTGATCACCTCGATAGCTAGACTTTCACCCACCACCGTCAGTGGTGATCAGCATTTACGCTCAACAGTGCACCGCTAACCGCCTGCGAACTCCTAATTTTCGGTTCAACCGAACCGGCGCACACCTGACCGTGGGTCACCCGGTACAGCCCGTCAAGCACCGAGGCTCGCCGCAGCCGGGCCGAGTATCCGCATCGTCTGCCGACCCATCCACGTTTGCCCCAGTTTGTGGGCCCTCGATCAGGGTAAAGAAAACACCTTGGAAGCTGCAAGCCGAAAGGACTACGTTACGGCGCAGTTTTGGGCAACGCTGACGCTTACCACTGTCATCCGAGAGGGGTTCGTTGATTCCACGAATTAAGCGTACCCACGCCGGCGAAGAGGTCGCGATCTAACAATGTTCTCTAATCTTCACCACCCCAAAGTCAACTGTTGTGGTAGTGGTAATTCTAGCGCCAGGCGGGACGTTCTGTGAGCACACTTTCCAATTCGGATCCCAGAATTGCGCCCGTCCCGTGCCGCTCGCATCATGCGACTTCAAGGAAGATACATTACCCTGCGTCAGCCTCAAAACCTCCCTTTTAGCCGCGTTGAGCCTCCACCCCCTAAGGTCAGGCATTACCCAACTAGGTTCGGAAAACTCTACCGCCACAAAACCGACAGAAGAAGCAACAGCGCCCACGGGAAAAGAAACAGCAGGCAAAACAGGTGTATGCGCTAAAATCGGCGGCCGGGTGGCGGGCTTGCCGCTCCCAATGGCAGCAAGCACCAGTATCATGAGAACAACAACAAAAGCCACGCATGAAGTCACAAACCGCATAAAATTTCCCCTCTAAATCCGAGACCACGGCGATGACAATTAGGCTTACTTGACAGTAAGGAAATGCGCGCCGTGCCGGGTGGGGCTGACCCGATGACGCACTTAATGATGCGGTGCGGGTGCGGGGAGGGGCTCGCACCCTTGCAGGTGGGGATTTTGCTGGCAGCGCTGAGTCGGGGCAGCGTTGCTGTGATTCGCTGGTGCCTGCGGTTGTGGATGCTGGTCCTGTGGACGCTGGTCTTGCGGGCGCCAGTCCTGTGGGTGGTGTTGGTCATCGTAGCGGCCGTGCTGTGGCGCACCAGGGGGTCCAGCGGCGGGTGCGGGCGCATTCACCGACGCGGGAGCAGGCACATTCGCAGGAGCAGGCACATTCGCAGGAGCAGGCACATTCGCAGGAGCAGGCACGTTCACGGGGTTGGGCGACGAACCCGAGTCGGATGTGCCCGCACCGGACGAGTCAGTGCCGCTGTTGGAGGACGAGTCGGTGCTGCTATTGGCATCCGGTGTGGTCACCGCCGCGGGCCCGGGAGACGTGGTGGCCGTAGTCGATGTAGTGACTGGGGCAGAGGTGCTGTTGTTACACCCGGCCAGAAGGACGACCAAACTGCTGGCCACGATCAAGCAGCCTCTGTGGAATCTCATAGTGGCAACAACGGCCCAACGAGTCCCGCGACGTGCCGCTGTTTGGGTGTCTTCGGGGTCGGCAGGTGCATTACCACTGGCCCGATGTGTGTTCAGGGTGAGCTGGTCACCGTCGTGACACCCGAATAGGTAATTTGTCTGAATTCTTGGCGAAGAACAGCGCCGTGATGTTGCCCGGGCCCACGCCAAGCCGCCACGTTGTCCCCAACGGTCGGAACCTCGGTCATTGTGGAACCGTGAACGTCAGTCCGGGCTGGTCGTGGGAATCGGCACCGGGCTGGTCGCGTCTCACGGTCGGTGTAAAAGGAGACGGACGTAGGTTCCTCTCGGAGGTGATCAAGCTACGAGAGGAAGGAGCCCACGTCCGTGCCGGAGAGGGTATCGCCGTGCGAGCGGCTGCACGCACAGATCGATGAGGTGTTCGCTGGCGGCGTCGATCTGGCCGTAGCCCTGGAGCGGGTTGCCCAGCTGGGGGCCCAGCTGTTGTTGCAGGCCGCGATCGAGGGTGAGGTGGCGGCGTTTTTGGGCCGCGAACGGTACGAATGCAGCGCTGCGTGCGAGCACGCCCGAGCGGGAATGCGCAATGGGTACTGCCCGACCACGATCAAGACCACCGCCGGGTCGGTGACCGTGCAGCGACCGAAGCTGCGCGGCACGACCGGACGGTTCGCCTCCCAGTTGTTCGGGATCGGGGTGACCAAGACCAACGCGCTGGAGGCGCTGGTGATTGCCGGGTTCGTGCGCGGGCTGTCCACCCGCGACATCGAGGCCACCCTGGTCGAAGCCCTGGGCGAGCGGGCCGGGGTGTCGCGCTCGACGGTGTCGCGGGTGTGTGAGGAGATCACCACCCAGTTCGACGCCTGGTGCGCGCGCCGTCTCGACGAGGTGGAGCTGGACTACCTGTTCCTGGATGGGTCGCAGGTCAAGTGTCACGCGAATGCCGCCGCCGAGCCGGTGCTGGCCGCGTGGGGCATCGACACCGCCGGCAAGCCGGTGTTCGTCGGGCTGGAGGCCGCAGCCAGCGAGTCCGGGGATGCCTGGGGAGGGTTCTTGAGCGGGCTCGGCGAGCGCGGGCTGGGTTGCCCGCTGCTGGTCATCTCCGACGGCGCGCCCGGATTGATCGGCGCGGTGGAACGCACCATGGGCGCTACGCTGCGCCAGAGGTGCCTTATTCATCGCTGCCGGAATGTGCTGGCCAAGGTTAGCAAGAACGCTCAGGCCGAGGTCAAGGCCGACTACTGGGCCATCTTCGAGGTCGCCGAGGACATGGCCCCGGGCCTGGACGCGGTGGCCTACGTGCAAAAGCGTATCGATTCCTTCGCCGCCCGCTGGCGCGATTCCTACCCGGCGGCGGTGCGCGCGCTGCTGGCCGATCGCGAGTCGCTGACGGTGTACCTGCGCTTCCCGCGCGAGCACTGGATCAGGGTGCGCCACTCCAACTTCATCGAACGCACGTTTGGCGAATCTCGTAGGAGGGTGAAGGTGATCGGCCGGCTTCCCGGCGAGCACTCCTGCCTCAAGCTCGTCTGGGCCGTGCTCGACCGCGCCTCGGCCGGGTGGCGCGGGTTCACCCAGACCCCGGCCGGGCCTGCGCTTGCTCCAAGACCTACGCCGCTCGCTGCTCGAACCCCCGACCCGACTGCCCCAACGCCGCCCAGACACCGAAGCGACACCACCAGAAACTGTCAGTGCCATCGCATAACATCAACCGCATCGAGCGGAGCCCACGTCCGGGCTTTTTACACCGCTCCTGGGACGCCACCACCGGGCTCGCAGTCGTGCCCCTGAAGGTCTTCGCTGACGAGCTTCCAAAAGGACATGGGCTCGTGTCCGGAGTCATATCCGGGTACGCGAATGGTCTGGTGATCGGGCTTGGAGCGTGGCGGGTGTCGTCAGCTACCTAGTGATCTTCAGTCTCTGAATTCTTCACATCTGTGTCAAGTTTTCAGGCGGCGCGGGGCAGGCGAGCGTGGGCGGCGTAGGCGTCCACGTGGCGAGTGATGGTGGCCAGGGCTGCTCGGAGTTCCGGTGGTGCTTGGGGTTGGTTGGCGGCGGTGAGCGGGACGAGCATCCGGTTATGGATCTTGGTGTAGAAGACGGCGATGCGGATGCCCTCGGAGGTGAGGGTATAGCGGTTGGTGTGCGATAGGCGGCGGATGAGTCCGGCCAGGCGCAGCCGGCGGAGGTCGTAAGTCATTTGGTGGGGGCGGTAATCGCTGCCGAGCAGATTTGTTCGGTGTCCTTGTCGGCGAAGGAACGCAGCACGAACCATTGCTAACGCAATGCGTTATTACCGCGCTCCGTTACGGATGTCCAGCGGATGGTGACACCACCAATCGCTTCGGCGTCTGGACTCGCGTGCTACTCCTCGGCCCGGCTGGGCCAAGAGCATGTCGACGTGGCGTCAGGGCACCACCAGGAAGTGCGATCGTTGATCTTCTGCAGCCTGGAAGGTCGCCATAGTGTCCGATCAACTGTCCAACGAACTGTCCAATAACCCAGTCCTCTAGACGCTTTCGATGCCTCGATCACGCAACCATGGCAAGCAAAATGCCTAGTAGTCGTACTCCTGACTTTGAACTGAAAATCGGAAGATTGGCGGTTCGACCCCCACCCCGGGCTACCGCATCTGGGACCCAACGCACCATGCACTCGGCGACCGGCACGCGGGGTGCGTCAGCAAGGAAATTGGTGGGTTCACCATTGGGCGCGTCGTTGGTCGACGCGGCGCACGATGACGGCAACGACCTCAATAGTGGCCGAGGTCAGGGGGCATGGCAGCGCACGCGTCGTCCCAGAACGCACCAGACCTTTTCATCCCAGAAGCAACCCATCGATCATCCCAGCTACGCAGACACGAAGTTGACAAGTGCCACCACCGTGACCTCGGAGGCGCAGGTGACGACATCCGGGACAGGATGTTGTGCCCCCGCCGTGCACGCTCCGGGCGTGCCAGCCGGCATGCGAGAACTCGCGGTGTGCTCAATGACCATAGCGGTCATGCCGCCGGCGCGGTGCACACCGTTCCCGAGCACCACGCCAGCCAGCATGCCGACCACCACAGCCAGCCGCGCAAGATAGCCACCCGCGGCTCACGCACGGCGAGTCCTCCCCTCATGCCGATCACAGTAAGGCCACGCACCCGATCGTGATCTACTTGATCCACCGATTCGCCGCGTCACTCACTTCTGCCCCGCGAGGTCGAAGTCGGCGAACAACGCGTGCGTATAGGCATTTGGTTCAAGTCCCCCCTCGAACTTGAACCCCCACAGCTCGCATGGGCCTTGCCGATCCGTCACCACCGTTCGTCGACGCCTCCACCAGCCACCGGCAGAGCTGCCCCGCAGGTTGCACAGCGACGCGAGCGCAGTCCGCGAACTCGCCGCGGCCCTCATCTCAACCTCCATCCACCCGGCTGCCACGGCCACACCGCTAGCGCAACTGGCAGTCCGGCGATTGCCTGCTCGACAAGGGGCTCCGCCGACTCCCGCACCGTCGATCCCCCCTGGATTGGGCGAGTTCGCCAATCAGATCCGCCAACCAGATCCTCGGCCGGATGAAGTGGGGCGCGCTCTTCGCGGTGCAAGGTGCGTCGCCAGTTCGAATCCTAGTTGTGGTGAGTTATTACTCTAGGTAGTTGAGTATGGCCGGCCAGGTTGCGGGGCGGGAATTGGTGAGTGGCGCGCGTTGATCCAGGTTCCCGCGTTTCCGGCTGCTGACGGAGAGCGTGGCGCGCTCACCAAGGGTAGGTCGTTTGCTGGTCAGGCCGGGGAAGGCGAGCCGGGGAAGCGGCGGGGAAACTTCCCCGTTGGTCCGGCGCTTCCCCGTATAGTTTCCCCTTACGTCACGCCTGTCCGTGGTCATTGTTGTCACACTCGGTGAGTGAGAGTTTTGGGTGACGTCGTCAGCGCGGATCACGCTGTGGCTGTGGAATTTGCCGACCTCGATGCCCTCGTGGGCGGTTGAGCTCGGTCAGCGATGGCTGGCCGGTTGTGGTTCCGGGGTCATGAGTTCAGTGTGAAGCGTTGGGGTTGTCAGTGTCTCGGAGGAGGCGGGCGAGGTGTTCGAGTTGTGCGGGGGTGGGGGGTGGTGCGGTGTCCACGATGTGGCGGATGTAGGCGGCTAACCGTTGGGCGGCCGGGTCGTGGTCGCTGGTGGGGGTGCTGGGTGGTTCGTGGGGTGTGCGTGGTGCGGGGATTGCCCGATCACGTGGGTGGGGTGGGGTAGAGGCGGGGTGGGGGTGGGTGTCTTGCTGGGGGCGCTGGCGGCGGTTTTGGGGCAGGGGTGGTCTCCTTTTGGTGGGGTGTCTACTGTGTCTACCTGTCGTATTTTCCCTGTTCAGAGGGGATTTGGGGGTTCTACCGGGGCATCTACCTGATGTCTACCGGTGTCTACCTGCCTCGAGCGGGTAGACACCCCCCGAGTGGCGGTTACGAGACCGCGCCGGGCGGGTCGTCGTCGTTGTGTTGGTGGCGGTGCCAGGCGTCCGCGATGGCGTCGTGGTGGTAGCCGTTGCGGTTGCGTCCACCGCGTTTGATTTGAACGGGGCTGATCCCCAGCGGGCGCAGTAGGATAGCTAGATCGTCTGCGTGCCATCTGAGGTAGCGACTGTCCAGGGCTCCCAGCGCCGCCAACAGGTCCTCGGTCCACATCCAGGGCTGGGTGCCGAAGGCGGTGAGTACGTCGGTGAGGGCTTGCCCGTCGATCGAGACCGGAGGATCGGCTGGGTTGAGCCCGGCGTCTAGTTCGGTGTTGCTGACGCGGCGGATGGTGCGGGCGGCTGTCCAGGAGTTGGGGTCGATGCGGGGTAGCCCGGTGGCGGCTCGACGCTCGCCCCGCTCGTGCGCGTCGGACTCGGACAGGGGGTGGATGGCGCTGATGAGGGGTTCCCGGTTGCCTGCGGTGGCGACATAGCAGCGTCCGGCCTCGCCGGGGTCATCGGCGGTGGCGGGGTGTAGCCGGTCGGGTCGCCACCCCTCGGCGAGCATTTGCGGGCCGAGCACGAGACGGACGTCGGTGTGGCGGCAGGCGTGCAGGATGGCCAGCGCGGTGGTGTCGGCGATCGCCGCGCCTAGGGCGTCGGAGGTGGCTTCGGTCGCGGCCAGCATTAGCGTGACCCGGGCCTTGCGACCGACTCGGAGCAGCGCCACGGCCTGGGCTTTGGCTTTGTCGGTCAGCCGGGGGTACTCGTCGACAATAACGACGAGGGCGGGGTGGGTTGGGGAGGGGATCCACGCGGCGCCCATCCCGAGGTTGGCGAGCATCCGGGGCCGGGCCTCGGCGAGGGCGAGGGCGTCGGTGAGGGCGTCGGCGATTCCGGCGGGGTCGCGTTCGTGGCGTCCGATGGCGGGGCCCAGCGCGTCGAGTCCGGATCCGGCGGGGTCGAGGTCCCAGACCAGCGCGTCCGCGCACGCGGCGGCAGCGTCGGCCAGGGTGCGCAGGGTGGTGGATTTCCCCGCGCCGCTGGTGCCGATCACCACCCCGTGTACGCCGAGTAGCGGGATGGCTAGCGGGCTGCCGTCGATGCGTTGCCCGATGATCGCGCGCTCGGTGATGCTGACCAGTCCGCGTACGGGGGGTGGTCCGATTCCGGTGAACGGGTCGCGCTGGGCCAGGCGTAGGACGACGCGGGCGCGTCGGGTGCGGTCGGGTGTGACCAGCAGTCCCCCGGCCGGGAGGTCGAGGTGGGTTTCCAGGTTCCCGGTTTTGGTGACGATTGCGGCCGGGGTCCCGGACCGGAGCACCACCGCGACCTCCCACCCCCAGGGGGTGCGCCGGGCCTCCCCGGCCAGGCGTAGTGCGATGGCTTCGGCGGCCAGGGCGCGGCGGAGGCAGTCGGCGGCCTCGGCGCGGGTGTGCGCATCGGCGATCGGGTACGGGTCATCCGTCCCGGGTTCACCCGGCTGCTGCTCGGGCTCGGGGACCACCGGAAGTGGGTGCACCGCCCGTCCGATCCCGGCTAGCGCCCCGACGACGGCGGCTAGCACGGCGGCGATGGCGAGTCTGCCGTGGGCACGGTCGAGCCAGCACAACCCCAGCCACCCGGCGAGCAGCACCACCGCGAGGCCAAGGCTGCGGCGGGTGGCAGCCTGGCGCCAGGCCACGATCGCGACCCGGGCTCGGCGTGGCCGATCCAGCGCGCGGGCCTCGCGGACGATCCCGGCGTATTCGGGGTAGGCCAGGCAGTAGCGGACCAGTCGGGCGAGTAACCAGCCCAGCCCGAGGGCGGCGTGACGGAACAGCCGGGCCAGGGCAACCGGCAGCCATCCGGCCAGGCGCAGCAGCAACCGGCCCGCGGCGCCGGGGGCGGTGTGCACCAGCCATCCCGCCGCGTCCCGCAGGTGCGGTTCGCCCCGGTGCCAGCACCACACCCCGGCCTGGCAGGCCACCTGTGCCGTCCCGCGCACGACCGGGCGCAGCAGGTGTATCCAGCACCAGTGGCAGGCCATCGGTGCGGCCGCAGCGGTACGGCGGGCACCGGGTCGGAAGGGTCGCATTATCCGGGCGGTGGCTCGGCCCCAGCGCCGCACCGTGCGCAGCGTCCGGCGAGCCATGATCCGCCCATGACGGACACCGATGACTAGGCAGGCATGGTCAGGCCGGGAGGTCACCCAATGACTCCAGGCCGCACACCGCCACGCCCACACCGCCACCAGCACCCGATGGACGTGCTCACGGGCACCGCTGAGCAGCCGCAACGCCCCCAGCTGGGCCCTGTGCTGCGGTGCGGTCCCCGGCGGCGCACCGCGCGGGGTGTTCGCATCGCGCTGCTGGGGAATCCTGATCTCACCGGTGCCGGGCTGCGTATCGCGCCCGGTGTGTGCGCGTTGGTCGGCCTGCTCGCGCGGAGTGTCGTCACGCTCGTTGCGGTGAGGGGGCCTCAGAGGGCACCACCACCGTGGCGGGTGCTGGCGCGGTGTTCGCACTCGGCGATGTAGGCGCCCGCGAGGCGGCCCACCTCGGCCGCCTCGGCGGCGATCACCCGGTACAGCCACGCCGACACTCCGGGCGCTGACACCACTTGGGGAAGCTCCTCACCCAGGTACCCGAGGTGAAACAGCCGCGCTTGCAACCGCTCCCACGTCTCCAAACTGTGCTCCTGCCTGCCGATGGACGAACCCTGTCCAGCACATAACGAGACTTATCCTGATAAGTTACGCAGTGAGGGCGGTTGGACACCGCGACGGCCACCCACATATGCTGATGAGCATCCTGACTAGGTGAGTGGAAGTCTCACCGCGATGAATGGCCCTCTAGGGCGCACAGTTGAGCGGCCCGGCTGAAGGGGCCACGCACGACGGCACAGGTGCCGCATAGACAGATAGATGAGGTGACGCCACGGTGGCCTATCGAGCCCAGAATCAGGCGCTGTACACCCAGTTGGCCGACACGCTGCGCAACCAGATCGGCAGCGGCGCCCTACCCCCGGGCAGCGTGCTCCCCAGCGAGACCGACCTGATGACCGCCTACGGGGTGTCCCGACCGACCGCGCGGGCCGCGTTTCAGGCGCTGCGCAACCAAGGCCTGATCACTGTGATCCACGGCAAGGGTTCCTTCGTGCGCCGCCTGGACACCCCACCCACCCACACCCACACCCGAAGCATCACCCGCACCCCGGCGGGCCCCAGCGGCGCCAAGCGCGGCGGCCGGCGCACCACCACCACTGCCGCCCAGCGGTGGACCTACACCGACACCGATACCGACACCGGGCAGTGGACCGTGCTGGGCGAACCGCAACACTCCCGCACCGACGCCACCCCCACCCTGGCCCTGGCCCTCGTGATCGCGGAACGGGAACCCCTGTTCGTTTGCGACCAGCTACTGGCTGATAACACCACTGGGCGGCGCCTGGCCCACCGGCTTTATCTGCCCTTCGCGGTCTGCGCTGAAGTCCCCGCGCTGGAAACCGATCCCTTCCCGCACCCCGGGCAGCTCTACACCCTGCTCGATGCCCACTATGGCGAGCTGTACTGGACCGAACACGTCCGCGCTCGCATGCCCACCCCTGAGGAGACCACCACCCTGCACACCCCCAACAATGCCCCCCTCCTCATCACCCAGCGCATCACCCACACCCCCAGCGGGCGACCCCTCGCGCTCGAAGAAACCCAACTCTCCGCCGAGGACACTCAACTCACCTACGCACTGACCGCGCCCACCCCCGACACCAGCACCACTTAACAGAAAACGGGTCGGGACCGATCCTGGCCCCGAATTCGTCACGGCTTTGTGCTGAACCACTCCTGGATGCCACGACAAGCTCGCAATCCACAAACCCACGCCAAGCATGAATCCCGCCCAGACTCGCGTTATGCGACGTGCGGATCACCGCGCGGATGGCGCGGCGCGAGTCGTGGCGGTGCCCCGCCCTGGTCATCGGCGATCAGCTCAGCGAGTTCCACGGCCACCACCGGGAACACGGTGACGTGCACGGTCGCCTCCCCGCCTGCACCGACACCGGGGCTCACCCGCACACCGTCGGGTTCCAACCCGGCCGCGATCAACCCGGCCCGCAACCGGTCAGCGCCCCGTACCGCCCGCCGGTAGGTGGCCATCAGCCGGACCACCTCACCGGTCGTAGTGACCCGGTATCGCACCTCGTCATTCATCTCCACGCTCCTGTCAGGTCCGACCGGAGCCCGTCCTGCGCTTCGATACCTCCACCCGCAGCGCAAGGGCCCCGATACCATCCGGCATCGGGGACTCCTCGGGGTTCCCAGCCGGGCTGCCCCTTCCCGTCGTAAGGTGTGGGTGGCCCGGCCCCAGCTCTCACATCGGCGGGTCGCGCAGCGCGGTGCGCAGCGCGCCGAAGACGTCGACCTCCCGACACAGCCGCAGCGCGTCCGCTTCGGGCGGGTGCACCCATGTGACCGGACCGCCTGCGGTCTTGGTGGGCGGCAGCGGCAGGGTGCCGCTGGCCCGGTGGACGCTGGGTGGCCAGGGCAGCGCCACGCCGTAGCGCTCCCCGGCCAGCAACACCCGGTGTTCGGGCGTCTCGGGGTAGACCAGCGCTAGTGGTGGACAGCGCCGCTGGTTCAGGATCACGGTCACCTGCGCGGCCAAGGGCACCGGCATGATCAGCGCGACCGTGTCGGGTTCCAAGTTCAGCCACACTTGCTCACCGCGCAGCGTCACCGGCCAGCCCCACGCCCGGTACCCGTCCGCAGCCGCCAGCGGCCCGGCGTCGCTGCGGGCATCGTCGGCCGGTGACACCATGGCCGGTATCTCCGCTGGTGCTGGCGGAGCGCCGGCGCTGAGGTGGTTGACCAGGCACAGGTTGCAGGGAACGCCGTGACCGGGGGTGAGCACCTCCACCTCATCCAGGCACAGCAACGCCCCGCACAGCGCCACCCCCGCGGCGCCTATCTCACCCCCCACAGGCAGCGACACCACATGCACGACGCGCGAAGCCTCCCCGGCCACGCCGGGTTGGTAACGCAACAACACCACTGGTTGGGCCCCGGCCACCGCCGTGGCACCTCCAGTGCGGTGGCCGTTCGGGGAACTCATCGCCGGGTCCTGCGTGGCACCGGGCCAGCCCAGCGGGCGGGCACACCACAACGCCCTGCTTGGGTTACCTACGCGGTCAGGCTCCACGGTGGCCGGCAGAAACCTGAGATCCGGCGCGAGCACAGATTCTGGCTGCGACCGCTCGCGCCGCTCATCTCCGGCATCGGTCCGGTCTGTCATGTCATGCCCGCGCTGAAGAGCAGCGACATGCTGGGGTGAGGGGGGCGGTGATGGATTGTCGGGTGGAACACGGCGGGGTCGAGGGCCGTCGGAGTACACCCCGACCCCGCCGTGAGTGGAGTCCGGCCGTCCCGCCCTGGGGCACCTTGGGGGAGCGGAGGTGGGACGGTCGAGGTCTGAAATGGCTCAGTGCGCGGATCGCTGGTGCTGGGCTCAACTCTGGGTGACACGTCGGCGTCACCCCGGTTGTGGGCCGCCGTGCGGGTCGGGTTGTCCTGTGCGGGTGGCTGGTCGGTCAGTCCCAACTCGCAGACCAACCGGGACTGCAGGAACTCTGCGGGCTGCTGGAGGAGCCAGAAGCGTGCCTCACCGTGCACCCGGCAGCGGTGACGACGAAACCCGAGCACTGCGCCCGAACGCCGACACGACCGGCAACGGCCCCGCCGATCAATCGGATGACCCATCAACAGCATGTAGAGCGCAGCACTGGCCTGGCATGGAACTGAGCCGATTCCATCTGCACCATGCCCGGCCAATACCGCGTTCTCCAGGGCCCCGCGCAACCGCTGACACAGCAGCGCGTAGCGGATCTCATACTCGCTCGGCCTCCTGCTCATGGAGCATCACACCGCCCTCTCGCTGCCCGGCGCCTCAGCGAATCCACCTTCGCTGCACCAAGCGATCCAGGGCTTGGGGTGGCCTTCACACCGACGCCACCAGCGCCGCTGCCGGATCACGCGCCCCACGTGTTGGTGGCTAGGCGGCCGACACGCGCGGCCCAGTAGCCGTCGAGGGAACATGGGTGGAATCATGCGAGACGCAACCGACATAACGCGATGCCGAGATGTTCCAACGAGCCGATGACGGATTGGCATTGCCATGGGTTCTACGCGCGTGGTAACGCTGAGGGGAGACTGATGGAAGAACGAAGGTGCAGAATTTGCCAGGGGTCGCTAAGTCGGTATAATTCGGAGTCTGTTTGTGCCAGCTGCGCCCGACAGGTTTCAACGACTCCGACCGTTCCGACGTGGTTATGGGATTCCCTGCCACTGCGCCGAGCGCTCGCCGAAGCAGAGCTAGGTGCAGCACTAACAATCTTTCGGACGGCGGCAGGGCTAAGTCAGCTCGAACTCGCAACCCTGTTAGGATGGAGTCAATCAGCAGTTGCGCGTGCGGAATCAGGACAACGTGACAGCCTCTATGATCTGCGCCGGCTTTTTGAGGTAGTTGACGCCCTCGATATACCTCGCGAAGCGCTTATGCCGCTACTGCTGGGGTCCACCGATGAAGGACAGGTCGGACGAGAAGAGGCAAACGAAATGAGCATGAACCGACGACAGTTTGGCGGTGGATTGGTCGGTCTCGCCGTCGCGGCTGGCCTGAGTCAAGTGCAGGTTACGGCTAAAGCGGATTCGGCGCACATACATTATTTTAACGCGTCGGTAGAGAAACTGTACGCGAAAGATCAGAGTGTAGGCGGTGGCGCGTTAGCTCGCGACGGCCTCCGCTTATATCATCGGGCGCGTAAAATGCTAGATCAAGCTGACTACAGCGAGGCGGTTGGTCGCCAGCTTATGAGTGCAGCCGGAGAACTCGCCGTCTGCGTAGGCTGGCTCGCCTATGATGCGAACGATCATGATTTGTCGCGAGACCTCTATTTTCAAGCCCGTCTGCTGGCTGACCAGTCCGGAGATTACGGGCTCGCAATACGAGCCATGGAGAAAATGTCACTCCAGTCAGTAAAACTTAGTCAAAAGAACGGACTCCGCGGCAGCGCACGCGAAGCCGTCCGACTCAGCAGGCGTGCCGCTGAGTTGGCACGCCACGATCCGTCTCCGCAACTTCACGCCCTGCTGGCGGCCCGTGAGGCTATCGCACACGCAGCCGCCGGCAATAGCCAAGAGTTCAGCGTCGCAATCACGCGAGCATGGCGCGAAGTAGATCGTGGATACGCCGACGGGGCACCAGCTTGGCTGCGGTTTGTCACTAGCTCCGAAATTACCGTGCATGAAGCCATGGGCCGTGCATACCTAGGAGGCCTCAGCCTCACAGCTCTATCGGTCAAGTTTGGACGCGACACTGAGCAGCCGCAACTCCGCCCACTATCGCGCCCGACTAGCTGCCGCTTTGGCCGCCAGCGGTGATGTCTATGGTGCAGTGACCGAGGGGATGGTCGTCCTTCCCGCGCTAGGCACGGGCGGCATTACTTCTCCTAGAACCCTCGCGGAACTTCAACCTGTCCGCCAAGTCGCAGCACAAGACCCAAGGGGCAACGAATTCTGCGCTTATTATGACCGGATCGGAAGCCTTACAGCATGAACCAACAGGCCAACATCCCCATAGAAGCGAACGAAGTTAACTTCAGTCGCTTCGATGCTGCCGAGGCTCGGCGGCGTCGAAACACAGTCGAAGCGGTATATACGCGCTCATATGTCGCGGCAATCACGAGTGGCGATCCGTTCGACAGCATCGAAGCGTTTATGCACCGGTTTGACTCCTATACCTCTCAGTCTAACTTTGATTTGGTTGTGGCTTATCGAGATGGTGAGGCTATTGGACAGGCATGGGGATGGCCACTCACTGAACACACGCAGTGGTGGACGGGGCTGCTTTCTGAGCCCGAGCCTGGCTTCACATACGAAGATGGCAATCGCACATTCGCTCTTTCTGAGATCATGGTCTCTCAGGAATGGACAGGGCGAGGCATCGCCCACGCATTACATAATGAGCTCTTGTCGGCCCGCACTGAATCACGCGCCACCCTCCTCGTGGAGCCGCAAAACACCACAGCCTATCGAGCATATTTACATTGGGGCTGGCGCAAAGTAGCACAATTGCGGCCGAGATGGGACCACGCACCGACATTCGATGTGCTTATTTTGACGCTTGACAAAAAGAACAGATGAAGAGAAGCCCCGGGTACAGTAACCACGTTGCGCCTGGCGCGCATGCGCGTGTGACGCTTGACCCCACGATCACGTCGGGCCGGGACAGGGAACTGACCACGACCTATTCGGCAGATTTCCTGCTCGTCCCGCTACCATAGGATTCGGTCTTCGGCAGGGACTCGGCGTCGTCCTCGGAAGGGTGCGGGCGTGACTCTTAACTCGCCGATCAGCTGGGGGTAAGCAGCAGACGGGCGATGTCGCGTCGGCTGCTCATGGGGCGCTCATGGGGACGGTAGCCCAGCGGACACTGTTGCGTTGACGGAAAATGTGCGCGATGAGCCGCTATCGCGTCACAGTTAGATGGCGAGGGCGAGTTCGGTGAAGGCCATCGTGAGTCGATGTTTCGAGTCGGTATCCCAGCCGAGTTCGTAGTGGCCGCAGCGCACGTTCTGGACAAAAGCGTGTCCGGCGCAGATCACTCGGGTAGAACGAAGCTGTTTAAGGCCGCGCATCGGCCGTAGTCGAGCCTTGAGTCGCCTATGATCTGCTTCGATGCGGTTATTACCGTACTGCTCAGTGAGATGGCACGCAGCGGGCACCAGCTCATCGAGCACCCGAGGATAGGCCGGTGCTTGGTCCGTCGTCACCGCACTCGGGTGGCTGCCGTGATCCAGAGCCCGACTAAAGAACCGGCGAGTGGCAGCTAAGTCCCGCTTCTGCGACACTAGTACGTCGATGACCTGGCCATACTGGTCGATCGCTCGATACAAATAGACCCACCGCCCGGCAACCTTCATATTTCATCGGCACACCACCGATCACCAGGCACATGCCGACAAGGCCGGGCCGCGTCGATCAGCAGCGGAGTGAACCGCTGAACCCACCGATACACCGTGACATGATCGACCTCGATGCCCCGCTCAGCCAGCAACTCCTCTACGTCCCGGTATGAGAGCCCATAGCGCAAATACCAGCGCACAGCCGCCGTGATCACCTCCGGGGGGAATCGAAACCCAGCAAACCTCGACCTCGGCGCTAGCACCCGAACGCGGCAACGACGCATCAACACAGCCTGCCCGAGCCGTTCATCGGCGGACGCAACAGTGCTGGGCAGTTCGCTACCTCGTTTGATGCGGTCTTGGCTGATGCAGGCATCACCGCGGTGCGGATTCCTCCCCGAAGTCCCCGGGCGAATGCCTACGCGCAGCGGTTCGTGCTCACCGTCCGCACGGAGGTGACCGACCGGATGCTGATCTTCGGTGAATGGCATCAACGTACCGTTGTGGCCGAGTACCTGCGCCCCTACAACGGTCGACACCCGCACCGCGCTCCACCTCCAACCACCACGACCTGACCACCCGAACGCCGATACCCCAACAGCACGGACCAAACGCCGATCCGTGCTCGGCGGTCTGATCCACAAATACGAACCAGCCGCCTAAAGACCACGTCAACCCTGGTGGCCCAGTTCTGGTCTCACAGTTGCATTGAGCCAAAGAACGTCATCGCCACGGTTCAAACCAGCAAAGCAGGCTCCACAATCCCTGTGGAGGACCATGACAAACCGGGCATCCGAGCCCTGCTGCAGGACATCTGGCAGGGCAGATGAGACGAGATCAAGCGGGCTGATCGGTCAATGCAACAGTGCCGCTCCAGCTGTTCGGGAATGGTTGCGCTGTCGGCGTAGGCGCGAGGAAGACAAACGCCGGCTACAGAGAACATGCCCGATTCCGCGAACGGGGGGATGATGACGGTGGCCCCTGGCCGGTAGCGTGCAGGGTCAGTCGGGATAACCAGCAGGAGGCAACCTGTGACGGCCGTGGCGCCCCAGCCGATCGTCACCCGCCCGCGTCCGGTGCGCCGCACGGTCAAGGGCTCGACTTTCCTTTCGCTGCTGCAGACCACCGATCACAAGGTGATCGGTATGTTGTATCTGGTCACGTCGATGGTGTTTTTCTTCGTCGGCGGCAGCATGGCCATGCTGATGCGGGCGGAGCTGGCTCGGCCGGGACTGCAGTTTTTGTCCAATGAGCAGTACAACCAGCTGTTCACCATGCACGGCACGATGATGCTGCTGTTGTATGCCACGCCGATCCTGTTTGCTTTCGCTAATCTGGTGTTACCTTTGCAGATCGGCTCGCCGGATGTGGCGTTTCCGCGGCTCAACGCGTTTTCCTACTGGGCGTTTTTGTTCGGTGGCGTCATCGTGTTGTCGGGCTTTTTGACACCGGGTGGGGCGGCGGATTTCGGCTGGTTCGCCTACACCCCATTGTCTGACGCCACCCATTCCCCGGGCGCGGGCGCCGACTTGTGGATTATGGGCTTGGTCTTGGCCGGTCTGGGCACCATCCTCGGTGGCGTCAACATGGTCACCACGGTGGTCTGCCTGCGCGCGCCGGGCATGACGATGTTTCGGATGCCGATTTTCACCTGGAACATCTTCGTCACGTCTTTGCTCGTGTTACTGGCCTTCCCCATCCTGACCGCGGCGCTGCTGGGGCTAGAGGCCGATCGGCGGCTAGGCGCGCACGTGTTCGACCCGGCCAACGGTGGCGCGATCCTGTGGCAGCACCTGTTCTGGTTTTTTGGCCACCCGGAGGTCTACATCGTCGCGCTGCCGTTTTTTGGCATCGTGTCGGAGATCTTCCCCGTCTTCAGCCGCAAGCCGCTGTTCGGCTACAAGACGCTGGTCTTTGCCACCATGTCGATCGCGGCGTTGTCTGTGGTGGTGTGGGCGCACCACATGTACGCCACGGGTGCGGTGCTGCTGCCGTTTTTCTCGTTCACCACCTTCCTCATCGCGGTGCCCACGGGTATCAAGTTCTTCAACTGGATCGGCACCATGTGGCGCGGCCAGCTCACCTTCGAAACACCGATGCTGTGGTCAATCGGTTTTCTCATCACGTTTTTGCTCGGCGGGCTGACCGGCGTGCTGCTGGCCGCCCCGGCGATCGACTTCCACGTCAGCGACACGTACTTCGTCGTGGCGCATTTCCACTACGTACTTTTCGGCACAATTGTATTCGCCACGTTCGCCGGGATCTACTTCTGGTTCCCCAAGATCACCGGCCGGATGCTCGACGAGCCGTTAGGCAAGTTCCACTTTTGGGCCACCTTCATCGGCTTCCACCTGACATTTTTGGTCCAGCACTGGCTCGGTAACGAGGGCATGCCCCGCCGCTACGCCGACTACTTACCCAGCGACGGCTTCACCACGTTGAACATGGTGTCGTCCATCGGTGCCTTCGTCCTTGGCCTTTCCACGCTGCCCTTTTTGTGGAACGTGTTCCGTAGTTACCGCTACGGCGAGCCGGTCACCGTCGATGACCCCTGGGGCTACGGCAACTCCCTGGAATGGGCCACCTCCTGCCCACCACCCCGGCACAACTTCACCGAGCTGCCGCGCATCCGCTCCGAACGACCTGCCTTCGAACTGCACTACCCCCACATGTCCAATCGAATGCGACGCGAAGCGTACATCGGTCACGGGCGCCCAGCTGCACCGAGCGAACAGGCAGCCCACGCCGTGCAGCAAGGTCCGACCAACGTGGCTGACCCGCGCGAAAAATGACAGCAAACTACGAACCACCCACCGTCGCGTTACCCACCACTGAGGCTGCGTCGCAAAGTGAAAGCTTGCGCGACACGCCCGACAAGTTTAGTGGGACCAAGACAACTTCATCGGGAACCGACCTTGGTCACCACTCACCACTCACCCACTTTGGCACGACTGGGCAGTCGGCTCTCCGATGACAGGATAAAGCCGGTTATCCTGTTTTGGCTCCTCAAGTGGATAACCATAGGATCCGAGCTATGTATGCTTGTCTGCTTGTCAACTTTTTGTCTTCCCGCGTCGGTTATCCGCCCAGTATGTATAGTCGCGAGTCCTTCAGTAGGGTGTGCGACTGAAGCGCCTGCGATAGCGCGAATGAATAATGTGCTGAGTTTCCTCGGGTGTCAGCTGGGCCGCAATAGTGCAGGTATGTACGTTTGATTCGTTGTAAAATGCCGCAAGGTGGTTTTTCATTGCGGATCGCGACTCGTTGTCGAGGTAGATCATGTGACCGGATGGATAGTTCTGGATGGTCAGGTTCTTGCGAGCGCGCGGATCGTCGAGTGGCATGTCCTCGAAATTCAGGATTGTCTGAAAGAAGGGGGTTACCGCGTCGTAGTAGCCGTTGGCGGAGAACACTTTCAGGTAAGGATTAAGAGCCATCGCGGCAGCAAGATCACCGGCGGTGTATAGACTATCGTTTCCGCCTTTTTGTTCTCCGGTGGGATCAATATGGCCGAAGTTCCAGTTAAGAAATGCTTGATCATTTAAATCCATAAAAGGCGAAGTCGAGGTAAATCGCAACTCGTCGTTAAGGTATACATTCCACATGGAGGTATACACGCCACCGACCGCGGTCATAGTCGGGTCATTGCCACCTGAATTCGGGTCGATTGATTCCGCGATGCCGGTGTCGTCTGCGGTGACGCGACCATCATAGGCGCCTACGGCGAGTCCTTTGTCCAGAAGCAGACTGGTCAGGAACGTTGTACCGTCCCCAATCGACACGTCGAGTTTCCAGTACTTCAAAACGACGGCCGGTATCCCCAGGATGTCGCTCAAGAAATGAAGCACGGTATCATCAACTTCTAGAAACTTTTCCAGCGCCGTGGAGTATTCATCTCGCGCGAACTTTTCGACTCGGTCCATAAAGGTAGGCAAATCAGAAGGAACGGGCGACAGTGTCACTTTTTTGTGAAACCAAGCATCTGCCGCCAGTGTTGGAAGCAGCCCGACTGGGCTGCTCGCCTTGGAATAGTCAAGAATCGAAGACTGCAAAACCACCCCATTCAAGTCCACGCCATCTTCATGCAGCAACCACGTCAGAACGCAGGTTCGGGGAGTCCCATAGGACTCCCCGAACAAGAATTTGGGAGAATTCCAACGGTCAAACGC
>Ga0213881_10000597_pt1 | contig 21689 bp, 24 predicted proteins | sample BarmaccoBMER_R08_FD_160104 | JGI IMG/M metagenome (GOLD analysis project Ga0213881, IMG submission 160104) | Barbacenia macrantha exposed rock microbial communities from rupestrian grasslands, the National Park of Serra do Cipo, Brazil - ER_R08 ... | reverse complement strand
GCCAGCCTTGCCAGGATTCGGGCGGGCGCACCATCGAGCGCGACGTTCAGTGGCAGCGCCATGACCTCGAATTGACGGCCCACGAGGGGCCCCAGCCCCACAAGGTTCTCGGCTATAAGAACGTTGCTATCGAGCAGGGCCTTTGAATCGGGTACGGTTCGTCGTCGATGCTGCCGGCGTCGGCACCGACAAGCGAAACCTCGCGATCTATCAGCTCCTCGACGAGTCGCTGCGGAATCTGTGGCACTCGCAGATAATAGTCGAAAGCAGTGAAGGCGTCGCTGAGCCCGTCCAAAGCAGGACAATGTCTCCGGCGCCGATAGCAGAAAGATCGAACGGCACGGCGGAGTCCACCGCGCGAAGGTCGATCAGGTGACCTCGATCGACAAATTGCTCGGGCGGATACGCATCGAGTGTCCCGCCGCCAACAATCATGTGACTGGGCGCGTCGATATGGGTGCTGTTGTGATTTTCCAGTTCGAGCGCATAGCTGGCATAGCCGGCATCGTCGATGTTCGACACTTGACGGGCCTCAACCGCGGCATCGCCCGGGTATACCGGGGTGTTCGGGCCAAGGGCAAGCATGCGGTTCCCAGAGGAATTGACGGATGCGGCTGAGGACTCAGACTACCTGTCGCGTCCGTTACCGCTGCCCCTTATGCGATCCGCGCCTGGTGGTTAGGGTTCAGCACGCGTTTGTACCAGGTGGACTCGTTCAGTTCTCGACCATTCGCCGGAAACCCGGCGGGAGTGTGTCCGTTGGAGGCTCCCGCCCCACGACCGAGGTAGACCTGTGCGGTCACGCCACGCTCGCCACGGCACACGTCATCAAAACCGCTGACCGCTACCCAGGGCGGACTGGGTTCGTGGCCCACGACGAACGGCTGCGGTTCGCCACCAACAGCGGGGAGCTGACCGCCGCGATCGAGGGCGAGGAGGTGGTACTGGATTTCCCTGCCACCCCGGTGCGGAAATGCGTGATTCCTGCCGAGATATCGCTGGCCTTGGGTGGGGCCGACGTGGTCGCCACAGGGGAATCCGGTTCGATCTGGTGCTCGAACTACCGGATGTCGAGGCCGTGGTCACCCCCGACCATGCGCGGCTTTCGGCGCTGCCCTATTGAGGGGTGATGGTCACCGCCCCCGCCGCGGCCGACGATGCGGATTTCGTCTCGCGATTCTTTGCCCCGGGCGTCGGGATTCCCGAGGACCCGGTTACCGGGTCGGCGCACTGCGCGTTGGGACCGTACTGGCAGGAACGCCTCGGCAGCGAGACCCTGCGGGGATATCAAGCTTCGGCCCGCTGGGGTTACGTCGGAGTCAGGATGCGTGACGATTGAGTGGAACTTCGCGGAAACGCCGTGACGGTGATGACCATTGAGCTGATCGACCTGGCGGGATCGCGACCATGATCGTACTTTCGACTTTCGACAGCTGTCATCCGGCCGAGACTCCGCCGTCGGTGACGCCGTTGCGACGCAGATGCTGAACTTCGCCTATCCCATCGGCGACACCGAGACCCGTGCGGCGGTAGTGGCGGACCCAGCCTATGCGGGACACCAGCCGCGGGGCTTGCCGAGCTGCTCTCGGTAGGGAGAGGCTGGATTGATCGCCGTTGTATCATCGTCGTACAAGGGGTTCCGGTACCCAGCGGAGATCATCAGCTATTGCGTCTGATCGTATCTTGTATCACCGTCGACGACCCCGTCCAGGAGACAAATGGCACCCCGACAAGATATTCATCAAGATCCACGGTAAACTCACTACCTGTGACGGGCAATCGACCAGGACGGCCATGTTCTGGACATCCTAGTCACCTCCCACCGTAACACCCGCTTACGTTGGCGGAGTGATCGACGACGAATCGCTGGAATTCCGGGTGGGTACGAAGGAGTTCGGCGTATGTTCCTGTCGCATGAGCTGTGCCGTTCGCGAGCATGACGATGGTATCCGCTGCTTCGATGGTGGACCTCCGGTGGGCGATGACGAGGAGGGCGCATTCCTGGCGCAGGTTGTGCATGGTGGCCGTCAGGGCGGTCTCGTTGGCGGGGTCGAGGTGGGCAGTGGGCTCGTCCATCAGCAGCAGCCGGGGACGGGCCATGATTGCTCGGGCGATGGCGATTCTTTGGCGTTCGCCGCTGGATAGGCGCACGCCGCGTTCGCCGACCTCGGTGTCCAGCCCTGCTGGCAGGTGCTGGACTTTCTGGGTGAGGTTGACGAGGTCGAGGACTTGCCACAGGTTGTCGTCGGTGGTGTCTGGGGCGGCGTAGCGGAGGTTGTCCCGTAGGGTGCCGTGCAGGATTGGGCATTCCTGTTCGACCCAGCCGATGTGGGAGCGCCACTCTGTGAGGCTGAGGTCTGTGGCGGGTTGCCCGTCGAAGTGGATGCTGCCGCTCCACGGCTTGTGGAACCGGTTGATCAGTGCGAAGGTAGTGGACTTGCCGGCCCCGGATGGGCCGATCAGGGCGACGAGCGTGTGGTGAGGGACGGTCAGCGACAGTCCCCGGAGCACCGGCGTGCCGGGGCTGTACCCGAACCGTAGATCGTGAATCTCCAGCAGCGCGGTCGCCGGTGCGCGCTGGGGCGGGTGCCGCCACGGTGTGCCGCGGCTGGTCGTGGCGGTGGTGCTGTCTTCGGTGGGGAGCGTGTAGACCGCTTGGACGCGTTCGGCGGCGCCTTTGGCCTTGTTGACCGAGGCGATGCTCTCGATCAGCTCGGTGATGGGTCCCGTGAGCTGGTTGGCGTACAGCAAGATCGCCACGAGTGCGCCGAGCGAGAGGGCCCCTTGGTCGACGCGGGCCGCGCCGACCAGCAGGATCAGAACGAAGACGGCGTTCATGGCCATCTGGACCGTGGGGGCGATCGTCGCTTCGAGCCGGGCGCTGCGCACGGCGGCGTCGTAGGCGCGGTGAGCCAGCGTGGTGAGGTGATCGATCTCTCGCTGTTCGGCGCGGTTGGCCCGGACGGTGCGCAGGGCTGCCAGCACTCGTTCCAGCCCGGCCGAGATCGCTCCGACAGTGGTCTGTAGCCTCATCGACACGCGGCCGATCCGCGCCGATATCCCGCTGATTACGACACTGCCGCCGAGTAGCACGCCCAGGATGAGCAGCATCAGAACCGGGTCGATCACGAACATGGCGCCGACGCTTCCGAGGGTGACGCACAGGTTGGTAGCGATCTGGACGAAGACTTGCGTCAACGCCTCGCGTAGGACGGCCACGTCCGTCGAGGCGCGCGCCATGAGGTCGCCTACGCGCAGGCGGTCAAACGCCTGGATCTGGACCCGCAGCAGGTGTGAGAACAATCCGATGCGCATGCCCAGCACGAACCGCTCGCCTGTGCGTTCCAGCAGGAAGGAGGCGAGGGCGCCGACCAGCGCCTGGGCCAGCATCAGCAGGACGAGGACGATGACAGGGAGGAGAAGCGGCTGGCGTGCGGTGAGTACGTCGAACACGCGCTTGGCGGCCAGGGGTTGCCCGACGCCCAGGGCGGCCGCTATCAACGTGAGGAGCAGCGCGGCACCCAGGGAGCGCCGCTGCCCCTGGGCCAGGGTCCACAGCTGTCGAAGCATCGCGTGCGCCGCTCCTTGTTAAAGCCCGTCACCCGGGCCATCAGGAATGCTTGGGGCAAGTCGACCAGCGCCGCGCGGGGCCGCTGCGGACGGGGTCTAGGTATCAGTCAGTCTCCACCAGCCCGGACGCCTGGAGTTGTTCGGTCATGGCCGTGATGTCGTCGCGTGCTTGGGCCAGTGCGATGTCGTACTGGGCCGCGAACTCCTCGGCTACTTGATCCATGGGACAGCCGGCCAGTAGGCGCTGCAGTGCGTAGGCGCCGGTCAGATTGAGCTGCCAGTAGTGCCCGTTGCGTAGGCTGAGCAGCACCGCGCCGTCGTCGGTGTCGGTGGCGACCGTGTGGGCGGCCAGGTGGAGCGTCATGTGGTCCTCCGGGGGTCGTCTCGGCGTGGGAGCGGCGCTCGTTTGAGTGGCATGGGGGCGACGGTGAGCAGCGGTCGGTAGTAGCCGTCGGGGTATGGTTCGTCGATCATCTGGCCGTCGGCTTCGAGCCAGGCGTGGGCGGTGAACGGCGTCGTTCGCACACCGGCCCGCCAGGTAGGCCACACTCCCTTGAAGCGGCACAACACGGCTGCCGCGATCGACCGCTGCAGGCAGCCGTGGATGGCGCAGTGCAGGCTGACCGCGACGACCGCGGTGCGGGCCGCAGACGTCTGCGCGGCGGTGCCCGGACGGGCGCCGACGCGCAACATCTCGAGTGCGGCGCGCAGATATCTAGGCGGTAGTTTGGCCAGCGGCCAGGCGATGGCCACGGCGGTCAGTGGCAGCACCCGCTGGTGCAGGGGCAACCGGATGCGGGACGGCAGCGCGCACGGCGGGCTGGTCACGGCGCCTCCTCAGGCTTGGGCACGGTAGGGGGTGGCGGTCGCCGCCGCGGGCGAGGCCGGCGGGTGCTCTGGCGTGTCGGTGGGGCGGGCCGCGATCTTCCGCAGCCACAGCTCGGCGCCGAGTGTCGCTTCCAGTTGGGCAGACCAGACGTGCCCGGTGTGCGACGGCGTGAGCAGGGTGGTCCGCAACATGGCCACGTCGATCAGGCCGCGGCGCGCCAGCAGCGAGTCCGCGAACAGTTCCAGCAGGTCGGGAATGTGCTGCCGCAAAGCGCGCTCAACGGGCTCCTCATAGTCGCCCTTGGTGGACCGGTCCAAGATAACGTCGGGCACGAGGCCGCGCATCGCCGCGGCCAGCACCGGCTTGTACCGCCAGGGGGTGTAGCGCTCGTGGGGAAGGATCGACAGCACGGCCTCGACCGCCCGATCATCCAGGTAGGGCAGCTCCAGACGTAGCCCCGCGGCGGCGTACTCACGACACAGCAGCCGCAGCATAGGCCCTGCGCTGCGCAGCGCGGTGAGGGCCTCGTGTTGCCCCCGGTCCTTTGCCAGGGGGGCGGCCTGATCCGCCACGCCGTAGAAGATTGTCTGCGTGGTCCTCACCGCGTCTGGGGTGGCCCACGGCGTCGCCGGGCGCCGCTCCTCCCAGCCCACGGCGGGAGCCGGAGGCAGCGGCCCGGGACGGATAAGGTCATCGGCGCGCCGCCGCCACCACGCGCCGAGATCTTCCCCGCGCAGCAGCCCGGCCAGGCTGGACGCCAGCGGCCAGCGGTGCAGCGCCCGGTGGGCGCGCAGCAGCCGCAAGGCAGCCACCGGCCGGCGGCGAAAGAGCGTGTGCAGGTAGGCGGCGCTGCCGGTGAACAGCTCATCAGCCCCGTGCCCCGCCAGGTGCCAGGTGGCGCCGTGCTCGACCAGCAGCCGGATTTCGGCCTGGATCGCGTTCATCCCCCGGGTAAGAGCCCGCGGGGCTTCCGTATCAGGCGCCCAGTACGGCGGGGCGTACAGTGGCGGAGCGTCGGTATCCGGAACGGTCAGGTGTTCGGCGTGCTCCAGCAAGCGCGTGGCCTGGGCGGCATACAGCGGGTCGTCGTTGATCGCACTGCCGCCGGTCCGACGAAAGGTCAGCAGGTCGGGGCGGTGCTCAGCGGCGAGAAAACACAGCGAGGTGGAATCCATGCCACCCGACAGATCCGCCGACAGCCTGCCCCGGTGGGGTTGCCGCAGGGCCACGGCCTCCCGCAACCTCTCGCGCACCCGGGCCGCCCCCTGTGCCAGGGGAAGATTCGGTTCCGGCGGATGCCACCAGCGCACCGTGCGGACCGCGCCGTTGCCGGGGATCACCAGGTAGGAGTCCGCGGCCACCTGGTGCACGCCGCGCCACCAGCTACGCTCACTCAGCGGCGCGAAGAACATACCGTACGTCACGCTCGCCGCGAGCAGGTCCTCGTCCGGCTCCACATCGATCATCCCGGCCAGCACGTCGGCCCGGTCACTGGCGACCGGCACGTCGTCTAGATGGGCAGCGAACACGCAGCGGGTCCCGGTGACGGTGCCTTGGAACCGCACCTGACCGTGGACCGACGCCACCACATGCGCACTGCCGGGAAGCCGGCGGGCCAGCCGGTCCAGGTCCGGCAGGTCGCGCACGGGGGAGACCAGCGCGGCCAGACAATCCGGCGTGATCGCGCTCAAGCCGAACACCGCCACCCGCACTGGGCCCGCCTCGGCTACCACCAGGTCCTCCGGCGCCCACGAGCCAGCCAACCACGGCCGCCCGGAAGCATGGGGCACCATCAGCGGCGCCTTGGCACCGACCTGGCGGTAAGCCCAAGCGCCGCCTAGGGAGTCCGGGAAGACCACGACGTTGTCGTTCAGCGATTGCACGTGCCTAACCCCCAGGTATCAAGGCTCAAGGCGGTATCCGCGCCGCTGGCATCGGGACCGCCCCCGCCCACGCAGCGGGTCCCAGCCAGCCAAACGGCTGCCCTGTCAGCACCTCGCCCATAGCGGAGGCACCACGTCGCACGCGGAGGCGAGCGATCGGCGCTTGGCTCCAGCCGCAACGGCTACCACTTAATGCAACAGCGCCGGGTTTTCCGGCACTGTGTGCATTAAGGCGAAGGGCGTCCTTCTGTCTATCGTGATCTCACTCGCGATCAGCCTGGCAATCGGACTCATCGCTGGCGGCTACTCAGCCAACCGAGCCGCCCGACTACCCCCCATCCACGCCCTCAGATATGAATGACGGGACCCGGCGGCGCAGCGGAAAAGCTGCCACAACCATATCTCCTACTCCACAATCCGGGGCTATGTGAGGGCTATGTGGCCCACCGCCGCGGCGTCATCCACCTAGCTGCGACGATATAACAGCATCCTTCTCGTCGAGGAAGCCGAAACCTGTGCAAGCCAGGTGGGACGACCTTCTGCCGATGGCCGCTGTCGATGTTAGTGCTCCTTCTTAAAGCCCCACGTCGTGGCGTCCTTTTTCGTGTGGATGGTCCCGTTCGTGTCTTTGCTGAAGTGGCCGACGTTGGTGACAGCGGGAGGCGTGTAGCGCTCTGGCAGTTGTTTATTTCTGATCATGACCTTCTCCTTCCTGGTTACGGCCTTCCATACATCTAGGCCGAGCCTGAAGCTATGCCACATCAAGTCGCGGCGCAATACAAGGAGCTTCAATCGTCACCTATCGTGCCACACTTTCTTCACCCACAGGGGTATAGATCGGAATACCCACCGTGCGGCTCTTCTCGTTATTTTAAGTGTTTTACTTAGTGTGAGGGCATGTATACGGGTGTTGGGTTGGCGAGGGTGGGTAGCTGGAGTTTGGCTGCGGTGAGGTAGACGATGGTTCTGACCTGGGCTATCACGGTCTTGTCGGCGATGAGCAGCGCGGAGAACAGTTTGATCTCGCTGCCGGGCTGGTTTGGTTGGTCGCTGTTGCGCACGGTTTTGCCGTCAATGGCCAGCCCGATCAGCTCGGGTAGTTCGTGATCGCCCTCAGGTTGGCTGTTCTCGCCGTCCGCGGTGGTGTCGGCGCTGGGGGTGACGTACCGGCCACGCTGGCAGCGGCAGTCCACTAACTCCAGCAACCGCTCGGACATCTCGGCGGCCCGGTCAGCGCATTCTCGGTAGTTGCGTGGCCCCGGCCAGCTTCGTCAGCACCATTATGATTGTCAACACCGCCCCGATCGGGCGGCGGATCCTACGTGCCTGACGCCAGCCGCTGCACGCTGACAATTAGGGGGCGAACCTATGCCCGAGGTTTCCGCTGGCATTCCTACCGATATGCCCGATATGCGGCATGTCGTGCTGACGCCGTTGTGGGCTGATCCGCTGTGTACGCCGGGTGATCAGTTCCCCCTGGCGCCGCCTGCGTGGTGGTGGGAAGGTTCAGAGGAAGATGCGTCCGCGGACCCGTCGGTACGCCCATTCTCCCTTTGGGGACTCGAGATGGGCGACAAAGATTACCAGAGCGACTAGCGGGAAATCTCAGGCTGATGACTGTTCTTATTCTCGCACGCGATATCGACGCGCAGGTTGACCGTGTGGTGGAAGAGCTGTGCGCGAGGTCGGTCCCGGTGTTCCGGACCGGGCGTAGCGCCTACCGGGCGCTCTACCGGAGGGTTGGGGGAGTCTTCGTTATTGGGGCGATCGGACCGGAGGCACAGACAGACAAGGAAGGCTTTGGACGTACGGTTGCTGCGGCGCGGGCTCGGCTTGACCTGATCGAGGAGGACCTGACATGAAGCTCTCCGAACTGACCAGCGCAGATGAGGTGAAAGCTGAGGTGCTCAGGAACCCTGCGGTGCGGGCGGAATGGGATCGCACGGCGCTGGCGCGGGAAGTCGCGAGCCATGTCGTGCGATACCGGGTTGATCACGGGCTGTCGCAGGCAGAGCTAGGTGCCAAGCTTGGGGTATCGCAGCCTTACATAGCGCGGCTGGAGAGCGGTGATCGGTCGCCCACGCTGGCCAGCCTGGCACGACTCGCTCAGCGGCTTGGTCTGGAGTTCCACATCGACGTGCCCCCGACCTCCATGCGAATGTCTGCCTGACGCCGAGGTCAATGCCAAGGTTGCGTCGGTGCGGTTGTCCACACCCTCGCCGAGTTATCCACAGCCTGGCGGATGGGTATTGGATCAGCCGCCCAGCGGGGGCAGGCTCGTCGGCATGGCAGTCACAGCGTTATTCGGTTTCCTGGGTGTGCTCGCCGGCATCGCCGCGCGGTTGCTGGTCGGGCGGCTGCGACGAGGCGTGAAGTTGCCGCCGCCGTGGTGCGAGTTGCTGACCGGGGTGTTGTGGGCGGCGTCCGGCGGCTGGTGGGCGGCCGGGCGCTTACCAACAAGCTGGTTGCCGCTGTTACTGGCGCTTGGGTGGCTGGCGGTAGCCGCTGGCGGAGTAGATCTTGCCTGTCGGCGGCTACCCGATGCGCTGACGTTGCCGGCGGTGCCGGCCGTGTTGATGCTCACTATTCCGCTGGGCGCCGCCTCAGTCGGCCGCGCCGCGCTCGGCGCCGGCGCCTTGTTCGGCGCGCACTTGGTGGTTCGGCGGGCAGCGCCAGCCGGCCTCGGCGCCGGCGATGTCAAGCTGGCCGCCGCGCTGGGCGGCGTGCTCGGCGCGGTGTCCTGGCCAGCCATCGCCGCGGGCACCGCGCTTGCCGCCGCAATCACTGGGCTCGCGGCTCTGGCCGGGGTGTTAACCGGCCGATTACACCTAGCGGACGGGGTGCCGCACGGGCCAGCCATGCTTGCCGCGGCCTGGTTGGTGGTTGCCACAGCTGGCTTGGGTGCGGCGGCTTCCGCTGGTTGGCCATCGTGAGAGGATCGTTGGGTGTTGCGCTGGATCACTGCGGGTGAGTCACACGGGCCGGCGCTGGTCGCGGTGCTTGAGGGCATGGTGGCGGGTGTCGAGGTCACGTCCAAGGAGATGGCGGCCGAACTGGCCCGCCGCCGGCTCGGCTATGGCCGAGGCGCTCGAATGAAGTTCGAGGCCGATGAGCTCGAGCTCATCGGAGGCGTTCGGCACGGCTTCACCCAGGGTGGGCCGGTCGCGGTGCGGATCGGCAACTCCGAATGGCCCAAGTGGGCAACCGTTATGGCGGCTGATCCGGTGGACCCGGAGCTGATCGCCAACCGGGCTCGCAACGCCCCGCTGACGAGACCACGTCCTGGTCATGCCGACCTTGCCGGTATGACCAAGTTTGGCTTCGACGACGCCCGCCCGGTGTTGGAGCGAGCCAGCGCGCGGGAGACCGCGTCGCGGGTGGTCCTGGGCACCGTGGCGAAGGCGTTTCTGCGCCAGGGCTTCGGTGTCGAGATTGTCTCGCATGTGGTGGCACTCGGCGCGGCGGAAGCCCCGGACGATCAACTACCCGGCCCGGGCGATGGCGAGCGGGTGGACGCCAGTCCGGTCCGGGCCTTCAGCGACACCGCGACGGCCGCCATGGTCGCGGAGGTGGACGCGGCCCAGCGCGACGGTGACACGCTCGGCGGTGTGGTCGAGGTGATCGCCTATGGCATGCCGGTCGGTGTCGGCAACTATGTGCAGTCCGACCGGCGGTTGGACGCCAAACTGGCCGGCGCCCTCATGGGTATCCAGGCGATGAAAGGCGTCGAGATCGGCGACGGGTTCCGCACCGCGCGGCGAAGAGGCAGCGCCGCGCACGACGAGATGGTTCCTGGTGACCCAGTGCGGCGGCTGAGCAACCGGGCCGGCGGTATCGAAGGCGGGATGACCAACGGCGAGCCGGTCCGGGTTCGGGTGGCGATGAAGCCGATCTCCACCGTGCCGCGCGCGCTGCGGACCGTCGACGTGGCCACCGGCGAGGCCGCGCAGGCCATTCATCAACGTTCGGATGTCTGTGCGGTGCCGGCGGCTGGTGTGGTGGCCGAGGCGATGGTAGCGCTGGTGCTTGCGGACGCGACGTTGGAGAAGTTCGGCGGGGACTCGCTGGCGGAGACGAGGCGCAACCTGCGTTCGTACTTGGCCGACGCGGCCGCTCGGTTGCCGGGAGGCTCGGCGTGACCACCGCTGGACCCGCGCTGATCCTGGTCGGGCCGCCCGGCTCGGGGAAGAGCACCGTGGGCCGGTGCGTCGCCGATCGGCTGGGGGTTGCATTCCGTGACCTGGACGACGACATTTGTGACGCGCACGGGTTGGCGGCCGGCGAGTTGGTCGTTGAGCTTGGTCGTGAGCGGTTCCAGCAGCTTGAGGTCCAGCTGTTGCGAGACGTGTTGGCCACCTTCAGCGGGGTACTGGCGCTCGGTGGCGGCACCCCGATGGCGCCGGGGGCTGCCGAGCTCCTGCACAGCACCCGCGTGGTTTTCCTCGATGTCGACCTGGAGAACCTACTCAAGCGGGAAGGCTTGGTGCCTCTGCACCCGTGGTTGCTGCCGAACCCGAGGGCTCACCTGCGGCAGTTACTGGCCGAGCGGCGGCCTATTTACCAGGCGGTGGCCGATACCACCGTGCCGACTAGCGGGCGTTCAGTGCAGGACGTGGTGGAGGACGTGCTCGACGCGCTCGCGGCGGCCGCGTCATGACGGGCGGTTCAGCGGCTCAGCGAATCCGGGTGGGCACCGAGCGGCCGTACGAGGTGACGATTGGGCGGGGGCTACCGGACACCGCTTTGCTCGGCGCGCTCTCCGGGGTGAGTACCTGCGTGCTGGTGCATCAGGCCCCGCTGGCCGAGCTCGCCAACCAGCTGCGGACCAGGTTGACGGCGGCGGGCGTGCGGACACACACCATGCAGATTCCTGATGCGGAAGAGGGGAAAACCCTCGCCGTGGCGGGCTCTTGCTGGGAGCTCTGCGGCAGCGTCGGGCTGACCCGGAGCGACGCGGTGATCGCGCTCGGGGGAGGCGCCGTGACCGACCTCGCCGGCTTCGTGGCGGCCACCTGGATGCGCGGCGTCCGGATCGTTCACCTGCCTACCACGCTGCTGGCCATGGTGGACGCCGCCATCGGCGGCAAGACCGGGATCAACACCCCAGCTGGCAAGAACCTGGTCGGCGCGTTCCACGAGCCAGCGGCCGTGCTGGTCGACCTCGACACCTTGCGCGGTCTGCCGGCCGCCGAACTCATCGCCGGCATGGCCGAGGTCGTCAAGGCGGGTTTCATCGCCGACCCGACGATCCTCGACACGATCGAGGCTGACCCCGCGCGCTCGCTCGACCCAGCGGACGACGTACTGCCCGATCTCGTGCGCCGGGCCATCCAGGTCAAGGTTGACGTGGTGTCCGCCGACCTGCGTGAGTCGCATCTGCGGGAGGTGCTCAACTACGGCCACACCCTCGGGCACGCCGTCGAGCAGCGCGAGCGATACACCTGGCGACATGGCAACGCGGTCAGCGTCGGGCTGGTTTTCGCCGCCGAGCTGGCTCGCGCCGCTGGCCGACTCGATGACCACACCGCCGACCGTCACCGATCGGTGCTGTGCGCGCTCGGGCTGCCAGTGAGCTACCAGCCTGACGCGCTGCCCGAGCTGCTGAACATCATGCGTACCGACAAGAAGACACGGGCGGGTGTGCTGCGGTTCGTGGTGCTCGACGCGTTAGCCAAGCCGGGCCGGCTGGAAGGCCCGGACCCGGAGCTGCTGTCCACCGCCTATGCCGCGACGTTCCGGGAGACGCGATGAGGGTGCTGGTGCTCAACGGCCCGAACCTGGGTCGGCTCGGGACTAGAGAACCGCGAGTGTACGGCTCGGCCACGCACGCCGAGCTGGCCGCGCGATGTACCAGTACAGGCACGGAACTCGGCCTCGAGGTCGCTGTACGGCAGACCGACCATGAGGGTGAGATGCTCGGCTGGCTGCATGAAGCCGCCGATGCCGGCATCCCGGTGGTGCTCAACGCGGCGGCGTGGACGCACTACTCCATCGCCGTCCGGGATGCCTGTGCCGCGCTGACCGCGCCGTTGATCGAGGTACACATCAGCAACGTGCACGCCAGGGAAGAGTTCCGGCACCATTCGCTGATCAGCGCGGTGGCTAGCGGGGTGATCGTGGGGCTTGGTATCCAGGGATACCTGCTGGCCCTGCGCTGGATCGCCGAGCAGTCCCGAATCGAGGTGTAGCGGGACTCAGCGCGCGCCGAGAATGGCAAGGAACTGCTCCAGCGAGTTGGGGCGGAACACGTAGTTGGTCCGTCGCACTTCCGACAATGCCGCGCTCGGCTGCTCAGAGTAGAGGTGCCCGGGGTGCACGATCGGGTCCCCGGTCAACTTCGCCAGTGCGCACAAGCTGTGGTACATCGCTTCCGGATCACCGCCGGGGAAATCCGTCCGGCCGCAGCCTTGCAGGAACAGCGTGTCGCCGGCCACCAACTTGTCGTCGAGCAGAAAACACTGGCTGCCTGGGGTGTGCCCGGGGGTATGCAGCAGCCGGATCGGTACCTGCCCCACCATGACGGCTTCGTCGTGGTCGTGCGCGGTCAGGTCGGTGGCCGACACCCCGGTGGCGCGACGGACCCACTCGGCCTCATGGCGGTTCACGTGCACGGGCACCGGTTGGCGGCCGAGCAGCTCGGCTAGGCCACTGAGCGCATGCCCGAACAGATCACCCCCGACGTGGTCGGGATGGTGGTGGGTTACCAACACCCCAGCTAGGCGCATGTCGTCCTTGGCTATCAGATCGAGCAGCTCGCCGGGGGCGTACGCCGGGTCGACCACCACAGCCTGCCGACTGGCCGGGTCGCCGATCAGGTAGCTGAAGTTAACCATCTGGGTAGCCACCGGGTTGCCCACCGCGAAGTCGCGCCCGGACAGCAGCTGGCGGAAGTAAATACCGTCGCTCATGCGGCAAACCTTAGGACGTGTGGTCCTACTCTGAACGTGTGGTCCTACTCTGGCGCCATGACCTACGCCGATCGCCGTGACGCGCTGCGCGAGTTGGTTAGGGCGGCCGAGCTCGACGCCATCGTGGTGACCGACGTGGTCAACGTGTGTTACCTCACCGGGTTCACCGGCTCCAACGCCGCCCTGCTGGTGTACGCCGAGGACACCGAAGCCGACGAGCGGCGCACGACTCTGGTCACCGATAAACGCTACCAAACCCAGGCCGCCGTCGAGGTGCCTGACCTGCCCCTGACGATCGAGCGCATCTGCGGGGTAGCCGCCGTCAAAGCGGCGGCGCGGAACGGGCTGAGTCGGCTGGGCTTCGAATCCGGGCAGGTCACTGTCGACGGGTACGCCGCCATGCGGGAAGTTGCCGAAGTCACCGAGCTGGCGCGAGCCCCCGACCTGGTGCAACGGTTGCGGGTGATCAAGGATTCCGGCGAGGTGGACGCACTGCGCAGCGCATGCTCGGCCGCCGACGCCGCGTTCGCCGATCTGATCGCCGGAGGCGGTCTGCGTCCCGGGCGTACCGAGCGGGAGGTGGCCGATGATCTGGAGCGGCGGATGCGAGCCCACGGAGCCGATGGGCCGTCGTTCGAGTCCATTGTGGCGGCGGGCGCTCACTCAGCCGTCCCGCACCACCGGCCCACCCACACCGAGCTGGCCAGCGGAGACCTGGTCAAGCTGGACTTCGGCGCGCGATGGGGGGGCTATCACTCCGATATGACCCGCACCGTGGTCCTCGGTAGGCCAGCGGGTTGGCAGCGCGAGCTCTACGAGTTGGTGGCGGCGGCCCAGGCGGCCGGCCGGTCCGCGCTCGCCAGCGGCGTCGAGGCCCGCGAGGTGGACTCCGCCGCCCGTACCGTGATCGATCAGGCCGGGCGCGGCGCCGAGTTCACCCACGGGCTGGGGCACGGCGTCGGCCTGCAGATTCACGAGGCGCCGGCCCTGGCGGCGTCGGCTACGGGTAAGCTGGTCGAAGGGATGACGCTCACCATCGAGCCCGGCGTGTACCTGGCCGGCCGTGGCGGCGTTCGCATCGAAGACACCCTTGTGGTGCGATCGGACGGCGCCGAGCTGCTCACCCACACGGACCGGGAGTTACTCGCGCTCTAGCGCGATCTCCGACATCTTGCGGGAGATGATAGCGCGGTGGCCTGCACGATCGAATTCGATTCCCGGTGAGGGCCCGCACGAAGGCCCGCAAGCGGGCACTGGATGTCCTGTTCGAGTCCGAGGCGCGCCGGGAGGACCCGCTGGAGGTGCTGGCCCAGCGTCAGGAGATGGCCGACGCGCCCCCGGTCTCCGGGTACGCCGCGATGTTGGTCACCGGTGTGGCCGAGCATCAGGAACGGATTGACGAGATTCTCACCGAGCACTCCGAAGGGTGGTCGGTGCCCCGGATGCCGGCGGTTGATCGCGCTGTGTTGAGGATCGGGCTGTACGAGCTGCTCTGGGTCGACGAGATCGATGACCCAGTCGCCATCACCGAGGCGGTCGAGCTGGCCCGCACGTTATCCACCGACGATTCGCCTCGGTTTGTGAACGGGGTGCTCGGGCGAATCTCAGATATCGCTGAGCATCTGCGTCCCGGGCTTCGGCTGACCGGGCCGGTATCAGCCGAGTCGCCCGCCCCGGCGCCAGAGGATCAGGCCTCGGAATAACCCTGAGTATTCGCGCGTCCACGTCGGCGACCGCTTGCCCGCCGAATAGGCTGTCCTCGACGTCCACCCGATCGTCGTATCGACATTGCGCGGGTCCTCACTGAGCCTTGTACTCAAGTACCACAGGGGACAATGCCGTTAAGTTAGGGATCGTTTCCGCAGGTCAGGAGCAGTTTTGGGTGTCGAAGATGGTATGATCTGCAGCCTCGCGTCACGTGCCGCACTGGTGCTACCTGGGGTTTCGTTGATCGCATGCTCCCGAAGCGATCAGCTTGGTCATGCATCACCCCTGGTCAAGGCGTCTACATCTGTCCTGACCAGGCCAAATGCTTAACTAAACGGCATTGCCACAGGGGAGACACGTGGTGGCGAGGAGCCCGAAGGGACAGCGTCCGAAAGGTCCGTGCGCCGAAAAACTGGGTGACCTGACTGCCGGAGCAATAGTTTCTTTCGTTATATACGACTCTTTCGTGAAAAATTTAGTACGGAATTATGGATTCTATTTGCTGTCGGCGCTTTCGGGTGTGGTGGCTGATCGGGATGCCGACTTACTGTGACATGATTCTAATTTCGGACCCTTCGAGATCATGTACCGGTAGGGTTCGCGGAAAAATTATCGACTGTGGTGAATACTCTAACCATAAACGCGATAAGTGTGACGCGGTCTGGGGTCTGGGCTTTTTGGTTTACGGAATCCGGAAATGTTTTTTCGGCCTGCTTGGTCGGCGCCGCCGTCCAAGCCACGAGCTACGTCCGCACGTTCCACTCCACGTACTAGCGCCGCACTCGTGATGTGGATGTTCATCCTGACCGCAGTCAGCATCGTCGCCGGTATAACTGGGGCGGTGATTACAGTGGCCTTCTCATGACGAAATCTGTCTGTGTGGTATCGGATCATGGGTCTGCGCTGCGGTTCAGTGGTTTCTGCGTGGCTTTGGGTCGCGCGTCGGTGAGTCTGCTATACGATCCTGTCGTTGACATACCGGCGGCGGTGAGGATGAGAGGGCGACATGGGCGATGGTGAGCAGCTGTTCCGGATCCAAGCACTCGCGGGAGGTGATCCACTGCGTGAAGAGCGCCTGAGCCGCTCGCTCCGCGACGCCCTTGTGGGTCTCGACGGTGTGACAGCCGACCTCGCCATCGAGCGAGAGAAGCACCGAGAGAAGCATCTTGGCGGAAGCAAGGGCGCTACCGTCGCCGACCTGTCATTGTTGGTTGCCGTCGCTGTCTCGGCCAAGCCTGCTTGGGAACTGCTCACTACTGCAGTCAAGGAATGGTGTGCGACAGAGCGCAACCGCAAGGTTCGGATCACTCGGGGAAATGACTCGATCGAGATCCAAGGGCATCCGGATGAGGCGCAGAAACGAATGGTACACGAGTTCCTAGTCGCGAAACAGGACGACGAATGAGCCGCCCGTTGCGCCGACGGGCGTTGCTCGTCCAGACCGGGAAGTACAAAGATACGCGGTTCGCGCCGTTACCGTCGACTCGAACTGATATATGGCAGTTGCGACGAGTCCTCGAACACCGACATATCGGTAGTTTTGCGGATGTGAAGCCGGTGGTCGACCTTGGCGCTGACGACATGTGCTTTGAGATCGCTGAATTCCTGGAGAGCTGCCGTGAAAACGAGCTCGCTCTGCTTTACGTTACCGGTCACGGCGATAGATTGATCGAGTCAACCGGTGAGTTCTTCTTTATAGCGTCTGACACTGACTACGACAACATTTCGCGGACCGGAGTCGCGGCGGGATTCGTCAACGAACAGTTGGAGGCATGTTTGGCGCCGCACAAGGTCGCGATGTTGGACTGTTGCCTCAGCGGGGGTTTCGCTTTGGGCTGGCGGACCGAGGATACTTCCGGAGGCACCGCAAAGTCGGCGAGTTCAACCCCTTTGAACAGCCGCGGTGTCTACGTGCTCGCGTCGTCCGGGGCGCTAGAGAGTTCCTTTTCAGGAACCAACGGACCAGACGGCCCGGCTCCGTCCCTCTTCACCGGAGAAGTAATCAAGGCGCTGCAAACCGGAAAAGCCGGAACAGAAAGCTCGGGCCAGGTTTCCGTTGATGAGCTCTTTGATTATGTCAACCGGAGGATGCGTAAAGCAGGGAAACAGATTCCTAGCAAGTCCGCGCTAGCGGTCAACGACCGTATCATCATCGCCAGCCGTCCGCAGGGAATAAATGTCCCCCTGTTGGACCGTCGTTCCACGACTTCCGAGTCAGACCCGCCGCCGGCATACAGCGAATCCCGGCGTCAAAAGACCGTGCCCGATTGGCCGCAGCTGCTGGGCTACTACCGCGAGTGCGTACTGTCGGATGAAGCCGACATACCCTGGATCTCTCTTGATGATCATGGTAAGCGCTACGTCTGTCTTACTGGCGAGGAGCGTCTCCTCTCCGGAGAGGTGGGTGAAGATGGCGCTATTCCGGTGCCGGTGGAAGCGGCTACCTTCGTTGAGCAGACGCGCGCGCGAGACGGCGAACTATGGGCGGGCTATCCGGCCGTGGTCCTCGGCGCCTCGCGTGGCGAAACTCCTCGGTTCGCGCCCTTGTTAGTTCGCCGGGTAGAGGTTGTGTCGGGTGAGGGGGCGACCATCCGGCTGAAGCCTTACGGTCCGGTCTCACCACATCCTCAGCTTGCCAGAGAGTTGCTCGGTCTTGAGGATGCTGATCAACTGATCGCAACGTATCAGCCCACCTGGCAAGCTGGGCAACATGATCAGTTAGCTGCGGACGCCCGCAACTTGCTGACGACTGATTTTGAATTGCCGTGCATCCAGGAGTTACGTCCCGACGATCTCGCTGATCGTCTCGACGTTCGTTCTCCAGGGCACGGTGCCCGAAACGTTGCGATCCTGTTTCAGACCCAGCGAGGTAGTACCAGTCCCAACAAGAAGCTTATTCAAGATTTTGACTACATTTCCACGCAGACAACGCGCATAGGTGATACTGCCCTATCTGGTCTGCTGAGCCCGGGACCTACCCGCGAGCTGACAGGCATGCATCTCGTGACTCCATTACCCGCGAATGACGGACAGCTGGATGTTTTGCGTTCGGCCATGACACGTCTGATTACGGTGGCCACCGGGCCTCCTGGAACGGGCAAGACCCAGCTCATCGTGAACGTCATTGCTACAGCCATGGCGAGTAACGAGAAAGTGTTGATGGCTTCGACCAACAATCAAGCGGTGGATGAGGTCTGGCGGCGTTGTGAAAATCTTGTTCCCGCTAGTGTCGTCCGAACGGGTTCTACCAGTAAAGAAAAGGACTACCGGCAAGAAGAGTTCACGACTCTACAACGACTGATGAGCGCGCAACCTGTAAATAGTACTCAGGCCACCGTTGCGGCCGAGCTGGCCAGACAGATCCAGAACTTGGCGCGGGCGCGTCGGACGGTTCGCGATGTCGCTGAGGTCGAGCGAACACTGCGGCTGGCCGGGACGGATCGAGAACGGTGCGCAGCGGCTCTCTCACGTACTACTAGCGCATTGAGCGAACAAATGGGGACGAACCAGAAGCTACTCGATTGGGAACGCCGCGCCCGGCGAGTCACCCATGCTCGCCTGTTTGGTCAATGGCGCCGCGCACGTTTGCTCGGCAAGCTCGGTGTGGTTGCCGAGGATACAATTAATGCTTGCGCGAGTGTTGCCGACTTCGCGGCATCCGAGCACGCTTGGCGCAGAGGCCGTATCGACATGGACGGTCTGTCCACCGACTCGGAAGTCGCCGATGCCCTCCGCGCAGCGGAAGAAGGAGTGCGGAGGGCATCCAAGAATGCATGGAACGCAGCGGTCGTCAGCGCGGCTTGTACGGGACGTAAGGCGATTCTCAATCTGCTAGGGGAAAAGAACGCTCTGGGTAGTGACTGGTCGACATTGCGTAGTGTGCTCCCCCATGTACGTGGATGGGCGGTCACAAGCCTGTCAGCCCGACGGTTCCCCACAGATCCTGGACTTTTCGACCTAGTAATTATCGACGAGGCTGGCCAGTGCGCCATACCCCAGGTGATACCACTGTTGTTCCGTGCTCGGCGAGCACTTGTCATCGGTGACACAATGCAACTCACCCACATTACCAATATTGCGCCGGAACGTGAGGCGATGATCCGGCGGCGAGTTGACTTGCCAGCTGATTGGCTGGAGCGTCATCGATTGTCTTACCGACGGCATTCCGCGTTCCACGCTGCCGAGCATGCGGTTGGTGGAAGCTTGTTGCTTGATGAACACTACCGCTGTCATCCGGATATCGCCGGAGTCTCCAATAAACTGTTTTACGGTGGCGAGCTGAATGTGCTCACGGATGTCCGACGTAGACCAATGGTGGATCGGCCAGCTCTAAGCTGGGTCAATATTGCTGGATCCGCGATTCGTTCCAAGTCCGGTACCTCGTGGTTGAATCGCAAGGAGATCGACGCGGTGCGCCGCTGCGTCGATTATCTATTGCGTCAACTGCCGGATGAGTCCATCGTCGGCGTCGTGACACCTTTCAAAGCGCAACAGACCGAGCTCGGGCAATTTTGGTCAGGCCAGCCGCGGGTTCGGGTGGGTACAGTGCATACTTTTCAGGGTGGCGAGTGCGATGCGATGGTTTTCTCGCTCGTTGCCGGGCAGGGTATGCGCCCTGGAACTATCAGTTGGGTGGATAGTCGGATCAACTTGTGGAACGTCGCTATCACCCGTGCTCGTTCACATCTCATCGTGGTGGGAGACGCGGAGTTGTGGCGAGCGCGTGGAAGTATCGGCGGCGAGCTGTTGTGTTCGGCTGAAGCATCGGTCAACGTGGAACAGTTGCCGAATCAGAAGCCAAACGCGTTGACGCAACGCTTCTATGAAATCGTTGCCGATGTGCCAGGCGCCTCGGTTGAACTCGGTGCTCGCGTACACGGCTACGTCACGGACGCATTGCTCAAGTACAACGGCGGCTCCATACCGATTCTCCTCGACGGCGGCGCCCCGGACAGTACCAGTGAGGAACGGCGACTGCGGCTGATGTTGCGTCGGCGGGAATTGCTGGATCCGCTCGCGGGCGGACCGCAAGCAATCCGACTTCCAGCGTGGAAGCTGTACGACCCCCCGTCAGTCTACGCGGCGCTTGATCTCGATTTGGCGAAGAGCGATCGACGAGTTGATTGACTTCGTCCGCCGCTTACTGTGGCCGGCGGTACTTCCGAAGGGCGTGCGCGGTTATCGAGGTGACCCTAAGGAGACCGTACGCATTCTCGGGTGAATATGTGATTACTCGGGAGCGGGAAGTCCCGGCGCGCCATGCGGTCAGTCACGCGCGGCGCGCCGGTGGTGTGGCTTCAGGGTGTCGATTGGCGCGCTCCGGTGCGGCTCTAGTCCTCACGAATCGGGCGTGCCTCGGGCGGCAGCACGCCCCACTCGACCAGCTGCTCAGTCAGCTCACCCGGTGTCATGTCATAGATGATCGCGAGCGAGCGCAGGTCCTCGGTGCGGATGGAGAGCACTTTGCCGTTGTAGTCACCGCGCTGGCTCTGGATGGCCGCCGCGTACCGGGCCAGCGGGCCGACCTTGTCCGCCGGGAGCTGCTGCAGACGCTCGAGATTAATCACGATCTTGGTGGCGGGCTCGGCGCCAGAGGGGATTCGGCCCTCCGGAAGTAGCTCGGCGACGGGAACGCCGTAAAAGTCGGCCAGCTCAGCTAACTTTTGCACGGTCACCGCGCGATCACCACGCTCATAGGATCCGACGACCACTGCCTTCCAGCGACCGCCCGACTTCTGCTCAACGCCGTGCAGCGACAGGCCCTGCTGCTGCCGGATAGCGCGGAGCTTAGAGCCCAGCGCCTTGGCGTAGTCGCCCATATGGCGGTTCTCCGTTCACTGTGCCCCGACTGATCGTGGCGACGACGTGGGGCCTTTGATCAATACGCAGAGTAATCATGCGCTCGTTTTCGTCACTGGGTCAAGTTGGTCCTCGGTCGGCCGCCATGAGAGAGGTCCGACTCCACCCGGTTGGTTGATTGCCCGCAGCCCCTCCGGCCCGAAGCGCGGCGGAGCTGGTAGCGTCCTGGCCGGTGCTAAGCTGGCGGTGCTGTTGGGGTTTGTTAGATTTGAGTGTCCTTTAAGCCCGTTCTGTGAGGCGGGGAAGGAAAGGGAGTGCCCCGTGGCGTCTTCATGGCGCGCGCGAGGTGACCAGCCCGGCGTGGTGAGCACTGAGTTGCTCTCCGCCGCCGATGTCGCCCGCACCATCGCGCGTATCGCGCATCAGATCATCGAAAAGACATCGTTCGAGCCAAGCAATGCCGCCGATGTGGTGTTGCTTGGATTGCCGACGAGAGGGGTTCCGCTGGCCCGGCGGCTTGCGGCCGCGATCGCTGAGTTCACCGGTGGCGCTCCGGGCGTCGGCATACTGGACGCCACGCTCTACCGGGATGACCTGCGCCGCCGCCCCGCTCGGTCGCTTGAGCCGACGGCTCTGCCTGACGGGGGCGTGGATGACCGGCTGGTGGTGCTGGTGGACGACGTGCTGTTTTCCGGACGCACCGTGCGGGCCGCGCTGGACGCGTTGCGTGACCATGGGCGGCCCCGCGCGGTGCAGCTCGCGGTGTTGGTCGACCGCGGTCACCGGGAGCTGCCCATCCGGGCCGACTACGTGGGCAAGAATGTGCCCACCGCTCGGGCTGAGCAGATCGCGGTGCTGTTGACCGAGGTCGACGGGCGCGACGCGGTGCTGCTGCGCAGACCCCAAGAAGCCGACCGCCAGGGTGGGACTGGCCGTCCTGGGGGGACCGGATGAGGCACCTGATCTCCACCGCCGACCTGGACGCGATCAGCA
>Ga0213881_10000596_pt1 | contig 21691 bp, 10 predicted proteins | sample BarmaccoBMER_R08_FD_160104 | JGI IMG/M metagenome (GOLD analysis project Ga0213881, IMG submission 160104) | Barbacenia macrantha exposed rock microbial communities from rupestrian grasslands, the National Park of Serra do Cipo, Brazil - ER_R08 ... | reverse complement strand
TCATGACCGGTTACCAGGAAGTGCTGACCGATCCCTCATATCGGGGGCAGATCGTCGCCATGACCTATCCGCTCATCGGCAACTACGGCACTAATGCGACTGACCAGGAAAGTGCCGAGCCGCACGTGCGCGGCTTTGTCGTGGAAGAGCTAAGCGAAGTGCCGAGCAACTGGCGCGCGGAAGAATCGCTCGATGAGTACCTGAAGCGATGGAAAATCCCCGGAGTACAGGGAATCGACACGCGGGCGTTGACGCGCCACTTGCGTACTCGCGGGGCGATGAAGGCGTGCCTGAGTACGGAGCTTGAGCCGGCCGAAGCGGTGCAGCGGGCGCGCGATGGCAGCGGTGTTGTAGGAATGGATTACGTGCGCGAAGTGAGTACGCGCGACGTTTACCAATGGGATCCTGACGACGAAGCGAGCCGTCCCTGGTCACTGCAAACGGGCGACGACGCGCCGAAGCTTCCGCCCATCCGCCACCGCATCGTCGCGTTCGATTACGGCATGAAGCGAAACATTTTGCGCTCGCTGCGGCAGCGCGGCTTCGGCGTCACTGTGGTGCCGGCGGCCACGAGCGCGGAAGAGGTTTTGAAGCTGAATCCGGACGGCGTGTTTCTATCCAATGGCCCGGGCGATCCGGAAGCGTTGCCTTACGCGCATGAAAGTGTGCGCGGCTTGATGGGCAAGAAACCGATCTTCGGAATTTGTCTCGGTCACCAGGTGCTGGGGTTTGCCTTTGGCGGCCGTACTTTCAAGCTGAAATTTGGTCACCGCGGCGCGAACCAGCCGGTCAAGGACCTGCGCAGCGGGAAAGTGGCGATCACCTCGCAGAACCACGGTTTCGCCGTGGACACCGAATCATTACCGGCGGAGATCGAGATCACGCACGTGAATCTTAATGACGGCACGGTCGAAGGTATGCGGCACAAGGAGTTGCCGATATTCAGTGTCCAGTACCATCCTGAAGCGGCGCCGGGTCCGCATGACGCGTCGTACTTTTTCGATCAATTTGCCGAGCTGATCGAGACAGCGGATTGACGGCGAGAGTCTGGAGCGCGCGCCAGTCGCGTACGGCAGGTTGAGTACGAGTTCTGCCGCGCTCTGCCGTACGCATTGAAACCAGCAGGCTCACGTTTACTGTGCAGCAGGTGGGCCGCTCGGTAAAAAATAGCGCTTGGAATGAAGTGTTTGCGCTTCTTCTGCTTGGCGTGGGCACGCTGCTCTTTCTCTCGCTCATTTCCTACACGCCGCGCGATCTTCCGTCGTGGGTGCCGTGGAGTTATCTTTCGCCACCGAATCGGCCGGCGGAGAATTTCATTGGCCCGCTCGGCGCGATCTTCGCCAGCGTGTTTTATCTGCTGATCGGCGCAGCGTCTTACCTGCTTGCCGCGGCACTGCTTGGCTTCGGCATTGCGAAGCTGTTCTACGGGAAACTGCGTGTGAGTGCGCGCGTACCGTGGATTTTGCTCTTCGTCCTTTCGGGCGCGTGCCTTCTCCAGTTGCAAAAAAGCCATCTCCAGGGCTGGCACGCGGCCTTCAACATCATGGGCCCGGGCGGCTCGCTCGGTTATTTCTTCGGCAGAAAATTGCTGCTCACCATGATGGGCGAGATCGGATCGAGCATTCTGCTCATCGCTGTTTATGCCAGCGCTCTCATTCTCATGACCGGCTTGCGGCCGATCCATCTCGTTCGTGAAACGATCGCTGGCTCGCGCCGTGGCGCCACGCGTTTTCGAGAATGGCGAGTACGGCGCGAGATGCGGCGCGCCGACATTAAAGGCCAGATCGCCATCAGCGAACGTGAGCTCGAGAAACAGCGCCGCAAAGTCGAGAAGCAGTTGAAGAAGAAAGGCGCGGCGTTGCCTGAGCGTGAGCCTGATCTGGATGAAGAATTGTTGAATCGGCCGAAGCCGAAGGTCGTCGATACGACAGCGCTGCCGGAAGAAGGAATTCGTTCGCGACGCAAACCTTCGCTGGCGGAGTTGAAAGCCGCTCGTACCGGCGCAGGAACGCTCGCCCGCGACGGCAAGGGCAGCGAACGCGATGAGCCGAAGTTTGATGCGGAGCATTACCAGTTGCCCAATCTCGATCTGCTGGATGAACATGATCCGGAAGGGCGGGGCGGGGCTGATCCGGCCGAGCTGGAGCGAGTACAGCAGACGTTGATCGAGACGCTGGCGCATTTTGGAATCGCGGTCGCGGCGGGCGACATCACGAAAGGTCCGACGATTACCCGCTACGAAGTGTACCCGGCCAAAGGCGTGCGCGTGGACAAGATCGTCTCGCTCGAGCGCGACCTGGCGCGTGCGACCCGGGCCGAGCGCATCAACATTCTCGCGCCCATCCCGGGCAAGGACACGGTCGGCATCGAAATCGCGAACACGCGCAAGATCAAAGTCACGTTGCGCGAGCTGATGCAATCCACCGACTGGGACGAAGCGAAGTCGCGTTACAAAATTCCCCTGGCGCTGGGCAAGGACGTTTACGGCAAAGTAATCATCGCCGATCTGGCGCAAATGCCGCACCTGCTCGTGGCTGGTACTACGGGCAGCGGCAAGAGTGTTTGCATTAACGCCCTTATCGCGAGCATGCTTTTCCGCTTCACGCCGGAAGAGCTCCGCTTCGTCATGATCGATCCCAAGGTCGTGGAAATGCAGGTGTACGAAAAACTGCCGCACCTGGCGTTTCCAGTAGTGACTGATCCAAAAAAAGTACTACTCGCCTTGCGCTGGCTCATTGATGAGATGGAGCGGCGTTACCGCATTTTCGCGCAGGTCGGCGTGCGCAACATCACCAGCTTCAACGCGCGTCCGAAGAAAAAAACGGCTCCTGAAGAGAACGGCGAAAGCGAGACGAACGAAATCAAGGTCCCGCGAGAAGATGAGCTGGCCATTCCCGAGCGGATGCCTTACGTCGTCGTCATTATCGATGAGCTGGCGGATCTCATGCAAACCGCGCCGGCCGACGTGGAAAACGCGATTGCCCGCATCACGCAAATGGCGCGGGCCGCGGGCATTCACCTCGTCGTCGCGACGCAAACACCGCGCGCGGATGTGATCACCGGCGTCATCAAAGCGAACATCCCGAGCCGCATCGCGTTTCAGGTGGCGAGCAAGATCGACAGCCGTGTCATCCTCGATGAAAACGGCGCCGACCGTCTGCTTGGCCAGGGCGACATGCTGTATCTGCCGCCGAGTGTCTCGCGCAAAATCCGGGCACAAGGCGTGCTCGTTACCGACGGGGAGATTCGCTCACTCGTGGACTTCGTTTCGGCACAGAGTACGCCCGCCTTTGACAGCAGCATGCAGGAAAAATTGCGCGCTGGTTCTGCGACTGCGGAAGAAGTGAGCGACGAAGATGAAGAGCTGGTGGAGAAATGTCTTGAGATCATCCGGCAGGAAAAGCGCGCCTCCACTTCGCTCTTGCAGCGGCGGCTGCGGCTCGGTTATACGCGTGCGGCGCGCATCGTTGATATTCTGGAGCAGCGCGGTATTTTGGGGCCAGGCGAGGGCGCGAAGCCGCGCGAAATCCTGGTCGATCTCGATGCCGCGGTTTGAGCGCGCGAGCGAGTATGTCGATCGAAGGTTTAGGTGAAAAGTTTCAGGCGGCCCGGCAAGCGCGCGGGCTCTCGCTGGATGAAGCGGCGCGGCTAACGAAAATCCGTCAATCGCGCCTGGCTGAGCTCGAAGCGGACGATTTCTCGAACTTTCCCAGCCTCGCCTACGCGAAAGGGTTCCTGCAAATTTACGGCAAGTTTCTCGATATTGATGTGTCGCCTTATCTCGATGCTTTTGAAACATCAGAGCACATCACGGTTGACGGCTACTCGTACTTACAGGACAACCCGGTGCCGAGACCGCGGCGCGAAGCTGTCGTGCGCGATGTGCCGCAGCGCACGTCGCTCATGCCGCTGATCATCGGCATCATCGTTCTGGCGGGCGGGATTTGGTTTATCAAATTAGTACTGAACGTGCAGCGCATCACTCCGCGCCAGCCGCAGGCAGCGGCTTCGGTTACGCCAGCGGCGACCGTCGCCACCATCATGCCCTCGGTCGCGCCGACGATTGCTGAATCGAGGCCGGCGGTCATCGCAACTCCGCCCGTCATCGCCAGCGCGTCCCCCTCGAGTACGCCCGCGCCTGCGGTGATCGCCCGCGCCCTTCCGGTTGACACGCCCGCGGTTTCCACACCTGAGCCGACGATTCGCCGGGCGGTGCCGGTGCGCCCCGAAGACGTGGCGGCGGCGGAGGCCTACCAGGCAAGCGAGAAGGTGAACCGGGTGGACATCAGGCCGCTGAAACGCACGCACCTGGAAGTCACGGTGGATGACGAGCCGTCATTTGAACGCTGGATTTCGCCCGGCGACGCACCAGTGCAATTGCTTGGACGCCGTTTCAGCGTGCACGTACTCGACCGCGACGCGGTGCAGATTCGCAAGAACGGCAGGATCGTTTCGGCTGACGACGCGGACGTGACGGTCGGAGATTGACGGCCTCGTCATTCTGAGCGAAGCGGAATGCCAGTCCAGCTCGGACCGGAGTCGAGGAATCCCGTGGAAGTTCACTCAAACGCAATGCAACGGGATCCTTCGACTTCGCTCGAGATGACAGACTCAGGACAACGAGATCCTTTCACGTCGAGCGGAATGGCCAGGACAAAGGTCGGCATGATCAGCCTCGGTTGTGCCAAAAACCTCGTCGATGCCGAGATCATGCTGGGGAGCGTACTCAGGCGGGGGATGCAGATCACCGCTGACGCGCAGGATGCCGACGTGCTGGTGGTGAACACCTGCGCGTTTATCGATTCGGCGAAAGAAGAATCGATCGAAGCGATTCTTGAGGCGCACCAGCAGCGCGGGTTTGCCAGGAACAGCGGGCAAAAACTCATCGTGAGCGGCTGCATGTCGCAGCGGTTCTCGCGTGAGCTGCGCGAGCAATTGCCGGAAGTGGATGCCTTCGTCGGCCTCGATCAAGTACGCGAGCTTGGCGCCATCGTTGAAAAAATCGTGGCGCAAGATTCCACGGGACGCACTGATACAAACGCGAGTGGGGACTCTGCCCCGCTCTTTGTCAGCTCGCGCGCTAAGTACATTCCCGATTACGACACGCCGCGCTTCCGGCTCACTCCGGCTCACTCGGCCTACGTGAAAATCGCGGAGGGGTGCAATCATCCGTGCAGCTTTTGCGTGATCCCGCAAATGCGCGGGCGCCATCGCAGCCGCACACCGGAGTCGGTCGTGCGCGAAGTACGCGCGCTCGTGGGCGAAGGCGTGCGCGAGATTAATCTCATCAGTCAGGACACGACGTACTACGGGATGGATTTGTGGAGCGACAAAGCTGGGCCGCGCCAGCCGGTTGATTCCGCGCGCGGCCCCACTCTCGCTTCGCTATTGCGCGAGCTGGATCAAATCCAGGGCGATTTTTGGATTCGGCTGCTTTACACCCATCCGGCGCATTGGAGCGACGAGCTGATCGAGACAATCGCGCGATCAAATCACGTCGCCCGCTACATCGATATTCCGCTACAACACATTTCCGAATCGATGCTGAACCAAATGCGACGCGAAACGACGCGCGCCCACATCGAAGATTTGATTAGGCGATTGCGCCGCGGCATTCCCGGCGTGGCATTGCGCACGACGTTCATCGTGGGTTTTCCTGGCGAGACAGAGGAGGATTTCGCTGTCCTGCTCCGCTTCATTGACGAGGCGCGCTTCGAGCGACTCGGAGTCTTCAAGTACTCGCAGGAGGAGGGCTCGCGTGCGGCGAAACTGCCGCGGCAGATCCCTGCGCGGATTAAAAATGAACGCTACCGGCGCGCGATGCTGCTACAGCAGCGGATCGCGCGCGAAAGCGCGGCGGCAAATGTCGGGCGTGAATTGAAGTTGCTCGTGGATGAGCCGTTGATCGCGCGCAGCGAAGCCGATGCGCCGGAAGTGGATGCGCGTGTCATTTTGTCGGAGCCGGCGACACCAGGCGAGTTCATCAGGCGGCGAGTGACCGGTGCGCGCGGTTACGATTTATTAGCGTGAACCGGAAACCGCTGGCCTGAGTACAGCGCGGACAGGCGAGGGGGACGGAACATTGAGCAGTGACAAACTTCGGCGTTTCTGTCACACTGCGCTTCCATTCCCTCCTGCTGCTTTCAATGGCTGAGCCGAACGAACCCAAGAAGGAAACTGTTCATATAACGCTGCCACCGCGGCGGCGGTCGGGCGGCGCTGCTCCGGATAATCTCGACACGGTGCAGATTAACCTTCCGGAAACTAAGCCGTCGGAACCGCCGGAAGCTGCTTCTCGTTCGGCGCCCCTCGAGCCCGCACGGACGCTGCCCGCCACACCGCGCGCTGCTTCCGCGCCTCCCATGGCGCGTAGCCCCGTTCCGCCACCACCAGCCCAGCCCGTGACCCCGCCGCGCCGCATTGTTCCGCCCCCACCCGCGCCGCCACCTTCCGTAAACGTCCCTGCTGCTCCGCCCCGGATGGTACCGCGGCCGCCACTTGCCGGCGCTCCAGCTCCATTGCCGCCGACGGTTGCTCCGCTGCCGCCCAAGATGACGCCACCCAAGACGTCGCCGCCGGCTCCTCCAGCGCCCGCGCCCGTGCTTGCGTCCACGGCGGCATCCGTCCCATCACGCGCGCCCGAGCCGGTCGCGCCCGCTCAGCCGAAGAAAGAGACCGCGCGCATCAGCGTCCTGCCTGATCCACCGAAGCCGATGACCATGAGCAAGACGCAGCCGCTTGTCACCCTCACCGCCACGCCAATTGGGCCGCCGGTCCCGCCGGTTCGCATCGCGGCAACGGAATCTCCCGCGCCCTCGCTCATCAACTCGGTGCCACTCGGTCTTTGCTGGACGCTGGTGGCGATCTCCGCCGCCATTTTGCTCATCGAGATTTGGACTTATATTTCCTGATGGAAAATGCCATCACCCTCACGGAATCGAATTTCGACACGGAAGTAACCAAAAGCGACAAGCCGGTCCTCGTTGATTTTTGGGCTGAATGGTGCGGCCCATGCAAGCTCATCGCGCCACTCATCGATGAGATCGCGCGCGAGAAAGGCGGCACGATCAAAGTAGGCAAAGTGAATGTGGACGAAAACCAGAGCCTCTCATTTCAGTACAACATCCGCGCGATACCCACGCTGCTGCTGTTCAAGAACGGGCAGGTACGCGACCAGGTTACCGGGATGACGAGCAAAAAGGATCTGCTGGGGCGGCTTGACGCGCTGGCCTGATTTTCACCGCCTGAATGTAGAGGCGGATATCCTCATCCGTAATTTTTCGAGAGCGCGAATCAGTGCGGGTGAGGCCACCCGCCGCTACACTGCGCCCGGCGCGGCTCGAACGCGCAACCTTCGGCTCCGGAGGCCGACGCTCTATCCAGTTGAGCTACGGGCGCGGCGCGAGCCGGGAGTATATCGATTAACCCCGCCATTCACAAACAACTGCTTGGGGACGCCTGCTCCTGCTGCTGCTCGTAATCGTAATCGTGTTGTACTCATTCGAAGTACGAGCACGAGCACGAGTAAGAGTAAGAGTGCAGTAAGAGTACGGCCGGTTGCACGAAGTTGCGGCGCGAGTCCGCGGCGCTAGCCTCCTCTCCGGCGTGCGGGCGGCCTGCTCGGGCGCGCATGCAATGCACGACGAGTCTGCTGTCGAGAAACTCACCGTCGCTGAACCGGCGCACGACCCTTATGCCGCCTTCCGCTGGCGCGGCTTCTTGTTCTTCACCGGCGGCAATCTCCTCTCGATCATTGGCCGGCAAATGCTCGCCGTTGCGGTGGAATGGGAAATGTATGCCCGCACCCATTCCGCCACCGCGCTCGGTCTCGTCGGGCTGGTGTTCGCGATCCCGATCGTCACCTTGTCGCTGCCCGCGGGCGACCTGGCCGATCGCATCAGTCGCAAACACATCATTCTTGTCGCGCAAATTTTCAGTGCTGTCGTGTCGGCGCTGCTGGCCTGGGTTTCATGGCAGCACCTTGCCATCCCAAACACGCCGGCTTTGCGCGCGTGCAACCATGGCCTGGCCGCGATTGCCAGCCTCTTCGAGCAACATGACCGGACGTTCCATTTCGACGACGCATCGATCCCGATCATTTACCTATTGCTCTTTATCGGCGCGATTACGCGCACCTTCAGCTGGGCCGCGCGCAGCTCGTTTTTCCCCACGCTCGTTCCGCGCGAGGCGTTCTCTAACGCCGTCACCTGGAATAACAGCGTCTTCCAGATTGGCTCAGTCGTTGGGCCGGCCATCAGCGGGTTGCTCGTCGCTCACGTCGGTTTTCCCATCGTTTACATCATCGACGCGATTACTGCCGCCGCCTTTTTCCTGCTCGTGTTGCCGATTCGCCGCGCCGCGCGCAAACGGGATGATCGGATCGTGGGCAGATGGCGCAGCCTCATGGCCGGGCTGCGCTTCGTGTTCAGCAGAAAAATCATTTTGGCAACGATCACGCTCGATCTTTTTGCCGTACTTTTGGGCGGCGCCACGGCGCTGCTGCCGATCTTCGCCGATCAGATCCTGCATTGTGGCCCCGTCGGCCTCGGCTGGATGCGCGCCACGCCTGCAATCGGGGCGTTCGCTACCGGGCTGCTCGTGGCGCATCTGCCGCCGATGAGTCGCGCCGGGAAAACGCTCCTGTGGTGCGTGGCCGGTTTTGGCGTCGGCACCGTGATTTTTGGCCTGTCGCGGCTGTTTTGGTTTTCGCTGGCCATGCTGTTTCTCATCGGGGCGTTCGACAGCGTGAGTGTGATCATCCGCGGCACAATCGTGCAGCTCGTCACCCCGGACGAAATGCGCGGCCGCGTCTCCGCCGTGAACAACATTTTCATCGGTACTTCGAATGAATTTGGCGCGGTCGAATCCGGCCTGACCGCGGCTTTATTCGGTCCCGTACTTTCCGTCGTGGGCGGCGGCATCGGCACGATCCTCGTGGTACTCGGCGTGGCGAAATGGTGGCCGGAAACGCGGAAAATCGGCCGGCTCGATAAAACATTGCGCTGAGAAAAGCTCGGCGCAGTTGTCTTCTTCTGTAGGCCAGCCATTCCTGGTTGGCGAGGTTCGGCTCGGCAACGAGGAATCGTCGCGCTACAAGCTGCCGCGGTGTCCTACAACGTGCCGCGTCTTCTGTAGGCCGGCCATTCCTGGCTGGCGCGCGTTTTTGTTTCGCCGGATCATTACGGTTTTCGCCCACGAGGAATCGTCTTCTTTAGGCCAACCATTCCTGGTTGGCGACGTTAGGTTCGGCAACGACGAATCGTTGCCCTACAACGGCCCGCGGCGGCTCAACGATTGCGCGTCGAAGCGGGAGCTTCGCCCCCGGCTTCAGGACCGCCCGCGCCAAATAAGTACGAGAACACCAGGAAACCCTGCACGGTGGGTGATTTGTGGTTCACGCCGAACAACGGGGAGATATCGAGCCGCGTGTTGGGCGTCGGTTTCCAGGCCAGGGTTGGGCCTACCACAAAACTGTTGTAGGGAGTGCCGCGGCTGAATCGATCGCTGAAGCTGCGAAATTGCATTTCTACGCCGGCCTTGAGTGTCTCGGGAAACACCAGCGGTGTGACGATGCTTTGGGCCAGACCCCATTCGCGCCCGCGGTCACCGGAAGTTTCCTGTTCGAAGAACGTGTTCAATGCGCACTCGATTCTCCCGAAGAACTCCTCCGAAAGGAGCAACCGCGTCTCAACCGCATCGGGCTGATATTCCGATTGATCAAATCCTTCGGGGCCAAACTTGTTTCCCGGCGTGGGCGCGCCTTCGTCGTGCAAAATATGGCCAATGCCAATGCGGTACTCTGCAAAAACGGTGGGATTGAGCGGAATCTTGTCCCAATCGGCGAAAGCATAGCGCGCCTCGAAGCTGAAGGAGCCCTCCTGCCGCGTGCCGCCGTAACTTTCGAGCCCGTTCTCGACCGCGAGGTTCACCCGGTAGGGCAAACCGACTTCCACCTCCTGTGTGAGAATGTGGTCTGGGTACCTGTAATGCACGACATCGAGCTCGTAGATCAGGCTTGTGTAGATTTCTCCGGGCGGGAGGACGTAGGCGTTAGTCAGTGGCGAGAAACGCGACTGCGAGAAACTGCCCGGCGCTCCATAGGCGCTGGGACCATCCGGTGCGGTTACGGTAATGCCCTGCGCCGCCGCAGCCTGCCCGCGGGCGAGGGGGGCGATTGCGAGCGCAGCGGAGCTGATGACAAGTCCAGCGAAAAAGGCGAATCGACGGGGGGAATGTTTTGGAGAGTGCATGACGCGAGGAGTAATTAAATTCCGGCTACACGCCAAGCAAAAAATTACAACTGCGTAATCTTTTCGGCTGGCGCCGTCGATCGGTCGTGCGGCGCAATTCAGCCGTTCGATGCCGCCAATCCAATACAAGCGCACATTGACTGCGGCACCTGTAGGGCAACGATTCCTCGTTGCCGAACCGGTAACGTGCCAACCAGGAATGGTTGGCCTACAGAAGACGCGGCAGGTTGTAGGGCGACGATTCCTCGTTGCCGAACCGTGTTGGCCTACAGAAATTTTCCACGACAGCAGAGCCGCGAGCCGTTCTCGCAATTGGCTGCGGTGACGAAATTGTAATCGCGCTTCTTAGCGCCGTTTCCGCCGGAGACACGATTTCGTTAGTATGAGAACGTTCTCCCGTCTTCTGTTTTCGTGTCTTCTGCTTTCCTGCGGCGTAACGCTCGGGTTCTTCGCCCTTGCTCGTCACACCGTCACGTCCAAACCATTGCGGCTCGCCTTTGATCGGCCATCAGGCCACGCTGAGTACGGACCGGTTCCTTCCCGCAATGCATCGCCTGTTCGGCCGCAAATTGCGTCGGCAAACACGCCGACCTTTGGCCACCCGATCATCAGCGGCATTCAAGGCGTCGGCTTCGAGCAGGATCTCCGCCTCGATCCCTCCAACCCAAACCGCCTTTACACCAGTGCGCCAGGATCACTGTCATCGGACACGAGCTGGCTCTGGCATTCGCTGGATGGCGGTCTCACTTTCAAATGGGTGCCCTCTGCCACGCCCTACGAAGGCAAAGCAACAGCGTGCGCCGGAGGCGGCGACAGTGAGTTGGGTGTGGATGTTGCCGGGCGCTTGTACTTTTGCGATCTGACCCTGGCGAATTTCAGCACCGCGCGCTCGGATGATTTCGCCTCGACATTCACCTGTAGCAACACAGGCGTTCCCGACGCAGTGGTGGACCGGCAGTGGTACACTTTCGATGGCGACCCACTCAACGGCGGGAGCATTTACCTGACAAACGACGAAGTCTCACAGTCCCCGACGAGCTGCGGCGGCGCGGTGACAAACTTCGGCGCGAATGTCCTCGTCATGTACCGGTCGCCGGTCTCCTCCGCCGCATCAACAACGGCGGGAATTCAATTTGGCCCCGCGAACAAGGTCAGCAATGCCACCGGCTGCGACGAAGGTATCATGGGCAACGATGAAGTGAGCCCGATCGCCACCGCGCTTGGCCAGCCCGACGGCAGCGGCGGTTACACCACCCTGAGTACGCCGGTGAAGCACGCGTTTGTCATTCACGATAACTCGGCGCTCAACGAGATCATGATCGGACGCTGTTTCCCGGTCGCGTTCGGCGCGCCGACAGCGAACGTGAGCGACCCGAGCGGATTAAATTGCACCGATCTTGTCGTGGCGAACCTCGGCGCAAACGCCAAGACCGGCGGCAATTTCCCAACCATGGCGATTGATAAAGCCGGCAATCTTTACGCCGTCTGGGAAGTCGCGCCCATCAACACCAGCGGACAGGTGATCGGCGATACCGTACTTCAGTACAGTTACTCCACAGACCAGGGAAATACGTGGTCCACGCCGCTGACCATCGATACCTCAGGTTCCTCCGCCGGCACCTTGCACACAAACGTCTTTGCCTGGATCGCAGCCGGTGATGACGGCCGCGTCGGCATCGCCTGGTACGGCACGCCGGGCCAGCCGCCATTCCCCGGGAACGGACCTGATTCGTGTGGCTCGAACTGCGACTGGAGCCTGTGGTACGTGCAATCGCTCAATGCCCACGACGCGTCGCCGAGCTTCACCGCGCCGGTGCTGGCGAGCGAGCACTTCGTTCATCGCGGCAGCCAGTACACGCTCATCGGCGGTCAGACTGGCGATCGTACTCAGGGCGATTTCCTCCAGATGCGCATGGGCGCGGATGGCGAGGCCGAGATCAGTTATTCCGATTCGAATAACATCGACGAAGCTTCCGCGCCGCACGGAATGTTCGTCCGGCAAAATGGCGGGCCCGGCTTGCTGGCATCCTCCACGGTGAATGCCCCTGGTCTCACCCCATTCAACAGCGTCACCGACCCGAGTGGCGACGCGCTCTATCAGCAGAGTGGGGTTACCAGCGCAAACATGCCGCAGCTCGACATCACAGAATCGAATGTCTCGATCGCGACAAGTTCGCCCTGCTCGACTGCCGCGCCTTGTTACCGCGTCGAGATGCGGCTCAACAATCTTTCCCTTGCGCCCACCACCACGTCCGATCCGGACACCGATCTCGTCTGGAGTACGCAGTGGCTGGTTCCGTCGAGCAGCGACACGCACGGCGGCGCAAATTTCCACGTTTATGCCGAGTCCACCAACGGCGCGGCCCTGCAATGTTACTACGGGCAGAACGCTGAGACCGCCGTCGGCGGCGGCGTGGCGCTGACCTATCCTGGAGGCAGCACCGCTTTGCCCGCCGCCAATTGCCAGTCCACCCTCGGCCCGAATGGCAACATCGTTATTTACGTGCCGATGAGCGACGTCACTGAAGCGGGCGCGATTGACAACAAGCTGCATGAAGTCACCGCGAGTACCATGACGCTCCAAGGCCCCGCCAACGCCGTTCAGCCTACATCAGGAATCGGCGGCTCGCTCTTCAATCTGATCGATGTCGCGCAGACGTATGTGTTCGATCCGGCGCAGATCACCTTTACCAAAGTTGTGTCGCGCAAAATGCACGGGAAGGCTGGCCCGTTTGACATCGAGCTGGCGCAAAACGGCACGTCCGCGACCGAATGCCGCAGCGGAGGAGCGGGCGAGAATTACCAGCTCATCGTCACCTTTCTGAACCCGATCCTGGGGACGCCGAGCGCCTCCGTCACATCGGGCACCGGAAACGTCACCGGCGTGAGCGTGAATGGTTCCGAGGTGACGATTAACCTGAGCGGCGTCGCCGATGCGCAAACGCTCGTCGTCACCCTCACTGGCGTGAACGACGGCACTGCCACAGGCACAGCGGCAATCACCATGCCGGTACTCGTCGGCGACACGACGAACGATGGCAGCGTGAATTCCGCTGACGTCAGCCAGACGAAATCCCGCTCCGGTCAGGCTGTGAGTACAGCGAATTTCCGCTCGGACGTGAATACCGACGGCAACCTCAACAGCGCTGACATCTCCCTCGTGAAAAGCAAGTCCGGCACAGCCCTCCCCTGAGCCCACCCTTTCTCCCGTGTAGAGGCGGGTGTCCTCACCCGCAGGAAAGTTTGCTGTAGAGGCGGGCGTCCCCACCCGCAGGAAACCCTTCCTGAATATCTTAGGAAAGCAGGAAAGCAGTTGTACGTTGTGTCCTCACCCGCACGCGGTCCAAGACATCCAAACCTGCCCCTTGCGACTTCTTTTCTGCGTTCCTGCTTTCCTCAGCAATTTCTTCGTCATCTGGTAGAGCGCGACCGCCGGGCGCGCCGCGGTCCGCAACGCGCCGCCGGACGCCCTCGGCGACCCGTCCTTATCAACCGGACCTTTTCCCTCTTCTTTCCTGCGTTCCTGCTTTCCTGAGCAATCTTTTCTAGTCCCTGAGGGAAGAGTTAATCCGTCCGCGACGTGCTCCCGGCCATTCTTTTCGTGTAGAGGCCGTCGTCCCCACCCGCCGGAAACTTTTGCTGTAGAGGCGGGTGTCCTCACCCGCAGGCGGTCGGAGACATCTAAACCTGACCCTTTCCTCCTTTTTCCTGCGTTACTGCATTCCTGAGAAATCTCTTCTGTCCGTTACGAAAAAGTAATGAAGAAAAGATTGACGCTCTTTCACCCGAGGGGTAAAAACGTCGGCTAAACCCCTCCGGAACATTCTCAAGGGCTGCTAAAGGCGAGAAATTCCTCCCCATTTTTGCCTCGGCCGCTCCCGCGGAACGAACCGGCGCGGTTGGATACCGTCGGGCTAAACCTGGGCGGGAGATAAAACACCTGAGCAACAACAAACAACCTCCACAACAAAAGAAAATAAGGTAAAAAGCAGAATTTCCGTGACAAAGACGTTGCGGGCTTGGTAAAAACAAAACTGAAAGAACCTGCGGAAACAGCAACTCGATTCCTCCTCCAATGAAAAAACTCCTCCTAACACTCACCTGCGTGGCCGCCGTGGCCGGCGCCGCTTACAGCCAGACGGCATCGTTTTCGTTGCAAAACAACGGAACCAACATGGTAACCGTCGGCTCGACCGGTACGTTTACCCTAAATTTGTATGGCACATTCCAGGGCATTCCGTCCGGCTACGTGACAGACGGCTATTCACTGTTCCTGGAAGCAACGCCGCAGAACAACTTCACGTCTGCTGTTTCCATAACGAGCGCGACGCCTTTCCAATATCCAGATCCTACTTCGAGCTACCCGCAGACCTTCACGTACTCGCTTGGAAGCCCTGATGCCGGGCAGTCAACTACGCAGGACCTCGGCTTCACGGCAAATGGCAGTACTGGCACAACCGGCAACTACACGAATCTTCACCTAACTGATTACACATTCTCGCTTAATGGCCTTGCTCCGGGCACGTATACGTTAACGACAACAACCGCGTCAGGGATTAGTTATGACAATCCAACGACAGGCGACTTCGAGTTCGCGAATGCGCCGCAAACGACCTTCACCATCAATGTCGTTCCGGAGCCCTCGACTTGGTCGCTGCTTGGTTTGGGTGGCCTCGCTGCGGTCGGCATGACCATGCTTCGCCGCCGTCGCGCCTAATAATCTCCCTCGGTTCGAGTTTAACGGTAGTTGCTCTTGACGCGCTCGCTCGGGAAACCGGGCGAGCGCGTTTTGCTTTCGCCTTTTGTAGGCCAACCATTTGCTGGTTGGCACGCATCCTCGGCAACGAGGAATCGTTGCCCTACAGGCATCGCTTCTTCTGTAGGCATCCAAGGCCAACCATTCCTGGTTGGCACGGCACTCGAGCGTCTGCACGCATCCGTCGTTCGCGAACGTTACAGCGTTCGGCAACGAGGAATCGTTGCCCTATGCCGCGTTTTCTGCTGGCTAACGATTCGTAGGTTGGAGAACGGCTATGGTTCGGCAACGAGGAATCGTTGCCCTACAGGCGTCGCTTCTTCTGTAGGCAACCATTTCCTCGTTGGCACACATCCTCGGCAACCGGGGATCGTTGCCCTATACGCACCGCGTCATCTGTAGGCCAACCATTCCTGGTTGGCACGGTTTCGTCGTTCGCGGTTACGGTTGCGGCAACGACAAATCCTTGCCCTACACGCGCGTCGCATCAGAACATGACATCTCCGTCTGAAACCCAATCTGATACGGCCATTCGGACCAATGCTGTACTAACCCGGCACGGACGGGATTCTCCCGTATGTATTGCCATTTCGATTCGGCGGATTCGTCGCTCCGCAACAACCGGTCAAACGATCCGGACTGCCATTGCCAATTCGAATATTCGCTCATTTTGCGGCGAATGCGTCGTTTCAAGAATCCGATGGGCACGCCCACAGGTTCATAGCGATCTTCAAGAGGAGCGATGAGCAGATGGACGTGATCGGGCATTAACATCGCAGCAACGACCTCCCAGCCGGTCACCGCATCGACCGCCTGACGGAACGCGGCAAAAATTTTTGGCTGCGCGAGAACGGCCCGCCGGCGCGCAACACAAATGTGACGAAGTAAACAATCATATGGGGCGCGTGCTTACGCCGCAATCATAGGGAAACGTGCCGCGCCTTTGACACGCGAATCATTCCTGCTCGGCTGAATCATGCGTTCTCCTGTAGGCCAACCATTCCCGGCCGCAAGAGCTCGCATGACCGACAAACGCCCGATGCGCCGAAACTTAACTCCCTCAGGCAAGATTTGGCTCATACGAAAGTAAGATGCCTTCGCTGTCACAGTTAATCGGCCGAGTATCAGGTTTGATCGCCGAAGGAGCTAGTTTGATCGGCGGAAAAGCAGGTTGGATCGGCCGAGGATCAGGTTGGCCTTAGCAGCGTTGACCGCGAGCACGTGCACCTGTATGCAGCCGCGTGAAAGTCCGCGAAGCGGTCAGGCTCATCGAGAGCGACGGCTGGTATTTGGCACGTACGCGCGGCAGCCACCGTCACTTTAAGCACGCGCAGAAGCCGGCATCGTCACAATCGCTGGGCACCCTGGCGTTGACATTCCACGTGGCACTCTGAACAGTATCCTGAAGCAAGCCGGCCTGAAACAGTGATGCGATATGCGATCGTCTTAGAGCGCAGCCCGACCAGCTACGGAGCTTACGTACCTGACTTGCCCGGTTGCGTGGCAGCGGCGAAGACACGCGAAGAGGCGCTTCGGCTTATCCGTCAAGCCATCGAGTTCCACATCGAAGAGATGCAAGCAGAGGGGCTGCCCATTCCTGAACCTTTGTCGAGCGCGGAGTACGTCGAGGTCGCGAAGGTCTAACCAGCCGCTGCAGTCGACGGTTGTTAAACTCGCCTGAACCTGAAACGGGAAGCACAAAGCGGAAAGCGGAAAGGGGAAACGGCAATCAGGAAAGCAGGAACGGAAGGAAAGCAGAGAGCCGAAAGCAGACACGGAAGGAGCAGGAAAGCGCCACTGGCAAATCGGTGCCGTGGCACACATCAAATCCTTAAAATTCTTTTCCTGGGTTCGTGGCTTCCTAATTCATTCTCTTTTCCAAGTACTGCGCGGGAATCAGGAAAGCAGGAAAGCAGGAAAAGCGGACAACTGAAAGCAGACACGCGAAAGGAACAGGAAAGCCCTACCGGCATCGGCGCCGCGGCACACATCAAATCCTTCAGAATTCTTTTCCTGGGTTCCTGGCTTCCTGATTCATTCTCTTTTCTAAGTACTAAGCGCGAAGCTCACCACCGCGAGGCCGTCAAAGGAGGAAAGCGGAAAGCGGAAAGCAGGAAGGAACCAGGCAACGCCGTTATCTCACAATTGCTGCTTCACCCGTGTTTAATCCGCCACGATAACATCAACGATTGAGCGCGGCGCGGCACCACTGGTACAACGTGGTTGCATGTTCCACTGCTTCGCGGGCGAGATCAGCGGTAGCCGATGTACCCGGATAGCGGAATTCAACCGCATACCTGTCTAGCTTGGAAAGGCTCGCACAAAATGTCGCAGGGAATTGACAAGCCGGCGGTAGCAATGCGGAAAGGCTATTGAGATCATGCGTCTTTGGAAACGATATGCTGAGTTCACACAGCAGCGCCTTGAGAGATTTCTCGACTGATTGCTGGGCAAGGAAACACACCAGGTCGTAGTTGGCATTCTCGCCACCGTTATTTCTCGGTTCATCGACGCGAAGTCGGCTTCCGATTTGGCGATCCACTCGCTCGTGTCAGGCCGCATAAACAACACGGCCCTTTCCGATCACCTCACGCATGAAGCAGTCATTCATCTTGAGGCGCGTCCGTATAGTCTCTGGGCTACGCACGATCAAATCGACGGAGTAGCGCCTTGGATGAACCCGTTCGGTAATCCTCGCCGCGGTGCGCGCGGGATGCTCGGCTGAGTCTATGATGACAAGAAGATCGACATCTGAATATGGTCCGGCATCGCCCGCTGCGTGCGAACCAAACAGGATGATCTTCTGGGGATGGAACTCGCAAGCGATTCGATCCACCAGTGTTTGGATTTCACTCATCGAAGCCATGGCAGATTCGTTAAGTTAGTCATCGACGATACAACCGCGCATAGTTTTCGCGACGAATATCGGTCGTTTCTAGTTCAAAGCAGGCAGCTGAAAGCAGAGACCGACGCAACGAAAGCGTCGCCGGCAAATCGGCGCCGCGGCACACATCAAACCCTTAAAATTCGTTTCCTGGGTTCCTGGCTTCCTAATTCATCTCTCTTCCAAGTACTGCGCGGAAAGCTGAATCAGGAAGTCAGGAAGAAAGGAAAACAAACGAGCAGGAAAGCGTTGCGTCGCGCGATAATTTCGTGCTGTGGCAGACATTCTCGTTTCCAAGTACTAAGTGCGAAGCTCACCACGGTGAGATTGTCTTCGTGCAGACGGGAAGCTTGCCGTGATGTTTTCTGCGTTCCTGCTTTCCTGATTCACCTTTTTGAGTCCTTCTCTTGGATTCGTGCCTTCCTAATTGATCTTTAGGAATTCTTTTCCTGCGTTCCTGCTTTCCTAAGCCTCCTCAGGATTACCAAAATGTAACGAAGAATTTGTTTGCGCGTAAGTCCGCAAAGTTGTTATTAATCGAAGAGCGATTGTGAGCTACGTCCATACGTAAGCTAACGATGCCTGTTCAACCCTCAATCAGCCCCCAGCCGCGCAATCTTCCCGTGCAGGTGCAAGGCCGCAGTGTGATCATCAATATTCCATGAAAAAAAATCACCCCTCAGAATCCGCCTTCTTCTACCCGCGCCTGTTCCTGGCGTTGTTGCTCTGCTGCCTCGGAACTTCAATGGCCGTGTTCAGCTTCGCTTCGACGACACGTACCAGTTCGCAGACGAAAGCTGTCACCCAAAAGAATGCGCCAGTTAGACAGACTAGTGCGCCCGCAGGGCCAAACCCAAGCAGCGGCACATTGGTGCAGGGACAGCCGCCTCTGATCTTCACTGATCCTACCGGCCCGGCGCCAAATGCCACCGGCGAAGGTGTCACTTCAGGCGCGCCAACGTGCGCTGCCAACGGAGTCGATTGCAGTATCTACACGCTAACTCTTGATAGCTCCGTCTTCACTGCGAACGGCACGTACGACCCGACGAAAGCTTATCTCGTCATCCAGTTAACGTGGAACCCGACTGCTTATCAATACGGCTCGTTTGTTGAAGACAACACGGGCACGGTCGTTGCGCAAAACACGGCGGGCACTGATCCGGAGACCCTTTCGATTCCCGTCAGTCAGTTGAAAGCTGGGACCTATACGATCGTGACCACGCTTGAGATCGGTTCGCCCGGCCTCGGTTACACCGGCAGCGTAAGTCTCTTTCAACCCGCGCCGGCTGCGGCGCAGCAGTGTCCCACCTGTATCGCCCCACGGTACCAGATGTACTTCGGCCCGGATAACTCATCGGGCGAACCGTCGATGGGCGTGGATTGGAACCCAAATTTCCCCGGCCTGCAGCAAACCGCGCCGGGAACGACTGCGCACGGGCCGACGCTGTTGAATACGGGCGGCGTTTCGTTCTTTACCGCGAACCTGAACGAGTACGAAGTTTCGTTCGATGACTGTGGTTCACCGGCCATTGCGACATGGAACAACGTGACTTCAACGACGGAAGGGGTCGAGACGCTGGATCCGATCGGCTTCACCGATCACTTCTTCAGGGGCGATATTGGTACTTCGTATCCGCCGCCACACACGCCGGGCAGAACCTGGCAGACGCAGCTCACTGGTGTGGGTAGTCTCACCGCGTTCACTGATACGGACGGCCAGGGCACAACAGCGTGGACTCAAGGCCAGGGCGGCGGACCTCCAACCGGTCCTGACCACGAAACAGACGGCGCCGGGCCTTATGCCCCGACGAACGCAACGACCGGAGTCGTTGAACCGCCGCATCCGCTTTACGCAAATGCGTTCTACTACTGCTCGCAAAACATCGCCGGGGACGCTGAATGTTCGCGCAGCGATGATGGCGGCCTGCACTTCGGGCCCGGCGTGCCGATCTTCCAGAACGTCACTCAGTGCACCGGCGGCATTCACGGCCACGTCAAGGTGGCGCAGGACGGCAGTGTGTACGTGCCGAACTTCTCCTGCTCGCTGCCGACCGGCAGCCAAGGCGTCGCGGTTTCGACCGACAACGGCGTGACATGGGTTGAGCACAACGTGACCAACAGCGGCCCGCCGAAATCGACCTCGTCAGTGGATCCGCAGGTTGCTGTCAGCTTGAACAGCGTCGGTAGTAACCGGCCTGCTCTACCGGGCCAAAGTATCGCCACGCCGGCAACGCCCACGATCTATTTTGCTTATAACGACCAGGATGGCACGATGAAAGTGTCCTCCTCTCGCGATCGCGGTGTTTCCTGGAGCACGCCAGTGGACGTGGGCGCCGCGTTCGGGTTGGTTAACACCACATTCCCGTTTGTTGTCGCAGGTGATGATAACCGCGCAGCGGTCGGGTTCCTCGGGACGACAACCGGCGGTGACGGAAACTCCGATAACGCGGTGTGTCCGCCCCCAGGTTCGGGCCAGGTCGCATTTACAGGTGTATGGCACATGTACATCGCCACGACGATCGATGGTGGCGCCACTTGGACTACGATCGATGCGACTCCGGATAGTCCGGTACAAGTCGGCCCGATTTGCCGCGGCGGTACTTTGTGCCCCGGCTATCGTAACTTGCTCGACTTCATCGGCGGCGATGTCGATTCCCAAGGCCGCGTGCTGTGGGCGATTGCGCACGGCTGCCCGAACTGCCCGAACGTTGGCGCGGCTTGCGGTTCAAGCAACGCGCTGAGTACGATCTTCCGGCAATCCGGTGGCGAGCGATTGTTCTCGTACTTTGATAGTGCGCCGCAGGCGAACCACCTGGATAAGCCTGCGAATCCGCAACTTGTGTCGGCAACCAACGTCGGCAACGGAGTTCAGCTCGTCTGGCTCGCCCCGGATAATGGCGGCTCCCCGATAACGGGGTACAACATCTATCGCGGCTCGACCAGCGGTGGTGAGACGTTCCTGACGACCGTTAACAACAGCCCGACGAACGTCCAGACCAAGTACTTGGACACGGCGGCAACAGGTCCCGGTCCCTATTTCTATCATGTCACTGCGGTGAACCAGCAGGGCGAATCTGGATTCTGCGAAGAGCTGAGCCCAACAGCGCCCATCAGCCTTGGGAATGCTTGCACATTCCCGTATTTGGAAGTGAATGGTCCCGGAACCAAGCCGCCTACCAGCGTACCGAACCCGGTACCGGGCGGAACGCCAATACCAACCGTGGCCAATGCTCAGACCATTCAGTCGGTAAATATCGGTGAGCCATTCGTCAGTTGCGCTGATAATTCGCTGACGTTTGTATTCAAGGTGCCGAGCCTTGATCCATCGGGCACAGGTCAGGCCGTCATTCCGCCTAACACAGAGTACCAGATCCTCTTCAAGGTGACTGATACGAACGGAAATCCGGAGACGGTTTACGTGGAAATGGATACAAACTGCCCGACCGGCACGTCCAAGACTCCTGAGTATGGCTACGGTCGTCGCGATACCAGCGCAACCGGTGGTTCGTTTGATAACGGCCAATGCACTGCCGGGCCCACTTCTACGTGCCCCGGAATTACCGGTAACTTTGCGGCCGACGGCACGATCACCATCAAGCTCGATGTGTCGAAGCCGCTCGCGTTTGCTGCGAATACAGGATCGACGACGAGCACGCCGTTCGTTTGGGACGCAACCAAGCCCGGAACCAAGCTCGGTGGGGTGAATAGTGAGATCACGCTGTTCGCGGGTTGCGGCGCGGGATTGCTCGAGACCCTCTCGTCAAGCGCCACGAACGTAAACAACGGTAGTACGGATTACGT
>Ga0213881_10000595_pt1 | contig 21723 bp, 19 predicted proteins | sample BarmaccoBMER_R08_FD_160104 | JGI IMG/M metagenome (GOLD analysis project Ga0213881, IMG submission 160104) | Barbacenia macrantha exposed rock microbial communities from rupestrian grasslands, the National Park of Serra do Cipo, Brazil - ER_R08 ... | reverse complement strand
GGATCACTGCTCTTCTTAGTAAAGAGTTAATTAGAAGGATGACTACTAAAAAGACACCGACTAAAATTCCCATGACTCTAGAAAAAGCTCTCCTGGCTGCTGCAAAAACTGCCTCCGAAGGAACATAAACAACCTGAGCGGTAACAACTTCATTCAGCTTCCAGCCAAACCCATGTTCTGAACCGTATGTGGAGAGCAAACTTTTAGGAGCCGCTTTGGGAGTTGAGTGACATTGCAGACAACTTTGGTCCCTGATTACTAGGGGTTTGGCAACGTAGAAGACTTCTCCTTCGGGTAGGCTGTGAAAGCCAGAAAGTTCTTTCGTCTCTGGTTCTTTGCGAAATTTATTTATCAAGTCAATTTCAAAACTATCTGCTCTATCTCGTAAATTAGTGGGGTTAAGAGTTGCATCCTTATAGAGAAATTTTTTATATTCTTCATCTTGACGAAGATTCTCAGATACCTCCCTAAGGGAGTAAGTTGGCATAGCTTCTGGAATAAAGGCAGATTCAGTTTCCAATCTGTGTTCTAGGAGAGGAAATACGCGATTCTGAGTATAGTTCCTTAAAGAATTCATGGTTTGTATAAGCAGCATGGCTTGAGAGGTCACCTCATCTTGCGCTCTCTGTTCAAGTGCGCTCGATAGAGCAATACCACTTAGCAAAATACTAATAATAAAAGCTAGAATTAAAAGTAAATTAAATTTAGTACTGATTTTGACATCTTTAAAGCGAGCCTTCAGCAACATTTTGTTGGCCTCCAATCAGGAGAGATAATCTTTAAATTTTGCCTATCTTAATAGTATATCGCTCCTGGTAAAAGCTCTTTGCAATCGTGGCTAAGACTTATAGTAGTAGTGGGCTAGTTTTATGCAAACTCTATGTTTGGGGTTGGAGGTTAATAAAAGTGAGTATGCAGGAGACTACTGTCTCATCCGATTACATTGCAACTCTAGCAATGGCAACAGCCAGCTTTCGAGGTCAGACACACGAACGCCGCCCCTCTGCCAAGGTAGTAGTCGCTGCACTCCTACAAGCCGAAAAAGCAGCCAAACAGCAACGGCTGACTTATCCTTTTGATTCCCTGCTGGGGAGTTGGCGGCTCTGCTTTGCCACTGGTACTCGCAAAGCCCGTCATCGTGGCGGCATTGTTCTAGGTAACGGCTTTTATGTGCCGCAGGTGGCTGCAGCTCAGATTTCCTTCTATCGCCCATCACTAACAGAGGTAGGCATGGGCAATGGTGAGATTGGCAATCAGATTCAATGCGGTCCAATATTATTTCGCTTGACTGGTCCAGCTCAGTATTTAGGGAAGAAAAACCTGCTGGCGTTCGACTTTGTCCAAATGCGACTCTGTCTACTCGGTCAGACTATTTATAATGGAGGTTTTCGAGGTGGCAAAGCCAAGGTAAAGGATTTTGCCCAACAATCAATTGCCAAACTTCCCTTTTTTGCTTTCTTTTTAGTCACTCAGGACTTTATTGCTGCTCGCGGTCGGGGTGGTGGACTAGCACTGTGGAGTCGGGAGTGACTAAGAGCGGGGTGTCGGGCTAGATAGTAAGCTCACACCCCGTTCTAGGTACTTGTCTAAAGATTGCTTTCAATCAACTCCCGATATTGGCTCTTGGGCTTGACGCCTTTGAGTTCGGTCAACAGTTCTTGGTTTTTGAAGAACTGAACAGTAGGTGTGCCAGATACATGACCTTGTTCGGCAATTTCTGGATCTTTTTGGATATCAATCTCAACAAAGTGAATTTTGCCGTCAAACTCATCCACTACCTTATCCAAAATCGGTTTGAGGGTATGACAGGGACCGCACCCTGGAGCAACATACTTGACTAAAAGGGGGCGATCGCTTTCATGGAACAGCTTCCGCAGTGCATATCCACCCATGTGGCGAGTTGCATTCAGATCAAACTCGGCTTCTGCTTGCTCTTGGGCTGGCTCCTGCTCTAGTTCGTTATTTGGAGTTTCAGCCGCTTGATGGAATTCCTGGATTAAACCCTGCACCGATAACCACCGCTCTGCCAACATCGCTGCCATACAGCCAGTACCAGCAGCAGTGATGGCTTGACGATATTCATGATCCTGTACATCCCCAGCAGCGTAAACGCCCTCAAGACTGGTTTCAACAGAGTTAGGCTTGGTGACAATGTATCCTACATCATCTAGTTCTAATTGCCCCTTAAACAGAGAGGTATTTGGCGAATGCCCAATGGCATAAAATAGACCCTTGACATGCAGCTCGCCGTCTTCACCAGTCTTGGTATTACGGATTTTCACCCCTTCCATGTGCTGATCGTTACCAAAGATATCGACAGGTTCTGTATTCCAGTGAACCTTAATCTTGGGGTTATTTAAAACGCGGTCTTGCATAGCTTTACTTGCCCGCATCTTCTCCCCTCGCACCAGCATGTTTACCTCAGAGCCGTACTTGGTGAGGTAAATCGATTCTTCCGCTGCCGAGTCACCCCCGCCAACTACGGCTAATGGTGCTCTGTGGAAGATGGGAGTAGCACCATCACAAATCGCACAGGCAGAAATACCCCGACTCCAAAACTGAGGCTCACCAGGGAGACCTAGTCGTTTTGCTGTAGCCCCAGTTGCAATGACAATGCTATTGGCTTTCACTTCCCGTTCCTCAGAACGGATAAGGAAAGGACGCTGGCTCAGATCAACCTCGATCACATCCTCGGTATATAGCTCCGCTCCCCAGCGCTCTGCCTGAGCCTTCATTTTATCCATCAACTCTGGTCCAGTGATCCCCTGCGGAAAGCCAGGAAAGTTCTCAACCTCAGTTGTGGTCATAAGTTGTCCGCCAGGTAACCCCCCAGCTTGAAAGCCTTCAAATACAACAGGTTTTAGGTTAGCCCGCGCCGCGTAGATTGCAGCCGTGTACCCGGCGGGACCAGAGCCAATAATGACTAGGTTCTCAACATTATTTTGATCTGTCATAGTATTAAACGAACTCGTAACGACTACGCTTTATATAGTATAACAGATGTAAAAGAATATTAAGGGGGAGAGCTAACTAGCTAACCATGCCTGAATTGGGAACAAACATAAATCGGACGTTGAGTCAGTTGTCCCATCCGATCTAGAGGCCAAAAACGGTAGATTGCTTTGCCAATGATGCGATCGCGAGGAATAAAACCCCAGTAGTGACCATCGTAGCTATTATTCCGATTGTCTCCCAACATTAGGTAAGAATCAATTGGTATCCTTACCGGACCATAAGCGTAATCTGGTTTAGCGGCAATGTAGCTCTCTTGTAACAGACAATCGTTGACATACACATGTCCGTTCTTGACTTCAACCTTGTCTCCAGGCAATCCGATAACTCGTTTAATAAAGGGATCGGAGTTTACTTTTTCTTCCTTGAGGACAGCATCAGGTGGGTTGAATACTACAATGTCGCCTCGCTGTGGATTGACAAAGTCATAACTGAGCTTATTGACTATCAAGCGGTCGTCAATTTGGATTGTTGGCTTCATTGAGCCTGAGGGAATAAAATAGGCTCCTGCGGCAAAAGTGCGAATCCCCAGAGCTAGAAATAAGCTCATGCCAGCGAACTTGAGAGTATCAGACCAGACAAGTTCGTATCTTGGCGGTCGTTCATTCCGATTAGGCATTGGGGATATGAGTCATTTAATAATGGATAGCTATAACAGAATTATTGCTTTGGTGGATGGGAACACATAAAAACTGGATGTCGATTTAGCTCACCAACCCGATTCAGAGGCCAGAAACGGATGATTGCTCGACCAATGATGTCATGACGAGGGACAAAGCCCCAGTAATGGCTGTCATAACTATTGTTCCGATTATCTCCTAGAACCAGATAAGAATCAGGAGGGACAGTCACTGGACCAAAGCGGTAGTCGGGTTTTGCTGCAATGTATGGTTCTTTTAGAGGGCAACCATCAACGTACACTTGTCCACCCTTGACCTCAACTGTGTCTCCAGGCAATCCAATGATGCGCTTGATAAAGGCATCATGGAAGCCTTCATTGCGGAGGGTTGTTGTGGGGTTAAAGACGACAATGTCACCTATATGGGGGTTTTCGAAATCATAGCTGATCTTATCTATAATCAGGCGGTCATTAATCTGGAGCGTCGGCTCCATTGAGCCGGAAGGAATATAACGTGCCTCTGCAACAAAGGTACGAATGCCAAAGGCCAAAAGTAAGCTGATAACGATTGTTTTAAGACCTTCAACCCACCAGTTGTCAGTATTATGTTGGCGATTATTTTTGTCAAACATCAGAATTAACACTTCAAGCTAAGATTCTCCACCGTGATGGCAAGCAGTAGCAAGACCTCGTAGTGGAAAGATGAATCAAGGTAACTATATCCTAGCCGCAGACTCGCTGTAGAGTGGCAATAAAGTCTGGATAGGAGATGGCAGCAGCTTCGGCTCCATGGATAGTGGTAGTGCCAGTGGCGTTTAGAGCAGCGATCGCTAGACTCATTGCAATCCGATGATCTGCATGGCTATCAACATCAGTACCACAGAGGGGCATACCGCCAGTAATTTCTAGACCATCAGATAACTCTGTCACCCTAGCTCCCAAGCGATTTAACTGGGTTGCCATAACAGTGATGCGATCGCTCTCTTTCACTCGCAGCTCAGCCGCATCGCGAATCACCGTCTTGCCTTGAGCAAAAACAGCCGCTACTGCCAGAATTGGAATCTCATCGATTAATTGAGGGATCAAGTCTCCAGCAATGGTGCAACCCTTGAGCGAACCAGAACGTACGCGCAAATCAGCCACAGATTCACCAGTGACATCTCGTTGATTTTCGAGTTGGATATCTGCTCCCATCATCGATAAGGCTTGTAGAACGCCAGTGCGAGTTGGATTGATGCCCACGTTTTCAATCAGTAGCTCTGAACCTGGTACAATTGCCCCGGCGACTAACCAGAAAGCAGCTGAGCTGATATCCCCAGGTACAACCACCTTTTGCCCAGAAAGCTGAGCCGGACCAGTAATAGTAACGCTGTGCGTTTCAGGCTCTAAGCTCAGTTCTGCTCCAAATGCCTTAAGCATTCGTTCGCTATGGTCACGCGAGAGTGCAGGTTCAGTGACAGTCGTTTGTCCTTCAGCCATCAGCGCTGCTAGCAGGATACAGGACTTGACTTGAGCTGAGGCAATTGGGGAGTGATAGTGGATGGGTTTTAATATCTGTCCTTGAATCGCCAGTGGTGCTAGCGACCCGCCTTGGCGTCCCCATATCTGGGCACCCATTTGTTGTAGAGGTTTGACAACACGGGACATGGGGCGCGAGCGCAAGGAACTGTCACCTGTCATAACAAACAAGCGGTCTGGATGCGAGGCTAAAAGCCCTAGCATTAACCGCATTGTAGTGCCAGAGTTCCCAGCATTCAACATGTCAACTGGCTCTTTGAGCTTTCCCAGACCAATCCCTTGCACCCGCACCAGTTCTGTATTCAATTCTGAAATTTCTGCACCCATTGCCCGAAAACAGCTAGCAGTGCTGCGAGGATCTTCTCCTAGGAGCAGTCCTTGAATCTGGGTTTCACCTTGGGCGATCGCGCCCAGCATCAAAGCCCGATGGGAGATCGATTTATCTCCCGGAACCCGGACTCGACCTTGTAAAGATAGCCCAGATGCTGGTCGATTAATGCTTAAACTGTGCTGATACTCAGTAATTTCCACCGTGACAAGGGAGTCGGATATAGGCATAATCTGGCTTGTAGGCGTGCGTTCAATCCTACCTTTTTTTAGGCAACCATCCAAACTTTTCACCTATCTCTGACTTTTTGCGTGCCTAACTATGCCGAAAACTCAGTTCATCAGTCGAGCAATTGCTCTGGGAATTCTGTCCTTTGTCATGACCACTCTAGCCGCACAGATAGTTCAAGCGGCAAAGCGTCCCGTTCCTTTACTGCACAATACTTGTGTTACTATTCCCTCTGGAAGCTTATATCGAAGAACAGATACTATCTCCATAGGTAGGGAAATCTACAAAAGTTTATTTTATTTGTATCCTGTTAATGGCTCAGCTTCAGTCACCTGTAAAATTGTACCGGATAATTCTCTACCAATGTTTCAAACCCTACGGCTGGGATTTGGCATGAGTGACAGTGACAGCAGCAGTCCTTCAATAGCTGTTAATGTTTATTTAAATGGACAGCGGACTGTTTCTAAAATCGTTTCTCCTGGTCAGGCAACGTCTTTGTCATTGAATGTTAGTAATGTGACTGATGTTTCTATAGAATCTGTCTGTTCTAGTCAAGGGCAGCAATCTTGCGGGCAGCTTTACTTCTTCAACGCTTTGCTAGAGCCAAAGACGCCTTTAGGACAAAAAAAGTAGTCTCAGGAACTTTTAAAAAGGAAGCCCTTCAATTCCCGATAGTCAGCGCGTGTCCTGTATTTTGGCTAAACTCAAAGACTGTGAGTCAAATACGAGGTTCAAAAAAATGGCATCCATTCGCGAGTTACACCACCAACTGGTTAGCAAAGAACGCTCTGCCGTTGAAATTACTCAGGAGGCATTAGACCGTATCCAGGCACTAGAGCCAAAATTGCACAGTTTTTTGTGTGTGACAGCAGATCAGGCATTGTCACAGGCAAGGGCAGTGGATGCTCAAATCGCAGATGGTTCAGAAATTGGATTGCTAGCGGGAATTCCCATTGGCATCAAAGACAATATGTGTACTCAAGGAATTCGCACAACTTGCGCCTCCCGGATGCTAGAAGATTTTGTCCCACCCTATTCATCAACTGTGACGCAAAAACTGGCTGAAGCTGGGGCGGTGATGGTGGGTAAAACGAATCTAGATGAGTTTGCAATGGGCAGTTCTACGGAAACCTCGGCTTATCAAGCTACGGCAAATCCTTGGGATTTGTCGCGAGTGCCAGGAGGTTCTTCGGGGGGTTCGGCTGCAGCCGTGGCATCAGAGGAGTGTACAGTTGCACTTGGTTCTGATACTGGAGGCTCCATCCGTCTACCCGCATCTTTTTGTGGGGTAGTGGGGCTGAAACCAACTTACGGGCTAGTTTCTCGCTTTGGTTTGGTGGCTTTTGCTTCTTCTTTAGATCAAATTGGACCGTTTGGACGCACAGTCGAAGATGCCGCAATTTTGTTAGGTGCCATTGCTGGTTACGATCCTAAAGACTCTACCAGCCTCAACGTTAAGATTCCAGACTACACTCAAGTCTTGAAACAAGATCTTAAATCTGATGGCAAGCTACGAATTGGTGTGATTCAAGAAACCTTCGGTGAGGGCTTAGACTCAGTTGTTGAACAAGCTGTTATCAAAGCCATTGCTCAGCTCCAGAGTTTAGGAGCTGAGATTCAAGAGATTTCCTGTCCCCGCTTCCGCTACGGGTTACCTGCCTACTACATCATCGCTCCCTCAGAAGCATCGGCTAATTTAGCTCGTTATGATGGCGTTAAGTATGGCTGGCGTGCCCCAGAGGCGGAAAATTTGCTGTCCATGTACAAACATACTCGTGCGACTGGCTTCGGGGCAGAAGTCAAACGCCGAATTATGGTGGGCACTTATACTCTGTCGGCTGGATATTACGATGCCTACTATTTGAAGGCGCAAAAGGTCCGCACCTTGATCAAGCAAGACTTCGAGCGGGCATTTGAGCAGGTAGATGTCTTAGTTTGTCCCACTGCTCCTACTACGGCATTCAAGGCAGGTGAAAAAACATCTGATCCGTTGAGTATGTATTTGACTGACTTGATGACTATTCCAGTGAATTTGGCTGGTTTACCGGGCTTAAGTTTGCCCTGCGGCTTTGACGAGCAGGGGCTACCAATTGGCTTGCAATTGATTGGCAATGTGCTACGAGAAGATCGGCTGCTGCAAGTTGCTTATGCGTATGAGCAAACGACTCCCTGGCATCAGCGAGTGCCCTCTTTTTAAAGAGAGCGGGGGAGGTAGGGGAAGCTGGGGGAGCTGGGGGAGCTGGGAGAGCTGGGGGAGAAACAGGATAATATGCTGAAGATAGTATTGAGGTGGCTCATAGGTTTTGGGGTGTTTGTGGCGATCGCCTACTTGGGCGTTTGTCTGTTTCTTTTTCTCTGGCAGACTCGCTTTATCTTCTTTCCTTACCGTCGTGCGATTGCAGCTACACCAGAGTTGTTTCATCTGGACTATAAAGAGGTATGGTTGCCTATCAAGGCTTCTTCTGGCAAAGTTGAACAGATGTACTGCTGGTGGATTCCTGCCTCTGAACCGGATGCCAAAGTTTTACTGTATCTGCATGGTAATGGTAGCAATATTGGAGCTGCTGTCGCTTACGCAAATCTGTTCAACCAACTGGGCTTCTCAGTACTAGTTATCGATTATCGGGGCTACGGACGTAGCGAAGGTGGTTTTCCGACAGAAGGACGGGTTTATCAAGATGCATCGGTTGCCTGGGATTACTTAGTTAAGGAGAAATTGATTCCACCTAGCCAGATTTTTGTTTTTGGTCATTCTTTAGGAGGGGCGATCGCAATTAATTTGGCATTGCAACATCCAGACGCTGCCGGATTAATTGTGGAGAGTGCTTTTACCTCAATGCGACAGATGGTTGATTACGAGGGTAAGTACTGGATGTTTCCTGTAAATTTACTTTTGAACCAGCGCTTTGACTCTATAAATAAAATCAAATCGCTACAGGTACCAATCCTACTAATTCATGGTACCGCGGATTCTGTTGTTCCATACACTATGAGTCAGCAACTATTTGCTGCCGCACCCGAACTGAAACAACTGGTTCTTGTTCCAGGAGCAGGACATAACAACGTGGCAGAAGTTGCGGGTTCACAATATTTTCAGGAAGTAAAAAAGTTTGTCCAACAGGTGCAGGCAGGACACATGGCAAAGGGTCAAACTTAGTTGAGGAATGAAATATACAATTGTTATTCAGTTGTTATTCAGTGGTCAGATGAAGATCAATGTTTTGTTGTTTTACTGCCTGAACGAGATCGCGTCAGTCCCCATCCTCAGCGCTCTTCGGGATGGGGAAGGAAAGCGAGGGAATCGAGCGGCTCAATGCCGCGTGGATTCCCAACCAAGGACCTAATCGCCTCACGAATAGCATCATTTACCGACACTTCCCAGAAACTCGCGTAGCCAACGATTGCTTTGTGTTCCTGCTCTGATAGTCTTAAACTAAATCTCTTCATGGTGCCATATGTGATGCTATATTGTTCTCATGATAACAACACGTCGCGTCAACTACAGGTTGTATCCATCACGGCAGCAGGAAGAAACTCTTCACTACTGGCGGAAGATGCATTGTTCCTTGTACAACGCGGCTGTATACAACCGAAAAACCCAGTATCAAAAGTTTGGGCACAAAGTTAATTACCTGGAGCAACAGAATTGTCTCCCAGCATTTAAGGAGGTTTGGACAGAATATAAACAGTTGGGTTCTCATGCATTGCAAGCGACCTTAAAAAGAGTTGATCTGGCGTTTAACAAATTTCTTAATGGACTGGGAGGATACCCGAAATTCAAAGCATCACGCCGATATCGGGGATGGACTTATCCCTGTACTTCTGGTTGGAAAGCCAGAACCAATGGAGACAACAGCAGGTTGGAGATTAGCAATCTCGGCTCAATTCCTATGCGTGGGAAGGCTAGGACTTGGGGCACACCCACGACATGCACCATCGTTTTTCAGCAGGGAAAATGGTATGCATCCATAACAGTCAACTGTCAACCAGTAAGACAGGCAGGCGAGGGAGTAATCGGTATTGACCTCGGATGTAAGGATGCAATTTCTCTATCCACCAGAGAGAAGATTGCTAAGCCCGACTTCATTAGAGAGGGTCTAAAAAAGGTTAGGGTGGCATCCAAAAAGTTGCGGAGAAAACGCGCTCCTAACCGTAACAGGAGAATCAAGGCTTCTAGGCGTTGGAAACGCCAGAGGAATGCAGTATCCAAACTGCAACGCAAGGTAGCCCGTCAACGCTCAAACTGGCTACATCAGACAACCAGCAGCATAGTAAGCGCTCATAGCCTAGTTGCTGGAGAGCAGTTAAATGTCAAAGGTATGACGAGTAAAGGGAAGACCAAGAAACGACAGAAGGCAGGACTTAATCGTTCCATACTGGATGTCGGTTTTGGGATGATTGGCAGCATGTTGGCATACAAGTTAGCGGAGGCTGGTGGATTCTATGTAGAGTCTCCCACCAGGACTCTCAAACCGACTCAACGCTGTGTCAAGTGTTGGGAATTAACACCTAAGACTTTAGCTGAGAGAATGCACATTTGCTCTAATCCGGCTTGTGGTCATATCGAAGACCGAGATATCAATTCAGCTCAAGTCAATGAGACTTGGGCAAGGGGATTGGAACAATCCTCTTTAAACGCAGAGTCGGCAAGCTCTACCGCGTGCGGAAGTATGCGGCAACTTGCGGCGAAGAAGCGTGAGAAACGACTCACTGCTAGCTTGTCCGGGGAAACTCCCCGCTCAGCTTGCGGCGGGGAGTAGTTCATTTTCAGGATGTAATGCATCCTGTTACTCATGGAGATACTTATGGAGAAGCCCTCAAGAATGCTCAGGAGGTTCTAGAACTAATGATTGATACATTTCTGGAAGGGGATATGCCTCTTCTAAGTGGAAAGTCAAGTATAAACTCAGGAATTTGAGGCATCTTTATTTATTAGAACAAGGTTAATTCTTGCGGGGCGGACGTTTCATGTGTTTTAAGTGGCTTGATAAGCGTTTTAGCTGTTCTATATAGTGCGGTTTTATAATAGAGGATTGACCTCCATAAATAGGATCAAATAGTTTCGGAATTTCCAAAAAAGGATTATCAGGATCACGCCGTCTGACTGCTTTAGCTATTTCTCTGGCTCCCCCTACAGGAAAATTTAGGGTCCCAAAAGAGAAAGCTAAAATTAGACAAAATAAGATCGTGATGATTAAAAAAACAAGAACTTTTTGCTGACTTGATTTAAAATGATAATTAAGGATAAGAAAACAAAAGAAACCAGCAGATACTAACATGAAAGTAGCATAAGCATACCAAAGTTTTTCGAAGACTACACTCAGCCATGGAACTTTAACCCCAAAACGTCCATCTTCCTCTCTTAAATAGTTTATGGAAGTGCGAAGATACCTCCAAGAAAACCCAGAGCCACCGCTTCCTCGACGTAGCCAATTTAACCCATCTCTTAAATTTTTATTACACCGTATGCCTGTTTCGTTATAAAATCTTTCTTCAGCTTCTTGTTCTTCTAAAAAACTTCTAAAGTTTTCATCTTGATAAGAAAATATATCTCGATATCTATTTTTCAATTCTTCTTTTTGCTTTTTTGCTTTGGATGCTTGTATAGTTCCATAGACCTTTATGAAGGTAGGAAGAATTAACGATATCCATAATGCTATTAGGAAAATTGAACTCAGCCAGTTAGGAGTATTTGATGTCAGGTACTTTATGAGATCGAGATTCATATCTATTTTTCTCTATCTATCTTTACAAATTCAAGATTTTAGAACTACCTTGTAAATAAACTTCGTAGCCTCTGCTTCATTTTTATGATCCCCTTCTTTTTTAGCATGATTATCAACTAACTCCTTTAAGTAAAGGTTGCCAAGAATTGCTAACATCTAAAAAGGTATTTGACAAGCCACATTATGCCATTCAGGCTCTCATTGATGACAAGCGTAGTCACCCAATAACTGGCTTCTTCATACTCTGTAGAACTATCAAGCAACACATGATCTAGCAAGCTGTCATCACAAGCATTTCTCAACATGCTTAGTCTAGTTATGTTGTCAAAGGTAATAGAATCAACTTCTATAGTACAAATATATTACTGTATTCTGGTCAATCTAGTCCTTTAATTGACTATTAGAAAAACTGATATTAAAGCTCCAAGCCCTTGTTCTGTGTGATCAGCAAGACCAGGTTAGATAGAGATTGATAGGTTCAAGCTGAAAGAGGAGAAAGAAAGTGAAAACCTAATGATTTATGAGCAGGAGATATGGGTTCAAATAGAGGGAGAGAGATAGTGATAAATGTGAAACAGCAACTACTGTCGAGCAAAATCAACGCGGGAGTGCAAGAGGCGATCGCCAAAGCGCTCGAACGACACCGGAGATTAGGGGAATCGATTGCTGTCTGGCGTGATGGAAAGGTTGTAGTCCTGAGTGCAGAGCAGATTCCCCGAATGGAAAACGAGGAGGAATTGGGCAAGGTTAATATCAAACAATAGGATCTCCTGCCAGTGACTGCCTTCGGATTGAAGTTGATGGGAGCTAAAAGTGAAACCGACCTGCAACCCTTGCTCAATTTTCAGCACGATATATAAAAGACAACTTTGAGCAACTATCATGACCACTAAACAAGCCCTTCTCAACGCGATCGAGCAATTGCCGGAGCAGCAACTGATCGAGGTGCTGCAGTATGTTCAACACCTTTCTCGCGCTCAAGAATCAACTCTGCCCACCAAACCCAATCAAGTCGTCGATCCCCTATCAGAATTCATTGGTACCGTGGATCGCGGCTCACCTTGCTGCTAACTTAGACAGAGACCCCTTTTAGGAGGGGAGGAGTGGACTGCTCAAAGGCTACGAGAACTTGGAATATCTTCTAGCTGCAAGAACTTGCGCACATACTGTAGATAGGTAGTTGGATCTTCCAGCATTGGGAAATGAGCGGTGTTAGGAATGAGAGCAAACTCGATTTTGGCATTCGTTGCTGCTGCTTGGCGTCCCATGGTAGCAGGGATAATTTTGTCGTACTCTCCAGAAACTAACAGCGTCGGCACGGCAATTTTGGCAAATTCCTGCGGCATTAGCTCGGCTGCCTGCTTGCTGACTGAAGTAAAGATGGTGCCCAAGGCAGCTGCATAATCAGCAACCAAGAAATCTTCTAAGAAAGCATGGCGTTCCGCTGCTGGGATTGGGCGGCGCAAAAACCGCGCCATGAACATCTGATCAACAAAAGGCAGCTTCCCCAACCACTTGGGTCGAAACTTCACCACGTAACCACCAAATTTATGAAAGGCAGCAAAGGCTTGCTCGTCATACTCAAAAATTCCTGTACAGGTTAAAATTGCTTTCTGTACTCGTTGAGGGCACTTATTCAAAAATATGGTGGCGATAGATGCCCCCATTGAATGGGCATTGAGGTTGACCCGCTCTATAGCTAATGCATCTAGCAGTACGGCTAGGTCTTCAGCATACTCCTCTAACTCGTAAGTTAGCGCCGCCGATTTTGCTGGTGACGACAGATCCTCTCTCGCCAAGGTCGTTGGCTCTGGTAAAGGCGTCCCACCAGAGCGTCCAAACCCTCGCATATCATACAAGAGACAATCAAACTCCTGGGAGAGTGCCTCAGCTGTGCTGCGCCAGTATCGACCTGAACCAGCCCAGCCATGGATAAAAAGCATAATTGGCTTTCTCTCAGGTGGATTTGTTGGTGTTCTAATCCACTCGTAGTAATGCTCAACGCTACGAACCGGAATGTAAGGCATTAGTCATTTCAGGCAGATTCTGGTTTGGGCAGTGAGGAGGGATGAACCAGAAGTTCGGCTGTCGAGCGTTTCTCTACCATTTCCCGCGTTACTGTACAATGAACAACATCCTTGCGGGATGGTAACTCATACATAACCTCTAGCATCAGCTCTTCCACGATCCCCCGTAGAGCTCTAGCTCCTGTCTTACGTCTGTATGCCTCTTTAGCGATCGCTCGCAGCGCATCTGGCTTGAACTCTAGCTGCACATTATCCATATTCAGCAGCTTCTGATATTGCTTCACCAACGCGCTCCGCGGCTCAGTCAAAATCGCTATTAGCGCTTCCTCATCCAGTGGATCTACCACTGCCACCATCGGCACGCGACCAATGAACTCTGGGATCATGCCAAACCTAACCAGATCCTCCGGTTCCAAATGCCTCAAAATATCTGCGTTGCGTTTTTCCTTAGACTGCCCATCACCAGGTTGAATAAAGCCGATTGCCTTTTTTCCAATCCTTTGCTCAACAACCTTCTCTAGACCAACAAACGCACCACCACAAATGAATAAGATATTACTCGTATCAATCTGAATGCAGTCCTGGTATGGGTGCTTACGACCACCCTGAGGTGGTACGTTAGCTACTGTGCCTTCCAGCATTTTTAGCAGAGCTTGCTGTACACCTTCTCCAGAAACATCTCTCGTAATTGAAGGGTTTTCACTCTTGCGGGCAATCTTATCAATCTCATCTATGTAGATGATGCCCCTTTGTGCTTCCTCAACATCTAGATCTGCTACCTGTATTAAGCGCAACAATATGTTTTCAACATCTTCACCTACATATCCTGCTTCAGTAAGGGTTGTTGCATCTGCCACAGCAAACGGAACTTCTAGGATCTTTGCTAGAGTCTGTGCTAAAAGCGTCTTTCCACAACCAGTAGGACCAATGAGGAGTATGTTAGATTTTTGTAGCTCTACTGAATCATCTGAACTAGCCTTGCCACTTTTAGCTTGCACTAGACTTAGACGTTTGTAGTGGTTATAAACCGCAACTGAGAGGACCTTTTTAGCCTCATCTTGTCCAATGACGTACTCGTCCAAGTGCTTTTTAATTTCCTGCGGTTTTGGCATTTGACTCAAAGAGAGACCCCCAGAGCGGGGACGCCGCTTTGGAGTCTCTGAGCGAGGCGCTGCTTGGGGCGCTGCGGCATTCGTGTCTAATAGCTCCTCATCCAAAATTTCGTTACACAAGTCAACGCATTCGTCGCAGATATAGACTCCCGGACCGGCAATCAACTTGCGTACTTGCTCTTGGGACTTGCCGCAGAACGAACATTTTAAATGGGAGTCGTACTTAGACATGCCAACCTCTTAGTTCAGTGTGGTAACTGTTTCGCCCGCTTTAGGGAGATTCTGCCTAGAAATAACCTGATCGATCAGACCGTAGTTCTTAGCCTCGACTGCTGACATAAAAAAGTCCCGTTCGGTGTCAGCTTCAATTCTCTCAAAAGGTTGACCTGTATGATGAGCTAATAGCTCGTTCAACCTACGCTTATGATAAAGAATTTCCTTAGCTTGAATTTCGATATCAACAGCCTGTCCTTGAGCACCGCCCAGCGGTTGATGGATCATGATCCTGGCACTGGGTAGAGACATCCGCTTACCCGCAGCCCCGCCTGCTAACAAAAACGCCCCCATGCTTGCAGCTAGTCCAAAACAAATAGTAACAACATCAGGGCGAATTTGCTGCATTGTGTCATATATCGCCATACCTGCGGTTACCGATCCACCTGGAGAGTTGATGTACAGTTGGATATCCTTTTCTGGATCTTCGGCATCAAGAAACAGTAGCTGAGCAACAATCGAGTCGGCAACAGCGTCATCCACCTGAGTCCCCAAGAACACGATACGTTCTCGCAGTAAACGAGAGTAAATATCAAACGCTCGTTCCCCTACACCAGATTGTTCTACAACCATGGGAACAATATTACTAGGACCAAGAGAGTTGATCTCTAGATGACGAAAACTAAAAACTGGATGGTTCAGAGAGCGGGATACAACCATATGCGTGGTTCCTCTATCTACCACTATTATGCCCCATGAGGAGAGCTGGGGGAGCTGGGGAGGCAGGGGGAGCTGGGGGAGATTGATAAGTAAAAACTATTGGTTATTATTCACCATCCTCTTTTGCTTCCTCTACCACCTCTGCCTGTACTGCTTTTACTTCCTCTTCTGCCGGACTTAGCGCTGCTTCTGTGTCCTCCTCTGCCTCCCCTGCCTCCCCTGCTCTCTTCTCCAGTGAGCCAGCGGGAACGAGTTCAACAGTAGCGTGTTCTTCTAACCAACTCATGGTTTTTTCTGTCGTGAGTTCCTCTTCAACTATCTCCTGCAGTCGCTCTAAGTCGATATCTTTACCTGCGTATTGTGACTTCAACTCTTGAATCCGAGCCTCAACTGCTGCTGGTTCAGCCTGGAGTGATTCAAGCTTAGCGACTTCCTGGATTGCCAGTGATCGCTTGAGTTGTTCAACCGCCTCTGGGCGCGAGCGCTCTCTCAACTGCGAGATGTTCTCCTGGGTGAAGAGTTTTTTGACATCAATTCCCTGCCGACTCAACTGAATTGCTGTTTGGGTTAACAGATTGTCGACCTCTTGGGCAATCATGGTTTCTGGCAATTCGACCTCTAGGTGCTTTAGGAGTTCATCTACAAGCGCCTGCTCCACATTCGTTTTAGTTTGACGCTCTGCCTCAGCCTGAAACCGAGACTCTAGAGAGGAGCGCAACTCTGCCAGCGTTTCAAATTCGCTCACTTCTTGCGCAAAGTCGTCATCAAGCTCCGGCAGCTCTTTTTCCTTCAGCTCCTTGAGCGTCACTGTGAAACTGGCATCATGACCAGCAATATCTTTTTGGGGATAGTCTTCGGGGAACTTGACAGAGATATCTTTTGTTTCCCCAAGATTCATCCCAATAATGCCATCCACAAATCCTTCGATAAATTGCCCTTCCCGCAGCTCCACCTGAAAATCCTTCGCACTACCACCAGGAATTTCTGGTGCTTGAGCCTCTGATTCCTTATCTTCAGGGTTTACCAAAGACCCTTGGAAATCTACTACAGCAACATCGCCAAGCTTTGCTTGCCGTCCTTCCACTGGGATCAGCGTCGCCATTTCTGCCTGGTTCTCTGCCAAGACTTTCTCGACTTTGTCAGGGTCATACTTAACTTCCTCCGATTGGACGTGCAATCCACTGTACTTGGCAAGATGAACTTCTGGCTGGACATCTACAGATGCTGAAAATGTCAAGTTCCTCCCTGGCTCATACTGACTCACCAAGTCCTCGAATGAGGAAGTCAACTGGGGTTGGCCAATCGCTGCTATTGATTCTTGTTTAAGAGCTTGCTGAATACTGTCTTGAATCAGTTCTTCTAGTGCTGCTGCTTTGAGCCTTAAAGTTCCAAGTCTCTGAAGCAAAATCTGGCGAGGTACCTTGCCTTTGCGAAACCCAGGAATGTTAGTCGAGCGGGCAAAGTTTTGAATAACCTGCTCGTATGCCTGCTTGGACGTTTCGGGCGGAATCTCAATTTCCAAACCAATCTGACTGGCGGGAAGCTTCTCCTGGGTAACTTTCATGAGTACTTTGATTTGTTGCGGACAATCGACTTTTTGACCCTTAAAGGGCAACCAACCGTACGCCACCTCTGCAAGATAATGTACTGTTGGCCCTTTCTCCCAATGTTACATGCTGTACCAGCTATGTGGAGAGTGCTCCTCCCGTGATATTCTAGTTCTACGGTCAAATTCCGTTGCCAGCTTACGAACACAGAAGAAATTCTTATCTATTGTTTGTTGATCTTGGGTTTTAAGTATAGAAAAGCAATAGCGTACCATAAATCTACTCTCAATCAAGTCTTGATAAATAATTATTAACAATGATTGCGATATTGAGTCTGATTATTAAAGTTGCATTTCGTCGAATAATATTATGTACTGTTGTTAATGATTTGAATTTTGATTATAAAAAATTAATAATTTTACAAAGTTGGAGGAGGTAAATCTTGCAGAAATCTTATCGTGTCGCTATCTTGGGAGCGACAGGCGCTGTTGGTGTAGAACTCTTGGAATTGCTGCAAAATCGCAGTTTCCCTCTGAAAGATCTAAAGCTTTTGGCATCGCCCCGGAGTGCAGGACGAACGATGCCTTTTCAGGGTGAAAGATTGCCAGTAGAGCCAGTGAGTGATTGCTCGTTTACTAATGTAGACTTGGTTCTAGCTTCAGCAAGGAGTTCCACATCCAAGACTTGGGCTCCGGTTGCTGTAGAGGCTGGTGCAGTAGTCATAGATAATTCCAGTGCCTTTCGCCTTGAAGCTCAAGTCCCTTTGGTCGTGCCAGAGGTGAATCCAGAAGCGCTCAATAACCACCGAGGCATTATTGCTAATCCCAACTGCACTACAATATTGATGGCGATAGCAGTTTGGCCTCTACATCAAGTCGGAGTGGTTAAACGGATTGTCGCAGCGACCTACCAGTCAGCCAGTGGAGCAGGTGCGAGGGCAATGGAGGAAGTTAAGACCCAAGCACATGCTATTCTGCAAGGAAGACGGCCAGAAACGGAAGTTTTTCCTTACCCTTTGGCATTTAATCTGTTTCCCCACAATTCTCCATTAAACCACCTAGGGTATTGTGAGGAAGAAATGAAAATGGTTAATGAGACGCGTAAAATTTTTGGTGCAGCAGATCTGAGAATTACGGCAACTTGTGTTCGGGTTCCCGTCCTCAGAGCGCATTCAGAAGCAATTAACTTAGAGTTTGAGACACCTCTAACTGTGGAGGCAGCAAAGGAGATTCTCAAGTCTGCTCCTGGTATCAAACTAGTGGAGGACCAGATTGCAAATCACTTCCCTATGCCAATTGAGGCTACGGGTCAGGATGAAGTTTTGGTGGGCAGAATCCGTCAAGACATTTCTCATCCCTGTGGGTTGGAGATATGGCTGTGTGGAGATCAGATCCGTAAAGGAGCGGCATTGAATGCGGTACAGATCGCGGAGTTGCTAGCAGCAAAAAACCTGCTTCAGCCAGCTAATATGGCTGTTTCTAGCTAAAAACCGCTCAAAAGTTGTGCAAAGGAAGAATGAGGGTAGTGGATTTTGGACGGGTTTTAACGGCTATGGTAACGCCGTTTCAGGAAGATGGAAGTGTCAGTTTTGCACTGGCAGAGAAGTTGGCAGTTCACTTAGTAGAGCAGGGGACGGACACTCTAGTTGTATGTGGGACAACTGGTGAATCACCAACCCTAACCTGGGAAGAGCAGTATGAGTTATTCCGGGTAGTGCGCAAAGCAGTGGGATCAAAAGCTAAAGTGATTGCTGGGACAGGCTCAAATTCGACGAAGGAGGCGATCGCAGCTACCCAGAAAGCAGCTAAACTAGGACTGGACGGATCGCTGCAAGTCGTTCCTTACTATAATAAACCGCCTCAATCAGGGCTCTACGAGCACTTTAAAGCAGTGGCACATGCCTGCCCCGATTTGCCCGTTGTGTTGTATAACATTCCTGGTCGTACTGGGCTGAACCTTCTGCCAGAAACCGTTGCTCGTTTAGCTGAAATTAGTAATATTGTGGGAATTAAGGAAGGAAGTGGTAATTTAGATCAGGCAAGTGAAATACGCCGTCTAACTCCAAAGGAATTCCATATCTACTCTGGAGATGACTCTCTCACGCTGCCGCTACTGGCTGTGGGTGGTACGGGCGTAGTTAGTGTGGCAAGTCACCTGGTGGGAACAAAAATCCAACAGATGATTCAAGCATTTACAACAGGTGAAATGCATATTGCTACTCAGATTCACCTCCAGCTCTTCCCGTTGTTCAAAGCTTTGTTGTCTGCTAGTACAAATCCAATCCCAATTAAAACTGCCCTCAAACTTAAAGGCTGGGAGGTTGGCTCTACTCGTCTACCCCTTCAGGAAGCTTCAGAGTCAGTAAGTCAAACCATAAAGCTGGTGCTGGCAGAGCTGGCTATAATTTAGGACAAATAAAAATTTTGGTTTTAGCTGGATTAAAGCATCTATAAAGGAAGCCCCATTATCTGTTCAACCCTTTAGATTTACAGGTGTGGTTAATTTAATACCGACAATCCAAAATTGCGCGATAAATCTCTTGTAAAGGCAATCTTTAAATAAACATCTGATTGAGATTCAGCGTTAAGCCTGAACCATTGTCAATTTGACTTTTTTTTAGAACGTTTGTTGTAGTAGAAACTATTCAAGGAGACAAATGAGTAAAAAAGAATCCTTACCTACTCTCAAAATTATTCCTCTAGGTGGACTTCATGAGATTGGCAAAAACACCTGTGTTTTCGAGTATGAAGATGAAATAGTCCTCTTAGATGCAGGTCTAGCTTTTCCTACTGACGGGATGCACGGAGTCAATATTGTTCTGCCTGACATGACTTACCTGCGAGAGAATCGCCATAAGATCAAGGGTATGATTGTTACCCACGGGCATGAAGACCATATCGGTGGCATCCCGTTTCACCTAAAGCAGTTTGAGATTCCAGTCATCTACGGTCCTAGGCTGGCAATGGCGATGTTAGAAGGCAAATTGGAAGAGGCGGGAGTGCGCGATCGCACGGAACTGAGAACCGTTCGTCCTCGTGACCTGGTGCGGATTGGCAAGGCATTTCTTGTAGAATATATCCGCAACACTCACTCAATTGCTGACAGCTTCACCGTGGCACTACATACCCCAGCTGGGGTGGTTATCCATACAGGTGATTTTAAGTTTGATTTTACGCCAGTGGATGGCGAATTCTTCGATGTGCAAAGGCTGGCGGAACACGGCGAAAAGGGTGTACTTTGCCTGATTAGCGATTCGACTAACTCAGAAGCGCCAGGACATACGCCTTCTGAACGTTCGGTTTATCCTAATCTTGATAGGGTATTCAGTCAAGCTCAAGGACGGCTGTTTGTCACGACCTTTGCTTCTTCAGTGCATCGGATTAACATGATTCTGGAGCTGGCAAAGAAGCACAAGCGTGTCGTCTCAGTGGTAGGGCGCTCGATGCTCAACGTAATTGCTCACGCCCGCAATCTTGGCTATATCAAGTGTGAAGATGATCTCCTACAGCCTTTGCAGGCGATTCGCAACTTACCAGATGAGAATGTCTTGATTCTCACAACTGGTTCTCAAGGAGAACCGATGTCAGCAATGACGCGAATTTCTAGGGGTGAACATCCTCATCTCAAGATCCGTCAGGGAGATACAGTTGTATTCTCAGCTAACCCGATTCCAGGCAATACAATTGCTGTAGTCAACACTATCGATCGGTTGATGATGCAGGGGGCTAAGGTCGTCTATGGTCGGGAGCAGGGAATCCATGTATCTGGTCATGGTTGCCAGGAAGATCAGAAGCTGATGATTGCCCTCACTCGTCCCAAGTTCTTCCTGCCAGTGCATGGAGAGCATCGAATGCTGATCAAACATGCCCAGACAGCCCAGAGTATGGGTATCCCAGCAGAAAATATGGTCATTATTCAGAATGGTGATGTGGTTGAGGTGTCAGACGCAGCTATCAGTGTTGCTGGTAAAGTTCCCTCTGGCATTGAACTGGTGGACGGTTCTGGTTCTGGCATGGTGAGCGGTCAGGTTCTTAAAGAGCGGCAGCACCTAGCAGAAGAAGGTATTGTGATAGTAGCAGCAGCAGTAGACTGGCAGGGTAAGCTGCTGGCTAAGCCGGAAATTCACTTGCAGGGCGTAGTCACAACAATAGAGCATTCGCTGCTGCAAAAGTGGGTTCAAGAGCGAATTGAAGTTGTTTTAGGTGAGCGCTTTAGCAATTTTGCCCAAGCTTTTAATGGCGAAAGCGTGGAAGTAGATTGGGCTGGACTCAGAGTTCAGCTAGAGCGAGAACTACAGCGATCGCTACGGCGTGAACTACAGCGTCAGCCATCAGTCACCCTGTTGTTGCAAACGCCAGACGAACCAATTAAAACTATGGATGGCAGAAGGCGACGTCGTACTGCCTCTCAGGTTGCCTCTTAAGGGAGTTATTCCCTTTACAGATATCCTTGAGATTTGCCAAACTCTCGTAAACGAGGAAGGCACTGTCGCTGATAAAAACTGCTCAAAGTTGGTACTGCTAAACCAAACTCAGTAGATAATTTCTCCCACTGGATTTCTGGAGGCAATCGTCGCAAGATCAAGACTTGACAAGTTACGTCGGGTCGTTCTTGGATATGGATGCGACGTAACTCACCATCAGGATCTGCCCAAGCCCAGCGCCTTGTCGTTT
>Ga0213881_10000594_pt1 | contig 21728 bp, 5 predicted proteins | sample BarmaccoBMER_R08_FD_160104 | JGI IMG/M metagenome (GOLD analysis project Ga0213881, IMG submission 160104) | Barbacenia macrantha exposed rock microbial communities from rupestrian grasslands, the National Park of Serra do Cipo, Brazil - ER_R08 ... | reverse complement strand
GATCACCCAGCCGGGTCCCCGTCCCGTGCCCCTCCACCACATCCACCTGATCCGCCGCCAGCCCCGCCGAAGCCAGCGCCGCCCGGATCACCCGCTGCTGCGACGGCCCATTCGGCGCCGTCAGCCCATTCGACGCACCATCGGAGTTCACCGCGCTGCCCGCCACCACGGCCAGGATCCGGTGCCCGCGGCGGCGCGCGTCCGACATACGTTCAAGCACCAGCACGCCGGCGCCTTCACCCCAGCCGGTCCCGTCGGCCGCGTCGGCGAACGCCTTGCACCGCCCGTCGGCGGCCAGGGCCCGCTGCCGGGAGAAATCCACGAACGTCCCCGGTGTCGCCATGACGGTGACCCCGCCCGCCAGAGCAAGGTCGCACTCTCCCGCCCGCAGCGCCTGGCCCGCCAGGTGCACCGCCACCAGCGACGAACTGCACGCGGTGTCGATCGTGACCGCCGGGCCCTCCAGGCCGAGGACGTAGGCGACGCGCCCGGAGGCGACCCCGCCGGACTCGCCGGTGCCCAGGTAGCCCTCGGAACCGCTGGGGATCTGCCCGGCCTGCGGGTAGTCGTGATAGATCAGCCCCGCGAACACCCCGGCCGGAGTGCCACGCAGGGTGGCCGGGTCGATCCCGGCGTTCTCGAGGGCTTCCCAGCTGACCTCGAGCAGCAGCCGCTGCTGCGGGTCCATGGCCAGCGCCTCACGCGGGCTGATCTCGAAGAACCCGGCGTCGAACTCCGCCGCGTCGTCGACGAACCCGCCCGCCCGGCAATACGACGTCCCGGCGTGATCCGGGTCGGGGTGGAACAGCTCGTCCAGCGGCCAGCCTCGGTCGGCGGGGAAGTCCCCCACCGCGTCCCTGCCCGTCGCCACCAGCTCCCACAGTCCCTCCGGCGACCGCACCCCGCCCGGGAACCGGCACCCCATCCCGACGATCACCAGCCGGTCCCCGTCTGCCGCCGTTGCCGCGGCGGGCGCGGCACCCCTGGCGGTGCCCACGGCGGCGGCATTGAATTGGCCTGGGCCTGCGGCCGCGGCGGCCGGTTCCCCGGACAACGCCGCCGCGACAAACCCGGCCAGGCTCTCCGGGGTGGGGTAGTCGAAGACCAGCGTCGCGGGCAGCCGCAGCCCGGTCACCACGCCCAGCCGGTTCCGCAGCTCGACCGCGGTCAGCGAGTCGAACCCCAGTTCACGGAACGCCCGGCCCGCTTCCACCGCCTCCGGACCGTCCATCCCCAGCACCATCGCCGCCTGCTCCAGCACCACCTGCCGCACGGCCGCGACCCGCTCTTCCTCGCCCATGCCCGCTAGCCGCGCCGCCAGCCCGCCGCGGCCATCCCGGGCCGGCTGCCCCGCGGTCCGACGGCCCGGACCGCGGCGGACCAGACCTGACAGCAGCGGAGGCTGAGGCAGGTCCGGGCCACGAGCCCGCAGCCGCACGAGGTCCAGTGGCGCCGCCACCAGCAGCGCCTCACCGCTGGCGGTGGCGGCATCCAGCAGCGCAAGACCCGCGTCGTCACCGATCAGCCCGAATCCTTCCCGTGCCAGCCGACGCCGGTCCGCGTCACCCAGCCGGCCCGCCATCCCGGCCGCCTGTTCCCACGCCCCCCAGGCCACCGACACGGCGGCCAGCCCCAGCCCGCGCCGGTACGCGGCCAGCGCGTCCAGGAACGTGTTCGCCGCCGCGTAGCTGCCCTGCCCCGCATTACCGAGCACCCCCGCTGCCGATGAGAACAGCACGAACACCGGCAGGTCCAGCCCGGCAGTCAGCTCATGCAGGTGCCACCCGGCATCGGCCTTGGCCCGCATCACCGCGTCCACCCGCGCCGCGGTCAGCGACCCGATCATCCCGTCGTCCAGCACCCCGGCCGCGTGCACGACCCCCCGCAGCGGCGCGCCCGCCGGGATGCCCGCGATCAGCTGAGCCACCTGATCGCGATCGGACACGTCACACGCGACCACCCGCACGCCGGCGCCTTGCCCGGCCAGCCCGGCGGCCAGCTCCGCCACCCCCGGCGCACCCGGTCCGCGCCGCGAAACCAGCAGCAGCTGACGCACTTCCCGTGCCGCGGCCAGATGCCGGGCGACCAGCCCGCCCAGCGCCCCCGGTGCTCCCGTGATCAGGACCGTCCCATCCCCGGCCGGCGTCCCGGGGATGGTCAGGACGACCTTGCCGACATGCCGGGCCTGGCTCAGGTACCGGAACGCCTCCGGGGCCTGCCGCACGTCCCAGCACGTCACCGGCAACGGCGACAGCGACCCGTCGGCGAACAACCCGCCCAGCGTGGCCAGCATCGCCCCGACCTGATCCGCCCCCAGCTCGTTCAGGTCAAACGCCTGATACGACACGCCATACAGGTCGGCGACCTCGGCCGGGTCACGGATATCGGCCTTGCCCATCTCCACGAACCGGCCGCCCGCCGCCGTCGCCCGCAGCGACGCGTCCACGAACTCCCCCGCCAGGGAGTCCAGCACCACATCCACCCCCCGCCCCCCCGTCGCGGCGCGGAACACCTCCTCGAACTCACATGTGCGCGACGACGCTATCCGGTCCTCGCCCAGGCCCAGGCGGCGCAGCACCGCCCACTTCGCTGGGCTGGCCGTGCCGTACACCCGCGCGCCGAGCCGCACGGCCAGTTGCATCGCCGCCATGCCCACCCCGCCCGCGGCGGCGTGGATCAGCACCGACTCGCCGGCTTCCAGCCGGGCCAGATTCACCAGCGCGTGATAGGCGGTCAGGAACACCACCGGGGCCCCCGCCGCCTCCGCCAGCGACCACCCGTCCGGGACCGGCGCCAGCAGCCGCGCATCAGTCACCGCCACCGGTCCGAACGCCCCGTTGAACAACCCCATCACCAGATCGCCCGGTGACAGCCCGGACGCCCCTGCCCCGGTTTCCAGTACCACCCCCGCACCCTCGAGACCCGGCGGGCCAGGGTCACCGGGGTACATCCCCAGCACGTTCAGCACATCCCGGAAATTCGCTCCCGCCGCCCGTACCCGCACCCGCACCTGTCCCGCGGCAAGCGGTGCCCAGCCGTCATCCGCGGCGGCCAGGCACAAGTTGTCCAGCGCGCCGCGCTCGGTCACGGCCAGCCGCCAGCGGCCGCTTTCCGGCACGGGCAACGCGGCGCTCACGCGGGCCAGCCGCGGCACCCGCACCTGCCCGCCCCGCACCGCGAACTCCGGCTCGCCCAGCAGCGCCCCCGCCACCACCAGCCCACCGGCCCCCGCCAGCTCATCCACGTCGGCCAGCACCAGGCGGCCGGGGTTCTCCGCCGCCGCCGTCCGCACCAGGCCCCGCACCCCCGCACCCGCCACATCAACCAGTTCCCCCGCGCCCGGCCCGGCGTCCACCGCTCGCACGGTCACCACCACCAGCCGTGATCCAGCCAGGACATCGGTGGCCAGCCATCCCTGCAGCAGCTCCAGCACGCCCGTCGTCAGCGAGCGCGCCACCACTGCCACGTCATCTTCGGACGACGGCGGGCAGCACGCCAGCACCAGATCTGGCATCGGGCCACCCGGTACCGCCACCGCCGCCGTCAGCTCCGCCAGCCCCGGATAGCAGGCTGCGCCCGGTATCCGCAGTCCGGCATCCGGTCCCAGCACCGCCACCCGGGCCGAACCCGGATCCCCCGGCTCCGCGGGCACCCACGCCACCCGGAACAACGAGTCCCGTACCACGGGCTGATCATCAGCCAGTTGCTCAGCCCGCAGCACCACCGAACCCACCGAAGCCACCAGCTCGCCGGCACCGTCAGCGAGCGTCACCGATACCCCCGGCCCATCCGCCGCCGGCGCTATCCGCACCCGCACCGCCGTCGCGCCCACCGCCCGCACCGTCACGTCAGTCCATGCGAACGGCAGCTCCGGCCGTTTGTCGTCGATGTCCAGCCCGATCACGTGCAGCGCCGCGTCAAGCAGCGCCGGATGCACGCCGAACCCGGCCACCCGCGTCTCGTCGGGCAGCGCCACCTCCGCGAAGACCTCCTCGCCCCGCAGCCACGCCGCGCGCACGGCCCGGAACACCGGCCCGTAGTTCAGCCCGGCCTGGGCCAGCGCCGGATAGAAGCCGGTGAGGTCCTGCTCCACCGCCCCAGCCGGGGGCCACTGGCCAAGCGAGGTCTCCGCGACGATCACCTCGGCCGGGGCCAGCGTCCCGGTCGCGTGCCGCGTCCATGGGTCTTCCTGACCGGCGGCTTCGGCCCTGGAGTACACCGCCAGTTCCCGGCGGCCTGCCTCATCCGGCTCCGCGACGGTCACCCGGACCTGCACCCCGCCCCGGGCAGGAACCTCCAGCGGCAGCTCGCTGATCAGCTCCGCCACCCGCCCGTACCCGACCCGATCGGCGGCGTGGGTGGCCATCTCGGCCAGCGCCGCCCCGGGCACCAGCACCCGTCCGCCCACCACATGGCCGGCCAGCCACGGCTGGGCCGAGAGTGAGAGCCGCCCGGTCAGTACCAGCCCGCCTTCGGGCAGGTCGACCGCGGCGCCCAGCAGCGGATGCCCGCCGTCGGCCAGCCCGAGCCCGGCCGCGTCCGCGGCAGCCGCTCCGCGGTCGAGCCAGTACCGCCGCCGCTGGAACGCGTAGGTGGGCAGCCGTACGCGGCTCGCCCCGGATCCGGCGTAGTACCCCGCCCAGTCCACCGGTACCCCGCGCACCTGCGCTCGGGCCGCCGCCAGCACCGCGGTATCCGGCTCGTCGCGCCCCCGCCGCGACACCGGCAGCCAGGCCTCGCCGGAATCCGGCTGGGTCCGTGCTCCCAGCCCCGACAGGACACCGTCCGGCCCGATCTCGACGAACGTGCGCACGCCCGCCGCGCGCAGGCCATCGACCACATCGGTGAACCGCACCGGTTCCCGGACCTGGCGCACCCAGTAATCCGGATCGGTCACCTCGCCCGGAGCCAGTGAGCAGAGCAGGGGCAGGCGGGGTTCGTGGTATCGCGCCGACGCGGTCACCTCGGCGAACGGGGCCAGCATCGGTTCCATCAGCGGCGAGTGGAACGCGTGCGAGACGCGCAGCCGCCGGGTCCGTATCCCCGTGGCCCGCAATCTTTGTGCGGCAGGCACCACAGACCGTTCGTTTCCAGAAATCACTACAGCGGCCGGGCCGTTCACCACCGCCACCACCGCCTCGGGGAAGTCCGCGAGCACCTCGCGGACCTTTTCCTCGCTCGCTTCCACGGCCACCATCGCCCCGCCGGACGGCAGCGCCTGCATCAACCGGGCCCGCGCGGCCACCACCTCGCACGCGTCCGGCAGCGTCCAGATCCCAGCGACATGTGCGGCTGCCAGCTCCCCGATGGAATGGCCGGCCACCATGTCCGGGCGAAGACCCCATGATCCGAGTAGCCGGCACAGCGCGACCTCCACGGCGAACAACCCGGCCTGGGCCCACATGGTGTCGTCCAGGCCGTCACCGGTCCTGATCACCGCGCCGACCGAACCGCCCAGCTGGGCGTCCAGTTCCGCGCACACCTGGTCGAACGCGGCGGCGAACACCGGGAACGCGGCGTACAGGCCCTGGCCCATGCCCGGCCGCTGGGACCCCTGCCCGGTGAACACGAACGCGACCCGGCCCGCGCTGCCCGCGGTGCCGGTCACCACCCTCGGCTCGGCTCGGCCGGCCGCGAGCGCGGCCAGGCCGGCGGTCAGCTCGTCCCGGCCCCGGCCGGTGACCACGGCCCGGTGGGGGAACAGCGACCGGGTCGCGGCCAGCGACCAGCCCGCATCCGCCGGGTCCAGCTCTGGCCTGCCGCTCACCCACTGGGCCAGCCGCCCGGCCTGTGCGGCCAGGGCATCGGCAGTCCGTCCCGAGACCACCCAGGACAGGACCGGAGGCGCCTGGCGCACCTGAGGCGGGTCGCCGCTGATGGGGGCCTGTTCGATGATGACGTGGGCGTTGGTGCCGCTGAAGCCGAACGAGGACACCCCGGCCCGCCGCGGCTTTCCGGTGTCCGGCCACGGCACCGGCTCAGTCACCAGCCGCACCGCACCCGACCCCCAGTCCACCTGCGACGACGGCGCATCCACATGCAACGTCGCCGGAACCATCCCACGCATCAGCGCCGCGACCATCTTGATGATCCCCGCCACCCCCGCCGCCGCCTGGGTATGCCCGATATTCGACTTCACCGACCCCAGCAGCACCGGCCGGGTCCCGTCCCGGCCCTGCCCATAGGTCGCCAGCAGCGCCTGCGCCTCAATCGGATCACCCAGCCGGGTCCCCGTCCCGTGCCCCTCCACCACATCCACCTGATCCGCCGCCAGCCCCGCCGAAGCCAGCGCCGCCCGGATCACCCGCTGCTGCGACGGCCCATTCGGCGCCGTCAGCCCGTTGGAGGCGCCATCCTGATTTACCGCACTGCCCGCGACTATCGCGAGGATCGTGTGCCCGTTACGGCGCGCGTCGGACAGCCGTTCCAGCACCAGGACCCCGGCGCCTTCGCTCCACCCGGTGCCATCGGCCGCGTCGGCGAACGCCTTGCACCGTCCGTCGGCGGCCAGCCCCCGCTGCCGGGAGAAATCGATGAACGTCTCCGGTGTCGCCATGACGGTGACCCCGCCCGCGAGGGCCAGGTCGCACTCTCCCGCCCGCAGCGCCTGGCCCGCCAGGTGCACCGCCACCAGCGACGACGAGCACGCGGTGTCGATCGTGACCGCCGGGCCCTCCAGCCCGAACACGTACGACACCCGGCCCGACAGCACGCCTCCCGACACCCCCGTCCCCAGGAACGCCTCCGCCCCTTCGGGCACCTCGCCGCCGGTCCGCGCCGCGTAGTCGTGGTACATCAGCCCGGCGAAGACCCCGGTCGCCGTGCCGCGGAGCGTCGCGGGGTCTATTCCGGCGTCTTCCAGCGCCTCCCAGGAGGTCTCCAGCAGCAGCCGCTGCTGCGGATCCATCGCCACCGCCTCGCGCGGGCTGATCCCGAAGAACCCCGCGTCGAAATCACCTGCCTCATACAAGAACCCGCCCTCACGCGTGTAGCTCTTGCCGGGCACCTCCGGGTCCGGGTCGTACACGTCCTCATCCCAGCCCCGGTCCGCCGGAAACCACGAGATCGCGTCGGCCCCCGACGCGACCAGCTCCCACAGCCCCTCCGGGTCGTGCACCCCGCCCGGAAACCGGCACCCCATCCCCACGATCGCCAGCCGGTCCGCGCCCGCCTCCGACTCCGACTCCGCCTCCGGCGGCACGGCGCGGGCTCCCGTCGTGGCGTCTCCGGCCCTGGCCGTCTCGCCGAGCAGCACGGACTTCAGGTATCCCGCCAGCACCGCGGGGGCAGGGTAATCGAACACCAGCGTGGCCGGCAACCGCAGCCCCGTCACCGCGGCCAGCCCATTCCTCAGCTCCACCGCCATCAGCGAGTCAAACCCCAGCTCGCGGAACGCCCGATCCGCGTCAATCGCCTCCGGCCCCGCCATGCCCAGGACCAGCGCCGCCTGCGCCAGCACCACCTCCCGCACCACCGCGTCCTGTTCACCCGGCGGCAACCCCGCCAGCCGCGCCGCCAGCCCGCTACCTCCGGGTGCCCCCTGACCCTGACCCTGACCCGCCGCGCGCCGGGCCGGACCGCGGTGGACCAGCCCCGACAGCAGCGGCGGAACCCGCCCGTCCGCCGCCCGCAACCCCGCCGCGTCCAGGCGGGCCGCCACCACCAGGCCCGCGTCAACGGTCATCGCCGCGTCCAGCAGCGCCAGCCCTTCGGCCGGGCCCACCGGCCGGAACCCTTCCCGGGCCATCCGCCGCTGGTCCACCCCGGTCAGCTGCCCGGCCATCCCGCCAGCCAGCTCCCACGCTCCCCACGCCAGCGAGACTCCCGCCAGCCCCAGCCGCCGCCGGTGCGCGGCCAGGGCGTCCAGGAACGTATTCGCCGCCGCGTAATTTCCCTGCCCCGCGCTGCCCAGTACCCCCGCCGCCGACGAGAACAGGACGAACACCGGCAGGTCCAGCCCGGCGGTCAGCTCGTGCAGATACCACGCACCGCCGGCCTTGGGCCGCATCACGGCGCCGAGCCTGGCCGCCGACAGCGAGCCGATCACCCCGTCGTCTAGCACTCCCGCCGCGTGCACCACGCCGGCCAGCGGCGCGTCAGGCGGGACCGATGCGATGAGTCCGGCCAGGCCGCCTCGGTCCGCCACATCACACGCGGCCACCCGGACCCGCGCGCCCAGCCCCGCCAGCTCGGCGGCCAGCGCGCTTACGCCCGCCGCGGCGGGCCCGCGCCGCGACACCAGCAGCAGGTCACGTACTCCCCGGGTACTGGCCAGGTGCCGGACCAGCAAGCCGCCCAGCGCCCCCGAGGCGCCGCTTACCAGCACCGTCCCGTCCGGCCACCGGTCCGGTGTCTGGCCCCCGGCCTCGGCCCGCGCCAGCCGGGGCACCAGGATCCGCCCGCCGCGCACCGCGAATTCGGGTTCACCCAGCGCGGCCCCGGCCACGATCAGGTCCCCGGCCCCAGCCAGCTCATCGACATCGGCCAGCACGAACCGGCCAGGGTTCTCGGCCGCGGCCACCCGCATGAGGCCCCACGCCGACGCGCTCGCGACGTCTATTGGCACATCTGGCCCGGCGTCCACGGCCCGGCACGTCGCCACCACCAGCCGCGAGGCCGCCAGCCTGTCCTCCGCCAGCCAGGCCTGGAGCAGGCCGAGAACGGCGACCGCCACCTCCTCCGCCGCGCCGGCGGCATCCTCGGTGCCGCCAGGTACACAGCAGGCCAGCACCGCGTCAGGAATGTCCTGCCCCGCCGCTACCGCCGCCATGAGCTGAGGCAGATCCTCATAACGAACGGCGTCGCGTACCCCCAGGCCGGCATCTGGGCCGACCATGGCCCAGCGGCCCGCGCCGCCTGCCGGCGGTTCTGTTCCGGCTGGCACCCAGTCCAGCCGGAACAAGGCGTCCCTTACCGCCTTTGCGGTCTTTGCCGTCTTTGCCGCCTCTGCCACGCGCGGCAGGGCCCGGAATACCAGCGAGCCGACCGAGGCGACCGGGTCTCCTGCCATGTCGGCCAGGGTCAGCGACACGCCCCGTCCGGCCGGGGCGGGGGCGATGCGGACCCGGAGTTGTGTGGCGCCGGTGGCGTGCACTGCCACGTCGGCCCAGCCGAAGGGGATCTCGGCTTCATCCGGGCGGCCGTCAGGCCCTGTGCCGGTCAGGTGCAGCGCGGCGTCGAGCAGTGCCGGGTGCAGCGTGAATCCGGCCGCGGGGGTGCTTTCCGGCAGTGCGATCTCGGCGTAGATCTCCTCTCCGCTGCGCCAGGCCGAGGTTACGCCGCGGAACACGGGCCCGTAGTCCAGCCCGCCCTCCGCCAGTGCGGCATAGAACCCGGCCAGATCCTGCTCGATGGCCCCCTGCGGGGGCCACTGCGGGGGCCAGTGTGCCAGCCCCGAGCCGTCCGGGCCGTCCGCCGTTGTACCGGACCGGGTCAGTACGCCGGCCGCGTGCCGTGTCCACCGCTCGTCCCGGTCGGCGGCTGCCGGGCGGGAGTAGACGGCTACCGGGCGGGCGCCGTCTGGGCCGGGTACGCCGACGCTGAGCTGGATCATCACGGCGTCGTGCCCGGTCAGCGGCAGCGGCTCGAGCAGCGTCAGGTCCTTGATGACCGGGCAGCCGGCCTCGTCGCCGGCCCGGATCGCCAGCTCGACCAGTGCGGTGCCAGGCACCAGCACCTCCCCGGCCACCACATGATCGGCCAGCCACGGCTGCGCGTCCAGGGACAGTTGTCCGGTGATGATCAGCCGGTCGTCTTCGGCCAGCGTCACGATGGCGCCCAGCAGCGGGTGGCCGGCGGTTCGCAGCCCCAGATCCTCAGCGCGGACGGACCGGGCGGGACTGAGCCAGTAGTTCTGCCGCTGGAACGCGTAGGTCGGCAGGTCAACCGGCCGCGCTCCGGTCCCGGCGAACACCCCGGACCAGTCCACCCGGATGCCGCGGACCCATGCGCCCGCCACCGTGGTCATCAGCTGGAGTGCTTCTGGCCGGTCCCGGCGAAGGACCGGCGCCGCCCAGGCCTCTTCCGCGTCACCGCCCAGGATGTCGTGCACCATCGCGGTCAGCACTCCGTCCGGCCCCAGTTCGAGGAACGTCCGGACCCCGCGCGAGGCGAGCCAGCGGATCCCGTCGCCGAACCGCACCGTCTGCCTGACGTGACGTACCCAGTAGCCGGGCGAGCACAGGTCCTCAGCGGCGGCGACGGCGCCGCTCACGTTGGAGATCACCGGGATCCGCGGTGCCGAGTACGACATCGCCTCCGCGACATAGCGGAATTCGGCGAGCATCGGGTCCATGGACGGGGAGTGGAACGCGTGCGACACCCGCAGCCGCGACGTCTTGCGTCCGCGTTCGTGCCAGTGGGCGGCGATCTCGAGGACCGCCTCCTCGGCGCCGGACACCACAACCGAGGACGGGCCGTTGACCGCCGCTATGCTCACCGCGTCCTCGCGGCCGGCCAGCAGGGGAGCCACTTCGCTCTCGGCGGCCTGTATCGCGGCCATCGCGCCGCCGGCCAGTTCCTGCATGAGCGCGCCGCGGGCGGCGACCAGCGAGCAGGCATCCGCCAGCGACAGCACGCCGGCCACGTGCGCCGCGACCAGTTCGCCGACCGAATGTCCGGTCACGTAGTCCGGCGTCAGTCCCCACGACTCCACCAGCCGCCACAGCGCCGTCTCCACCGCGAACAACGCCGGCTGGGTATAGCCGGTCTGGTCCAGCAGCGGCTGCTCGCTGGCGATCGCCTCAGCGACCGGCGGGCCGGGCAGATCGCGGTCGAGCTGGGCACACACCTCGTCGAAGGCGCTGGCGAAGACCGGGAACTCGCGGTACAGCTCCCGGCCCATACCCAGCCGCTGGCTGCCCTGCCCGGTGAACAGGAACGCGACCTTGCCGTTCGGCACCGCTCTGCTCCGGATCAGGCCGGGCGCCCGCTCGCCGTGGGCCAGCGCGGCGAGGCCCCGGACGAGGTCCGTCTCATCGCCCACCACTATTGCCCGGTGCTCCAGCGCCGAGCGGGTGGTCCCGAGCGAGTACGCCACATCAGCGGGCCGCAGCCCGGGCCGGGCCGTCAGATCAGACGCCAGGCGAGCGGCCTGATCCGCCAGTGCCGCCTCCGAACGCGCGGACAGCATCCACGACAGCACCGCGCGACGCCTCTTGCTGTTATCAGCCGTGGCCTGGTCCGGGTCCGGCTGGTCAGGGTCCGGCGGGGCCTGCTCCAGGATCAGGTGCGCGTTGGTGCCGCTGATCCCGAACGAGGACACCGCCGCCCGCCGGGGCCGGCCGGTGGCGGGCCATGGCATGGTCCGGGTCAGCAGCGACACGGGCGCGGCCAGCCAGTCAACATGCGGCGTCGGCTCATCGATATGCAGCGATCTGGGCAGTACCCCGTGCGCCATCGCCAGGACCATCTTGATCACCCCGGCGACCCCGGCCGCGGCCTGGGTGTGACCGATGTTCGATTTGATGGATCCCAGCAGCAGCGGGAACTCGGCCGGACGCTGGCCGTACACCGCGATCAGCGCGCTCGCCTCCACCGGGTCACCCAGCGCGGTGCCCGTACCGTGCGCCTCCACCGCGTCGACCTCATCGGCGCCCAGGCCCGCGCTGGCCAGCGCCTGTCCGATCACCGCCTGCTGCGCCAGGCCATTCGGGGCGGTCAGGCCGTTGCTGGCGCCATCGGAGTTGATCGCCGACCCCCGGAGCACGGCCAGCACGCGATGCCGGTTCCGCACCGCGTCGGCCATGCGCTCCAGGACGATCATGCCGGCGCCCTCGGACCAGCCGGTGCCGTCCGCATCCGCCGAGAACGCCTTGCACCGCCCGTCCGCGGCCAGCCCTCCGAGCCGGCTGAACGCGGTGAACGTCCCCGGCCCGGCCATCACGCACACCCCGCCCGCCAGCGCGAGCGAGCATTCTCCCCGCTGCACCGCCAGCGCCGCCAGGTGAAGGGCCACCAGCGACCCCGAGCACGCCGTGTCCACCATTACGGCCGGCCCGTGCAGCCCCAGCACGTAAGCGATCCGCCCCGACAGCACGCTGGTCGTGGCGCCGGTCAGCAGGTGCGCGTCCAGTCCGTCGGGCGCCTCGTGCAGACGCGGACCGTAGTCCTGCGGCTCCGCGCCGACAAACACCCCGGTCGGCGAACCCCGCAGCGCCGCCGGATCGATACCCGCCCGCTCCAGCGCCTCCCACGATGCCTCGAGCAGCAACCGCTGCTGGGGATCCATCGCGACCGCCTCACGCGGCGAGATGCCGAAGAACGCCGCGTCGAAGTCCCCCGCGTCAGCAAGGAAGCCGCCTCGGACCGGGTAATCCAGATTCCAGCCACGGCCGCCAGGGAACTCCCCGATAACGTCCCGCTCTTCGGCGACTACCCGCCACAGGTCCTCCGGCGAGTGGACCCCGCCCGGATACCGGCAGCTCATCCCCACGATCGCCACCGGCTCATCACCGCTGACCGCTCGCGGGATCACCACCTCCGCCGATGGCTCCACCCCGCGGGCCAGCCCGGCCAGATGCCTGGCGAGCGCCGCCGGGGTCGGATACTCGAACACGACCGTAACCGGAACGGTAATCCCGGTATCGAGCACCAGCCGCCGGTGCAGTTCCACGCCGCCGAGCGAATCCAGCCCAAGCTCACGGAACGAGCGCTCGGCATCAACGACACCCGGTCCCGTTCCGCCGCTTATGTCGCGGACGATATCGGCAACATGCGTCGTGACCGCGTCGAGCAGCAGCGTTCCGGCCTCTACCTCAGATACCCCGCGGAAACTGAGCATCGAGCGACCGCCCTATGAAGTTAGCGGAATTCAGGACCCGTCCAAATCGCCATACGAATGCCAGCAGAATGGCATTGCCCGAAGAGTGAGGGCAAGGGTTTGATTTGCCAGAATGCAGTTCCCTGTGCACGGAGAGAAGGAACACGGATGCGCGAACTGGCGGGCAAGGTCGCGGTGATCACCGGTGCGGCCAGCGGCATCGGCCTGGCGCTGAGCCGGCGCCTCGGGGCGGACGGCATGCGGGTGATGATCTCGGACGTTGACGAACCGGCGCTGGCGGATGCCGCGCGAAGCCTGATGGCCGACGGCATCGAGGTCGCGACGACGGTAACCGATGTGAGCGACCCCGATTCCGTCGATGCCCTGGCCCGCGCCACGCTCGACCGTTTCGGCGGGGTTCACGTCGTCTGCAACAACGCGGGAGTGTCGCGCGGCGGGCCCAGCTGGGAGATCCCGCTGCCGACTTGGAACTGGGTAATGGGCGTCAACCTGTTCGGGATCGTGCATGGCATCCGTTCGTTCGTGCCTCACCTGATCGCGCAGGGGGAAGGGCACGTGGTGAATACGGCGTCGGTCGCCGGGCTGGTCGCGGCCAGGTGCGGAGGACCCTACAGCGCCAGCAAGCACGCGGCGGTAGCGGTTTCCGAGTCCCTCTATCACGACCTGGCCGCCATCGGCTCTCCGGTCGGGGTATCGGTGCTGTGCCCCGGGCCCGTCCGCACCAGGATCCATGAATCGTTCCGTCACTGGCAGGACAGATTCGGGCCCCGTCCTTCGGTGCAGGACTCGCCGGCCGTCGCCGAATGGCGCCGGGAATCGGCGGTAATGGTGGAGTCCGGCCTGGATCCGGCACTCATCGCTACCGCCGTCCGAGACGCGATCGTCGGCAACCGGTTCTGGATCCTTACTCACCCCGAGTACGCGAATTCGCTCTTGTCCAGGTATTACGGGCTGATCAAGGCAGACACCCCGTGCGCGTAGGGCATCGTCACACGCAACGTGTTCAACTGCCAGATCGGAGCAGTTGAACGCGACGCCTCTTGCTGTTATCAGTAGTTATCCATAACGGGCTGTCCTTGCCGCGATTTCGGGCAGCCAGTTATCGTCTCGCTTGACCTAGGAAATAGCGATTGGTTCAGCGAATCCATTGGAGTGGCATGTCCCAGACCTCGCCTGACGACCTGTGGTGCCGTCGCTACCGTCCGGCCAGGAACGCGGCCGCCCGGCTTGTCTGCCTCCCGCACGCGGGCGGGTCAGCGACCTACTTCCTCCCGGTGGCAGCGGCGCTCAGCCCCGGAACCGACGTCGTGGCCATCCAGTACCCCGGCCGGCAGGACCGCCGTAACGAACCGCCCATCGACAACATGTCGGTACTCGCCGACATGCTCCATGCCATCCTCCGGCGCCAGCCCGAGATGCCCACGATCCTGTTCGGCCACAGCATGGGCGCCATCCTGGGCTTCGAGGTCACCCGCAGGCTCGAAGCCGACCAGCAGGGCCCGATGCGGCTGATCGTCTCCGGACGCCGGGGACCGGCGACTTACCGGAACGAGACGGTACACCTCCGCGACGATGACGGCATCCTCGCGGAGGTGCGCAAGATGTCCGGGACCGCCTCTTCGGTGCTTGGCGATGACGAGATAATGCGAGCCGCCCTGCCGCCGCTCCGGGCTGACTACAAGGCCACCGAGACGTACACCTGCCCGCCAGAAGTCACGGTGAACTGTCCCATCACCGCGCTGACCGGCGACAACGACCCGAAGACAACGCTGGACGAAACCCAGGCCTGGGCCAGGCACACCACCGGGGCATTTGACCTGCACGTCTATGCCGGCGGGCATTTCTTCCTCACCGATCACGCCGAGGAGATCATCAAGCTGATCGCCCAGCACCTTCGCGCCGAGCCCGCACGAACGGCGATCTGACTTTCCAGGCGCAGCCGAAAGAGGAGCAGCAATCTAATGAGTTTCCGTATGGCGACGCAGACCGGGGCGTCCGACCCCGAAAGCGCGAGCACGCGAAGCAAGTCGAAGAGGAAACGCATCCTGTTTCGCATTTTGCTCCCGATAGTGTCGGTGGGCGCCTTGGTCGCGGCGGTACTCATCGCGAACGTCGCCACTCGCGCGGCGACGCCGAAGACGTCCTCCACCGAGAACGCCTCGTTTCCCGCGCCGCTGAGCACGGCGAAATGCTGGTCCCAATTCAAGGTCCGCTGCTACACGCCAGCGCAGTTCCAGGCCGCTTACAACCTGACCGCTCTCTACAGCGGCGAGGCCACCGGCCGCCCGCTCACCGGCGCCGGCCAGACCATCGTGATCGCGGAAGCATACGGCTCACCGACCATAAGGAACGACCTGCGGGTCTTCGACCAGAAGTTCAAGCTCCCCAACCCATCCCTCACCGTCGACCAGTTCGGGAAGGTCCCCCCGTTCAATCCGAACGATCCGCTCATGGTCGGCGAGGCGCAGGAAGCCACCCTGACCATTGAATATGCGCACGCCATCGCGCCCGGTGCCAGCATCGTGCTCGCCGAGACCGCTGTCAACACGCCCATGGTGGGCCCGGCGGGCATCTCGCAGCTGATGACCGCCGAGAAATCACTGATCGACAAGGGCATCGGCGACGTGTTCCTGCAGACCCTTACCGACGCGGAGGCTTCCTTCCCCGGCGTCAGCTCCGGCAACTACTCCAGCCTGCTCAGCTTGCGGTTTGCCCTCGAGGACGCTTACGCCCATCACGTCACGGTAATCGCGCCCTCAGGCGACAGCGGGGTGACCGAGGTGTCGGACATGGCGCCTCCATATCCGACGTACAAGTACAGGGTGGGGACCTGGCCGGCGACGGACCCGCTGGTGACCGCCGTCGGCGGCACGACGCTCAGCCTCAGCTCCAGCGGGGGGCGGCTGAGCCCCGACGTCGCGTGGAAAGACGCCTTCGGCGCCAGCGGCGGCGGCCCGTCGGCCGTCTTCTCCCGCCCGCAGTACCAGGACGGCGTGGCCGGGGTTGTCGGCGGCCACCGGGGGTCGCCGGACATCTCAATGGACGGAGCCCCCAGCGCCTGGGGTTACTACTCTTTCTCCGGAGGCAACGGAGCGGGCTGGCACATCTTTGGCGGTAGCACCGAGGCCGCGCCCATGATGGCGGGAATCGTCGCGCTCGCCGACCAGCTGGCCGGTCACCCGATCGGCCTGATCAATCCCGCGCTGTACAAGCTCGCCGAGCGCCAGCAGGCCGGTGACCAGGGAACGGGCATCGTGAGCGTCACGTCGGGCAACAACAGCTTCGGCGGCGTGACCGGTTACCAGGCTGGCCCTGGATACAACATGGTCACCGGATGGGGCACGATCGACGCGGCCAAGTTTGTCCCCGCCCTGGTCCGCCTCAGCTAAGAGCCGGCTGTTCTCGCGATCGAAGTAAAAGGCCTGACATAGGACTGGAGAAATGCCCCAGCCTCTATCAGCCCGCTGCCGCCACCAGTGTCCGGCTAAATTCAGCTATTTAAGCTGGCCAGGTGCTCAAATCGCTAGGGGTTCCGTCCATGCTAAAGTCACTGTACCGTTGATTCCATGACGGACGTATCTGATCCGCCGCGGACGGACGTCGTGGTAGACGTCACTCATCTGCGCAAATGTTACGAGGATCTGGTGGCGGTCGAGGACGTGTCGTTCTCTGTCGCCGCGGGCGAGATCTTCGGCATTCTGGGTCCGAACGGCGCGGGCAAGACCACCACGGTGGAATGCATTACCGGGCTGCGGCGCCCTGACGGCGGCCAGATCCGGGTGCTGGGCCTTAACCCGCAGGCCGATGGCGCTGAACTGCATGAACTGGTCGGCGTCCAGCTGCAGTCCAGCCAGCTGCCCGGGCTGTTGCGAGTGCGGGAGATCTTGCGCCTGTACCGGTCGTTCTACCGCGACCCAGCCGACGTCGACGAGTTCCTGGAGACCCTGGGCCTGGCGGACAAGGGCAACGCGCTGTACAAATCGCTGTCCGGCGGGCAGAAGCAGCGGCTGTCGATCGCCCTGGCGCTGATCGGGCGGCCCAAGGTTGCCGTCCTTGATGAGATGACCACCGGGCTCGATCCGGCGGCCCGGCGCGCGACCTGGGATCTGATCGAGAGCGTGCGGGACCACGGCACCTCCATGATCCTGGTGACGCACTTCATGGATGAGGCCCAGCGACTGTGCGACCGGCTCGCGCTGGTCGATCACGGGCGGATCGTCGCCACTGGTACCCCGGGCCAGCTCGCCGAGCAGGCTGGCGGAGGCAAGCGGGTCCGGTTCGTGCCCGACAAGCCGTTCGACGACGAACAGCTGACCGCCCTGCCTGAAGTCACCAGCGTGGAGCGGCACGGCAAGCACGTGGTGGTTCAGGGATCGGGCCAGCTGGTCAACGCCGTCATCTCGACCCTGGCCGCGGCCGGCATCACCGCCGACGACGTCGAGATGGAGTCGGCGACTCTAGAGGATGCGTTCGTGTCGCTGACCGGGAGCCCACTGCACGATCCCGACGCCGATACCGACGAAGGGGCGCTCAAGAAGACGGGAAAGCTGGTGCGTAGATGAGCATGGCCTGGTCGATCAGGCCCGCCCGGGTCCCCCCTCGGGCAGCCTTCGGGGAGCTACTACGGACCGAGTCGCTGATAGTGGTCAGGCAGCGCAGCGGCTTGATCGTCGGCATCGGGCTGCCGGTAATACTGATGCTGATCTTCGGGAGCATCCCGGCGTTCCGGAAGGCGGAGACGAGCCTGCACGGCCTCACCCTTCTTGACGTCTACCTGCCCGTCCTGGTCGCCATGTCGATGAACAACCTGGGGATGTTCGGCCTGCCCCCGGTGCTGGCCGGCTACCGAGAGGGTGGCATCCTGCGCCGCCTATCCACCACGCCGCTGCCGCCGTCCTGGGTGCTGGGAGCCCAGCTGGTCATCAACTTCTGCGAGGCCGTCGCGTCGATCGTCATCGTCCTGGTGCTGGGAGTCGCCGTCTTCAACCTGCGGGCGCCGCAGAACCCGGGCGCATTCGTCCTGAGCGTGCTGCTCACCATCGCGGCGTTGTTCAGCATTGGCCTGTGGATCGCCGCGGTCGCGCGCACCTACAAGGCGGCCAACCTGATCAGCTCTGCCTTCTTCTATCCGCTGCTGTTCTTCGCCGGGTTGTGGGTCCCCCAGCCCGAAATGCCGGCCGCGCTTCGCCACGTCAGCGACTTCACCCCGCTCGGCGCATCCGTCCAGGCCCTCCAGAGTGCTGTAGAAGGCCCGTTCCCGCCGGCATCATCTCTGCTGGTGATGGCCGGCTACGCCCTCGTGTTCGGATTCGTGGCCGTCCGCACCTTCAAGTGGGAATAGCTTCACCCTTGGCCGGAATGCCCCGCCAGCCGTGGTGTCCTGACCGGCCACCTCGCGGAAATTAGGAGCCCTGCGGAAGAAAGGGCGCCGGAAACCGGCGCCCTTTCTTCCGCGCGGCCCTTTTATTCCACGCTATCCATCGCAACCGCCGTCCACGTAACGGTCATATCCCGCCAAAACCGGCACGCGCCCACGACCGCGAAACCTCGGTTCACCTTGAAACGCTCACAATTGGTAGAGCAACCGTCCACGGTAAACGAATAATCCCTCGCGATCTGCCCCTATACTCCCTATACACCAGGCATTCCAGATATGTCCGGGCACCGGGGACCGACACGGCCGAATGGCATTTATTGTACCCACGTACCGATGCCACTACACTCCGCATCTGCTGCACGACAGACTGTTAACACTTGTTAAGGCTAGGGCCTGGCACCCTGGCACCCATCGAAGGCGCGGGGCCAGTTTGCCGATCGAAGTCGCCGCTTCCACCGTTGCCGGATTGCCATGATGCCCGCCGAGCCTCGAACGGGACGCAGATTAAGACGGAACATCCGTGCATGATGGAAATTTGGTGTACGAATACGGCCGCCTAATTTCCGTCCAGCACCAAATTTCCGCGCTAAATGGAGGCGAAGGGCAAAGGTATGAGCTGGCCTGCCGCCCGAGCCGACGGCACCAATGGCACGCGCTGGCAGGCTCGATGGCGCCATCGACCCGCCGAGGGCCCTGGATCTTCAAACGCCGCATGTCGGATATGTCGGGCGCGGAGCCTGGCCAAGGGCAGGCCCGGAGCCTGGCTAGGGGGCGGGTGCGGGGTGGGCTTGTGGCGGGGGCGGGCTTGGGGCGGGGTTAGTCGAAGTCGGAGTCTCTTAGTTCTCTGTCCAGGAGGTCGAACATCTCGTCGTTCGATGCCGTCTTGAGCTCGTGGTCGGATGTTGCGCCGGCCGTCGGGTCGGCACGGAACCCGGCACGGAGCCCGGCACGGAACGCCCGCGTCATCGCCTCGAGGCGCGCGGCGATTTCGGCTCTCCCCGCTTCGTCGCGCGCCATCGACGAAAGGCGAGCATCGAGTCTGTCCAGTTCTTCCAGGACAGGCACGTGGTCCGGTTCCTGATCAAACATTTCCGTCCGCAGGAATTCGGCCAGTACCGCCGGGGTGGGGTAATCGAACAGCAAGGTCGCGGGCAGCCGGAGGCCGGTCAGCACGTTCAGCTGCTGACGCGTCTCCAGCGAGGTCAACGAGTCCAGGCCGAGTTCGCTGAAGGCCCGTTCCGCCGCCACTGCCTCCGCGGACTCGTGTCCCAGCACGTTGGCGGCCACGGCCCGGACCTGATCCGTCAGCACGCGGACCTGCGCGGCGCGAGGCAGGCCGGCCAGCTTGCGGGCCAGGTCCTCGCGAACCCCAGCCCCAGCCCCGGCCCTAGCCCCGGTCCCGGCCCCGGCGCCCGCAGCGGACTCACGGGCCAGCTCGACGACTTCGGGCAGGTCCCGCACGAAGGGCGGTGGCGCGACCGCATACTGCGCCCAGTCCACATCCATCAGGGCCAGCAGGCTGTCCGGCCCGCCGAGAGCCTGCCCCAGTGCCTGCACCGCCAGGCCCGGATCCATCCCCGGCAGCGGACCACGGCGCACCCGCTGCCGGACTGCCTCATTCGACTCGGCCACGCCCCCGCCCGCCCACGGGCCCCAGGCGACCGACAGGCCCGCCAGCCCGTGCGCCGCCCGGTGCTGGGCCAGCCCGTCAAGGAACGCGTTCGCGGCCGCGTAGTTTCCCTGCCCCGCCCCGCCGAAGGTCGCCGCCGCCGAGGAGAACATCACGAACTGCTCCAGCTCCAGCTCCCGGGTCAGCTCGTCCAGGTAGACCGCGCCCGCTGCCTTCGCCCGGAGAACGCCACCCAGTCGCGCGGCGTCCATCCCGTCCAGCAGCCCGTCATCCAGCACCCCCGCCGTATGCATCACCGCGCACAACGGCGGCCCGCCAGCCCCGATCCAGGAGAGCAGCCCGGCCAGCTCCGCCCGGTCCCCGGAATCACAGGAGATCACCTCGACTCCGGTGCCGCGGCCCGCCAGCTCCGCGGCCAGCCGCGCCGCTCCGGCCGCGGCCGGGCCGGACCGGCTCGCCAGCGCCACCCGCGGCGCCCGCTGTCCCGCCAGCCAGCGCGCCACATACCCGCCGATCGCGCCGGTTCCTCCGGTGATCAGGACCGTGGCGCGTGGCTCCCATCGCGCCGGGGCGGCCTCGGCCAGCGGTGCGCGGACCAGACGCCGCGCGAACGTCGCGGCCGCCCTGATCGCGACGTGGTCTTCCCCGCATCCGGCCAGCACCGCGGCCAGCCGCGCCCCGGCCCGCCCGTCCAGCACAGACGGTAGATCCACCAGACCGCCCCACCGGTCTGGGTACTCCAGCGCCGCCACCCGGCCCAGCCCCCACGTCATCGCCTGCACCGGGCTGGCCAGCACCTCACCCGCCCCGGTCGTTACCGCACCGCGCGTCACCAGCCACAACCGCGCCCCGCTCCCGGCGTCATCCAGCGCCTGTACCAGCCCGAGCGTCCCCGCCAGCCCGCCTGGCACCGCCGGATGACCGGCCATCGGCGCCTCATCCAGCGCCAGCAGCGACACCACCCCGCTCATCGCGGGGGCCCGGCGGATCCGGTCGGCCAGCGCCGCCCGGTCCGCGTCGGCCGATACGACGATGACATCGGCGCCCGCCGCGGCCAGCGCCTGCTCACACCAGTCCGCCTCAGCAACCCGCTGCCCGGCCGGGACCACCACCAGCCATGTCCCGGACAGCACCGCCCGGGCCGGCTCGGCTACCGGCGTCCAGCGAATCCGGTACCGCCAGCCCTCGGTCACCGACCGGTCGTGCGCGCGTCTGCGCCAGGCGGCCAGCGCCGGAAGAACCTCGCTCAGATGCTGTCCGTCCACGGCCAGCGCCTGGGACAGGGCCTGGAGGTTCCCTCCCTCCACCTCGGCCCAGAACCGCGCTTCGGCTGTCGCTCCGTCTCCGCCTATCGCCGTGAGCGGCCGCGGGGCCTTGGGCCAGTACCGCTGGTGCTGGAACGCGTAGGTGGGCAGGTCCACCAGGTTCCCGCCACCGAGCACCGCGGCCCAGTCGACACTGGCCCCGCTCACATGCGCCCGCGCCAGCGCGGCGGTCACCGCCGCCGCGGCGGGCCGCCCGGCTCGCAGCAACGGCACGAACACCGCCTCGCTGGCGGCATCCAGCGCGGCCGGCCCCAGCCCGGACAGCGTCCCGTCCGGCCCGATCTCGATGAACACCGACACACCCTGCGCGGCCAGCGCGGACACCGCGTCCGCGAACCGGACCGGCTGCCGCGCCTGCGCCACCCAGTAGCTCGCGGCACACCCGGTCATCAGCCCCCCCGATACCGCGTCCGCCCACGCTATCCGGGGTGCCATGAACTCCAGCCCGGCCGCCACCGCTCCCAGCTCATCCAGCACCGGATCCATCCGGGCCGAGTGGAACGCGTGCGACACCCGCAGCGGCTTCGCCCGCACCCCTCGCGCCGCGAATCCCGCCGCGACCCGCTCCACCGCCTCCGCATCCCCCGATATCACCACCGACGACGGTCCGCTCAC
>Ga0213881_10000592_pt1 | contig 21742 bp, 18 predicted proteins | sample BarmaccoBMER_R08_FD_160104 | JGI IMG/M metagenome (GOLD analysis project Ga0213881, IMG submission 160104) | Barbacenia macrantha exposed rock microbial communities from rupestrian grasslands, the National Park of Serra do Cipo, Brazil - ER_R08 ... | reverse complement strand
TCGAGCAGGTCATCGCACATCTCAAGACCTGGCGAATTCTGCACACCGACTACCGGCGACCGATCGACACCTTTCCCGCAACGATCTCGGCCGTTATCGCGCTCCATTTTTGGAGCTACGCGTGAATTAAGCCTCCTTGTTGCCCTGATGCAGCAGTGAGATTGTTTTGGCCTCTTTCGCCTTTGCTGCGCCCAGCTCGACTGCGAAGGCGAGGGGAGAAGCTGTAACTGTGACCTGGCGCAGTTCTGGATCAGCGTCCTTCTCAAAAGGCAACACGGCGTCGAGCAGCTGCTGCAGCTCTTCACCAAACTCACCTGCTGCTGCCGCCAGGTCGAAGGTCACCCGGCAGAGGTTAAACTCCCAGCAGGAAGGCGACTGTGTCGACCTCCTGCCACGCGTCACGTTCCTCCGGCGTGGCGCTGCCGGCCTCAACACGTGCTCGCAACTCGTCTTCAGTGAGCCGAACCAATGACAGGGCGCGCTCTCGCCGGGCGCGCAACTCCGCCGGGTCGGCCTTGACCACAACCGCGTCCACGTGTCCACCCCCATCGTTCTGCCCGACACCTAGGATGCCTTACCCCACCGACAACGAGATAGAGCTGCGTGGGTAGTTGCTGTGAGGGGAATCTCACTACTGAGGGTCACGCTGCTCATTGGAGGTCGGGCTGGTACTGGTAGGGGACGCAGCCGATACGGAGCTCGCGCAAGCCGAGGATGTGTGTTGTAGACCGACCTGGAGGAGACGACCGTATGAGACCCCGTACAAGGATCCGGGACCTGCCCGCCGCTACGTCGTCACAGGCGACCCGAGTGCCAGCAAGGAGGCCATCAAGAAGGCCGGCATGCCTGCCACCGAGGGCGAGGCCGCCCGGAAGACCTACCGGCGCCACCGTGAGCGCCTGGGCCACCATCCAGAAGTCGGCGACCGCCGTATAGCTCCGGTGCCGTTCCAAGTCGCGGTGTGCGGCCCACGGAAGTGCACCGAGGACGAGCAGAGCAACGCCTACCGGGTCGGCCAGCTCCTGGCTCAACGCGGGGTGACGGTGCTCTGCGGCGGTGGCACGGGCGTCATGGCCGCCGTGGCGGCTGGGGTCCGCTCGAACAACGGCATGGTGATCGGCATCTGGCCCAACGGCAGCCACGAGGGGGCCAGCCCCGATCTCTCGGCTGTGATTGTGACCAACATGGGCGAAGCCCGCAACGCAGTCATCGTCTGGAGCGCTGATGCCGTGATCGCGATTGGCGGCTCCTGGGGCACGCTCAGCGAGATCGCCCTGGCCAACCGGCGCAGCGGCATCCCCGTCATTTCCCTGGGCGGCTGGCGGGTACTCGACCACGAGAACAGAGAAGTCGAGGGTATCGACCACGTCAGGACCGCAGAAGAAGCGGTAGCTCGGGCTTGCCCGATGCACGAGTCACCCGGCAACGGAAACCAAATATGATCGAGTGGCCTGCTACACAATCAGCGGGCGTGCTTGCCCTTGCGAAACACGTTGCGCAGCAAACCTTTCCACCGAGCCTCCTTGCGCGGTGCTCGTTGGCCGAACACTGCATCCTGGCAGTAGAGGCAGCGCCGCCCCGGCGGTGCGACCAGTGCCTGCGCCACCACGGCGTGACCACATACCGCACCGTAGATACCCTTGCGGTCCCGGTACCCAGCAGTCATTCCCTCGTCAGTCACGGCGTGCTCGTAGCCATCATTGCCACACGTCACCCAGGTAATCCACACTCTGCTACCGGGCAGGTTAGAGCCGTTACCGTGGTGTCGGCCAGCGGGGATCGAGGCTGCGGGTGTCACAGAGATTGCCACTTCATGTGATCGGACAATGGCTGTGAGACAACAGCAGGGGCGTAATTGCTTGCAACGACGAGCAAATCGGGAGAAGGGTCGAGCGGTGGTCAAGTCCACGGACGACGGGCGAAGCGCTGCGCAGGCAGGTGGCCGGGGTCCGGGCCGGCCGGTAAAGCCGCAGGATGGCTCGAGTCAGCACTCGCCGCTCTCGGTGTTCAGCTCAGGCAGCTCCGGCTGGAGCGTGCTCTCACGTTGCAGGACCTGGCCGAGTTGACGGGCTACACCGCGTTACGCCACCGGATAGCGTCGGCGGCCGCCGAAGCGGCTGGGTTCGCTGCCTGGCTCTGGTTCGACCTGGGGGATGCATTCCGGGCTGACCAGAGCTACCGACACGCTCACGCCGCGGTAACCGAGTCCTCCGACCGTGGCTTGGGCGCCTACATCAAGGGCTACCAGGGCATAATCTCGGTGCAGCGCACCGGACCGGGCGCCGCGCTAGCTCATCTGGATGAGGCATGTGCGAGCGCCCCACGGTCCCTGTCCAAGATCACTCGGGCGTGGCTGACGGTCCTGAGAGCTGAGGCTCTGGCCCACACCGGCCAGCGGGCGGCAGCTCTCACCGCCATCAGCCGCTCGCGTGCGCTCCTCGACAGCGCACCCGTGGGGAAGCGCGATTCGTGGATGTTCGACTTCGACAGCGGAAGGCTGGCGGCACACACCGGTCACAGCTACCTCGCCCTCAACCAGCCTCAACAGGCAGTGGGCTCCTTTGAGGAAGCACTCCGGCTACTTCCACCCTCATGCGACCGGCGCGTGGCGACGATCATGGTGGGCTCGTCCACGCACGCTTGGCATCCGGCGAGCTTGAGGAAGCCCAACGGATGGCTGCGGCTGCCCTTGTGGTGTTCGCCGAACGCGGTTCGGTCGCTGGGCTGCACCAGGTCCGCGGTATCCGGAATGCCTTCCGAGCGGCCGGCCATCACGCAGCGGCGGCAGCGCTGGACGAGCAGGCTCGCGCCGTGTGGGGTGCGGCCGGTGGGTGAACCACGGGCTCAGCCCTACGGGTGGTGGGCATCGGCGGTGTCGGCGGCCGATGTTGCTCGCGCTGGGGTCTCGGTGGACGCGGTGAGCATCGCCGCTGGTGGCGTGTACTGGGTCGAGGGTCGCGCCGAGGGTGATCGGCTCGTCCGCTGGACCGCCAGCCACGGTGCTGGCGAGGTGCTGCCGCCGGGCGTCGAACCCGTCTCGTCGGTGCACGAGTACGGCGGTGGCGCCTACGTCGTGGACGGGAACGATATGTGGTTTGTCCGGGGCGATGACCAACGCATCTGGCGTGCCAAAGGCGCAGGGGTGGTTCCGGTCACCCCGCTGCCGGATCAGGGTACCGACCGGCACGCTGATCTGCGGGTCAGCGCGCGAGGGGTGCTCGTCTGCGTGCGGGAGCGCCACCGGGCGGGCCGGGTGGTGAACGAGATCGTGTCGCTGCCGGTCGACGGCACGGCCTGTCCGCAGGTGGTGGCGCAGGGGTGGGACTTCTACTCCTCGCCCCGGCCGAACCCGGACGGTTCCCAGCTGGCGTGGATCTCCTGGCGGATCCCGCTCATGCCCTGGGACGGCTGCTGGCTGTGGGTGGCCGACCTGCGCGCCGATGGCACGGTCGGCCCGCCGAGGCTGGTCGCCGGCGGCCCGGAGGAGTCCGTGTGCCAGCCCGCGTGGAGCCCGCGCGGGCAGCTGCATTTCCTGTCCGACCGCAGCGCCTGGTGGAGCCTCTACGCCCACACCGGCGCGGGGACCGAGCCGCTCATCGTGATCGACGCCGAGCTCGGGGTAGCTGCCTGGGAGTTCGGCTACGCCACCTACCAGTTCCTCGGCGGTGACCGGATCGCGGTGTTGATCCAGGAAGGCCCGCGCCACCGGCTGGGCATCTGGCATACCGGCACCGGCCGGCTCGAGGCGCTCCCGCTGCCCTACACCTCGATCAAGCCCTACCTGGCCACCGACGGGCAGCGCCTGGCGCTCATCGGCTCCAGCCCCACCCAGCCGCCGAGGGTTGCCCTGATCGACCCGGTGACCGCTGCGGTGCGGGAGCTGAGCACACCACCGGCGTCGATCGACCCGGGCTCGGTACCCCGCTGCGAAGTGATCCGCTTCGACACTCGCGATGGCTCAGCTGCCCACGCCGTGTTCCACCCACCCCGGGCGGAGCCCACCGAGGCGAGGCCGCCACCGGTGATCGTGCGGGCACACCCCGGCCCGACCGCGAACACCCCGTTGCGGCTGGACCCCTGGGTGGTCTTCTTCACTAGCCGTGGCTTCGCCGTCCTGGAGGTGGACTACCGCGGGAGCACCGGGTATGGCCGCGCTTACCGCACCGCGCTGCGCGGGCAGTGGGGGGTGCGCGATGTCGCCGACTGCCTCGGCGCCGTCCGCCATCTCGCCCAGGCTGGGCGCATCGATCCGCACCGGGCCGCCATGACCGGGTCCAGTGCCGGGGGCTACACCGCGCTGCGCGCCGCCGCCACCAGTAACGCCTTCGCCACTGTGGCGGTCCGCCACGCCATCGTCGACCCCCAGGCGTGGGGACGGGCCGCGCCGAAGTTCCAGGTCCACTACGCCGCGACGCTGGCCGCCACGCCGTCACCCTCGGTGACCCACGACGCGCCGGGCATCACCATTCCCGTGCTGCTGATCCACGGGGGGCGCGATACGGTCAGCCCGGTGCGCCACGTCCAGCAGCTCGCCGACGAGCTGGGCGATCTCGCCACCCTGATCGTCTTCCCGGACGAGGGCCACAGCCTGCGCCACCCCGAGCACATCCAGCGCGCCCTACACGCCGAACTCGCCCACTTCCGGCAGACGCTGGCACCCTGACCTCAGCGGGTTCGGGATCCGAGTCGGCGAAAGTCAGGGCAGCAGGGTCAGCGCGGGCGCGTGGGGCCGGGCGCACAATGCCGAAATCACGGCGATCGAGGGTCACCACTGTGGTGATGTTCAACCGCTCGGCGAGCGCAATCACCGAAGCGTCCACAGTGCCCAGCGGCAAGTCATCGTACTTCGCCACGAGTTCGGCGATCCGCTCCAGGTCAGCGGACAATGACTCGATCAGCGTATACCGTCCAGTCCGCACATCCGACAGGAACGCCAGCTCAGCGTAGGTACCTCGCCGACGTTCCACCATGAGGCATACCTCGGTGGCGACGGTTGCGGAAATCAGCAGCGGCCCGGGCAGCCGCTCCAGCAGGTACTTGCACTCCTCATGGTGATCGTCGCGGTCGTTGATGACGGCCACGATCGGCCCCGTGTCGACCAGGATCACGCGGCAGTGCCCGGCTCGGTTCGCAGAATCTCCTCGACCCGCTCCGCCAGGCTGGGTTCGGCCGACAGCGTGCCCGCGCTGGCGAACGTGCGGATCGGTTCCGATGCCAACCGTGTCGCGTCTGGGTGCGCTCGCAACTGCTCCGCCAGCCGGTGCGCCTGCTCGTCGGTCATGCCGGCCTCAATGGCAGCGCGCAGCACCGCGCCGATCGCCGCGACCCGCTCCTCCGGCAGCACGTCAACCAGCCGATGCACTTCATCCCTGGTAGCCATCGCACTAGCGCCGCTTGGGCGCTAGTAGCGCCAGCACTCACCCCGCCGCACGGCGGCCCCACCCGGACAGCCGCTCGGCAATGGCGTTCTGGTGCTCCAGCTCGGCCACGGCGAGGGCCTCGCCGTCATAGGGCTTGGGCGGGTAGTGCTGGTGGATGTTCTGGTGGATGAACTTCGAGAGCCAGGCAGAGACGGACAGCCCGTCGCGGCGGGCGGCCTGCTCGGCCAGAAACGCTGCGGTGGATTCCAGCGTCAAGGACATCTTCGTGGTGGCCACCCTCAGAGCGTATCTTCGCCGGGCCCGTTACGCAGGGTGATCGCGTCGGTGGGGCAGATCTCCACGCACTCGCCGCAGCAGGTGCAGCGAGCCGCGAGGACCACGGGGCGCTGCGGGGCGGGGCGCAGGGCGTGCTGCGGGCAGGTGCGCAGGCACCCGCCGCAGGCGGTGCACGCCGAGCTGATCAATAAGGGGGTCAGTGCCGCGACCGCGACGGTGACCTGGTCTCCGCGCAGCTTGGGCACGACCAGGGACCCCCCACCGAGGTCGCGGGCGGTGAGCAGGGCGGCGGCCTCGGCGACGCTGCGGGTGCCGACGTATCCGCGGACCGCCTCACTGGGATGCGGCACGTCCACCGCGTCAAGCTCACTGGCCGGGTAGCAGTGCAGCGGTGCACCGTGCTCGCCGATCACCGCGCGCAGCCCCGGCTCGTCGGCCCGCCGATCGACGGTGCCGAACGCGGTGATCTGCGCCAGGTCTGGCACGGCGCGCCGCAGCGCCGACCACACCGCCGCGGCGCGCACCCCGCGGGAGGAGCCGAGCCCGACGACCACCAGGCTCACCGCCACCCCCACAGCAGCAGCACCGGGTTGGTCGCGGCCAGCCGCACCGACCCGTCGGGCAGCTCCGCGAACCGGGAGGCCGCCAGCTGGACCCCGTCCACTCGGTGGCCCGCCTCCCGCAGTGCCGCGCGGCAGGGCGCGAGGCGGTCCAGTGCGGCCAGCGCGACCACGACGCGGGGACTCACCCACGCCGCGGCATGCACCACCTCCGGTCCTCCCCCGCCGACGAACACCGCGTCGGGTTCGGGCAAGTCGCTCAGCACGGCCGGCGCCTGCCCCTCCACCACCCGGACGTCCACCCGGTGCGCGCTGGCGTTGGCCACCAGCCGGGCGCACTGCGCGGGATCCCGCTCGACGGCGAGCACGGCGGCCCCCAGCCGCGCGCATTCCACCCCGACCGAGCCCGCCCCCGCTCCCAGATCCCACACCAACCGCCCCGGCCCCGGGGCTAGCCGTGCCAAGGCCAGCGCCCGGACCTCCGACTTCGTGATCATCCCGTCGCGGTGCGAGAACTCCGCCTCGCCCAGCGCCCAGCCGGAGGCAGGAGGCACCGGTTCGCCACCGGCGATCCAGCCCCGAGCGGGCACCGTGTGCTCATCCGCCAGGCACAGCACCACATGCGGATCGCGCAGCGGCCCGCCCTCGAAGCGCCGCACCCGCTCGTCGAACCCGCCGAGGTCCTCGGCGACCAGCACCGTGCGCCGCCACCCGGTCAACCCGGCGAGGATCTCCACGGCCCCCGCCCCCGGTCCGGTCAGCACCGCGACCGCGGGATGGGCCCGGCACACGTTGAGCGCCGGGCGCAACGCCCTGCCGTGCGCCGAGACCACGGCGACGTCGTCCCAGGAGCGACCCAGCAACGCGAACGCCCGCGCCACGCTGGAACGCGCCGGCAACACCACGGGGTGCAGGCCACGGCCGCGCAGCGCCCGCACGACGCCGAAGAACCCGGGATCGCCGCTGGCCAGCACCACCGCGGGCGAGGCCTCCGGCAGCCGGTCCAGCTCTGCGGGCCCGAGCACGGTAGCGCCCGGTGGCACCGGCACCGCGGTGAGCTGGTGGGGCGCGCCGATGACGACCTGCGCATCCGCCAGCGCCTGCGCCGCGCCGGGCGGCAGCGCGGCACCGTCCAGACCGACCACGGTGACGCTCACCGGACCCAGTCCGGCTCGGTCGCGGCCACCACCCGCTGCCCGGTGAAGTCGACCATCGCCGCCCGGGCGTGCAGCTCGGCCCCCACTTCGGCGCTGAACCGGCGCAGCGTGCTGGCCACCCGGGCACAGAGATCATCCCCACAGGCGCGCAGCAACCCGGCGGCCTCCCAGATCTCATAGGCCCGCCGGGCGGTCGGGGCGGAGCGGATCTCGGCGATGTCCTGCGGGCAACCCTCGTGCGCGGCGGTGATCTGCGCCAGCAAGCCGGTGTCCACCCGGGAGCGGGTGTAGTGGGTCATCAGGATCCCGGAGGCCAGCTTGGTCAGCTTGCCGATCATGCCGACGAACACCACGTCGCTCAGCTGATGCTCCACCGCACGGCGCAGCGCCGCGCCGGTAAAGTCGCCGACCTCCACGAACGCCACCGGTGGCAGGTGCGCCAACAGGTGCATCGCGGCCCGCTCGGTGCGCCCCCCGGTGGCCAGCACCAGCGTCGACACCCCCTGGGCGGCCATCACCGCCACCGCCTGCTCCACCGAGGCCCGCCAGGACGCGGTCGAGAACGGGCGGACGATCCCGGTGGTGCCCAGGATGGAGATCCCGCCCTCGATGCCCAGCCGGCGGTTGGTGGTCTTGCGCGCCATCCGTTCCCCGCCGGGCACGCTGATCGTCACGTCGACACCCCGCCCCCCGGATGCCTCCAGCACCGCATCAGTGATCATCTGCCGGGGTACCGGGTTGATCGCGGGCTGCCCGACCGGCAACCCCAGCCCGGCGCGGGTGACCGTCCCCACCCCCACGCCGCCGTGCAGCACGACCTCACCGTCGCCACGCCAGCTGACGGTCACCGTCAGGTGCGCGCCGTGCGTGACATCGGGATCATCGCCCGCGTCTTTGACCACCACGGCGGTGGCGCTGCCGGCCTCGCGTCGCAGCGAGTGGACGGTGAACAGGTGCCGCTGCCCGGAGGGGAACGGGATGTTCACCGTGGTCAGGGGAGTGCCGTTCAGCGCCGCCACCGCGGCCTTGGCCGCCGCGGCCGAGCAGGCACCGGTGCTGAACCCGGTGCGCAGCGCGTGCGGGCGCATCGCCGCGGTCCGCGGCAGGTCCGGCTCGCGTAACGGTGGCTCACCAGTCACAGCGTCATCAGTCACAGCTGCGCCCCTCGGCCCTGGCGCGGCGGCAGGATCACCACCGTGGACAGGTAGCTCGCCGTCTCGGTCCGCGCCAGGAGGGTGACCCGCTGGCTGGGGGTGCCGAGATGCTCCGCGCACCAGGCGCGGTCCAGCGCGCCGGCGGCCGCCACCCGCTCCCGCAGCGCCGCTAACTGGCGACCGCCCTTGTAGGCGACCACCGCCCCACCCCGGGCCAGTGCCTCGTCCACGATCGTGAGGTCGCGGGACAGCGGGAGCAGGGTGAGCGCTTCGCGGCCCTCGACCAGGGTGAGGCCCGCGGCGTGGGCGGCGGCCTGCATCGCGGTGATGCCCGGCACCGTGCGGATCCGCACCTCGGGCAGCAGCGCGCGCACCGTGGTGGCGAGATACCCGAAGGTGGAGTACACGGAGGGGTCACCGAGGGTGGCGAAGGCCGCGCTGCCGCCCTGGGCACGCAGGTGCGCCACCACCCGGGCAGCAGCGGTGTCCCAACAGTCGTGGCGCCGCCGCTGGGGCCCGTCGGGGTCGTCGCTCAGCGCGAACACCAGCCGCTCCAGGCGGTCATGGGTCAGGTGCGAACGCACGACGGTCTCGGCCCGTCCCGCCACGTCGGGGCTCATCACCGGCACGAACACCCGCCCGGCGCGGGACAGCTCGCGCACCGCGGCGAGGGTCAGCAGGTCCGGGTCGCCCGGACCTACCCCGATCCCGACCAGCTCCACCGTCATGACCTGCCCTTCGCGCAGCTCGCCACGAAGCGTGCCACCGCCGCAGGATGCGCCACCGGGTGGGTGTGCAGGAACGATGCATGCACCCCGCGCTGCACGAACCCCTCGGGTGCCGCGCCCGCCCAGACCCAGGCGGGCTCACCGGCGCGGGGCGTGACGCTGGTGCGGTGGAACTCGTGACCGCTCACCCGCTCACCCCGGCGGTGCAGCACCGATCCGCGCACCGCCACCGCGTCGCGGTAGCCCAGCACCAGCTGCCCTGTCATCCTCGCCTCGGCGTCGAGCACCCCGCACATCGGTGCGCCGTCCACCGAGCGGCACAGGTACCCCAGCCCCCCACATTCGGCGTGCACCGGTGCCCCGCTGCCGGCCAGGACGGCGATCTCGGCGCGCAGTGTCTCGTTGGCCGACAGTGCCTCAGCGTGGCACTCCGGAAACCCCCCGGGCAGCACCAAGCCCGCCGTGCCGGGCGGCAGCGACTCGTCGCGCAGCGGGTCGAAGACCGCGACCGCGGCCCCGGCCGCGGTGAGCAGCTCGGCGTGCTCGGGGTAGCCGAAGGTGAACGCCGGCCCACCCGCCACCGCGACCACCGGTGCTCCGAGTACCCGGCTGACCTCGGTTTCCGGCGCCCACTGCGGTGTCTCGGGCGGGGCGGACGCCAGGGCGACCACCGCGTCCAGATCGACCTGGGCGGCCACCGCATCCGCCCACCGCGCCACCACACCGGTGGCAGCGGCGTGTTCGGCGGCGGTGACCAGCCCCAGATGCCGCGACGGCACCGCCAGCGCGTCGTCCCGGCGCAGCGCGCCCAGCACCGGCAAGCTCACCTCAGCGCAGGCCTGCCGGCAGAGCAGCTCATGCCGCGCCGAGCCGACCTGGTTGAGCACCACGCCGGCGATCCGGACGCTGGGATCGAAGGAGCGGAACCCGTGCAGCAGCGCGGCGAGGCTGCGACCCTGGCCGCGCACGTCGACCACCAGCAGCACCGGGGCCCCCAGCAGGGCTGCAACCTGCGCCGTCGAGCCGTGGCCCGCCGTCTGCGCGCGGCCGTCGAACAGGCCCATCACGCCCTCCACGACCGTCAGCTGCGCCCCAGCCGCCCCGTGGTCGGCCAGCGGCGCGATACGCTGCTCGCCGACCAGCACTGGATCGAGGTTGCGGCCCACTCGCCCGGTGGCCAGCGCGTGGTAGCCCGGGTCGATGTAGTCCGGGCCGACCTTGAAGGCGGCCACCGTGGTGCCCCGCCGCCGCAGCGCGGCCATCAGCCCGGTGGCAACGGTGGTCTTGCCGGCACCCGAGGCGGGCGCGGAGATGAGTACCCGTGAGTGGCGATGAGACCTATAGCTCGCATTGCCACTCACGGGTGGTTCACCACTCCACCCCCCGCTGGCCTTTTTGCCCGGTGTCTATCGGGTGTTTGATCTTCGTCATCTCCACCACCAGGTCGGCGGCGTCGATCAGCGCGGGCGGGGCGTTCCGGCCGGTGATCACAACGTGCTGCCGGCCGGGCCGGCCCGCCAGCGTGGCCAGCACGTCGGCGGTGTCCACCCAGCCCCAGTGCAGCGGGTAGCTGAACTCATCGAGCAGGTACAGGTCGTGTACCTGCTCGGCCAACCGGCGGGCGATCTCCGCCCAGCCCGCCGCCGCAGCGGCGGCGTGGTCGTCGGCACTGCCCTGCTTGCGCGCCCAGGACCAGCCCGCGCCCATCTTGTGCCACTCGACCGGCCCGCCTTGTCCGGTCCGCTGGTGCACCTCGTGCAGCGCTCGGAATGCGGTCTCCTCCCCCACCTTCCACTTCGCGGACTTGACGAACTGAAATACCCCGATCGACCAACCCGCGCTCCATCCCCGCAACGCCAACCCGAAGGCGGCCGTGGACTTACCCTTCATCGCTCCGGTGTGCACGATCAGCAGCGGCCGGTTGCGCCGCTGCCGGGTGGACAGCCCGTCCTCGGGGACCCGGACCGGTACGCCGTGTGGCATCTGAACCTCCGGCTAAGCAGCTCCTCGGGCAGCGCGGACCACCCCGACGACCGCGTCAGCGGATAGCTCCTCCAGCCGCACGCACGCCCCACCCAGGGCGAGCGCGAGCCGACCGGACAAACCCAGCCGGATCGGCCCGGACTCGCAGTCCACCACGATCGACGCCACCCCGTCACGGCGCAGCAGGCCAGCCGCGGCCAGGGCGGTGTCCATCCCGCCGTGCGTGGCCCGGCCGTCGGTCAGCACCACGAGCAACGCCCGCCGGGTGGGATCCCGCAGCCGCTCGGTCGCCAGCACCCGCACCGAGCGCAGCAATCCCGCAGCCAGCGGGGTGCGCCCGCCGGTGTGCAAGGCGCGCAACCGGGCAGCGGCGGCATCCACCGCCGAGGTCGGTGGCAGCACCAGCTGCGCCTGGGTGCCCCGGAAGCTGATTAGGCCTACCTTGTCGCGGCGCTGGTAGGCGTCCAGCAGCAGGGACAGCACCGCCCCGCTGACCGCCGACATCCGGGAGCGGGCCGCCATCGAGCCGGAGGAGTCCACGGCGAAGAGCACCAGGTTGGATTCCCGCCCCTCGCGCACTGCCCGGCGGACATCGGATCGGTGTACCACCAGCCCGGGGCCCCGGCGCCCACGGCCCCGCTGATGCGGGGCGGCGGCAACCAGGGTGCCCAGCAGGTGCAGCCCGCTGCCCTCGGAGACCGACGCCCGGACCGTGCGCCCGGCACTGGTCCTGGCCGCCGACCGCCGGCCGGGGGCCCCGGTGCCGACGCCGGGCAGCGTCAACAGCCGGGTCCGAAACGGCGCCGCCGGTGCGGGCACCGGACGATCGGGGACAGCGCCCGCAGGGTTGTTGCCAGCAGCGCCGGCTTCCGGGCCGGCTTCCGGGCCGGCTTCCGGGCCGGCTTCCGGGCCGGCTTCCGGGCCGGCTTCCGGGCCGGCTTCCGGGCCGGCTTCCGGGCCGCCGCCGGGCCCGCCTCCGGGTCCCTCAGGCGGATCGTCCGGCGAGTCCTCCGGCGGCGACGCCGCAGCGCGCAGAGCCTCCTGCAGCCGCGCACCATCCACGCTGGGCGCCTCGAACGGGTCGGCCCGGCGGTGCGGCAACGCCAGCGCCGCAGCAACCCGGACGTCGGTCTCCTCCACCGCGCCGGCTCCCCGCCAGGCCGCGTGCGCCACAGCGGTGCGGGCCAGCACCAGGTCGGCGCGCATCCCGGGCGCCCCGAACGTAGCGCACACCGCGGCGATCCGGCGCAACTCGCCATCTGGAAGCGCCACCGCCGGCAGCGCGGCCCGGGCCAGCGTGATCCGTTCGGCGAGCGCGGCATCCTGGGGACCCCAGGCCGCCGCGAAACCAGCCGGGTCCGCCTCGTAGCGCAGCCGGCGGCGGATCACTTCAACCCGCGTCTCAACGTCACGGCAGGCCGCCACCTCAACGGTGAGCCCGAAACGATCCAGCAGCTGCGGGCGGAGCTCTCCCTCCTCCGGGTTCATCGTGCCGACTAGCAGGAACGACGCGGCATGCGAGATCGACACACCGTCGCGCTCCACGTGCGCGCGACCCATCGCGGCGGCGTCGAGGAGCACGTCGACGAGATGATCAGGCAGCAGGTTGACCTCGTCGGCATAGAGCACACCGCGGTGCGCCGCGGCGAGCAACCCAGGCTGGAAGGCCGACACGCCCTCGGTAAGCGCACGCTGCAGGTCCAACGAGCCCACCAGGCGGTCTTCCGTGGCCCCGATCGGCAGCTCAACCAGCCGGGCCGGGCGTATCAGCTGTTCGGCTACCGAGGCGTGCGGGCCGTCCGGGCACCCCGGATCCGCCGAGTGCGGGTCGCAGCCGAAGCGGCATCCCGGTACCACGCTCACCGCGGGAAGCAGCGTCGCGAGCGCCCGGACCGCGGTCGATTTCGCGGTGCCCTTCTCCCCGCGGACCAGCACACCGCCAATCGCTGGATGCACCGCGGTCAGCAGCAACGCCAGCCGGAGATCGTCGTGCCCGACGATGGCGGAGAACGGGTAGCGGGCGGCACTCACGGTCAGCGGATCCGGACCGACGCCACCCGGCGCATTGGCACGTGCGGGATGCCCTCCTCGGTGAACTCCGCCCCGTCGACCGCGAAGCCATAGGCACGGTACAGCTCGACGCAATGCCGTTGCGCGTCGAGCACGCAGGGGGCATCGCCCACCTCGGACAGCGCCGCCTCCAGCAGCCGCCGGACCCCGCCTTGGTGGCGAGCCTGCCGGGCGACGCAGACCCGGCCGATCCGGAACTGACCGTCGGTGGGCTCCAGCAGCCGCAGCGTGGCCAGCGGGTTCTCGATCGCGCCGGCCGGCGCGAGCCAGTAGTGCCGGGTTGCCCGGTCCAGGTCATGGCCGTCCAGCTCCTGGTACGGGCAGATTTGCTCGACCACGAACACCTCGACCCGCAGCCGCAGCAGAGCGTAGGTCATGGTGGTCGACAGGTCGGCGGCGAGCCGTCGGTGTAGCAGGATGTGGTCCACCGTTCCTGCTTACCAGAAGGTCTGAGATCGTGGCGCCGTGGCGCACCATCAGCCCTGGCGGCTCATCCGGAGAGGGTACCTATTCTGGCTGCTCGCAGCAGCCCTCCTGGTGGGCTGTGGCACTGCTTCCCCGCAGCGGCCCGCCCTGACGCGGACCCCCGCGGCAGCCGAGCAGGCCCCGGCCAGCTCCCCCCCGCAGCAGCCGGCGGGCACATCTCCCGCACCCCACCCAGCGCCTAAGTGGGCGCTGGGAGCCACCCCGCTGGCCCGACGTCCCGATGGGTTCGGCATGGTGCGCTCCACTCCCCCGGTGCTGATGAACCGGCGGCTCACCACCACCGAGCGGCTGCCTCCTCCCAGGTCGAGCTCGTTCTCCTCGACGATCAGCCCGGTGCCCCCGCAGGTGCTGGCCCGCAGCAGCTGGCAACCGACCTGTCCGGTGGGCCCCAGCCAGCTGCGCTACCTCACCCTGTCCTTCCGCGGCTTTGACGCCCGCGCCCACACCGGTGAGCTGCTGGTGAATGCCGATGCCGCGCAGGCCGTGGTGAGCGTCTTCAAGCGACTGTTCGCGGCTGGCTTCCCGATCGAGGAGATGCGGATCACGTCGAAAGACGAGCTGAACCTGCCGCCGACTGGGGATGGCAACAACACTGAGGGCTTCGTCTGCCGCGTGACCCGCGGTCAGAGCCAGTGGTCGGCCCATGCCTACGGGTTAGCCATTGACCTCAACCCGTTCAACAACCCCTACGTCAAGGGCGATCTGGTGCTGCCCGAGCTGGCCTCGTCCTATCTCGAGCGGGACTGGGTGCGCTCCGGTATGGCGCTGGATGGCGGCCCCGCGGTGACCGCGTTCGAGTCGATCGGGTGGAAATGGGGTGGGCACTGGCCAGGGCCGGTCGATTTCATGCATTTCAGCGCCAATGGGCGCTAATCTGCTCACGAGCTCTCCAACTCCCCCTCAAGCTCCAGATACATCGCCCGCAGCGCGTCAAGCTCTGCCGGGTCGGGATGGGCCCACAGGCCCCGGTCAGCGGCCTCGAGCAGCCGCTCAGTCATCCCCCGCAGCGCCCACGGGTTGGAGCGCCTCAGGAACTGCTGCACCCGGGAATCGAAGATGTAGGACTCGGCGAGCTGGTGATACATCCAGTCCTCGACCACTCCGGCCGTGGCATCGAAGCCGAACAGGTAGTCGAGGGTGGCGGCGAGCTCGAAGGCGCCCTTGTAACCGTGCCGCTGCATGGCGGCGATCCACCGCGGGTTGATGACCCGGGAGCGGAATACCCGGCGGGTCTCCTCGGCCAGCGTTCGGGTCTTGACCGCGTGCGGCACCGCCGAGTCACCCACGTAGGCCGCCGGGTTGCTGCCGGTTAACGAGCGAACCATCGCGACCATCCCGCCGTGGTACTGGAAATAGTCATCGGAATCGGCGATGTCATGCTCCCGGGTGTCGACGTTTTTGGCGGCCACCGTGATGCGCCGGAAAGCGTGCTCCATATCCTCGCGCGCCGCGGCACCGTCGAGCCCTCGCCCGTAGGCGTAACCACCCCAGGTGGCGTAGACCTCGGCGAGATCAGCGTCGGTGCGCCACTGCCGGCTGTCGATCAGCGGCAGCAGCCCAGCGCCGTACGCGCCGGGCCGGGAACCGAAGATCCGGGTGCGGGCCCGCCGGTCGTCGCCGTGCGCGGCGAGGTCAGCCCGGTAGTGCGCGGCAACGAAATTCCGCTCCGCCGGCTCGTCCAGGACCGCCACCGCCGCGATGGCATCGTCCAGCAACGCCACCACGTGGGGGAAGGCGTCCCGGAAGAAGCCGGAGATGCGCAGCACCACGTCGATGCGGGGCCGAGCGAGCTCGGCGAGCCCGACCACCTCCAGACCGGTGACCCGGCGGGAGGCGTCGTCCCAGCTCGGGCGGACACCGAGGAGCGCCAGCACCTCAGCGACGTCGTCGCCTTGGGTACGCATGGCGCTGGTGCCCCAGACGGTGAGACCCACCGAAGTGGGCCAGTCACCGACCTCGGCGCGGTGGCGTTCGAGCAAGGAGTCGGCCAGCGCGATGCCCACGTCGAACGCGTTGCGCGTCGGGATCGACTGGGGATCCACCGAGTAGAAGTTGCGTCCGGTCGGGAGCACCGAGACCAGACCGCGGGTGGGCGAGCCGGAGGGTCCGGGCTCCACGAAGCGCCCCGCCAGGGCGCGCAGCACGTTGGTGATCTCAGCCGAGGTGCCGGCCAGGCGGGGGATTAGCTCCGTGCACGCGAAGCGCAGCACCGACACCACCGTGGCGCCCGCTTCCCCCGCTGCCTCGGGCCCGAGAACCTGCGCCACCACGCCGGGCACCTGCGCCGGATCCCAGCCCGCCGCCTGGGTATCCTGCACCAGCGCGCGGGCCAGCGCCTCCAGGTGATCGACGTCGGCCAGCAGTCCCTGCTCGTCCCCGCCGACGCACGCGGCGATCGCTGCGCGCAGCCCCGGTAGCGGCTGCCCGCAGCCGAACACCTGGCGGGCACGCAGCACCGCGAGCACGTCATTGACCAGCTCCTCCCCGGTAGGAACCCGGCCGAGCACATGCAGCCCGTCGCGGATCTGCACGTCCTTGATCTCACAGAGGTAGCCGTCAAGATGCAGCACGAACTCGTCGAAATCGGCCTCCCCCGGTGGCGGGCCTGCGCCCAGGTCATGGTGCAGCTGGGCGCTCTGGATCAGCGTCCAGATCTGCCCGCGCAGCGTCGGGAGCTTGTCCGGGTCCAGCGCGGCCACGGTGGCGTACTCGTCGAGCAGCTGCTCCAGCCGGGCGAGATCGCCGTAGGACTCGGCCCGGGCCATCGGCGGGATCAGGTGATCGACGATGGTGGCGTGCGCTCGGCGCTTAGCCTGGGTGCCCTCCCCCGGGTCGTTGACGATGAACGGGTACACCAACGGCAGGTTCCCCAGCACCGCGTCCGGGGCGTCCTGCGCGGCCAGGCCCAGCCCCTTGCCGGGCAACCACTCCAGGTTGCCGTGCTTGCCCAGGTGCACCACGGCGTGCGCGCCGAAGGAGTGCTCCAACCACCGGTAGGCGGCCAGATACTGGTGGGAGGGGGGCAGCTCGGGGTCGTGGTAGATCGCCACCGGGTTCTCGCCGAACCCCCGGGGCGGTTGGATGAGCAGCGCCACGTTGCCGAACCGCAGTGAACCGACGTAGATCTCGTTGCTGGACACGTACAGGTCCCCGGGCGGCTCGCCCCAGGCCGCCACGACGGACTCGCGCAGCGGTGCGGGCAGGCCAGCGAACCACCGGGCGTACTGCGCGGTGGGTACCCGGATGGCCGCGCTGGCCATCTGCTCCTCGGTGAGCCACTCGGTGTCGTGCCCACCAGCGGCGATCAACCGGTGGATCAGCACGTCACCCTCCAGCGCCTCGACGTCCAGCTCGCCGAGGTCGTATCCGGCCTGGGCGAGTGAGCGCAGCAGCACCACGGCCGAGGCGGGGGTATCCAGCCCGACGGCGTTGCCGATGCGGGAATGCTTCGTCGGGTAGGCCGACAGCACGATGCCCAGCCGCTTGTCCGCCGCGGGCAGCGCTCGCAGCCGGGCCAGTGCCACGGCGATGCCGGCCACCCGCGCGGCCCGCTCGGGGTCGGCGACATAGACCGGGATCCCGTCTTCGCCCGGCTCCTTGAAGGAGAAGGGCACCGACACCACCCGCCCGTCAAACTCCGGGATCGCGACCTGCATGGCGGCGTCCATCGGCGAGAGCGCCGCGTCGCTGGCCTGCCAGCTCGCCCGGGAGCAGGTCAAGCACAGGCCTTGCAGCACCGGGACGTCCAGGGCGGCCAGTGCTCCGGCGTCCCAGGACTCTTCGTCGGCCCCGGTGCTGCCGCCCGCGGCGAGCACCGTGGTGATCACCGCGTCGCACTGGCCTAGCAGCGCGCGCAGCCCGTGCGCCTGGGCGTCGACCAGCCCGCGCAGCGAGCCGCAGAACACCGGCAGCGCATTCGCTTCGGCCGCGCGCAGCGCGTCGGCCAGCACGTCGACGAAGCTGGTGTTGGCGGCCAGCAGGTGCGCCCGGTAGAAGACAATGCCGACGGTGGGGCGCTGCGGGTCGCCCTCGCGCGCGTCGTGCACGCCGTAGTCCGGGGTGGCCCTCGGCGGCTCGAAGTCCTCCCCGGTGAGCAGCAGCGTGTCGGACAGGAACCGGGCCAGCTGGGCCAGGTTCACCGGCCCGCCGGCGACCAGGTAGCACAGCGCCTCCGCCGCCACCCCCACCGGGACCGTGGAGCTGGCCATCAGCTCCGCGTCCGGGACCGCCTCGCCCCCCAGGCACACCGTCGGCACCCCGGAACGCACCACCGCCTGGAGCCCCGGCTCCCAGGCCCGCCGCCCGCCGAGCAACCGGAGCACCACCGCCTGCACCCCGTCCAGCAGCGCGGGCAGCTCGGTAAGCTCGATCCGGGCCGGATTGGCGAGCCGGTAATCAGCCCCGCTAGCCCGCGCGGCGAGCAGGTCGGTATCCGCGGTGGACAGCAACAAGATCCGCACATCACCGAGCTTACGGAGCTACCGCCGGTCGCCGGGTTGCCCGCGCTGTTGGGGTGCTATCTCCCATCGCGGCAACTACTGTGATCAAGGAGCGGCTGATGACCGAGGTCGCCAGGTGACGTAATCCCGGTTCGCCAATCTGCGCAGATCACAGTAGCGGCGTGGCCGGCCGACACTGATGCATGAGGCAGCCCACTCCGCGCCACTAAATGCCGCGACTAACCAGGCACCCCCCGCCAAACAACGGAAGGCAACGACAACGAAGGGCAGCACCTCCCAACCCGCTTGACGCGGCCCCGCTCCTGCAGGGATGATCGTTCACGTCACCCGGCGTCCTAGGGCGTGGGCGGCAGCTGGTGGCATGCGCCACCTCGACGCGGCAGGATCATGTAGCAATGGGCCCAGGTGGTGGCATCCCTCCAGGAGACGCACGGGAAACAAGGGTGTTCTGCAGAATATGTCTTAGAGTTAGCATAAAGCGCGGGTATTGGTCGACCGGGTGTCCACGGAAAGGTTGCGACGGGGGCCCTAACGACATTAAGCCGACGATGGACCCAGTTGATCCATAGATGATTACCGACACACTGCAAAATCTGGCCAGACTTTTCCCCCGCCGATTTTTCCTCAATGCACTACTTCCGACCTTTGTATTCACCACGTTCGTTGTATCGACCGTCGCGGCTAGCTGGTGGTCCATTGAAACCACGTATACACGGCGGGAACGGCTCGATCTATTGACCCGAGCACTGCTCCTACTCGCCTACTTCGCGCTGGTCTCCTTCCTGGCCGCAGCGGCGGCCAGCCAATGGCGAAACATTGTCCGCCTTTTCGAGGGCTACTCGCTAAAAAAGGTCGCCAACCGACTGAAGATGGAACCACTCGGCCAGCGATGGCACCAAGAGCACATGGATCAGCTGACGAGCGACGAAGAAGGAAATTCGGAACAAGCCTACCGCCGCTATCCGCCAAAAAAATATCGCAGCGAGGTCCTGCCTACACAATTGGGCAATATCTTACTGGCTGGTGAATACTATGCTTACGACCGGTACGGCATCGACACTATATATTTCTGGCCTCGACTTTATCCCCTGCTGCCTGAGGCATTCCAGCGCGACCACGAGGCATCTATCATCCAGTACCAATTCCCGCTCGTCGTGGCATTCCAGGCAACCGCCGCCACAATAATCTGCGCCGCGGTACTGCTGATCACACATTCGCCGGCCGTCGTGTTTGCCGCGATCCTGCTCGGTGGCACTGTGATCGCCTACGGAGCGTACATTCTTTCGCTGTCGAGCGCTATGGAGATGGCCGAGCAACAAAGGACAGCGTTCGACCTGTACCGGGACCGACTGCTCACAGCGTGGCCTTCGGTCGCCGATGTCAACGACGAGAAAGCCGCATTCCTGAACATCAAGGAATTCGTGGTGCGTAATGTACCGCCCATGTGGGACCCGCCACACGGAAAGTACGTTAGACGGCATCGTGAGGCTCAGGGGCCGACGTAAGGTCGGGTCCGCGCAACAAGGACTGCGCTGTTACCGCGCGCCGCCATGAACTCGTCTACGTCTGCCTGTGTCATTGCCACAATCACCGAGGCGTTCGGCCCATCAACAAGGTCAAGTACCAGCACTCCGGCGATCCGCTGACCCACTATAGGGCCCTGAGCTGGCCCGTTTGGCGACAACAAGATGTCAACCCGGTCACCTCTGGCCAACCGTCCGCCCATGCTCGTCTCAGGGTTCCACGGGAGTGCGACAATCGAAGATTCAATTGCGTCGATCGGCAGCCTCGGGCCGACCATATCGAGCTGGAGTGGCCGGTCCTGACGTAACGCAGTCGTCGTATACCGTCCAAGCAGAGTGTCACGGTCCCGCTCGGGCACGGCGCCAGGCGGAATCGTGCGGCGGTCTACTGGCATCAGCCGTAGGTCGGCCTGCGTGAGCTGGTGGTACGCGGGTAGATCGACAGCCGCCACGTATACCTCTTCAGTCCCGCTCGTGAGTGTGAGGTAGAGCACCCCGGCTACCGTGATCAGCGCCACCACGAGCAGGATTAACCGCGAGACCCGAATTCCCGATGGGCGCGACGGGCGGCTACCCGTTTGGGTGGCTGCGGACACTGAGCGAACATATCGGCCGACTCCTCGCGCCGTGGCGCGACACGCCACGGAGAGGTCAGAGTTCATGCACGATGAGACCTTGGCATGGGCACTGCAGGTCTCCACGACTCATGGTGGAGAAACGCATTCATATGCCATTCATGGAAAATCTAGAAGAGTTCGACGGTGTTGACATGCGTGAGTGCCGCAGACTACGGGTAGTCGGGAACAATCTACCGTAGATCAGCTCATCAACCGTGATGGCCGTGATGAATAATGGTCCGCGGCAGTTACCTCCAATCGCCGGAGCCGGATGGGTCACGGTAGAAGGCGAGCCGGTCGGCTGCCTGCTGCCGAGTGATGACCTCCAACGGCCCAGCCAGCGCCTGTTTTGCTTCCGATGGAAGGCTGTCGTGGAGTTCCTCCGCGTAGGAGGCAAAGATCACCTCGTAGCGCATTCGCCCTGGCTCACCATCTCTGCACGTAGCTCGGCTGCGGTCTTGGTGAGCACGGACTGGTCGCCGTCGACGAGGCGCTGCCCGATGTACTCAGCGATCGGGTCGGGGTGGGCGTCCAGCACTGCGCGAGGCCACCAACGGCGCACCACCTGGGTGAGACGGTCAACATCGAATGTCTCGGCAACCTCGACAAGAACCGCCCGGAACTCGGCCTCGAATGCGGCGCGATGCTCCCCGTCAAGAGCCCTCCAGACTGCTGGCCCGGTCTTGTCCAATCGGGGTACGGATGCAGTAGGGAGCAGGTCGGTCATGGACACCTCGCGTTCCAGGTGGCACCACCGGAAAGGCACCCGGTGACGGCCACTAGCCCTCACCATCGCCTATTCCCGCCTCAGGTCAGGAGCGCTCCAGCGCGGCGAGAAGCCCCGCCTGCACCTCATCCGTAGTGGGCAGGAGCCCAGTGCTGCGTGGGGGTGGTTCGACCCATTGCTGCGGAACAAGGAATTGGGTGATGGTGGGGGGTAGGGCGACCCAGTCCCCCAGGGTGTGCAGGCGCGTCTTCGCCACGACCAGCTCACCGGTCAGTGAGCGTGTGACGCGCGGGCGAGACCAGGCGACCACACCGCGCGCTCCCCACCCTCCACCGCCGCAGCCTCCAGACGATGCAGCCACTGATCCCTCACACACCGCACCCAACGAGGAACAGCAGTGCAGGGATCAGGGATAACCGCAGCTCGGGAGACCCACCGACAGGCTGCCCCGGACGGGATCTGATCTGTCTTGGATGACTGCTCCGCTGCGTCCACCCAGCAAAGACTGCCGGCCTAGTCCCCGATCCTCCCTGTTGGGCGGCCCGTTCCGGGCTGAAAATGGGGGGCGGCTGTCCGCTGACGTCGTTGCTCTTTGATCGGGTTGAGGTCGTGGACTAGTC
>Ga0213881_10000591_pt1 | contig 21836 bp, 17 predicted proteins | sample BarmaccoBMER_R08_FD_160104 | JGI IMG/M metagenome (GOLD analysis project Ga0213881, IMG submission 160104) | Barbacenia macrantha exposed rock microbial communities from rupestrian grasslands, the National Park of Serra do Cipo, Brazil - ER_R08 ... | reverse complement strand
ATGCTTAAGCTGAGCTAATCTGCTCTCCTTTGGTACTGCTCACCAATAATGCAGGCTAAGTGCTATATACCTGTTTCATCAAGCGATCTCGCCTCAGTTTAGTTCTCAACTGCCTACAGCATCATAATTGCAAGTGTTGGGACTAGAGAGACAAATCAAGGAGGCTAGTTCATGTCAACAATTTCAGTTAACGGAATTGATTTGTTCTACGAGGTTCAGGGCAGGGGCGAACCCTTACTGCTGATTGCTGGCTTTTCCTGCGATAGTTATTACTGGTCAGCAGTCAGGCGATGGCTAGTGAAACGCTACCAGGTGATTTGGTTTGATAACCGAGGCATCGGGCGCAGCTCTGCACCCAATAATCCTTATACTATTAGCCAAATGGCGGCAGATGCGGCAGCATTGCTAGAGTACCTAGAAATTGACAAAGTACATATAGCTGGTCATTCGATGGGTGGTCAGATTGCACAAGAATTGGCATTGGCTCATTCAGAAAAAGTGCTAAGTTTGCTGTTACTGTCATCTTGGGCTAAGGGGGATGAAATGTTTCATGCCATCGTCAAAACCTTTGGCGACTTGCCCCAAACCTTAAAGCCTCAACAGTATCTACAAGTGATACTGCCTTGGATGTTTACGGCTGAGTTCTACGCTAATCCGGAGGCAGTCGAGCAGATTATCCAGTTTGCAGTTGAATACCCGTTCCCTCCCACAGCTAACGGACTCTATCATCAGAGTCGAGCGATTCTTGGTAGTAATACATCTGAGCGACTAGCTGAGATTGACTGCCCCACAATGGTTCTGGTTGGTAAGCAAGACATTCTGACGCCAATGAAATTTGCCAAACAATTGGTGCAAGGTCTTCCCAAGGCCGAGCTGGTTATTCTTGAGTCAGGTGGTCATGGTTGTGTAGTGGAGTCGGCAGAGGCGGTAGCTCAAGCAATGCTCACCTTTCTGAGCAAGATGTAGCCTACTGCCCAGGAAAGGCGCTCAGTTTGAACCCAAATTACACCCAAACGCAAAAATTAAAATTTGTTACTTTCTCCCTGAAGCCGATGGCGGGATTTGAACCCGCGACCGCTCGATTACGAATCGAGTGCTCTACCACTGAGCCACATCGGCATGGACAATCTACTACTATATCAGCATCTATCCTTGTTTCATCTCTATGGTAGAGCCAACTTCAAAGAATCGCACACCTGGGCGTTTTACTCCAGAACAATATGCCCGCTTGAAAGCAGAGGCAGCGGCCCCCTACCGGGGCTTAAGGAAATTTGTATACGTTGCTTTCGGAGCCTCTGGTTTTATTGGTGCCCTCGTTTTCCTCGCTCAACTAGCGGCTGGACGGGATGTCGCCGCAGCCTTACCTAACTTTGCACTACAGTTGGGAGTGGTTGCCCTGATGGTTTTTCTCTTTCGCTGGGAGAGTAAGAGAGCAGGGGAAGCAGGGGGAGCAGGGGAAGCGGGGGGAGAAAGAAAGTACTAGTCCATCTTTTGTTCTCAGGCAGAACTCCACAGAATGCTTGATTTGAAGCTCTGCTCTTCAGACCAGAATGGAAGTCAAGCCTTACAGAAGCTTCTCCTAACATAGCTGAGGAACAAAGTCAGCAGTCAGTCTTCTTGCTCCCCCTGCTCCCCCTGCTTCCCCTGCTCTCTTTACTGCCCCCCACTCCCTGCACCCTGTGAAGGCAGCTTCACCACATAGGGAGAGGGGATCGCTTGGGCGCGTCCGGCGTTAACCAATGCTTGGTAGACGAAAGCTGCAACTTGGGCTCTGGTTGCAGGTTGATTGGGATTTAATTGACTAGGTGTCGGATAGTTGACCACTAGTTGCTGCGTTGTTGCTGCTGCTACTTGAGTAGCAGCGTAGTTGGGAATTTGGGATGCATCAGTATAAACCGACAGCGCACCGGAATTGCCATTGGGTAAGTTTAGACCATTAGCTAACGAGACTAGCACTTGAACTCTAGGGATTTGCTCGTCAGGTTTAAATGCCCCACCTGGATACCCAGTCATAAACCCACCCCGGTAAGCAGCTTCAATTGGCTGATAAGCCCAAAAATTGCGGCTGACGTCTGTGAAGTTAAGTGGAGAGCGCTGGGCTGTTGGGGAAAAGGCTTTGTTAACAATGGCGGCAAACTGGGCACGTGTCACTGGTTCATCGGGTTTAAACGTACCATTAGGGAATCCAGCAATAATTTTCTTAGCAGCGAGGGCTTTGATATAAGGTTGTGCCCAGTAACCAGACGGAATATCCTGGAAGGCAACTTGACCTGCAACAAAATCGACTTTTCCTAAAATGTGTTTTTTGTCAATATCGTTGTCAACAGCCACTATGGTATTCTTAGTGGCGTTACGAACATCGTATTTGCCGTTGCTACGGATAATATTCTGACCTGGGTTATCAGCAGTGCCTAGATTGGGTTGACCATCAAGCGTGATCACAATGCCGTCCTGCACATTGTTCTTAATCGTGTTGCCACGGAGTACGGGGCTGGCAGAATCATCGATGAACAAACCGTCTTTGTTCTGAACAATCTGATTGTCTACCACCATGGGCGATGACTTGCCGCCAATTGCTAAACCAAACCCAGTGTCCCGGAATACATTGTCACGAATTTCTCCCTGCGCGGACCCAGCTACCGAAATGCCATTGCCTCCGTTTTTAACGAAGATGTTGGATTCGACTTTAGGTGCAGCTGTTCCTAAGATAAAAATCCCTTCTCGGTTACTCTTGGTAAATGTATTGTTCTCAACTGTGGGATTAGTTGATTCAATCCACAGTGCTGTGCCACGGGTATTAGGATTGCTGATGGTAACGCCAGTAATAACGCTGTCATTCTCGGCACGTACAGTAATGTTCTGACGAGCGAAGGAAGGACTAATATAGTTTCCACCCCCGGAGATGACAATGTTCTGACCCTTAGTAGCGGGAGCGCCACGCAGGGTAACACCTTGTTTGACATCGAGCGGGAAGACTTCGCCTGTTTGAGTAGTGTAGTTACCAGGAGCTAATTGAATCACTGTTCCTGGTTGGGCTTGATTGAGAGCGTAAGTAATGGTTTTAACAGGGGCAGCTTCCGTTTGACCAGCACCAGAGCTGTCCGTCCCAGTATCTGGGTTAACGTAAATGACTGTTGTAGTCGTTGGTGCTTGTGCAGTGATTGAGGAGGGCATTGTCTTCTGCCTAGTGCTAGCCGACGCCCTAGTTGACAGAATTGCTACGCCCCCAGCAAATAACAAAGCCGCCATTCCCACGCTGAACGGCAACTTAAATGCATGAATCGGGAATTTGTTTATCTGAGAATTTTGATATCTCATCTTATCTCATCCACCTGGTAAAGTCTTGAATAGGTTATGGGGATAAAAACCCATGCAAACTATACAGGATGACAAACGCTGCCGCAGCTAGGTGTGCGAATTAAGTTTCTAAACGAAAGAATAAAACCGCTTTCCCTAGTAAGCCAAGGTTTCTAGGGTTTCACGCAAATATCGACGAACTTGGTGGTCGAGGCTGAACTCCTGGGTTTGAGTATCTTGGCTTAAGTTTTCCAGCTGCCAGCGCTGGAAGCCAGAACTGGCAGTGATCGCACACTTAAGACTATCCCAGATTGGTGGAGCTTCAGAGAATTGGCGCTTGGCAGAATCAGGAAAACGGCTCATGTTACCCAAAGGCAGGTTATTTCGTTAGCGTGAGAGTACGCCGCTTGGTTACCATCTGGAAGGCTTCAATAATATCGCCTTCAGCCCAGTCATTGAATTTATCAACGCCGATGCCACATTCGTAGCCAGCGTTAACCTCACGGACATCTTCTTTCATCCGTTTTAGGGAGTCAAGAGTGCCTTCATAGATCACTTTACCGCCTCGGAGTACCCGTAACTTGCAGTTGCGGAGTACTTTACCAGAGAGGACGTAGCATCCAGCAACTGCGCCTCGACCGACTGGGAAGACAGCACGTACTTCAACTTGACCCAGCACTTCTTCCACCAGTTCTGGTTCCAAGAGACCCTCAAGTGCCCCTTGAATATCTTCCAGTAGTTTGTAGATGATGTTATATTCCCGCACATCTACACCTGCCTCGTCAGCAGCTTGTCTGGCACCGCTAGCGAAGGTTGTGTTAAACCCAACAATCACAGCATGACTAGCAGCAGCAAGATCAATATCCGTCTCCGTGATTTCTCCCGGAGCTGCCAACAACATGCGGATTTGTACCTCGTTTTGAGGAATTTGTTTCAGCGCTCCGATAATTGCTTCCACTGAACCTTGAACATCTGCCTTCAAAATCAGGTTGAGTTCTTTCAACTCCCCTTCTTGCGCCTGTGCTGAAAGAGTTGTGAGAGTGACTCGTCCCTGCATGAGGCGAGACTGCCGTTGCTTATCCGCTCTTTGAGTCGCTAACGCCCGGGCTTCCTTCTCAATAAGGAAGACTTCAAACTCATCACCTGCTGCTGGCACGTCACTCAATCCTAATACCTCCACAGCAAAGGATGGAGTGGCAGCTGGCACTCGCTGTCCTCGGTCATCAACCATCGCGCGGACCTTACCTAGGACGGAACCTGCAACTATGGTATCACCCACTCGCAGCGTCCCATTCTGCACCAGTAAGGTAGCAACTGGTCCCTTAGCTTTATCTAGATGAGCTTCGATCACCGTTCCTTTTGCTGCCCGATCAGGGTTAGCAGACAGTTCTTCGACTTCTGTTACCAACAAAATCATCTCTAGCAGTGTATCCAGGTTTTCTCCCTTGATCGCGCTCACTGGGACCATGATGGTGTCACCGCCCCATTCTTCCGGTGTCAGACCATATTGTGTCAGCTCTTGCTTCACTCGGTCAGGTTGAGCCCCTTCCTTATCAATCTTGTTGATTGCCACGATAATTGGTACCTCAGCAGCTCTGGCATGGCTGATCGCTTCAATCGTTTGGGGTCGTACACCGTCATCGGCAGCAACAACTAGCACCGCTAAATCAGTGACTCGTGCTCCCCGTGCCCGCATAGCAGTGAAGGCTTCGTGACCAGGAGTGTCGAGGAAGACCACTTGCTGCGTTTGACCCTCATGTTCCACGTCCACATGATAGGCACCGATATGTTGAGTGATCCCACCAGCTTCCCCTTGAGCAACCTTGGTCTTGCGAATTGAGTCTAAGAGAGTTGTTTTACCATGATCTACGTGACCCATAATTGTCACCACTGGTGGACGCCGTTGGAGGTGATCTAGATCCTCTTCATCCAACATTTCAGTAGTTTTACGGGCCTCTGCTTCTGGCTCTGCAGTTTCAACCTGCACTCCTAGCTCTTCCGCTACCAGCTTAGCCGTCGGAATATCCAAGTTTTGCGTGATATTTACCGCCATGCCTTTCTGGAACAGGATTCTGATAATTTCTGTATCTTGAGCTGCCAGTGCTGTAGCCAGTTCTTGAACTGTCATGTTACCTGTCATGACAAGGCGCTCTGGGCGTTCTTGCTTAGGCTCTGGTTCGCGACGGCGGTTTTGCTCTCGTGAGTTACTAGACTTTTTACTCCGAACCCCAGGCGCGGTGAAGGCAGGCATTGCTGATGAGGACTGCCCTGGTCGGGAAGTTGCCTTTTGCTTGGGCGGACGGGCAACGGAAAGACTAACCTGGACAGGAGCTTCTGAATCTATATCGTCCTCTTCGAAGTCTTCCTCATCTTCTATATCAATTAAGGGCTTGAGACGCTTAGCCTTGATACCAGCTTTGCCAGCTTTGCCCGCTGATTCTTGTCCCTCATCAATAATTTCTTCTTCCTGCCACTTTTTCCCACTCTTAACTGGACGCGGTAAGGTCGGTCGCTTCAGTAGTTCTTCTTCCGGTGGTTCTAGGAGCGCTGCACTATCTAGGTCTTCTTCCGCTACATTCTGGTCTGCTATTGCTACAGCAGGTTTGACACGAATTGGCAGTCCTGAATTGACAGGCTCATTTGCCCTTGTAGGTCTACTAGGCCGTTGCAGATCTACAGCTGGCTGTCCTTTGGTGGTCCCTGATTCAGTTCTAGGAGATGTTGGCAGACGGCGTGTTGGTTTTTCAATTCCATCCGCTACTTTCTCCACGTTTGCTACGCCAGAGGTTGGATAATTGACCTGATTGCGTTTTAGGATCGGTCGCTCGGCCTGACTAAGTTGGGGCATACTTCTATCTGAAGCTGCTTTCTGGGGTGGTCCAGCCAACTGCGGCTTTTCTGACTGGTTCGCTCTTGGTGTAATCTCTGTCGGCTTTGGACGATTATGGGAGATATCGTCCACCTCTGAACTTGACCCCAATGTCTCATCTGTCTGGTGTCGCACGGGTCGAGTTGGTGTCGTCGGCTTCACGGGTGGGGCAGATGAGGTACGGACTGACGGAGACTGAAGAGGGGCTTGAGGTTCTGAGGGGCTTTGATTTGTGCGGTCTATAATTTTGGGTTTGCGAATTTCCAAAATTTGTTGTTTGTTTGGTACAGCAGGGCGCGGTCTTGCCACTTTATTAAGCTGTGCGTTTGGCTTTGGACCGTTGGCATGTGATGGCTTGCTGGCAGCTTGACTTTCTGCCACCGTGCGGATACGCTCTGCCTCGTCCTCACTGATTGTACTGCTATGGCTCTTAACTGCTATGTCGAGCTGATCGCAAATTGCTAATAGCTCCTTGTTATCCAAATTCAATTCCTTCGATAAATCGTAGATTCTGACTTTGCCGTTGTTCATCCACTCTTCCCCTTTGCCTACAGTTGTCGCCAGATGGTTGCCCGGATTGATAGCTCTTCCATCCTTTTGTTTCCTGTGTTATTGGTTGCAGTTCAAATTTTTGCCCATGCCTCCAATAAAGAAAGAGAGATGCTTTCTTCTACTATGCCCTCTCCTACTGACCCCCTTTCGCTCTTGGTTGTCAGAAGGTGACGAGTAACTACACTTTTCTAGTGCTGTCCAGATGTCTCTTGATCTCAAATGGTTACCGTTCAAGCAATTAGTAAAATTGTGGGGGAGGTAGCTTTCAACTGTTACTTTGGACTTTGATTGGCTAAGCGCTGCCACAAAGACTGGTACACTGCTTCTGGTACTGCTGTGTGGAGTGATCGCCCCAGCCGATTTTTCTTTTGAGCCGCTTGTAAACAGCTCTTTTGAGGGCAAAGATAGGCAGACCGCCCTGCCCCCTGATCTAATTGTACCTGCCCAGAAGGGTAGGCGCGAACAATCTGCCAAAAATCCTGTTTTAAAGCTACTTTTCGGCAACTAATACAGCGACGATAGTTCGGTTTCATCCAGGGCAGGGGTCAGATCCAACCTCCACTCTCTTTTTTATGGTTAAACAGCAGCATCTGTTGCCTCAATCGCTTCATCTTCCACTTTAAAATCAAAGTCTTCTACCTCCTCTATTTTAGCTTCTTGCTCTTGGTACTGAGCCATCTGAGCGTTAAACTTACTGTCTTCCGCTTCATGGTCGTACTTAGCTCGGTCCTTAATGTCAATCTTCCAGCCAGTCAGACGAGCAGCTAGGCGGACATTTTGTCCTTCTTTACCAATTGCTAGACTCAGCTGATCCTCAGCAACCAGAACGTGAGTTTGACGAGTTTCGGGATTCATCAGGCGAACCTCATCCACCCGAGCTGGGCTGAGGGCGTTGGCAATATATGTAGCGGGGTCGGGAGACCAGCGAATAACATCAATCTTTTCTCCTCGCAATTCATTAACCACCACTTGGATACGCGATCCCCGTGCCCCAATACAAGCACCTACCGGATCTACATCCCGCTCTAGGGTATCAACGGCGATTTTAGTCCGAGGACCAACATAACGAGAGGGTGGATTAGCTTCCCGTGCTACAGCTACAATTCGGACAACCTCATCTTCAATTTCCGGCACTTCATTGGCAAAAAGATAGACAACTAAACCAGCATCAGCTCTAGAAACAACCAGTTGAGGACCGCGCTGCTGACCTTGGCAAACCCGTTTGAGATAAACCTTAAAGGTTGCATTGGCTCGATAGTTGTCGTTAGGCAACTGTTCGCGCTTGGGTAATTCAGCTTCCACCTCAGGCTGACCGAAACCACTGCTAACTGCCATAATGGCGGATTGCCGCTCAAAGCGTAGCACCCTAGCTTGTAGAACCGTTCCTTCCAAATCTTGGAATTCCTCCTGTACCATCTGGCGCTGCTGGTCACGGAGCTTCTGGGCTAGCACTTGCTTGGTTTGCATTGCTGCCATACGACCAAACTCTCGTTGGTCTGGCGTCACGTCCAAAATCACTTCTTGACCAACACTCGCCTCAGCTTCATATTCTTCTTGCACCTCTTTCAGTGCAATCTGATGGTCTGGGTTGCCAACCTCTTCCGCGATGACTTTAGTAGCAAGGACACGAAAACCTTCTTTCTCAACGTCAAGTTCAACTTCAAAATTGTCAAAATACTCCTCATCAAACTGTTTTCGCTCCAGGCTCTGAGCCCGACGATAGCGCTCATATCCTTTCAAAAGTGCTTCCCTCAGAGCTGATTGAACAGCAAGACGAGGTAAATTTCGTTCGCGACTGATATTGTCAATCAGGTCTTTCAGTCCAGGTAAATTAACCATTGACATAGTTGAGAGCTCCGTAAATGAGTTAGTGATTAAAAGTAAGGCGCGCTAGGGAGGGAGATAGGAAGGTTGTTATTGACACTCGTCTAGCTGCACTCTGGTAATTAGAGAGCGAGGGATGGCGATTGTTCGACCTTTTTGGTTTAAGTAAACTGCAGTCTCATCCCGACGAACCAGTTGAGCTACCCACTCCTGCTGTCCCTCATAAGGCTGGGAAGTACTTACAACCACAGGAAAGCCTTTAAATGAGATAAAATCTCGGTCAGTCATCAGCTGCCGCGAAATACCAGGACTAGAAACTTCCAACACATAAGCATCAGGGATAATATCCGTCTGGTCCAGCATGGCTTCTATTGCCCGACTCATCCGTTCGCAGTCATCTAAACTTGTGTCTTGTTGAGGGTTGCGAATGTCTAAGCGCAGCACTGGTGGACTTTGGTTAGTCTGAAAAACTGCCCCTACCACTTCCAATCCTAGATTTTCTGCCACTGGGGTCGCCAAGTCGATAATTTGTGGGATGATAGGATGAGCCATTTTCAAAAAACAAAAAAAGTGGGCTTATACCCACTTCCTGTGAAACTCTATTTCCTAGACGAGTCAACAGTTGAACCTAGGGATAGATTTGCCATCAGAGTCTGTGATAGAACAGACAAGCAGGTGAAAAATGCCCCTACACTGCAAACTCGTCTTGACAACAAGAAGTTGGGTGACGAACAAAAGCTTTTGTTCGTCACTAATTCGAGTTTAACGCATCCGTTCTGATCTCCCCAGTTTCCTGTCTTCTTTGAGACTGGTGACCAGTGAATCTTGAACCGCCGTTTGCTTGGCTCTAGCCTTAAATTGCAGACGTCTGGTTTCTTCTAAGGCTTTCTCTACATCCTCTTCGTGCAGCCGCTTGATGTAGTTAAACTTAACTTCATCCAACAGATCCAACATCAAGCTTTGGATTTCTTGAAGTGTCTGTTCTTTCTGCACTGCCACCCCTAAAGCTTCGCTGAAGTGTTGCATCAGCTGGCTGGAAAGTTTTGCGCCAACTTGGTCTTCCATTCCTGCAACTATGGCACCATATGCTGCCTGAGTGACTTGCTCTGCCAGCTGTTCAGGTAACTGAATGGGTACTAAACCTAGGAGATTTTGGAGGCTGTTATATAAAGGTATCTGACTGAGGACACCTTCAATGTTATGTTGCACAATAGCTTTGATGTCTGGCTCAATTTTGGGTAGCACTTGGTAGACGATAAGCTGCACCATCAGATTTGCCATCGCGTCTACTTCACCAACCTCTCTCAACTGAACATCTGGGCGACGGTTGGGCGATCGCTGCAAAAAGCGAGTAACGTCCCCTCGTTCAATCGACCCCTGAATCTGATTAATGACCCGAACAACTACGACTTGCGTAAGTTCCTCAGCCAACGTAGCGACAAGACCATGGCTCACTTGCTTCTCCACCCGACCAAGATCTAACAGCTCAGCTTGATGAAGACGAATTGTAACTGGGATCACTCGCAGCAGTCGCAAGAAAGGTAGAAGTAGGAAAATGTCATACCAGCGCCACAACATGGCATCTATCCAACTTAAAGCAGTATGACTGCGACTGAGATAAAAGGTACGAGCTAAGAACTCTGCTCCAAAGAGGGCAATAAACCAAATGTCAATCTTCCAAAAGAACAGGTCAACAGGTTGACCATTTTCTCCAAGCGGGCGGTAGTAGTTAGCCGCAATTAGGGGGCGGATCTCTCGATTGAAAAAGCCAATCTCTTGCTGCCACCTTGGGCCAGAGAGATTCTCTGGAGTCCAAAAACTAATGAAGGCTTGAGTTGCAGATTTTTTCTGACCACCACGTTTAGAAGGTATGGGGATATGATGGCGCATCCGGTTTTTAATCTTGACCAGAGAGCCTTCCTTACGGGCGATGGCAAACCAATTGGAGTCAACCATTTCGACACTTTGGCTTTGTAATTGCTCCAATAATGCTTTGGCATTTGGTGTCTGTAGTCCTGCTTGAGATGCCTGGGCGATAAGTGTGTCTAAGTTTCTTCGTTCTTCACCTTGACTCTGGCGACGCAGTTTTTCTAACAATGCTGCTGGTGGTAGCGTCGGCTTTGGCTGGGATACCTCGGCGACAAGTGCGTCTAAGTTTCTTCGTTCTTTACCTTGGCTCTGGCGACGCAGATTTTTTAACAATACTGCTGCCGAAGGCGATTGTAAGCCTGTCCGAATGACCTGCTCCTCAAGAGCATCTACTAGGTTGAGATACTCTCTCGTCTCGTCATAAGGTTCAATTCCCTTGATTGGGTCGTACCAATTCGTAATGGGAGGAAGTGGAATTTTGAGAGCGAAGCCCAGAATATGTATACTGCCAGTCAGCCAGAAGTCACGCCAAGGGACGTAACTTAAGTTAAACAACACTAAGCCCAAGTTTACCGTGGCGATGAGGGCCATCAATCGTTCAAACCACAGATTCCGACGACTCGATCTTTTCCGTTTAGCCTGCTGTTGCATTACTTAGATTAATCAGCTTCTTCTAACAGAAGTGAAAAATCACTAAGAGTTCCTTAACTGTAACCGCAATAGCCTTAAACTATACCTGTTTACCTAAAATCATTGACCGAATTCAGCTACTTTAAAGAGGAGTTTTTGTGATGTGGTGTAGGTGGGGTACAACATTTGCAGCAGCCGTTACCTTCGGTTTAACAGCTGGCTTAGTCAGTTACGAAGTCACTGCGGTTGCCCAGACCCAGAATTACTATTACACGCCAAGCCAATTTCGCGCCTTCCTAAGGGGATTTGGGTATAAAATTCCCCAGACGGGAGGAACAGCAACAACCCAGGCAACTCAAAAGGCTATCAGCGATTTTCAGCGGCGCTATGGAATAAAACCTATTGATGGTGTAGCAGGTGAGGCTACACAAAAGGTAGCAGCGGAGGCGATGAAGAATCTTCAGGGAAGTTTGAACCTTGTAGTCAAACCCAATCCTCCACTACCCCGCAGTCGGTTCTTTACTCCACAGACAGCAGCAGCTATCAAGCAGTTTCAGCAACAAGCTAACTTGCCAGTGACTGGCATTGCAACTCTAGAAGTCCGCTCTAGGCTTGACCAAGAGGCTAAAAAAGTGCTAGAAGGAACGTCTTCGCCATCGACGACACCATCGTCATCCCCATCGACGACACCATCGGAGTCACCGTCGTCATCCCCATTGACGACACCATCACCATCGGCGTCACCGTCGTCATCCCCATTGACGATACCATCGGAGTCACCGTCGTCATCCCCATTGACGACACCATCACCATCGGCGTCACCATCGTCATCACCTTAACCAAGGTAGCAGCGATTAGCTTGAAGAGAAGTGCTACAGCTAATCGCTGTTACTACTGAGTTCGATCGGGTATTGGTCTACCCTTCGGAGCAGGCAGTGGGCGCTGATCGCCATAGGGCATGGGGATATACTGTACGCTAGGACGGCCCCCTTGGGGCTGCGGATATAACTCCATCAAATCGTAAATTGACTTTGGTAGCCCTACTGTGATCGGCAAACCCAATTCCGTTGCTTCTTCAACTGTAATGGGATAGTCATGGGTCACCTGTCCGGTAGTTAGTACTTCAACGATCTGTTCGACATTTTCTGGCAGAATTTTCTGCTGAGGGGTGGTGTCTTTTAATAAAGTGCGTACAAACCGCTGCACCTGCTGAACTGCTTTACGGGCGAGATCCGCCATTATGAGAGTTTCATCGTCAATTTCTGCAATGGGCTTTTGATCGACAACTTTCAAAATACTAGCAGCTGGGAAGTTACCCAGTTGGGGATCGACAGGTCCTAGGACAGCGTTAGCATCCATCACAATTTCATCAGCTGCTAGCGCCAGCATCGTGCCGCCACTCATAGCATAGTGAGGTACAAACACAGTGACTTTGGCTGGATGACGAATCAGCGCTCTAGCAATTTGTTCAGTTGCCAAAACTAGACCACCAGGGGTGTGCAAGATTAAATCAATGGGGACATTCGCTGGCGTGAAGCGAATTGCTCTTAGCACCTGTTCTGAATCTTCAATAGTGATATAGCGCGATAGAGGAATTCCCAGAAGACTGATAGACTCTTGGCGATGGATGAGCAAGATGACCCGGCTACTGCGTCCCCGTTCAAATTCCCTAAGAGTTTGAACACGGCGAAATTCTGTTTGGCGGCGCTGCCAAATAGGCTGGAGTGAAGACAAAGCCAGGAAAATCCAAAATAAGTCAAACCAACTAAAAGTCATATTCACCTCCGTGCAACTCCTGCTTCGCGAGCGGCTCGTTGTACAGCTGTAGCAACGGCAGTAGTAACGCGCTCGTCAAAAACAGAAGGGATGATATATTCGCGGTTGAGGTCTGAGGCTTTGACCAACGAGGCGATCGCCCCAGCAGCTTCTAGATACATAGTGGTGGTAATCGTGGTTGCCCGACAATCTAAAGCCCCACGAAATACACCAGGGAATGCTAGGACATTGTTGATCTGATTTGGGTAGTCGCTACGACCTGTTGCCATGACGGCAACATCTTCAGGCACTAGTTCTGGCGCTAATTCTGGAACAGGATTTGCCATCGCGAAGATAATTGGATTTTTCGCCATGGCTCTCACCATCTCAGGGGTTAGCACACCGGGTGCGCTGACGCCAATAAACACATCTGCTCCAACTAAGGCACCAGATAGAGAGCCCATTTGGGTAACGGCAAATTCGCGCTTCTGCTCGTTTAAGTCACAGCGTTGAGTTGAGAGAATGCCCTTAGAATCACATATCCAGATGGTTTCCGCTCCAGCTTTACGTAGCAATCTGGCGATTGCCACCCCAGCTGCCCCAGCACCGTTAATGACAATTCGGATTCGCTCTATTGATTTGTTCACTAACTTGAGGGCATTCATTAATGCTGCTAGGGTGACAATCGCAGTACCGTGCTGATCGTCGTGAAACACTGGGATGTCTAACTGCTGTAGTCGGCGCTCAATCTCAAAGCAACGAGGCGCCGCAATATCTTCTAAGTTCACACCTCCGAAAACTGGGGCAATTTGTTTAACTGTTTCGACAATGGTGTCAGTATCTTGAGTGGCAAGGCAGATGGGAAAGGCATCAATGCCAGCAAATTCTTTGAAAAGCATGGCTTTACCCTCCATCACTGGTAGGGCGGCAGCTGGACCTAGGTTACCTAAGCCTAAAACAGCACTGCCATCAGTGACGATGGCAACAGTGTTTTGCTTGATAGTTAAGTTGTAGACTTGTTCTGGATCCTGGGCGATCGCGGTACAGATCCGCCCTACTCCTGGCGTATACGCCATAGCTAAATCGGCAATGCTCTTGAGCGCAATTCTGCTGACAATACTGATTTTGCCACCGCGGTGTAAGTTGAAGGTCCGATCGTAAACATCGATCAACTTGATATTCGGTAATGCCTTGACCGCTTGGACAATTTTCTCGGCATGTTCGGTGCTGGCTGCATCAACTGTGATGTCGCGGGTGGAAATCTGACGAGTTTGTTCAATTAAATCAATCTGACCAAGATTGCCGCCATGTATCGCGATCGCTTGTGTCACGCTAGCTAACATTCCCACACGATTCGGAATTTGCAAGCGGAGCGTCAAACTAAAGCTGGAGTTAGGAGTTAGTTCTACCATTCAAGTTATGCCTGTACTAATATCTCATTAACTTGCCACATATCCTCAAGCAAATTGGTATGGTACAGCTCAGATTTTGTTTTGCAGCTTGAGGCACTGGCTTAAGAACGTTGGTTAATCTGCGATCACGACTTTCTGCTTCAGGTATTTTTCGCACTTCAACTGCTCCAGCATGAAGGCAGCCACATCCGCACGCGAGATCTGGCTGCCAGCTTTGGAACGATCCACAACAGCTTTGTATACTCCCTTTCCGGGACCATTGGTCAACCTAGCTGGGCGCACAATAACCCAGTCTAGTTGGCTCTGACAAAGCAGGTTCTCCTGACGCTCCTTATCTTTAAACAGCCCTTTAAAAACCAGAGGCACTATGATTTTTCCAAAAATAAAACCTGTTTGCTGCCTACTATCGCCAACACCAAGGGATGACTCACAGACGATCCGACGCGTACCAGATTTCTCCATGGCAGCAATTATATTCTTCATCCCTGTAGACAGTACGTTGGTGTCGGAAAAACTTTGTACACCTAGGGCACAGAGTACAGCATCTTGTCCGGCCATAGCAGTATTAACCAAGGCTGGCTCAAGCACATCGCCGCGCACAACCTTAAGTAATGGATGCTCGTACGTAATTGCCGAGGGATTGCGTGCAAAGGCGGTCACCTCGTAACCAAGCTCCAGCGCTTGCTCTACCAAACACTGCCCTGTGGCTCCGGTCGCACCAAAAATTAAAATCTTCATTAAAAAAACTAGGTTGAATCTCGCCTATAATAAGTATTTTGGCAAATCCTGCTACAATACTTCAGCAAGCTCGTATCGCTGTCTTGATACTCCCATTCTTTGTGGATTCGTTGTGAGCCTTATCCCATTTTAACTAGCTTGACAGTACCAAATGAAAGAGAGTGTCAATTAACCTTGAGAGGATAAGCGATCGCAAAAATCGGCTGACAGACGAGGCTAATCGTGATGAAGCGCAAGAATCCAGAAGTCTTTTTAAAAGTATCATGTAGCGGTATTACCACTTCCATTTTCCTGCTGTCTGTCAGCGTTGCCAGTGCCCTCCCTCAGCGCTCTAACTCGTCCAATCTGATTGCCCAAGCCATTACAAGTCCAGAACGAGTAGAACTTGTTCAACTGCGCACAGAACGACAGGCTCAAGAGCAGCTTTTTCAAGTTGAAGCCAGTCGCACCTTAAGTCAAACGACTACCTTGTTCGATATTCTGCTGGGTATCCTAGTGTTGCTCTTAGCGGCAGCACTCATATCATTATGGCTATTGCGTCAGGCTATAGTGCAGGCAGTTGTCAGGAAGGTGCAAAAGCAAATAGAAGAACAAAAAGAACTAGAACGTCAAGTCAATAGTGCCAGACAAGGGGCAGAGAATATTTTACGAGAAGTGGAAGAACTTGTAGATGAAGCTGAACAAGAAGCTGAAGATCTGCAGCAGGAAATCGGTAGAGCAAGAGAAAATTTATTTAGACTAGTCTCGGAACTGGATCAAGCAAAAGAGCAGAGTTTTACAGAATTAGAGACGGGACTTAAAACTTTTAGCAAAAGACGAGAACAGGCAGAGCTAGAGTTCATCTCTCAACTCTCAGAGTTACAGAAGGAAGCTAAACAACATCAGACTATTACCTTTAAATATCTTGAGCAGATGAAGTCCGATTTTGTGCCTCAACTCTCAGAGTTACAGGCAGTGGCTCAACAACAACAAGAGCTAGTCTTACAAAAGCTGCGAACATCAGAGCAGGAATTTGCGGCTGAGCTTGAGGAGTTACAGACAACGGCTCGACAGCAGCTGCGAACATCAGAGCAGGAATTTGCGGCTGAGCTTGAGGAGTTACAGACAACGGCTCGACAGCACAAGGGAGCAACTATCGAGAGTCTTGACAGTCTAAAAGCTGAGTCAGTAGCCCAATTTACAGAGTTGCACTCAAGTGTGCAAAAACAGCAAGAGCAGCTGTTGCAAAACATGGAAGCGAAGGAGCGAGAATTCACCAAGTGGCTCTCAAAGTTGCAGGCAACTACCCAACAGCAACAACAGCAAGCTTTTGAAAGTCTAAATAATTTGAAGTCTGAGCTTATGTCCCGATTCTCTGAATTACAGGCAGCAGCTCAAAAACAACAGGAGTTAGTCTTACAAAAACTGCAAAATTCAGAGCAGGAATTTATTAGTTTTCTTTCAGAGTTACAGCCAGCTACTCAACAACATAAGGATGCCATCCTGAAAACTCTCGAACAGTTTAAGTCTGATTGGGCATCTCAACTCTCTGAATTGCAGCTAGATGTGCAAAACCAAACTCAACAGAAAAAAGAGCAAGTTTTTGAAAATCTAGAAGAAATAGCGACTAAATTTTCTAATCAACTACCTGGATGGCAATCGGATATTGACAAACAAAAAGATTTAATCCTTCAGGATCTAGAAAAATTAAAGACTGAGTTTTCAGCTCAACTGTCTGAGCTACAGTCAGATGCTCAAACTCAAAAAGATGACATTTTACAGCAACTGGCTCTTGTCTCCCCCCAATCTGTGGCAGAGTCTTTCGTATCTGAAGTTGAGCAAAAGCTGAATGAACTGACAGCACAACTGGAATCGCTTAAATCGGCGGCACAAGCGCAGCAACAAAAACCGCTCGAACAACCTGAAACCTTAAATCATGGATCTCAAACGCTCTCTGCCGTCGATGAATATCTTAACCAAGGTCAGGAACTAATCTCTTTGAAGCGCTTTAAAGAGGCGATCACTGCATTTGACAAAGCCTTAGCTCTCGAACCCGATAATGCCCAGATTTGGGAACGTAGAGGCACAGCCTTGAGAGAGTTACGACAGTATGAGGCAGCACTAGCCTCATTTAATAAAGCTGCTCAAATTCAGCCCGAAGACTATAAAGTTTGGCTCGGTCGAGGTTTGACTTTGAGGCGGTTAAAACGGCTCCCTGACGCGATCACCTCGTTCGATCAAGCCCTAAAGCTCAAACCTAATGAGAGTGCAGCTTGGGTTAACCAAGGTGTGGCGTTAGGCAGCTTGCAGCGACATGAGGAAGCTCTTACCTCTTTTGACCAAGCCGTCCAATACCAACCTCATGACCCTGTTGCCTGGTTGAATAGGGGTCTAGCCCTAGAAGAATTGGGGCGATACGAAGAGGCAGTTACCTCGTTTGACAAAGCCATTCACTTCAAGCCTGACTCTTATAAAGCCTGGGATAAGAGAGGTTTTGCACTTGTCCAGCTTAGCCAGGATGCGGAAGCAATTAAAAGCTTCAATAAAGCTCTAGAACTCAAGCCAGACTATGCCAGCGCCTACTATAACAAAGCAACTTGTTATGCATTGCAGGGGAAGGTCGATCCGGCACTAAAAAACCTGCAACGGGCAATCAATCTGGAGCCAAGCTATCGAGAAGAAGCTAAGACGGACATAGCTTTTGATGAATTAAGGGACGACGAGTGGTTTCTAAAGTTAATAAAAGAGTAATAAGTCTGAACCTAGGAGGTATCAGCCACTAATTACCTCTTTTTAGTTGTTGGAATAGTCATAGGCATTGCAAAATACCTTGCCAAGGCATTGAGGGAACCACTATAAGCAGCACGCATCTGGCTAAAAGAGATCCATGCTTCATCTGCATGGCGTAGCACGAATCCAGCGCGTGCCAAGCTAACCCTTGCCAGTTCAAATTCCTCGCGCTCAACCCCAACCTTGTTAGCAGCAGACAAAGCGAATAGGCGGTTAAACTCCTGCAAAACGCGGCAACCAGTACTATGCATGAGGCGTGCTGTACCATAAGATTCTTTTGACTCTACAGTCGTAAGCAAGAGCGTACAAGCATCAAGCACCGCACCTAGGGCACCAAGCCAGGAGGTATTCTCGGTGTTGGAACGAAAGTAGGGCAAAATTGGATAAGCTCGGTGACTCTCGAATACCTCGGCTGACCAAACTTCCCAAGCGGCAAAGGCTATTGGCAGTTCATCTGTCAAACCTAACTGCGTATAATTTTCCAGTAACCTCAATCCTGATGGAGGTGTTCCGGCGCGAGTATCTAGGAGAACCACGAGTGTCTCCCGCCGCTGAAACGAGCTGTAGAGGGAGAACAACAAAGCAATAGTTAACGACATAACAGCCACACCGGAAGCAGCAGCAGCAAGTACAATGACACGAGTTATGCCTGTTGGTGCCACATTGTTAGATCCCAAGGTAAACAGTGATGTACCTGCAAGGTAAAGAGCAGTACCAAAGTTATCGGTTATCGGTCGCAGCTGGGAATGGAGGGCATGCAGCATAAGGCCATAGCCGCAGATCAGGGACACAACCCAGACCAAGAGTTCCAGTATTAGGGACAGTGGCGCAAAAATGCCTAAAAAATACTCTCGTTGCTGCAACGAGCGTATGCAAAGTCCAATCTGTCGCCAAGCCCGCCAAAGATTCCTAGATAAAAGTGGGGCAATACGAAGGGTTCGTGCTGTCTGACGTGGAACCACAACCGACTGAAATACATCAAATAAAACGACAGCAACAACAATGCTGCCGATAATAAACTCACAAACTTCCATCTTTTCCACTTAGCATTGCTAAATCTCTATCTGATTTCTTGTAGATAGCTTCTAATATCTACTGCCATCAGAACAATTTTAGATGAAGGATTCAAGCTTCTGCTTTCGCAGGAGTAGAAAAACACAAAATTTCCATTAATTAAGTCTCTGACTTTGGATAGAGGTTAATCAAAAAAACATCAATTCATACTTGCAAAAGCACATGATGACTAGGATAGGGTGGCAGTTAGCACCAGGCTAAAAATACTCATTGCTTCCGCAATTTTCCCTAGCCTACAATCTTTCAACTTCATAAATAGCCGTGTTTATACAGGTGATTAGTGTGAAGTACCAGATTAGAATTGATGCAGCTTCTAAAAAATCTCTAGTTTTCTCTATTGCCGGGTCCAAATATTTAAATAATATTATGAACAAGTTGACAATACCAACTCAATTAATTAACTTCTTACAGTCTGAGTTAGCAATGCCAGCAACCTCGATTGCGTTTGCCCTAAGACAAGCAGGGCAAGAGCCTAACCAATTACCAATGATTCTTTGGCAGTACGGATTATTAACATTGGCGGAGTTAGAACAAGTGTTTGATTGGTTAGAAACCGTACAGTCCGCCTAGATCTTGCAATTAAAACAGTGACCGAAAGAATAATTGCGAATTGCGAATGACGAATGACGAATTGTCTTAACGTTCCCTATGCTTTCAGACGATGGGCAAGTGCTACCCACTCGTTAAATCGTTCACAATCAACAGCTTCCAATCCTGCCTCGATTAAAGCTGCATTAACTTCGTCCTCATAATCGGTAGTAAAACCAGCCGTGATTACGAGCCCTGCCCTTGTGTCAGTCCGCCGGAGAGCGCGCTGAAAATCTTCGGCAAGGGTAACATGTATCCGTGCCAGGACATTCGCAACAATGAGGTCAAAGGTTGCTGTGGCGCTTATAGTTGGTACATTGTCAGCAGTCTTTCCACCAAGCCAATGCCCCAGCTCGTTTCCACGCCCTAAGCTCCCTTCCATGACCGTGACCCGCTGCTCTACCCCATTTTGAAGGACAGCATCTTGAGTAGCTTGCACAGCAATTAGATCGTTGTCTAGTGCTAGAACCTGTGCTCCCAACTTAGCCATCGCTACACTCAAAATCCCTGAGCCAGCTCCTAGATCAAGAACATACATGCCAGGAACAATATGCCGCTCAAGTAGTTGAAGGCTAACAACGGTTGTGGGATGTAAACCGCTTCCGAAGGTGAGGGTTTTGCTAAGCTTTAAGACGACTTTGTCTGCAACCTCAGCTTGAGCAGTTGTATCAGAAGCGTCCACAACGAACCGTTGTCCGATTTGATGAACAAAGGGGCTGGGTTCAGCTACTTGTGCTGGCTTCTCAACTAAGGCAATCTGAGGTACAGAAGCTAGTCCTGTTCGATGTAAAGGTGAAAGTAGGTTGTTGATTTCTTGTATTCTTGTACTTACACCAACATTGTTGGATAGATACAGGTAAATCGTAAACGCCCAAAGAGGCTGAACTCCATTCTGGTTGCTTGGGTTGTTTGATGAAGGTTCAACGTATTTTGTGATGATGAGCTTGCGCTCTTGAGTTGCCGGAGCAGCCACAGGCATTCCCTTAAGTTCACCAACATAATCAATCGTAGCAAGCAGCGTACTTATCCAATCAACCGCTTCGGCTGTTGTGTTGAGGCTCAGCTCCATCCATGTCATGTTTTGCTACACAAAACCTATTCAAAGCTACTCATAGTAGCCTAAAGTTTACTCTATCCATTGCCAGCATTGTATACAAAAGCCTTGTCCTTCTACAGCTAAAGCAGCAATGTAGTTAGGTGCAGGTATTAACTCTTGGAGAAACCAACGAGTGGCGGCAGTGTGATCGCCTTTGATGCCCAAAAGCCTCGCTGGCTCATCAGAAAACAGCGAGACATCAAATTGATCTAAAGACAGAGCTAATCCATCTCCCAGCGCTTTTATGTAAGCTTCTTTGCGTGTCCAACAACGAAAGAATGCTGCTTGTTGCTGGCTCGGAGGCAGGGTACGAAACATGGCATTCTCTTGGACTGAAAAGAAGCGTGCTACAAGCTGCGCCGCTTCGGGCATTGGACGGATATATTCAATATCAATCCCAATCTCGCGATCGCGCGTGACAGCATAAACAGCAAGTTCTTGAGAGTGAGACAAATTAAACCGGAGCCAGCTACCACCACAGGCTGGCACCAGCGATGGCTTGCCGCGAGGACCATAGTGGAACTGTATTTGACTTGGCTCCCTACCCAAATAGCGGCCTAGAATTGTCCTAAGAATTCCACGCCCAACAATAAAACGTTGCCTGTCCTGCTCGAAGTAAAAGCGCTTAGCCCTTATGCCCTCCTCTGCACAGAGAGTTTGTGCCAGTTGCTGAACATATGATATTGGCTGGTTGAGGGAAGCACACCAAACATGGATATCTTTATTCAACAAGGTCAAATTTGGCGGTGGATGTTCCCACTTGTTAGCAAATATCATAAGGGCAGATTCCGTACTAGTTGTTAGTTCTCACTGTCCAAATCCGTCCGTAATTGCTGGGGAGAGTCACCCAATACTCCTCATAACTAGGAACACTACTCAAATTATCTTGTTCGTGCAGTTCTTCTCGATAATCGCCACCGCTAGGAAACCAGAACGGCACGCTCTGCTCACTATCGCCAAAATTGAGAGCTATTAGGCTGAAAGTATCTTCGTATTGGCGCGAGAACAGCAGAATGTTCTGAGATTGATAACGCTCATAGTTGTTGTAAAAGAAGTGGTTGCCGTAGCGAAACTGAGGTCGCTGGCGGCGCAATTTAATCAGCTTCCTAACTAGAGCGATCGCGCCTTTGCCAATGGCATCGTAGAAGAAGTCCCAACGGATAGGGCAAAGTGGCGTCACATGTTCAAAACCTGGTTCGGGGAAATCATTGTTCTCACCTAGCTCCTGACCTTGCCACAGCATAGGAACACCTTTGGCTGTGAACATACCTATGAGATATGGCTGAATTTTATACCACAAATTGCGGTCACCCTCTAGCAATCCTTCAGAGCCTTGACTAATAACCCCGAAGTTACAGACAAA
>Ga0213881_10000590_pt1 | contig 21847 bp, 24 predicted proteins | sample BarmaccoBMER_R08_FD_160104 | JGI IMG/M metagenome (GOLD analysis project Ga0213881, IMG submission 160104) | Barbacenia macrantha exposed rock microbial communities from rupestrian grasslands, the National Park of Serra do Cipo, Brazil - ER_R08 ... | reverse complement strand
CGACCCGCGAACCAACGCTGTCGCCACCTTCGGCACGGCCCACGGACTAATCGCCGCCGGTGCCTTCGACCTCGCTCGTGCCCAGCTCGAACCCGCGCTGTCCGCGGCATCCACGGCGACCGTGGAGGACATGCAGCTGACCGGGATGCTGGCGTTTACCCGCTCCCTGCTCGCCGCCGCCGAGGGTAACGGCGATGACGTCACCGCCCCGCTGACCGCGGCTGCCGAGTTAGCGCAGCGCACCGGGGAGGCCAACGCCTACTGGTTCGGGTTCGGACCCACCAACGTCGGCATCTGGCGAATGGCCGTGGCGCTAGAAGCCGGCGACTACGCCCAGGCCGCCGCCGTCGCCAAGCAACTTGATCCCCGACGAATTCCCTCCCCGCAGCGCCGCGCCGCCTACTGGGCCGACTACGGCCGAGTGCTCGCCCGAATCAAAGCGCGCCGCGACGATGCCGTCTGGGCTCTGCGGCGCGCTGAGCTGATCTCCCCGGCCCGAGTGCACCGACACCCCTTCACCCGAGAAACCCTCGCCGAGCTCGTCGCCCGCTCTCGACACGATGCCATCGGCCGCGAGCTACGAGGCATGGCCTACCGGGCCGGCCTCCCCGTTTAGCCCCCATCCAGGCGAATCACCGCCGATGTTGCGCAACGGCAACACCCAACCGGCCTAGCCGATCACGGTAGGTGCGTGACAAACCCTGACCAACCGCCACCCGCCCACAGCCGCCGGGTCATCCACGGCACCTGCACACTCCACCGCGGCCCGATCGGCTTCACCAACCTCGTGGTGGCCAAACATGACCAGATCATCGAATTCGACCCACACGTCACGGGCGCCTGCGTCATCCGCCTCGAACAGCACGAAGCTCGTGCGCTACGCGACGTCCTGACGGAGTGGCTGGCATGACCGGCTGGTTCGTCCGCTCCCTCGCCGACCACGACACCCACCGCGGGATCTATAGCCCCGCCACCCGCAGCGTCCACGCCCGATGCGGAATCCAGTTCCCACCGCTACCTATCGGCCTGCACAGCAACCGCATCACCCTCCCCGGCCCACCACCAGACCCCGACCAGATCTGCCCCGCTTGCCAACAACCACACCACAGCAACTAAGACAAGCCGGACACCACCAGCATCATCGCTGGCCACAAACCCCACCTGCGACGATCGCGTGGACGGAGACGGCATCGTCCGCAGCTCTACAGCTAGCCAGCTAGCGCAACCCAGCGTCCGCAAAGTGCGAAGAAAAAGGCACCGTGGCGGGAAACACCGCCCGCAGCGACCAAAACGGGAGTCCACGACGGTCTAGGCCAGTTCGGCCACCTTCGGCGCACCCCGAACTGGGAGCCGTCAGTTCGGCGACCCCATTACACGGTCGGGTCAAAGCCATTCATGATTCACTCCTGATTCGCCCCTGTTTCCACCTGTTGATCTTCATTTAGACCACAGTGGACGATGTAACATGATCGAACCCATACCACAAAAAAGCTCGCTGACCCGGACTTTCATCCAAAATCAGCGAGCTCCTTCGACCGTCGGGACGACAGGATTTGAACCTGCGACCCCTTGACCCCCAGTCAAGTGCGCTACCAAGCTGCGCCACGTCCCGGCCGCACCCTTGCGGGTGTGCAGCTAGCGTAGCGCAGCCGCCCCGATTGCCGGTGCTCGCCTTCAGGGCCGCCAGTCGTCCCGCCAATCGGGATGGGCGTCATACACCGATGCAACCAAGCCAAGCATCGCCTTGTCATGCTGGCGGCGAGCCTCTGCACGCAGGAATGAGGCCTTCTCGGCAAACGGGACCGGAACTCGCTCTTCTTGCGTCTGAACCGGACCGGCGACCAGCAGCAGGCCCTGATGGTCGTCGGTCCGCATGATGCGCAGCCGGCCACGACGCTCGGCTTCATCCAGGTGCGGTAGCTCGCCCGCCTCTAGCCGGCGCTCGTCGTCAGCGAGCCGGGCGAGCACGAAATTACTGAGGTCGTCCATAGCCAGCCTTTCCGCCACGCCCAAAGCTATACCGGCGCCTCAGCGTGGCGTCTGCCCGGGTCACCGGGTCAGATTGGCCGAGAGCGTCACCGCCTCATTGAGCAGCTGGTGCAGCGCCTGCGCCGAAGGCATACCCTCCAGCCGGCGCCCATTGAGCAAGATCGTGGGCACGACGGTGATATCAAGCTCCTGGGCCCGGCGCAGTGCGCGTTGGTGCGCCGCAGCGTAACGACCGCTATCCAGTGCCGCGCGGAAGTCCTCGGGGTCCAAACCGAGCTGTGTCGCGACGTCAGTCAGGACATCTGGTCGCCCAATGTCACGTTGCCGAACGAAAAACGCGCGGAATACCTGCTCGGTGTAGCGCTGCCCAAGGCCCCGCTCGGCGGCAAACGCGAAGCCTTCGAAGGCCAACCGGCTGTAGGGCTGCGGCGAAATCCGGGGAAGCACGATGGGGACGCCCATGCGCTCGGCCATCGGGTAGACCACTTGCTGCCACGTCGACTGTAGGTAATTTCCCTCAGGCCGCAGCGTTGGCGTCGGTTCCGGTCGCAGCTCGAACGGTTGCCAAGAGATGTGCACGTCGGTGCCCTCAACGGCGTCCGCAAGCGGCTGCTCAGCGAGGTAGCAGAAGGGGCAGACGAAGTCGGAGAACACTTCGATCGTGGAGGGCACGCCTCACCTTTCAGTTGCACGTGGTTTATGCCTCTACCTTGCTCCTGGATCCACGCACCGGTCCAAGAGTCGTGACCGATATCTCCGCGCGTATCTTCGCAAGTCACAGACGCGCTAACGACTTTGGCGTTGCCGCACTCGGACAGAGATGCGCACCGGGCTGCCGGTGAAACCGAAGGTCTCCCGCAACCGCCTTTCCAGGAACCGCCGGTAGCCGGCTTCGAGAAATCCGGTAGTGAACAGCACGAAGGTAGGCGGCCTGATGCCGGCTTGGGTGGCGAAAAGCACCTTGGCTGCGCGACCTCCACGCGCCGGTGGTGGTGTCGCTGCAACGACCTCGGACAACCACGCGTTAAGCTGGCCCGTAGGTACCCGCCGGTCCCAGGAATCCAAGGCGGTACGGAGCAACGGCGCGAGCTTGTCAACGGATCGGCCGGTACGCGCCGAGACGTTCACTCGCTGGGCCCAGCCGACTCGAGCGAGATCTCGGTCCAGTTCCCGGGCCAGCTCGCGGCGCCGGTCATCGTCCACGAGGTCCCACTTATTGAAAGCCAACACCAGCGCGCGGCCGGATTCGACGACCGAAGTGATCACTCGCTGGTCCTGCTCCGTGATCGGCTCACTGGCGTCGATGAGTACCACCGCCACCTCAGCAGCCTCGATCGCCGACCGCGTGCGCAACGAGGCGAAGTACTCCGTGCCGCTTGCGGTCCGCACGCGCTTGCGTAAGCCAGCCGTGTCCACGAACCGCCACACCTCGCCGTCGAGTTCCAGCAGTGTGTCCACTGGATCCACGGTGGTTCCAGCGACCTCATGCACCACCGAGCGCTGCTCCCCTGCCAACCTGTTGAGCAGGCTGGATTTGCCCACATTGGGCTTGCCGACCAGCGCGACACGGCGCGGTCCGGCGGCCCGGATCATGCTGTCCCGGGGCGCCGACGGCAACACCTCGAGCACGGCGTCGAGGAGATCACCGGTGCCTCGACCGTGCAATCCGCTCACGGGGTGCGGCTCCCCCAATCCCAGCGTCCACAGTGCCGTGGTGTCGGCAACCGCCGTTTCGTCGTCGACCTTGGTGGCGGCCAGCACCACCGGTGTCGATGAGCGGCGCAGCACCCGAGCCACCGCTTCCTCCGCCTCGGTTGCTCCAACCGTGGCATCGACCACGAGCAAAACCGCGTCTGCGGTGCGCATGGCAAGCTCGGCTTGCGCCGTGACCGCGGCTTGTAAGCCACGCGCATCGGGCTGCCAACCGCCGGTATCCACCACCGTGAACCGGCGGCCGTTCCACAATGCGTCGTAGGCCACCCGATCGCGGGTGACCCCGGGTACATCTTGAACTACCGCCTCACGGCGCCCCAAAATCCGGTTCACCAGCGTCGACTTGCCTACGTTAGGTCGGCCAACAACAGCGAGGACGGGTTGTTCCAGCACTGTGTCTGGCTCGGCTTGGAGGGTATCCACCGCGGTCCACTCGGCCTCGTCTGACCAAGTCCCATCGCCAGGCGCCAGGCCGTTCATCGCGCTCCTCCTTGCGCCACATCCAGGCCGCTTCGGCCGCGGATCGCGTCGAGTTCGCTGACCAGCGCTGCCAGCCGGTGACGCATTTCGTTGGTGGCTGTGATCAGTGCCGCCCTGCCCTTGCCTGGCGGTAGTGCGAATGGCTCCCCGACCAGGACGTCAACGCGCGGCCGGAATCGTCGAGAGCTTCCCGTAGGCCGGCGCGTTCCACGGATGGCCACCGGCAACATTGTCGCGCCTCCGGTCCGGGCCAGCCACGCAGCACCCTGGTGGGCGTCTCTGACCCCCCCATCACCGCGCGTCCCCTCCGGAAACACCACCACCACACCCCCATGGCGCAGTAGCTGCACGGCGGTGAGCAGCGGCGCACGATCAGCCTCACCGCGACGTATCGGCAGCTGGCCGATGCGCGGCAAGATCCAACCCAAAGGTCCCTGGAACATCTCTTCTTTGATCAGAAAAGTGGTGTGCCGGCCCAATAACCCGTACAACAGGGGGCCATCGGCCACCGCGCTGTGGTTGGCCACCACCACCACTGAGCCAGTCGCTGGGATCCGTTCCGCATGCCACATCCGCAGCCGGTAGCCCACATAGAAGCACCAGGTTCCGATCCAGCGCGTGAAACCCTGCAACCACAGCCACGTACTTTCGGGCGCTTCCAGCGTCACAATGGGTCCTGAACTGCAGGTACGACCAGGCCACGGGCAACAGCAAGATCATGCAACCGGCCTAGTACAGCCTCGACGTCCAGCGCAGTGGTATCTAACTGGACAGCATCATCGGCGGCACACATCGGCGAGGCGGTTCGACTCGCATCGAACTGGTCGCGGCGCTCCACCGCCGCCTGGACCGCCGCCACGTCGGCGATGCCATCCTGCGCTGCTCGGCGCGCCGCCCGCTGCGCCGCAGTTGCCGTAAGAAAGATCTTTAGCGGCGCGTCGGGCGCCACTACGGTTCCGATATCTCGCCCTTCTACCACGATCCCACCAGCGGCAGCGGTGGCCTCGGAGATGATCCGGCGCTGCTGGGCCACCAACAGCGCCCGCACCTGACTCACGGCGGATACCGGACTCACTGCGGTTGTCACCGCCGCGGTGCGGATTTCGCCGGAGACGTCCTCACCATCGAGCAACACGAAGGAAGAATCCGGCTCGGTACCCATCTCGATATTTCGCCGAGCAACGTCCTCACTCACCGCAACGGACTCGGCCGGGTCGATGCCAGCTCTGAGCACGCCGAGCGCGGCAGCGCGGTACATAGCGCCGGTATCCAGATACCGCGCGCCTAACGAGGCAGCCAACCGGCGGGCCACGGTGGACTTCCCGGTACCGGCGGGTCCATCCACCGCCACAACCCCCTGTAACCTGCCGCCTGTCCGCACCATTCACATTCTGCCCGACCCATTTAGCCGGCTGAGCCAGGTAACCAGCGGCAATACGGACTAAGCTCTGCTTGGCGCAGTTCAACCGCCCTATCGACCGACGGCACGGTTGAGAGTCGCTATCTCTGGGTGGGACAGGGCGCGGACGGTCCCCGGGCGTTGCTCGCCGAGACGAACATCGGCGATCGCCGTCCGCACCAACCGCTGTACCGGGTGCCCGACCTCGGCGAGCAACCGGCGCACAATGTGTTTGCGGCCCTCATGGAGCACCACTTCAACCAGCGCCCTGCCCGGCAGGGCCTGCACCACCCGGAATCCGTCGACGGCCACCGGGCCATCATCGAACTCGACTCCGGCGCGCAACGTCCGGCCCAGCGACCGAGGCACCGGACCTGGTACCTCCGCCAGGTAGGTTTTGAGCACCCGGTACGACGGATGCATCAACCGGTGCGCAAGCTCCCCATCGTTGGTGAGCAGCAGCAGGCCCTCGGTGTCCGCGTCGAGACGCCCGACGTGGAACAAGCGTTGTGCCCGGTCGGCCACGTAATCGCCGACACACGGCCTTCCGCGGTCATCAGACATCGTGGAATGCACGCCTCGGGGCTTGTTCAACGCCAGGTACTCCATGTCGGAACGAAGCTCTAGCCGCATACCGTCGACATGGATGACGGCGTGGTCCGGGTCGACTCGCACGCCCATCTCGCGCACCACAGCCCCGTTCACCTGGACCCGGCCCCGCGCGATCATCTCCTCGGCGGCACGCCGAGAGGCCACCCCGGCCTGGGCAAGCACCTTGTGCAGCCGGGGAAGCGACGCGGAGTCGGCCATCGATCTAGGTGGGGACGTCATCGATAGAATCGATGTCGGGCAGCAGCGGTGCGATGGGCGGCAGTTCCTCCAAGGAGGCCAACCCAAGCCGCTCCAAGAACAGCTCGGTCGTGCCATAGAGCACGCCGTGGGTCTCCGGATCGGTTCCCAACTCCTCAATCAGGCCGCGGGCCAACAAGGTGCGCATCACCCCGTCGACGTTGACCCCGCGCACCGCAGCAACTCTCGAACGGGTGACCGGCTGCCGGTAAGCCACCACGGCCAGGGTCTCCAGGGCTGCTCTCGTCAATTTGGCTCGCTGCCCATCGAGCAGTAACCGCTCCACGAATGGCGCGTACACGTCTCGGGTGTGCAGCCGCCATCCCTGGGCCACCTGACGTAGGTCGATTCCGCGGCAATGGTGGCGATAGCCGTCGCGTAGCCGGTGCAGTGCCTCAACAACTCGCGTCACTGGTTGATCCAGCGCGCTGGCCAGCACGTCTTCGCCGACCGGCGAATCAACGACCAGCAGTAGCGCTTCCAATGCGGCGTCGAGTTCATCATCGCCGTGCAACGACGGCAGGGTCTCACTTGCGACGGGCGGTTCCATGAGCGCGGTTTCATTCACCGGTAATCCTCGTTTTCTTCCCCGTCCGTCGGCAACGCAGTCGTGGTGTCCTCGGGCCCCCCGGTCCACCGCACGTGCAGATCGCCCAGCGGATCGATCTGATCGAAGACCACCACGGCGGCACGGTACAGTTCCAGCAACGCAAGGAATCGCGCGACCACCTCTCTGGTGTGTGCACAGTCGGCCACCAGACTGTGGAAACTGGCCTCGCCATCGCGAGCGAGCCGGCTACGGAGCACCGCGGCTTGCTCGCGCACCGACACCTGCGGCGCGTGCAGATGCTCCAATGACACCGTAGGCGGCGGTGGTTTAGGGCGAAAGACTGCGGCGGCGGTTTCCGCGAAACGAACAGCGTCGACTCCGAGCAACACCTCGGGCAGCAGTCCGGCAAATTTCTCCTCGATCCCTACCGATCGGGGATACCGACGTAGCGCTGCGGATTCCAGTTCAGCGAATAAGGCAGCAACCTGCTTGTAAGCCCGGTATTGCAGCAACCGGGCAAACAGCAGATCTCGGGCCTCCAGTAGTGCGAGGTCTGTTTCGTCCTCGACCTCCGCGCTAGGCAGCAGCCGAGCTGCTTTAAGATCCAGTAGAGTCGCTGCAACCACGAGGAACTCGGTGGTCTCATCGAGGTCGAAAGACTCGCCCAGCACCCGCAAGTGCGCGATGAAGTCGTCGGTTACCTGATGGAGGGCCACCTCGGTGACGTCCATTTGCTGTTGCGAGATGAGCTGCAACAACAAATCGAACGGACCCTCGAAGTTCTCCAGCCGCACGGTGAACCGAGGTGCCGAGTCCGGTGCCACCAGATCATCGTGCAACACCGCGAGTTCTGATGATTCGACCCTGCAAGCAGGTCTGGAGTCTGATGATTCGACCCTGCAAGCAGGTCTCATCGTGCTATCACCTCGCGGGCCAGGGCGCGGTATGCGTTAGCCCCGGCGGATTTCGGTGCCCATTGGGTGATCGGCTCACCGGCGACGGTGGTTTCCGGAAAACGGACTGTTCGACCAATCACGGTGTCGAAAACGGTATCACCGAAAGCCTGCACCACCCGCGCCATCACCTCGCGGGCATGCAACGTGCGCGGGTCGTACATGGTGGCGAGGATGCCGGTAATCGTAAGCCTCGGATTGAGCCGGTCACGCACCTTGTCAATAGTATCCATGAGCAGCGCGACTCCACGGAGACTGAAATACTCGCACTCCAGCGGAATGAGCACACCGTCGGCGCACGCCAACGCGTTGATGGTGAGCAAGCCCAGCGAAGGCTGGCAATCCACCAGGATGAAGTCGTAGCGGGGCACCAGCGGCCGCAACGCCCGACCCAGCGCCTGTTCTCGCCCCACTTCGGTGACAAGCTGCACTTCCGCTGCGGATAGGTCGATGTTGCTGGGCAGCAGGTCCATACCGGGCACCGACGTTGATTGGATCACCTCGTCGACTCCGACGCGCTGCTCCATGATCAAGTTGTAGACAGTGTGGTCGAGGTGCTGCGCGGCCAACCCCAATCCGACCGATAGCGCCCCTTGGGGATCGAAGTCGACCAGAAGCACTCTCCGACCGTACTCAGCCAGCGCAGCCCCAAGGTTGATCGTCGACGTGGTCTTGCCGACGCCTCCCTTTTGGTTGCAGATTGCCACCACCCGACCTGGGCCGTGCCGGTCCAGCGGCGGTGGTTGCGGCACCGCTCGGCGTGCGCGTCCGTCAATCGCGAACGCATCACTTCCAATCTCGTCAGCGGTCACTGGATCGCTGCAGATCGGTGGGCTCGACGCAGCTAACGGCCGCTGCGCAGACGCCCAGGACGACATGAACCCGATCCCTTCAGCCCACAGCCGGGTCAGTTCACAGCTGAGCCAGCACCGTGCGATTGCGGCGGAGCCTATTCCGCAGCCACAAACGCCCTCAACGTGGCCCGGGGCCTGTCATGAGGCTCCTAACCTTGTGCGCGCGGATGAGCGGTCACGTAAACCTCACGCAAGTTGTCCACGGTCACCAGGGTGTAGACCTGCGTTGTGGTCACCGAGGCATGCCCGAGCAGCTCCTGGACCACCCGTACGTCGGCACCGCCTTCCAGCAGGTGGGTGGCGAATGAGTGCCGCAGGGTATGCGGCGACACCGCGGCAGCGATCTCCGACCTCGCCGCGGCCTCTCGCAAGACTGCCCAAGCACTCTGCCGGGACAACCGGGCGCCACGAGCGTTGAGAAATACCGCCGGTGTGCCTCGCCCGCGCGCCGCAAACGTGGAGCGACCACGTACCAGGTAGGCGTCCAGCGCGGCCAGTGCTGGGCGACCTACCGGCACCAGCCGCTGCTTGCCTCCCTTGCCCCGCAGCAGCACGGTGCGCGCGGGGGCGTCGATGTCATCCCGGTCGAGCCCCACCGCCTCGGAGATCCGCGCACCGGTGGAGTACAGCATTTCCAGCAGCGCTCGATCACGCAGGCAGCGAGGTCCCCCGGCGGCGGGGAACACGTCGAGCAACCGCAGCACCTCCTCGACGTCGAGAGCCTTGGGGAGCCGTTTAGGCGGTCTCGGGGGATGCACATCGACCGTGACGTCAGTCGACACCAACCCTTCCCGAAAAGCGAAGCGATGCAAGCCACGAGCGACCACCAGCGCCCGGGCTGCCGAGGATGCAGCCAGCGGGCGATGCTCAGCGTCGCCGTCCCGCAACGCGGCCAGGAAGCCAGTCACCTGTTCCTCACGCACCATGGCGAGTTCGCCGATTCCCGTCGACGCCAGGTAAGCGGCGTAGCGGCGCAGGTCACGAGCGTAGGAGTCCAGCGTGTTGGCCGACGTGCCGCGTTCCACCGCCAGGTGATCGAGGTACTGAGAGATCACTGCGGCAAGCGCCGGGGAAAGAGTTTCGGCGTCGGTTGACATCTCCGCCGCGCTTACTCGAGTGCCTCGGCCAAGGGGACGTAGTCGCGGCCGTGCGCTTGAGCAACCTCGGCCAGCACCACTGAGCCGGTCACCATATTGACCCCGCGGGCCAGGGAGGGGTCATCCTCCACTGCCTGCCGCAGTCCCTTGTCGGCCAGAGCGCACACGTAGGGCAGCGTGACATTGGTCAACGCGTACGTGGAGGTGTGCGGCACCGCGCCGGGCATGTTGGTCACGCAGTAGAACACCGAATTGTGCACGGTGAAGGTGGGGTCGGCGTGGGTGGTGGGTCGCGAGTCGGCGAAACAGCCGCCCTGGTCGATGGCGATGTCGACGAGGACCGAGCCAGGACGCATCTCCTTGACGACATCGTGACTGACCAACGTGGGTGCCTTCGCGCCCCGTACCAGCACCGCTCCGATCACCAGGTCTGCCCACACGCAGGCCTTCTCCACCTCGTAAGCGTTCGACGCGATGGTCTGCAAGTGTCCCCGGTAACTGAAATCGATCTCCCGCAGCCGGTTGATGTTGGTGTCCAACACCACTACCTCGGCTTGCATGCCCAGCGCGATGCTGGCCGCGTTCATCCCCACCACGCCGGCGCCGAGCACCGCAACCTTGCCTGCCGGCACTCCCGAAACTCCGCCCAGCAGCACTCCGCGGCCGCCCTGCATGCGTTCCAAGCAGTGCGCACCCACCTGGGGAGCCATCCGGCCGGCGACCTCGCTCATCGGCGCGAGCAGGGGCAGTGAACCGTCGGGTAGTTGCACGGTTTCGTAACCGATCGCGTCGATCCCGGCGTCGATGAGCGCGTTGGTGCACTCCGCCGAGGCAGCCAGATGCAGGTAGGCAAACAAGATCTGACCCTTGCGCATCCGGTGGTACTCCTGCGGTACCGGCTCCTTGACCTTGAGCATCAACTCGGCTTGGGCCCAGATATCGTCGGCTCGCGGCACGATACGGGCGCCTGCGGCTACATACGCGTCGTCGGGGAATGCGCAGCCGACTCCGGCACCGCGCTCCACGAGCACTTCATGCCCGCGACGGGTCAGCTCCAGCACCCCGGCAGGGGTGAGCGCAACCCGGTACTCATGGACTTTGAGCTCGCGCGGGACACCGATCTTCACCTGGCGTGCCTCCCTGCTTGATGACGACTACCGAACGCTACGCCTGCTCCAGGCCTATGGCGCCGGTGGGCGAAGCACGAATCGCTATGCGACGGATACATACCGTGCGAACGTACTTCTCGGCTCTCTCGAATCTTTCTCAACCTGCGTTCTGGAGAGACGCAGTGGCATAGACGAGCGGAGAAGCTGCTCCCGTATGCGCACAAGTCAGCCGGCTACGTCAACTTCATGTCCGAATATCAGGAGGGTCGATTCCGCGAAACCTACGGCCAGGCGAGTACGCGCGGCTAGCTTGGATCACAGTTCAAAAAGTTCAATACGACCCAGACAAGGGATTCCATCTCAACGCGAACATCAAACCCGTGCCAGCTGGGGATGGTGTCAGCCGTGGCGAGCGGCGAAGTGGGTCGGGCGGTTGGGCCAGGGGCTATCCGCTGGCCGTGGTTGAGAAATCCCGGCCAGTACAGCGGATGCGGCGAGCAACCCGGCGACAGCCGGGCCGTTGACGATCTCGCCACTCAAGACCTGCCGCACCGCATCACCGAGCAGCAACCTGACTGCCTTGAGGTCGGCTTCCTCGTCGATACCAGGCGGCCGGTCGACTTCGGACAATCCGCGGGCCAAAAACACCCGTTGCGATTCGTCGCTGAAACCAGGTGATGGCACCAGGTCGACAAGTACCGACCAGTCCCGAGCCGTGTAGCCCACTTCCTCCAGCAACTCACGCTGGGCGGTTGCCAACGGATCTTCCCCGGGCGCGTCCAACAGGCCAGCCGGCAGCTCGCGAAGCCGCCGGCCCAGCGGGTGCCGGTATTGGTCGATCATCGTCACGGACCCGTCATCGTGTAGCGGGAGGATCACCACCGACCCGGGGTGCTCGACGACCTCCCGCTTGGCTTCCCGCTCCCCCGGCATGACTACCTGATCCATCCGCAAAGCGAGGATCTTGCCGACGTACAGAGTGTCACTGCCACACACCACGAACTCGTGCGGCTGGCTCACCGCAATCCCGCCGGCATCTCAACAGGCAACCAGTCCGCGGCACGGTATTTCAACGCCGCCGCGACGAAAGCAGCGAACAGCGGGTGCGGGCGGGTCGGCCGGCTGGCGAGTTCAGGATGGGCCTGGGTGCCGACGAAAAATGGATGCGTGCGCTCGGATAGCTCGATGAACTCTACAAGATTGCCGTCCGGTGACAGACCGCTGATCATCAAGCCCGCGGCACTGAGCTTGTCCCGGTAGGCGTTGTTCACCTCGTAACGGTGCCGGTGCCGCTCGCAGACCTCGGTGGTGCGGTAAGCCCGGGCGGCCACCGAGCCGGTCTGGAGAACCGCAGGATAACTGCCCAGCCGCATCGTCCCACCCATATCTCGATGACCAGCCACGACGTCGGCCTGATCAGCCATAGTAGAGATCACCGCGTGCGGTGTTGCAGGATCGAACTCGGTCGAACCAGCGCCGTCGAGACCGGCCAGATTCCGGGCGGTCTCGATCACCATGCACTGTAGGCCCAGGCAAAGGCCCAGCACGGGTATCCCGCGCGTCCGGGCATGGTGAATGGCACCGATCTTGCCTTCGATGCCGCGGACCCCGAAGCCCCCGGGCACCAGCACCCCGTCCACGCCGGCCAGCGCCGCCGCTGCACCCGCAGGAGTCTCGCAGGTGTCCGAGGCAACCCAGCGGATCTCCACCCTGGCCCGGTGCGCAAAGCCTCCGGCGCGCAGCGCCTCAGTGACCGACAGGTAGGCGTCCGGTAAGTCGACATACTTTCCCACCAGGGCGACCTGCACCAGCTCAGTGGAGTTGTGCACCCGATCGAGCAGATTTCCCCACTCCGTCCAGTCCACGTCCCGGAAGGGCAACCCGAGCCGGCGTACCACGTAGGCATCAAGACCTTCGGAATGCAGGACCTTGGGGATGTCGTAGATGGAACGCGCGTCCGGTGCGGCGACTACACCGTCGACGTCCACATCCGACATCAAAGCGATCTTGCGTTTGAGCGCGTCAGGGATCTCCCGGTCAGCACGGCAGACCAAGGCGTCCGGCTGGATACCGATACTGCGCAACGTGGCTACCGAGTGCTGAGTCGGCTTAGTTTTCAACTCACCAGACGGCGCCAGATAAGGCACCAGCGAGACGTGCAGGAAAAAGCAGTTGTCCCGGCCGACGTCGTGGCGCACCTGGCGAGCCGCTTCCAGGAACGGCAGCGACTCGATGTCCCCGACGGTGCCCCCAATCTCGGTGATCACCACATCGGGCGAGCGCCCGTCGTCCCCCGGCTCGGACATGGCCAGGATCCGAGACTTGATCTCGTCGGTGATGTGGGGGATCACCTGCACGGTGTCGCCAAGGTACTCCCCCCGCCGCTCTTTGGCGATCACGGCCGAGTAGACCTGGCCCGTGGTGACGTTGGCGTTGCGACCCAGGTTGCGGTCCAGAAAGCGCTCATAGTGACCAATGTCCAGATCGGTTTCGGCGCCGTCCTCGGTGACGAACACCTCACCGTGCTGGAAGGGATTCATCGTGCCGGGGTCGACATTGAGATAGGGGTCGAGCTTCTGCATGGTCACCCGCAGCCGGCGGGAGGTCAGCAGCTGTCCCAGGCTGGAGGCGGTGAGTCCCTTGCCCAGCGACGAGGCGACGCCTCCGGTGACGAACAGGTACCTGGTTGGGCGGGCGAGCTTGACCAAGACCTTCTCCCGTGGTCCGGACCGGCCCTTCGATTGGTGACCGGTTGCGATGCAGCTGGCGGCGCGCCGCCGACCACGGAAGCTCACGGTAACACTGCTGGCAGCGATCCCAGGGCACCGCCTCGCCGGTCAGCCTTGAACGGCAGGAACCACGGCTTGCGCATTGCTGCCGGTGCCATAGCGACCGGCGTGGCCTTGGGCCTGTTCCGCAAGCGCCAGCACCGTCACCACCCGGCCCGATGCGGTGCTGACGTCGTCGACCGTGGACAGCACGGAAGCCGCCGCGGTATCCGCACGTACCACGCCGATGGGCCCATTTCCATCAGCGGATCCTGGCCTGCCGGCGAGCACGGCGCCACCACCGGAGCGGTCCAGCTGGGTGGCGAACCGGGCCAGGATTCCTGCGCGGTCGCCGCTGCCGTTGCCGTGCGGTGCTCCACCGGTGAGCACGACGACGAGCTGCGCCGGTTGCACCTGAGTGCCGAGCCGGACAAAGCCTCCGTCACCCAGCCCAGCGAGCACCGCCGTGGTCTCCGTGGGGGTGGCCTGTGCTTTGCCGTTATGCGGGTTGACCAGTAGCAGGGAGCCGAGCAGCCCACCAGCGAGGGTGCCCGCATCTGCCGCGGTGGGCAGCCGCAGCCCAGCCGGTAACAGTCGCGTGGACAGTTCACTGAGCTGGTCGGAACGGGTCGGGTCGGTGAACGCGTCGGTGAGCTGTAACTCACCGGTGACGGTGCCGCCAGCGCTGGTGATCAACCCGCTCAAAGCATCCCGGTCCGCCGGATTGGCGTCTGCTGTGGTGACCAGCACGACGGTGCGGCCACGCAGTGCACCGCTGACCACACGAGGACCGACTGCCGTACCGAATGCATCCGCATCGGTCAACTGGGCACGCAATGCATTGCGCTCGGCCTGGAGATTACTCACCTGGCGGCTCAGCTCTGCGCGGTTGGAACTGAGCCCGGACAGCAGCCGATCGCTGATCGCCGTGGACCCGAGTACCACCCCGAGAGCGAGCGCCAGGAAGACAGCGGCAATGGAGATGATGTGGTACCGCAGCGAGATCACCGGCTATGTCAACCCCTTGATCCAGGTCACTACGTCGTTCCCGGCATCACCGGTCAGGACGCCGAAGGCGCCGCCGACGTTGGATACCAGCAGCGCTGCGATGACCGCCACCAGCGCCGCAAGCACCATGAGCACCACAGCACTCACCGACACCCGGCTGCGATACATCACGGCGGCGGCATGGCCGTCGATGAGCTTGCTGCCCAATCGCAACCGGGTGAGAAAAGTTGACGGGTTGGAGCTCGACCTACCCCGGTCCAGAAATTCCTGCAGGGTGGCTTGAAAGCCAACGGCAATGACGAGTTCGGCGCCGTGCGCCTCGGCCAGCAGCAAGGCAAGGTCCTCAGGGTTACTCACCGCAGGAAAGGTCACCGCACCGATCCCAAGATCTTGAATCCGCTCCAGCCCAGGAGCGAAACCGTCGGGCTGAGCGGGCACCACTACCTCGTCGGTTGATTTCAACGTCTCGGTCTCGACTTGGTAAGGATCCCCGACAATGAGATGCGGCCGATGTCCCGCAGCTCGCAAGGCGTCCGCACCCGTCTCGACCCCGATCAGAACCGGTTGATACTCCTTGATGAAGTGCTTGAGCGCGGCTAGCTCGTCCAGGTAGTTGTAGCCGGCGGCCACCACCAGGACCTGGCGGCCACGCAGTGCCACGTTGACGTCGGGCACGCCCACCCGATCAATGATCAGCGCTCGTTCGTGCCGGAGAAACTCGATGGTGTTCGCAGAGAACGCTTCGAGCTGGGCTGACAGGCCCGACTTGGCCTCAATCATCAGGTCGGCGATCGAGTTGGCGTCCTGGCGGACGCCATGGGCGACCTCGGTATCTCCGATGTATATGCCGCCCTCGTGAAGCCGCAGCCGGCTGCCCTCTTTGATCCGCAACGCATCCGGCCCCACCCCGTCGATCAGCACGATGCCCGCAGCGATCAAGATTTCAGGACCTAGATTCGGGAACCGGCCGGAAATCGACGGTGCTGCATTGATGACTGCAGTGACTCCGGCAGCTACCAGTGCGTCGGCGGTCCGGCGGTCCAGGTCGACCTGGTCGAACACTGCGATGTCACCGCATCCGACGCGCCGCGCCAGCGCGTCGGCGCGGCGATCCACCCTGGCCAACCCTGTCACTCCGGGCAACTCATGGCCGGACCGGCTCAGCAGGCCGGAGATATTCATGCTGGCGATGGTGACAAAAAGGAGATTGTTCGTCGCGGAGGCGCGCCGGGCAATCGCACTCCAGTGGTGTTCACTTCGATAACCCTGTTACGCGCTTACAAGCCTGTTTTTGTCCGTCTCAGCCGACAAAAGCAGCTCCTCGGCATGCGCGCGGCCGGTGTCGGTGTCGTCCAGTCCGGCCAACATCCTGGCAAGTTCGCTCACCCGAGCCACTTCATCGAGCTCACGGACACCGCTGCGTGTCAATCCGGTGGCGTTGGTTGCTTTGTCCACCACGAGATGGCGGTCGGCATAGGCGGCGACCTGAGGTAAATGCGTGACGACCACAACCTGGTGGGTGCGGGCCAGTCTGGCCAGCCGACGACCGATCTCGACGGCAGCCCGACCACCGACCCCAGCGTCGACCTCGTCGAAGACCATCGTGGGCACCGGGTCGGTCTCGGCCAGCACCACTTCGAGCGCGAGCATCACGCGGGATAGCTCCCCCCCGGAAGCGCCCTTGTGCACGGGCACGGATGCGGCGTTGGGGTGGGGTGCTAGACGAAGTTCCACCTCGTCGACCCCGTCCGGACCGGCACGCAGCTTCGAGCCGGCGACCGTCAGTGCCGTCTCCTCAATGTCGGAGGCCACTACCGGTCGAACCAACACGGACAGCTGCGCCTGGCCCATCGCCAACCCCTCCAGCTCTGCGGTGACTGCACATTCGAGCTTTTGAGCAGCAGCAGTCCTGGCCTTGGTGAGGGCGGTGGCATACCGGGCCAGCTCGGTGGCCAGTTCGTCACGCTGCGTCGTCAATGCTGCGATGGCCTCTTCGGAGGTGTCCAGGACACCAAGGCGCTGGCGCGCCTGGTCCGCCCACGCCAGGACACCGTCGATGTCCGCGGCGTACTTGCGGGTGAGCCGCTTGAGATCGGCCTGACGGCTCAGCACCTGCTCCAAGCGAGCCGGATCGGCGTTGAGCGCATCGAGATAGCCGGTGAGGTCGGCGCCCACATCGCCGAGCACCGCCGCGGCTTCTGCCAGGCGTTCGCCCAGCACTTGCAGGTCAGGATCGTTCACCGCCTGCAACCGCCGACGGGCCTGCCCGACCAGGCTCATCGCGCTCGGCTGGTCAGGGTCGCTGTCCAGCGCACCGGATATTGCGGCCTGCGCGATGGCGGCGGTCTCCCGGAGAGCCTCGGCGTCGGCCAGGCGGCGCGCCTCAGCCAGCAATGCGGCATCCTCTCCCGGTTGCGGGTTCACCGCGGTGATCTCGGCGAGGCCGTGACCGAGCAGGTCGGCTTCTGCGGCCAGCTCGCGGGACCGATCCCGGCGGGTGGCCAGCTCAGCGCAGCAGCGCAACCACCCTTCCCGAACCCGGCGGTAGGCGGCCAGGCACCCGGCTACCAGGTCGCCAGCAAAGCGGTCCAGCAAGGCTCGCTGCTCACCGGGTCGCAGCAGCCGTAGCTGGTCGTTCTGGCCATGCACGGCCAGCATGCTCTCGGCCAGATCAGCCAGCGCCCCGGCGGGTACGGAGCGGCCACCCAAATGGGCCCGGGAACGCCCATCCACGGTGAGGGTGCGGCTGGCAATCAGGCTGCCGTCCTCGTCGGTGCGTCCTCCCACCTCATCGACCAGCTCGATGGGACGGCCACCGCCGGGCAGCCGGAAGCGACCCTCGACGATGGCTCGATCGGCCCCCCGCCGGATCCTGGACGTGTCGGCTCGCCCGCCGGCGAGCAACTGGAGACCGGTGACCACCATCGTCTTGCCCGCGCCGGTTTCCCCGGTGACCACGGTCAGGCCGGGGTGCAGATCCAGGGTGGCCTCGTCAATCACACCGAGGCCTTCGATGCGCATCTCGGTGAGCACGGGCCGCACCCTAGCGCGCCACCCGGACTGTGCCGGGTAGCCGGCTGGCTGGCCGTCGCATCAGCCGGATCGGGGGCCTCGCCAGCCTTGCACCGGCAACTCGAATTTGCGCACCAGACGATCGGTGAATGGGCGGTCGTGCAAACGCACCAGCCGGATGGGGGTGGCGCCGCGTACCACCTCGATCCGGGCGCCGGCTGGCATGGCGAAGGTGCGCCGCCCGTCGCAGCACAGCACCGCGGGGTGCCCGTGCGGGTCGACCTCCACCGCAACCACCGAGTCGGGCGACACCACCAGCGGCCGGGCGAACAGGGCATGTGCGTTGCTGGGGACTACCACCAGCGCATCGACATCCGGCCACACCACCGGTCCTCCCGCGGAGAAGGCATAAGCGGTGGAGCCGGTGGGCGTCGCGCACAGCACGCCATCACAGCCGAAACCGGAGACGGGTCGTCGGTCGACTTCGAGAACCACGTCTAGCAGGCGTTCCCGCCTGCTCTTCTCGACGCTGGCCTCGTTGAGCGCCCAGGTGTGCGCCAGCGTGGCACCGTTGAGGCGGGCGGTGACGTCGACGGTCATCCGCTCGTCGACGAGGTAGTCGCCGTCGACGATCGCGTGCATGACCGCATCGAGGGAGCCGCGATCGGCCTCGGCAAGGAAACCAACCCGTCCGAAATTCACGCCGAGCAGCGGAACTCCGCACGGTCGGGCCAGTTCAGCGGCCCGCAGCAGGGTCCCGTCACCTCCGAGCACCACGATGAGCTCGGCACCGGCAGCGGCTTGTGGTCCGACCGGCATTTGGTGGTCGCACAAGGTGGCGTCGATATGAGTGGCCTCGTCGGACAGCACCCGCACGCCAATCCCTGCCTTGGCCAGCTGATGCCCGACCTGCTCAGCGGTGCGCAGGTTCTCCGGATGCCCGGTGTGCAACACCAGCAGGACCTCACGGTCGAAGCTCATTGCGGACCCCTTCGCACCGCGGCGTCCACCAGCTCATCGGCAGGCCGCGGCGGATCCACCGGACCGCGGCGCAACCAGAGGAAGTACTCGACGTTGCCCGAAGGTCCAGGTAGAGGACTGGCGATTGCATCGGCCAGACCCAGCCCGAGGTCGGAGGCGACCGCAAGCACGTCGAGGATCGCCTGAGTGCGCAGCAGTGGATCACGGACCACGCCGCCGGCGCCCACGCGTTCGCGGCCCACCTCGAACTGGGGTTTGACCATAGGGAGCAGATCGCCATCCGGCGCGGTGCATTTGACTAGTGCGGGCAATGCTAAGCGCAACGAAATGAACGACAAATCGGCGACAGTCAGGTCGACGACTCCACCGATGTCTTCGGGTTGTAGCGCACGCACGTTGGTCCGGTCGAGCACATGGACGCGCTGATCAGTGCGCAACGACCAGGCGAGCTGGCCGTAACCGACATCGACCGCAATCACTTCCCGGGCGCCGCGGTGCAACAGCACGTCGGTGAAACCGCCGGTGGACGCACCAGCATCGAGGCAGCGGCGGGCCTCGATGGCAGGTCCCCCCGCGGTGAGGCCGTCCAGTGCGCCGACAAGCTTCCGGGCACCGCGAGAAACCCAGTTCGGCTCTGTGTCACTGCCCTGCACCAGCAGCGGGGTGTTCGCGTCGATGCCGGTGGCCGGCTTGGTAGCCGTCACCTGCCCAATGCGGACCCGGCGCTGCGCCACCAGCTCAGCTGCGTGATCGCGCGATCGGGCGAGGCCGCGCCGCACTAGCTCCGCGTCCAGTCGTGCCCTGCGCCGCATCTAAATCTCGTCGATACTAGACAAGGCCTCAGTCAGGGCGTCATGTACGGCCCGCAGGCGTGCCACGTGCGCCGCGGTCGGCAGCTCATCAAGATTTTCCAGGGCAGCGAGCGCGTCGGTGACGCCGGCTACCGAAGGAACTCCGGGTGAGGGCTGGGACGTCATCGAGCTGTCTCCTGGGCCGCTGGGGTTGTTGTCCACGCTACCGAGCGACGACCGGCCTGACGAACGACCGTCACCGAACTCACGCCAGACCCACCGCCTCCAACGCCTTGGCAGCGGCGTCGTCGCAAGGGCGCACCTGGACCGGCCCGGAGTGTTCACCCCACCACACTGCGCACAATGTCCGCACTGCGTCGAGTGGATCACTACTGGACCCGTCGCTGCTGAGCAACAGGTCACCGGTGGCCTGGTCGAACTCAACCCGCCAACCAGGTCGCGGCTGGATCCGAGTTTCGTCCAAGGACCCGCGTAACACCCGCAAGTCGGCGCCGAGATAGGTGGGCCGTTGCTCGGGAGGTGCCGCGAGCGTATCGACCGGGTCGCTCACCCCGGACAGCACGAGCAGTGCGTCCAACCCAGCGGCCCGCGCTCCGGCGATGTCGGTGTCCACGCGGTCACCGACCACCAACGGATGCTGCAAACCGATGCGCTCTACGGCCGTATCGAGCATCGAGCGTGCCGGCTTGCCGGCCACCGCGGGCTCGCGGTCGGTGGCGGCCCGCAATGCGGCCACCATCGCACCATTGCCGGGCAGCAGACCCCGCTCGGTAGGCAGGGTGCGGTCGACGTTGCACGCAACCCATTTCGCTCCACCGCGGATCGCCAGGCACGCTTCGGAAAGCTGCGCCCAACCAGTCTCGGGAGAGTGCCCCTGCACGACCGCGGCCGGTTGGTCAGATGCCAGATGCACCGGTTGCAGCCCCACCGATTCCACCGCCGTCACCAGGGCGGCAGTACCGACGACCAAAACCGCCGAGCCTGCTGGAAGCAGCGATGCCAGCAACGACGCCGCAACCTGACCGCTGGTCAGGATGTCTTCTGGATCGGCCGGGAGACCGAGCGTGGCGAGTTGCCGAGCGACTTCTTCCGGCGCACGGGAAGCGTTGTTGGTCATGAACTGCACTACCCGCCCAGCCTGGCGCAATTCGTTTACTACGTCCGGCGCCTCAGCTACGGGCTGCGCCCCACGCATAACGGTACCGTCAAGGTCGAGCAGTACCGCGTCGTAGCCGTCCAGCGGCCTAGTCACTCGACGTCCGGTTGCTCGCTGAGCTCGACGGCTCGTTCCGCTGCGTCTGTAACACCCTCGACGTCGGATTCCGCAGCAGCAAGGAACCAGCGGAACGCGTCCTGCTGCCGACCAGCGGCAAGCAGATTGTCCGCATACGCGTAGCGCAATCTAGCCCGCCAAGGCTCCTCTCCCGGCGTATCCAGGTCCGGACCTTGCAAGGCGACCACCGCAGCATCGAACTGACCAAGGTCACGCCGCGCCCCAGCGGCGACGATCCGCAATTCGACCGCCTCGTCAACGTCTAGCTGATCTGCCTCCGGGCTCCGGGCGATCTCCAAGGCACGCTCCGGGCGGCCCAGCGCTCGCTCGCAGTCAGCGAGCACCGCGAGCCGTCCGGGGTCACCGCCCAGACGGCGGGCAGTACGCAACTCGGCGAGCGCCTCAGACCATTCCCCGGCGAAATAAGCCGCAAGCCCGGCAGCTTCTCGGACAGCAGCAACCCTGCTCGCCTTGCTACGCGCAAATCGGGTATGCGCAAGAGCCAGCTGGGGATCTTCTTCCAGGACATGCGCTGCCATCACGAGATGGCTTCCTACGAGATCGGCCAAACGCTTGGGAAGTGTCGATAATTCTTTACGGACTTCTGGGTCCAAATCGCCGGAATCCACATCAGGCGCAAGTTCCGGACGGGACGGATCGCCGTCTTTCGGGGCCGGGCTTCGCCGCTGCGACGGACCTCGATTCACCGTCCGATCACCGTCAGCATGACGCTGCGAACTGGCCTGCTTCGATCGGGACGGACTGCTGATATCGCCACGCATTGCGACCGTCCGGGCCGCACCACCATTCCGGGCCGCGTCGGGAGTCGGATTCTGTCCGGCTGACACGGTCACAGATCCTCTCATCTATAGCAACACTTAGGGGCCCCCGGGTGTGGTGGGGGCCCCTGTTGTGGTGGTTGTGTTCGGCGGTGTCCTACTCTCCCACACCCTGGCGGGTGCAGTACCATCGGCGCTGGAGGGCTTAGCTTCCGGGTTCG
>Ga0213881_10000589_pt1 | contig 21982 bp, 19 predicted proteins | sample BarmaccoBMER_R08_FD_160104 | JGI IMG/M metagenome (GOLD analysis project Ga0213881, IMG submission 160104) | Barbacenia macrantha exposed rock microbial communities from rupestrian grasslands, the National Park of Serra do Cipo, Brazil - ER_R08 ... | reverse complement strand
GAACCCACCGCCTAACCACAGCTCACCCCTCGACCCGGCCCATCAGCCGGTCGATCACCCCTGCCCGCACCACCCCCGGTGGTCACCGAAAACCCCGCGTGGTCACCTGTAGTTTCGTCTCAGGCAGACACGCGTCACGGCACCAGGGGTGAGCTGTAGGCCATCTGGGGGAGTTGGGTGGCCGGTGACAGCGGCGGCAGTGCAGGCTGTTGTCAAGATCGGGTCGTGAGGAGGGGGCGATGGGGTCGGGGTGGCAGGGGGGAGATCCTGTCGGAGGCGCCGGCCCGGTGGTCTTCGCTCGGTTTCCGCTGGCGGCGCGGGGTAGCCTTCCCCCAGCAATGGGGCCGGTGACAGTGGGACCGCGACCGTTTGCTGCTGGTTTCGCGGTCGAGCCGGTGCGGATCCGGCACAAGAAGACGCCGACACACGGGGTGAGGACGAAGGAGACGAGCAATATCCTCGATGGCACTGACGAGCCGGACACCGTTGATGAGCCATACGAGGACGAGGAGTAGGCGGGCACCCAGTTCCTCAACGGTGCTGGTATTGACCAGGGAGCAGGACACCACCGCGGACATGGTGATCGAGGCACTGGTTCAGTGTGGCGCCGCAGTAGCCCGACTCGACACGGGTGACTTCCCCCAGCGGTGGGCGGTGACGGGACGAATCGACTCAGCCGGGGTGTGGCAGGGTGGGCTGAGCGGCCCGGACGTCGAGGTGGATCTGCAACGCCTCACGGCGGTCTATTACCGCAGGCCCAACCGGTATCAGGTCGGTGCGGGTTTGTCCCCGGGGGATCGTCGGTTCGTCGAGGCGGAGGCGCATCACGGGGTGGGCGGCTTACTGTCCTGCCTGCCGTGCCGATGGGTCTCGCATCCCGCCAGGATCGCCGACGCTTCGGCCAAGCCGGGCCAGTTGCGGTTGGCGGCGGCGTGCGGTTTGCGTGTTCCCCAGACGTTGATCAGTAGCTGCCCGGAGCAGATTCGACGGTTCGTCACGGAGATAGACGGGCCGGTGGTGTACAAGCCGATGTCACCCGGAGCGCTGCGGGCACCGGAAGGACCACGCGTGGTGTACGCGACGCTGCTCGACCCGACGAGGATCGAGGAGTGGCTGGATGAGGCGGCGGTCAGGGTGACAGCCAACCAGTTCCAGCGCTACATCACCGACAAGGACGCCGACCTGCGGGTCACGGCCGTGGGCGAGCACCTGTTCCCGGTGGCGATCCGGGCCCGCACCCCGGCGGCGCGGGTGGACTGGCGCCGTGACTATGACAGCCTCGACTATGAGCTGGTCGAGGTGCCTGGTGATGTCGCCGCCGGGCTGCGGGCCTACCTGAAAGCGGCTGAGTTGGCGTTCGCCGCGTTTGACCTGGTTCGCACCACCGCCGGCGAGCATTACTTCCTGGAGGCCAATGCCAACGGCGAGTGGGGATGGCTCACCGATGCCCTCGAGCTCCCCATCGCCACGGCGATCGCCGATCTGCTGCTGAGCGAGGGGACATCATGACGACCGCGACGTCGCTTGTGGCGGACACCGAGTGGCGAGCCCACGCCGCAGCGTTGGCCGCAATTGTGGCGGAGGTCGCTGACCCTAGATGGGCAGAGGCGTTCGCCGTGGTGCCCCGCCACGTGTTCGTCCCACGTTTCTTCCGCCGCGACGCCGCCGGGGACCTGGTTGCGATCGAGGGCAGCGATCCGGCGCAACGGGCCCAGTGGCTGGAGGAGGTGTATTCCGACACCGCGTTGACGACCCAGCTGGGCCAGATCGATCCCGGCAACACTCTGCGCCCGTTGACCATCTCGGCCAGCTCCTCCACCAAACCCACCTTGATGGCCCGCATGCTCACCGACCTGAACGCTCATCCCGGCCACCGGGTGTTGGAGATCGGCACTGGCACCGGCTACAACGCCGCCCTGCTCTGCCACCGCCTCCACGACGGCCACGTCCACTCGGTAGACATCCACCCCGAACTCGTCACCGTCGCCCATGCCCGGCTGGTCAGCTTGGGGTATCACCCGCGCCTGAGTTGCCTGGACGGTGCCCACGGGTGGGCCGAGCACGCCCTCTACGACCGAATCATCGTCACCTGCGGGATCTCCACGATCCCCTACCCCTGGGTCGCCCAAACTCGACCCGGTGGACTGATCCTTACCGAAGCACTCGCTGGGGGCCACGGCATGCTGGCTCGCCTCACCGTCGCCGACGACGGCACCGCCTGCGGGCACTTCCTGGACTACCCCGGCCTATTCATGACACTGCGTCAGACACCCCATCGGATAGCCCGGCCCGCCGAGCTCCCCCCCGAACAACTGCACGGCGCCCGCCATGCCTCCACCACGCTTGACCCCGCGGTGCTGGCCGACCCGGCGTTCGCCTTCTTCTGCCAGCTGCACCTCGGCTCCGGCCGCAGCAACCACCACGTCGTCGAAGGCGCCACCAAGGCCACCGTGGTCGCCCACGACGGCTCCTGGGCCCAGACCACCAGCGGCACGCACGGTGTACTCGTCACCTTTGACGGCACCCACAACCCCTGGCAGACCGTCGAAACCGCCCATCACACCTGGACCCAGCTCGGCCGACCCCGACCCTGCGCATTCGGGCTCACCGTCACCCCCCACCAGCAACACGCCTGGTACCAGCACCCCACCAGCGACTGGACCCACCCCCTAACCTGACGGCCCCGCCGTAAGAGGGGGGGTCTGGAGAGAAAACGAAGGTGACCAGAGCTAGGTGAGCCCCTTCCTGCCGAGCGTGGACGATCTTGCGGGTCGTCCGGGAGGGGCTCACATCACGGAGTCTGGAGATCGCGCTCGAAGCGGCAGTTCACGGCGCCCAAGCCCCTCACGTCTGGCTGAAGAACGACCTCACCTTGCGCCAAGGCCCGTCGACGTCGACCGGACGACACCAGCGAGTTTTCCCCAGATCACGCCGACCCGCCAGGGTCCCCGATGGCTGTCAAGTTAACGGTGTAACTGGGTGTTATTGAGTGTTCACGATGCGTTGCGTGCGGCGGCGGACAGGCGTCCGTCGAAGGTGATCTCGAAGGCGTTGAGGGCGGCTTTCCATCGGTTGGACCAGCGTTGCTGTCCCGTGCCGGTGGGGTCCAGGCTCATGATCGCGAGGTAGACACACTTGAGCGCGGCGGCCTCGGTGGGGAAATGCCCGCGGGCGTTGACCGCCCGCCGGATCCGGGTGTTGATCGACTCGATCGCGTTGGTGGTACAAATGATCGTGCGAATCTCCTGATCAAATCGCAGGAACGGCACGAACTCCGCCCACGCATTGGTCCAGAGCCGGATGATCGCGTGATACTTCTTCTCCCACTTCTCACTGAACTCGGCGAAAGCGTCCAGCGCGGCTTGCTCCGAGGCCGCGGTGTAGACTGGCTTGAGGTCGGCGGCGATCGCTGACCAGTCTTTCTTCGAAGCGTATTTGAACGAATTCCGCAGTAAATGCACGATACATGTTTGCACGATGGTCTGGGGCCAGACCGCCGCGATCGCGTCGGGTAAGCCCTTCAACCCGTCGCACACCACGATCAGGCAGTCCTGGGTACCGCGGTTTTTGATCTCCGAGAGCACCCGCATCCAGTACTTCGCGCCCCCGCGTAGTTCTGCCAGCTGGTGTTGGTGGTGCAGCAGCGAGGCCAGGTAGTGAGTCCAGGGCTGCTCGGCCTCCGGGTCGATCCCGCACACCCGATACACCGCAGCCTCGACGCGCCAATGCCGGCGGCTGGTGTAGACCCGGGACAGATAGTCCCCCAGCGGCACATGCACCACAGCGAGTGTGGCCACGATGAGCAGGGCTTGGAAACACCCGGCCATCACGGCACCCGCTGATCGGGGTAGTGGGGCGTCATGGCTGGTAGCGATAGCCCAGACCGACTTCGGTGAGCAGGTGCCGGGGGTGAGCCGGGTCGGGTTCGAGTTTGCGACGCAGTTGGGCGATGTGGAAGCGCAGATGGTCGGTTTCGGTGCGGTAGTGAGGTCCCCAGACCTCGGTGAGCAGCCATTGGGATTGCACCAGCGCACCGGGGTGGCGCAGGAGCACGGTGAGGATTTTCCATTCGGTGGGCGTCAGATGCACCGCCGGTTCCCCACCCGGGGGCGCCGCGGGCTCGCCGTCGGTGGGGGTGGCCGGCGCCGGGCAGCGGCGGGTGATGCGGTGGGCGGCCAAGTCGACGGTGTGGTCCCCGAAGATAACCTGCTGCGGGGCCTGCCCGGTGTGGTGGCGTAGCGCGGCCCGGATGCGGGCCAGCAGCTCATCCATGTTGAACGGTTTGGTGACGTAATCATCCGCGCCCGCGTCCAGGGCCTCGACTTTGTCGGCGGGATCAGCCCGGCCGGAGAGCACAATGATGGGCACCCGGGTCCAGCCGCGCAGGCCGGTGATCACCTCGAGGCCGCTGATGCCAGGCAGGCCCAGGTCCAGCACCACCACATCGGGAGGGCGGCGGGCCACCGCGGCCAACGCAGCCGCGCCGTCTTGGGCGGTCTCGACCTCATAGGCCCGGGCCCGCAGGTTGATCCGCAGGGCGCGCAGCAGCTGGGATTCATCATCGACGACGAGGATCCGCTTCATGCCGAGATCTCCTCACTGGCCGCCTCCTGGCCCGTGGCCGGGGGAGGGTGGGTAGGCGGGCAGGGTGATGACCATGGTCAGCCCACCGCCGGGAGTGTCTTCCGGGTTCAGTGCGCCACCCATGGCTTCGATCAGTCCGCGCGAGAGCGCCAGTCCGAGCCCGAGACCGGTGGTGCTGTCGCGGTCGCCGAGGCGCTGGAACGGCGCGAAGATGCGATCCCAGTCGGCTTCGGGAATGCCTGGCCCGCGGTCGATCACCCGCAGCTCGATTCGGTCGGCGAGGGTGCTGGCGGTCAGCATCGGGGGGTGGCGGGGCGGGCTGTAGCGCAGGGCATTGGTGATCAGGTTGGCGATCACCCGTTCCAGCAACACGGGGTCGGCCAGCACGGGAGGCAGGGCTGGCGCCGGGTGCCAGCGCACGGGGTCAGCCTCGGGGCGCAGACCGTCCAGGGCGATCGGGATGATCTCGTCGAGAACGACCGGTTGCAGGTGCAGCGACAGAGCGCCGGTTTGCAGGCGGCTCATATCAAGGAGGTCCTCCACCAGCCGGATCAGCCGGTCCAGGGACTCCTCCGCGGTGGCCAACAACTCGGCGGTGTCCTCAGCGCTCCAGGCGACGTCAGGGCTGCGTAGGCTACTCACCGCGGCCTTGGCCGCGGCCAGCGGGGTGCGCAGGTCGTGGCTGACCGCGGCGAGTAGCGCGGTGCGCATCCGGTCGGCCTCCATCGCGGGTTTGGCCTGGGCGGCCTCACGGGTGAGCCGGTCGCGGTCCAGCGCGACCGCGACCTGGGCGCCGAACGCGGTGAGCACCCGCTGGTCGGCGGCGGGCAGCACCCGGCCGCGCAGCGCGAGCACGGCATTGCCCCCGACGGCTACCGTCACGTCGGCCTCGGCCGGACAGCGCGACGGTGGTGCTCCGGCGACACCGAGGGTGACCCACCGCTGCGGGTCACCGGATGCCGTGCTGTCTGGGAGAGCGCGCTCCGACGTCGTCGCGTCAACGGTGCCGAGCAGAGTGGCCGAGGCCATGGCGAAGGTTTCCCGGGAGCGTTCCAGCAGCGCGGGGATCGCCTCCTCGCCGCGCAGCACGCTGCCGGCCAGCACCGACAGGCTCAAGGCTTCGGCCGAGGCGCGGGCGGCCCGCCGGGTGTGGCGGACCGCGGCATCGACGACTGACGCGACGGTCAGCGCTACCAGGGCGAACACGACCAGCGCGATGACGTTGTTGGGGTCGGTGACGCTCAGCGTGTGGATCGGCGGGATGAAGTAGTAGTTGAGCAGCAGTGAGCTGAACAGGGCGGCGAGCAGCGCCGGGACCAGGCCGCCGATGCGGGCGATGCCGACAACCACCAGCAGGAAGAGCAGGACCTGGCTGGTCAGATTCAGCTCGCCGCGCAGCTGGGTGAGGATCGCGGTGATCGCTGGGGGGGCGAGCCAGGCCGCGAGCTCGGCGGCGAGCAGGCGCCCGGGGGACAGGTCGGTGCGCGCCGAGGGCAGCCGCTGGCCTTGGCTGGCGTAGGGATGGGTGACCAGGTGAACGTCGATATCCCCCGAGGCAGCGATCACCGTCTCCCCGATGCCGCGCCCGCCCAGCAGCCTCGATGCCCTGCTGCGGCGGCTGGTGCCGAGCACGAGCTGGGTGGCGTTCTGCGCCCGGGCGAAATCCAGCAACGCGGCCGGGATGTCATCACCGACGACGGAGTGGTAGCTGCCGCCGAGGGATTCCACCAGCTGGCGTTGGGTCGCCAGCGCGGCCGGGTCGGCACCGGTCAGGCCGTCGCTTTGAGTGACATGGACGGCCAGCAGATCCCTGCCGGCCCCACGGGCGGCGATGCGGGCGGCGCGGCGGATGAGTGTCTCCCCCTCCGGGCCACCGGTCAGCGCGACCACGACGCGTTCCCGGGTCTCCCACACACCGCCGACGCCGTGGTCGGCCCGGTAGCGCCGCAGTCCCTCTTCGACCCGGTCGGCCAGCCACAGCAGCGCCAGCTCGCGCAGCGCGGTCAGGTTGCCGACGCGGAAGTAGTTGGCCAGCGCGGCGTCGATCTTCTCCGGGGCGTAGACGTTGCCGTGCGCCATCCGCCGTCGCAGCGCCTCGGCGGTCATGTCGACCAGCTCAATCTGGTCGGCCCGGCGGACCACCTCATCCGGCACGGTCTCCCGCTGCACCACCCCGGTGATCTTTTCGACGACGTCGTTGAGGGACTCCAGGTGTTGGATGTTCACGGTGGTGATCACATTGATGCCGGCGGCCAGTAAGTCCTGGACGTCCTGCCAGCGTTTGGCGTGGCGCCCGCCGGGGACGTTGGTGTGGGCAAGCTCGTCGACCAAGGCGACCTTGGGCCGGCGGGTGAGAACGGCGTCGAGGTCCATCTCGGTGAACTCAGCTCCCCGGTAGCTCCGCCGGGCCCGCGGGATGAGCTCCAGATCACCGATCAGCGCTTCGGTTTCGGGCCGGCCGTGGGTCTCGACGAAGGCGATGACCACGTCGGTGCCGCGGTCCCGGCGCCGGTGGCCTTCCACCAGCATGCGGAAGGTCTTGCCGACCCCGGGTGCGGCGCCCAGGTAAACCCGCAGGACTCCGGTTGCGCCCACCACAGCTCCCCCAACCCGTCTTTACTGCCCGACCTTGGGGCCGACCCTAGGCTTAACGCAGTCGGGTCAGCGCGGCGTTGAGCTTCACGACGTTGACCCGCGGTTCGCCGAGGATGCCCAGGGTCCGACCCTGGACGTGGGCAGCCACCAGGGCGCGCACCGCACCCGGATCCAGACCCCGGGCCCTGGCCACCCGGGTGACCTGCTCGTCGGCGTAGGCCGGGGAGATGTCCGGATCCAGGCCCGAGCCGCTGGCGGTGACCGCGTCCGGCGGCACGCTGGCCGCCGGCACCCCATCGAAAGCCGCCACGGCCTGGCGTCGTGCCTGGATGGACTTGATCAGGTCCGGGTTGGACGGACCCAGGTTGGAACCGCCGGAGAACAGCGGGTTGTATCCCGGGTCGTTCTTGTTGGCCGGGTCCGCAGCCGCCGACGGGCGGGGCTGGAACCACTGCGGTGCCGGGTTGCCCCGCGCGTCGACGAACGCCTGGCCCAGCAGGCTGGATCCGACCACGCGGCCGCCCGCGGTCACCGGAGATCCGTTGGCCTGGGCGGGGAAGGCGAGCTGCCCGATTCCCAGCACCACCAGCGGATACAGGATGCCGAGCAGCACGGTCAGCACCAGCAGCGCGCGCAGCGCGGCCAGGTGCTGGCGCACACCGCTGGGCAGCCGGGAAGTCATGGTAGTCATGGCGCTCACCGCAACCCGGGAATGAACTGGATGATCAGGTCGATGAGTTTGATCCCGACGAACGGCAGCACCAGCCCACCCAGACCGTAGATCCACAGATTGCGGCGCAGCAGCGCCGAGGCCGAGGACGGGGTGTAGCGCACGCCGCGCAGGGCGAGCGGGATCAGCGCCACGATGATCAGCGCGTTGAAGATGATCGCGGAGGTGATCGCCGAGGTCGGTGAGTGCAGCCGCATGATGTTGAGGGTGTCCAACCCTGGATAAACCGCGGCGAACATGGCCGGGATGATCGCGAAGTACTTGGCCACGTCGTTGGCGATGGAAAACGTGGTCAACGCCCCGCGGGTGATCAGCAGCTGCTTGCCGATCTGGACGATCTCGATCAGCTTGGTCGGGTTGGAGTCCAGATCGACCATGTTGCCGGCCTCCTTGGCGGCCGAGGTGCCGGTGTTCATGGCCACCCCGACGTCGGCCTGGGCGAGTGCGGGAGCGTCGTTGGTGCCGTCCCCGGTCATCGCGACCAGCCGACCACCGGTCTGCTCGCGGCGGATCAGCGCCATCTTGTCCTCGGGCGTGGCTTCGGCGAGGAAGTCGTCCACCCCGGCCTCGGTGGCGATGGCCGCCGCGGTGAGCTGGTTGTCTCCGGTGATCATCACTGTGCGGATGCCCATCGTCCGCAGCTCGGCGAACCGCTCCCGGATACCGTCTTTGACCACGTCCTTGAGATGGATCACGCCCAGCGCCCGGGCGGTACCGTTTCCGCGCTCGGCCACGACCAGCGGCGTGCCACCCGCGGCGGAGATCGCATCCACCATCGGCCCGAGCCCGCCGGTCGGCTTCCCGCCGCCGGCCCGGATCCACTCCCGGACCGCGCTGGCCGCACCCTTGCGGACCTGGTGGCCGCCGACGAGATCAACCCCGCTCATCCGGGTCTGCGCGGTGAACGCCACGAAGGTCGCACCCACCAGCTCGCCTTCCTCACGCGTCCGCAGACCCAGCTCACGTTTGGCCAGCACCACGATCGACCGGCCTTCGGGGGTCTCATCGGCCAGGCTCGCGAGCTGGGCCGCGTCCGCCAGCTGCTCGACCGACCCGCCCTCGGCCGGGAGGAACTCGGTGGCCTGCCGGTTGCCCAGGGTGATCGTCCCGGTCTTGTCCAGCAGCAGCGTGTTCACGTCCCCGGCGGCCTCCACCGCCCGGCCGGACATCGCCAGCACGTTGCGCTGCACCAGCCGGTCCATGCCGGCGATGCCGATCGCGGACAGCAACGCCCCGATCGTGGTCGGGATCAGCGCCACCAGCAGAGCCACCAGCACCACCAGGGACTGCCGGGCATGAGAGTAGATCGCCATCGGCTGCAACGTGACCACCGCGAGCAGGAAAATGATGGTCAGTGCGGCGAGCAGGATGTTCAGCGCGATCTCGTTCGGCGTCTTCTGCCGCGACGCCCCCTCGACCAGGGCGATCATCCGGTCGATGAACGTCTGCCCGGGTTGAGAGGTGATCCGGACCACGATCCGGTCCGACAGCACCGTGGTGCCGCCGGTCACCGCGGAGCGGTCCCCGCCGGACTCGCGGATCACCGGAGCGGACTCGCCGGTGATCGCGGACTCGTCCACGCTGGCGATTCCCTCGACCACGTCACCGTCGCCGGGAATGACCTGCCCGGCCTCGACGACCACATGATCGCCTAACCGCAGCGCGACTCCCGGCACCAGCTCCTCGGCCGAGGCCGCACCGGGCCGCCAGTCGACAAGCCGCCGGGCCATGGTCTCCCGTTTCGTGCGGCGCAGCGTCTGGGCCTGTGCCTTGCCCCGACCCTCGGCGACCGCCTCGGCGAGGTTGGCGAACACCACGGTCAGCCACAACCAGACCGTGATCACCCAGGCGAACACCGTCGGTGTCGCGATCGCCTCGATCGTGGTCAACACCGCGCCGACCTGCACGACGAACATCACCGGATTGCGCAGCTGCACCCGCGGGTCGAGCTTGCGCAGCGCGTCCGGAGTCGACCGGAGCAGCTGGGTGGGGTCCAGCAGGCCGGCCGCGACCCGGTGCGGTCCCTCGCTGACCGGGGCGGTCGTGGGGCCTTGTGGCGATTCGATGGTGGTCACCGACATCAGCGCAACCCCTCCGCGAGTGGGCCCAGCGCCTGGGCCGGGAAGTAGGTCAACGCCACCACGAGGATGATCACGCCGAGCAGCATGCCGACGAACAGCGGCCGGTGCGTGGGCAACGTGCCGGCACTCGCCGGCACCGTGCGCTGGGCGGCCAGTGACCCGGCCAGGGCCAACACCCACACGATGGGCAGGAATCGGCCGAGTAGCATCACCACGCCGGTCACGCTGTTGTACCACACGGTGTTCACCGACAATCCGGCAAACGCGCTGCCGTTGTTGTTCGCCGTGGAGGTGAACGCATACAGCACCTCGGACAGCCCGTGCGCCCCCGGGTTGAGGATCGCCGCCCGCTCACCTGGTAGCGCAATCGCCAACCCAGTGCCGATCAGCACCAGCGCCGGGGTGGTCAGGATGTAGAGGGAAGCCAGCTTCATCTCCCGCGGCTGGATCTTTTTATTCAGATACTCCGGGGTGCGCCCGACCATCAGGCCGGCCACGAACACCGTCACGATCGCCAGCACCACGATCCCGTACAGCCCCGAACCAGTCCCCCCAGGGGCGATCTCCCCCAGCATCATGTTCAGGATGGCGATGCCGCCGCCCAGCGGGGACAGCGAGTCGTGCGCGGTGTTGACCGCCCCGGTGGAGGTCAACGTGGTCGAGGCCACCCACAGCGAGCTGCCCGGAATGCCGAACCGGACCTCCTTGCCCTCCAACGCCCCGCCGGCAGCCAGCGCCGCCGCGCTGTGATGCCCGGACTCGAAGAAACTGATCGCCGCAGTGGAGGTGACCCAGATGGCCGCCATCACCGCAAGGATCGCGTAGCCCTGGCGCTTGTCGCCGACCATCCGCCCGAACGTCCGGGTCAAGGCGACCCCGATGACCAGGATCAGGAAGATCTCGACCAGGTTGGTGACCGGATTCGGGTTCTCGAACGGGTGCGCGGAGTTGGCGTTGTAGAACCCGCCCCCGTCGGTACCCAGCTCCTTGATCACCTCCTGGGAGGCCACCGGCCCGCCGGTGACCGACTGCTGCTGGCCGGCCAGCGTGGTCACCGGGTGCGCCGCGGAGACGTTGTCCACCACCCCGCCAGCCAGCAGCACCAGCGCGAAGACGAGGGAGATCGGCAGCAACAGCCGCAGACACGTCCGGGTCAGATCCACCCAGAAGTTGCCCACCCGGTCGGTCCGCGAACGGATGAACCCGCGGATCAGCGCGATCACCACCACGATGCCCACCGCCGCGGAGACGAAGTTCTGCACCGCCAACCCGGCCATCTGCACCAGATGACCCATCGTGGACTCACCGGAATAGGACTGCCAGTTCGTATTCGTCACGAACGACGCCGCGGTGTTGAACGCCTGGTCCGCTTTCACCGCCGGAAAACCCAGTGACAGCAGCAGGTGCTCTTGTAAGCGCTGGAAACCATAGAGGAAAAGCACCGACACCGCGGAAAACGCCAAGACCGCGCGCAGGTAAGTGGACCATTTCTGGTCGACGTCGGCATCCACCCCGATCAGCCGGTAAATACCCCGCTCGGCCCGCCAGTGTTTGTCGGTGGTGAAGATATGCGCCAGGTAATCACCCAGCGGCCGGTAGGACACCGCCAGGGCGAACACCAGCAGGCCGGCCTGCCACCACCCGGCGGCCGCAGTGCTCATGTGAACCGCTCCGGAGCCACCAGGGCCACCACCAGGTAGGCGACCAGCAACACCGACACCACCAGCCCGGCAAGATCCGCGATGCTCACCGCGCCACCCCGTCCCCGGCGCCGGGCCCGCCCCCGGGCAGGTCGGCCCGTTCGCTCTTCAGCGCCTGCCCGACCAGGCGCTCCACCCCCCGCACCGCCAGAGCCAACACCGCGAAAACCACAATCGTCAAGACGATAAAAGCTACATCCGGCATCAAGGCTCCTCACCATCGAAAGACCATCGGAAATGAGGAAACTCCCTTTCCTATCCCACGAGGCAACACCATTGCGGCACCAGTACACCCCGGCGGCGCCCGAACGGCGAGCTCCCTCACACGATCCTCGCGCCGAGGGACCAATTCCTCATGACTTCCTCATGCCGCCCGCGCAAACATCACCGCGCACAATCGATCGGCAACAAAAGGTAACTGACGTCAGGCGGGGCTGTTGTCCTCCACGTGGGACCCCGGCTGGGAGGAACCGTCGACCTCCACGGTGGGGCGCGCTCCGGTCGTGGTGTTGCCGACCACGGTGGCACCGGTGGAACCGTCGATGATCAACACCGCGCGCGTGAGGTTCGGGCCGGAGAACGTGTTCTGGCGGATCTGCACGTTGGGCCAGCGCCGCAGGTTGACCGCCTGGGCACCGTTGTTCGCGCACATGTTGCCCACGAAAATGATCGACGGGGATCCGGCCGGGGCGCCGCTGTTGCTGTCCTGGTCACCGGTGGCGATCAGACATTGGGCATCCACGTTGCGGCAGGTGTTGCCCGAAATCACCACGTCGAAGGTGGGTGGCCTGTTCTGGTCAAAGGTTTGGAAGCAGTCCGGGTGCGGCGGGCTGGCATAGCCCTCCGCGGAGATGTCGGAGATGGTGTTGCCGGTGATCCGGTGACCGTTGCCGTAAAACCGCACGCCGTCTGCGTCCCCCCCGTCGCGGGGCACCGTGTCACTGATGGTGTTGGCGTGCACGGTGATCCGTTCTCCGGTGATGTCGATGCCGTTGGTAGCGACATGGCGCATGGTGTTGGACTCGATGGTCGAGTCGGTGCAGGGATGGCAGGTGATCCCGCCCTGTTGAGTGTCGTGGACGGTGTTGTTCCGGGCGGTGATCCCGGTCCCCTCCAGCAGCACCCCACCGCCGCCCGCGACCGTGAAACCCTCCACGACGACGTAATCGGCCCTGACCTGCACCTCATGCACGGTGCCCCCATCGGAAACCAGCCTGATCGGCGCCACCGCGGACCCCGATCGGGCCACGGTCACGTCGGTGTCAGTGAAGTCACCACCGGAAAAACACAGGGTGTCTCCCGGCGAGGCGGTGTCCAGGGCCGCTGGCACATCACCGCCCCGGGTGAGGGTATGGGTGCAGGTGGATGGCAGGCTCTGGTGACGCTGCTCAGCCGAGGTGCACCCGGTGGCCAGCCCCACCAGCACCACCAACCACATCAAGACCACCTGAAGCGCCCGGGACAGCATCACCGGCGCACCCTGGGGGGCGCGCCCCGGCCCGGGGCAAGGGATGTCCATCGCGGCGACGGTAACAGTTGCGCGGAGTAGGCACCTCGGCACGCACCCGTTAACCGATAATCACGCCGGGTGCTTCGTGAGCACGGCGGGCGAGCGGGGACACGACTGGCAGCACCGAGGGGCGCGCAGCAGCGATGCATTAACGTTACGCCACTACTTGACACTCATCTGGGGCATAGGGTTCACTCTTTTGTGCAGCACCTCGTTCGGTGAGGCGTCTACGCGGACATAGGCCACTGACCCTCCGGCGTCGAGAGACGCTCTGTGGTCAGGACAGGTCTCCCCGGCCCAAGGGGTGGCCCCAAGTGGCTTCCCGCCCGTGCGGGCGGGAGTACGCCGTGCAGTGCCAAAGCTCTGACGAGGGGGTGTCTGAGCTCGACTCGCTTGTTCTGGGCGCGGGCATCCCCGCTGCGTAACCAGTGATCGGTGGCACCCGCGGGTGTCCTGACGGCGAGGAGGTGAGAGATGAGTACCGAGGGCAGTCCACGACGTACCGACAGTCTACGAAGTACCGACGATGACAGTCCGTCCAGTTGCGATGACGACAGTCACAGTCCGGGTTGCCTGAGTCCGGTTTCTCATGTCCGCCCCGCACGCGTCCTGGGTCGCTGACCGTTCCGATCACCGGCCGGTCCGGTTGTTCGGCGCGTGCCCGCCTGATGGGACATCTCGCGATGAGCCGTGTCTTGCGCCTTTCCCCGGTTCCTGACTCCGTTCGTGAGCCGGTCCGCCAGCCCGCTCACCCGGCGGTCCACCGTTTCTCCGCGCGCCGCCTGGCGGCGTGGTGGGCCGCGGTGCTGCCGCGGTTGTGGCCGATCCCGGCTACCGGCAAGAGCGGTTCGGTGGGTGTGCTGCGGGCCGGGCAGTCGCAGCCGCAACCGCGCCCGATGTTGATGACCGCGGTGCACGGCGGGCGCCCGTACCAGACCTATCAGTTCCGCCAGTCCCGCTAACCCTAACTAACCCGGGCGCTCCCCCCGGTGCGGTCGCTGTGACCGCACCGGCGCTGCCCCCTGCCGTCTGGGGCTCCTGCCCGCCGTGTGAAGGGAACAATCCGATGGCCAGCACCACCTACACCTGGGAAACGACAGCGCCGCCGGGCACCAGCGCGGTGCTCGACGATGCCCATGTCGGGGACATCCGCGGCGCCCTGGGCACCATCCGCCAGGGTGATGAGGGCGGGCGGCCCCGCCTGTCCGCGAAGCTGAAGACACTGGTCGCGATCATCGGACCGGGGTTGATCGTGATGGTCGGGGACAACGATGCCGGGGCATTTGGCACCTACACCCAGGCCGGGCAGAACTACGGCACGTCTCTGCTGTGGACGTTGTTATTGCTGGTTCCGGTGCTGTATGTCAACCAGGAGATGGTGGTGCGGCTCGGCGCGGTCACCGGGGTCGGGCACGCCCGGCTGATCCTGGAACGCTTCGGGCGGTTCTGGGGCGCGTTCAGCGTGATCGATCTGTTCCTGCTCAACGCGTTGACCATCGTGACGGAGTTCATCGGAATCAGTCTGGGCCTGTCGTATCTGGGCCTGCCCCAGGCGCCTGGGGTGCTGATCTCCGCGCTGGTGGTGATCGCCGCAGCGTCAACGGGGAGTTTCCAGCGGTTCGAACGGGTCTGTCTGGCGCTGGTGGTGGGTTCGCTGCTGCTGGTGCCGATCCTGGTGATGGTGCACCCCCCGCTAAGCCAGATCGCGCATGATCTCGTTGTGCCCGGCCTGCCGGGCGGGGCGGCGCTGTCCACGGTGATGCTGCTGATCATCGGGATCGTGGGGACCACGGTGGCCCCGTGGCAGCTGTTCTTTCAGCAGTCCTACGTGATCGACAAGCGGATCACACCGAGGTTCATCGGCTATGAGAAGGTCGATCTGTGGATCGGTATCGTCATCGTGATCATCGGCGGGGTCGCGATGATGGCCTTTCCCGCCGCTGCGTTCGCCGGCACCCCGGATGCGGGTCAGTTCAGCGACGCCGGCGGAATCGCCACCGGCCTGGGCACCTACGTCAACCGGGCTGCGGGGGTGCTCTTCGCGGTGGCATTGATCGACGCCTCGATCATCGGCGCCTCGGCGGTGGGCCTGTCCACCTCCTACGCCCTCGGTGACGTGCTCGGCCTGCGGCACTCGCTGCACCGCAGCCCGTCATCGGCCAAGGGCTTCTACGCGATCTTCACCGCTCTATTGATCGGCGCGGCAGTGATCGTGATCATCCCAGGCAGCCCGCTCGGGCTGCTCACCGAGGGCGTGCAGACCTTGGCCGGGGTCCTGCTCCCCTCGGCGACGGTGTTCCTGCTGCTGCTGTGCAATGACCGCGAAGTCCTGGGCCCCTGGGTGAATGGCTGGAAGAGGAACACCTTCACCTCCGCGGTGATCGCCGTGCTGGTGATGCTCTCGGTCGTGCTCACCGCGAGCGTGCTGTTCCCCGAGATCACCAGCACCGCGATCCTGACCATCCTCGCTCTCGGCCTCGGCCTGAGCATCATGACCGGGCTATACCTGGCGATCCGCCGCCGAGGCAACCGGGCACTGCCCGACACCACCACCCAGACAGCCCACGCAGCAACGGCCGGGACCGTGGATGCGTCGGCGCGCAGCTCGTGGCGGATGCCGCCGCTGGCGATGCTGACCCGGCCCACGATGAGCACCGGACGGCGGCTCGGGCTGACCGTGTTGCGCGGCTATCTCGTGCTCGCCGTGGGCATGGTCATCGTGCGGGTTGTTCAACTCGCCGCCGGCGGCTGACCACCCGACCCGCTGTTCACCGGTTTGGTGGGGTTCACCGGTTTGGTGGGCGATCAGGGTGGGATGTTGGTACTGGGACGACACCTCGCTGGAACGACACCTCGGCGCGGGCTACTGCCCTCAGCCCCACCGACCTGGGTGCGCCGATCGCGACCCGACCCGCATGGGAGGGGCACCTGATGACGACGCTGGAGATGGGGCTGCGGCTGGCCGCCGGTCTGGGGCTGGGCGCGGTGATCGGGATGGAACGCCAATGGCGGGCCCGCGGCGCGGGGCTGCGGACCAATGCGCTGGTGGCCACCGGTGCGGCGCTGTTCGTGCTGCTCTCGGCCTACGGGTTCGACACCGGCCTGACCGCGGCCACCCGGGCCGACCCGACCCGGGTGGCCGCCCAGATCGTGTCCGGGATCGGGTTCCTCGGCGCCGGGGTGATCCTGCGCGACGGGCTCAACGTCCGCGGGCTCAACACCGCCGCCACCCTGTGGTGCTCCGCCGCGGTCGGGGCGTTGGCCGGCGCCGGGATGTACCCCATCGCCGCGCTGGGCACCGCCGCAGTGATCATCGCGAACGTGGTGTTTCGGCCGCTGGGACGCGCGATCGACCGCCAACCCACCGGTGGTGATGAGGTCACCGTCGGCTACTTCTTCGAAGCCGTCTGCGCCGAGCCGGCCGAGGCCCACATCCGCGCCCTGCTCGTCCAAGCCATCAGCGGCAGCAAGTTCCAGCTGCACGGCATCCGCAGCTACAACACCGACACCGATCACCAGGTCAGCGTCGTCGCCGAACTCACCGCCGATCAGCGCAACGACAGCCAACTCGAACAAGCCGTCAGCCGACTCAGCCTCGACCCCGCCGTCACCGCCGTCACCTGGACCGTGCGCACCGATCCCGACAACACCACCGACGACCCACTCAACAGCGCAACCACCACCCACACCGCCATGAAGAACTGGCGGTTCCGCTCACCGCTCACCCGCAACCGCACCTCGTAGCGCCCGGCGCCGCCTCTCGGCACCCTTCTCCGCCGATCCCCGTCAGTCACCAGGCTGCCCCAAAGTGGTACCACCAGCGGGTTCTTGCGTTCGACTGCTTTCGTTGGTTCCATAAGGCAACGTGAGCAACGGGGGTCACGAATGCAAGTCCAGAGGCTCAAAACACGGTCGTACCGTCGATGGTGACGACTGAGGACGCCCGCTGGCTTGCGAGCTACCTGCGGAAGATGGTGTCGACCCGCCCCGCCGCTTGGGCTGGCAGCGAGATGACCTTGTCCCAGCTGATCGCGCTGCACTTCATCAGCGCGAAGGCTCCGATGACACTGCTCGCGCTGTCCGAGGCCCTGGGCACCCGACCACCGGCCACCTGCGCGATGGTCGATCGGCTCGCCCGGGCCGGACTGGTCCGCCGCACGCCGGACCCCGATGACCTGCGGCGCGTCCTGTTGGCCGTGACCAGTACCTCAGCCCAGATGATCGGCAAGATCGACCCCGACACTGCACGGCAGCTGCAGGCAGTGCTGAGCAGCATGGGCTCGGCAGCTCAGCGCGTCCTCACCGAGGTCCTTAAGGACACCGCGCGGCGCCTCGCCCACTAGCCAACCCGGCGGCTACCGCCAACCCTGATACCCAACCCGGGCCCGAGCAGATGCCGATGCGGCACTATCGGGAGGTGAACGCAGCGCCGCATCCCGTGACCGTCCCTGACACCCTGTTCGACGACCCGGACGCGGAGGCCCGCTGGCGGGCCCGGTTCACCGCCCCCCGGGTCAGTCTGCCGCAGTGGGCCCGAGACGCCCCAGACCGCTGCCTGTACACCTCCAACGCGTCGGGCACCTGGGAGGTCTACGCCTGGGACCGCGCCACCGGGACGCACCGGCAAGTCACCGACCGGCCACACGGCACCCACACCGCCACCGTGACGCCCGACGGCGAGCAGGTGTGGTGGTTCGCGGACACCGGCGGCGACGAGTTCGGCAACTGGGTGACCGAGCCGTTCGGCGGGCGGCCCGCTGACGAGCAACCCCAACCAGCCGTGCCGGGCACCGCCCCCGGCTACCCGGCCGGGCTGGACCTCGGCCGGCGTACCGCGGCGATCGGCACCTCCACTGACGAGGGCACCACGGTGTGGATCTCGCGGGACGGCACCGCTCAGGTCGTCTACCGCAGCGAATACGACGCCGGGGTGGGCGCCCTGTCCCGCGACGAGCGGCTGCTCGCGATCATGCACTCCGAGCACGGCGACTCCCGCCACCCCGCGATCCGGGTGCTCGACACGGGTGGGGACACCGCAGGCTCGCCGATCGCCGAAAAGTGGGACGGTCCCGGCAGGGGCCTGGAGGTGCTCGGTTTCGCCCCGGTAGCGGGCGATTCCCGGCTGCTGCTCGCCCATGAGCGGCGCGGCCGGCAGGAACTGCTGATCTGGGACGTCGCGACGAACACCGAGACCGAGATCACACTGGAGCTGCCCGGCGAGGTGCTCGCCGACTGGTACCCCGACGGCGCGGCGTTGCTCGTCGTCCACCAGCACACGGCCCGCTCCACGCTGCACTGCTACCGGCTGGCCACCGGCGAGCTGACCGCACTGGACATTCCCCGCGGCACGGTCGGCGGTGCGGCGGTCCGGCCAGATGGCACCGTCGAGTACGCCTGGTCCTGCGCCGCCCAGCCACCCATGATCCGGGCACTGCACCCGGACGGCACCGACCGGGCGCTGCTGCGGCCCCAGGGCGAGCCGGCCCCCGGCTCGCAACCCCTGACTGACCAGCACGTGCCAACCCCGCACGGAGCCGTGCACGCCCTGGTGGCCACCCCGGCCGGCGCCCCCCCGGGTCCCCTACCCACCATGTTCCTGCTGCACGGCGGGCCGCATGTGGCCGACGAGGACCGCTTCTCCGCGGTCCGAGCGCTCTGGCTGGACGCGGGCTTCGCCGTGATCCACGTCAACTACCGCGGATCGACCGGCTACGGCTCGGCCTGGCGGGACGCGATCGAGGGCCGGCCGGGGCTGACCGAGATGGAGGACGTCGCGGCCGTGCACGACTGGGCGGTGTCCAGCGGATTCGCCGACCCGGCGGGGTGCGTGGTGGAGGGCTGGTCATGGGGCGGCTATCTGGCCCTGCTCGCCCTCGGGATCCAGCCGCAACGGTGGGCGGCCGGGGTAGCCGGGGCCCCGGTGGCCGACTACGTGACCGCTTACGCCGACGAGATGGAGCCGCTGCGGGCCTTTGACCGAGCACTGTTCGGCGGCTCGCCCGACGAGCTGCCCGAACTCTACCGGATGGCGTCTGCGATCAGCTACGCGGCCGACGTGCGCGCCCCGGTGCTGGTGCTGGCCGGGGAGAACGATCCGCGCTGCCCGATCCGTCAGATCGACAACTACCTCGCCCGGTTCACCGAGCTGGACAAGCCCTATCGGTGCTACCGCTACGACGCAGGACACGGGTCGTTGGTCGTGGCCGAGAACCTCCGGCATGCCGCCGTTGAGGTGGCGTTTGTCCGTGAAGTACTCGGCTCCGAGCCCATCGCCGGCTCAGCCGGCAACACGCGTTCAGCGGTCTGATTGCGATTGGGTGGGCTTTACCCTTGGTCAACGTGGCAGTAACGCCAGCAGCAGACACTGGGTCAGGAGGTGGTCACCATGACCCTGTGGCGGCTGCACGTCGACGTAGCTGATCAACCCGGTCGGCTGGGCGCCCTTGCCGCGGTGATCGGCGGCTGTGGGGCGAATATCGTCTCGCTGCATGTGGTTGGGGAACCGGCCCAGGACGGGGCGGTGACAGACGAGCTGCTGGTCCGGGTGCCGCCGCAGCTCGCGGTGTCGGCGCTGGTGGAAGCCGTCGAGGCCGCCGGGTTCTGGGTCACCGTGGTGGTGCAGACCGACGCGCAGGCGCTGGCCGATCCGGTGAGCACCGCGCTGGCGCTGGCGCACTGCGTGGCGGTCGACCCGGGCAGCGCCGCGCGGGCGGTGGCAGCCCTGCTGCGCGCTGAACTGGCCGGGGACGGTGCGCCGCCGGCCGCGCATCACGCCGAGGTCGGTGCCGGAGCGACGCGGGTACAGCTGCGCCGCGGCTGGCCGTTCACCGCCACCGAGATCTCCCAAGCCGCAGCGCTACTCGAACTCGCCGGGGTCTCCGACGGGCGCCGGCTTGCGCCACCACGCGCCAGCGTGCAGCTCACCGACGGGGCCGAAGTGGTGCTGCGAGCCGCCACGGCCGCAGACGCGCCGCTGGTCGCCGCGCTGCACGCGCGCTGCTCCCCGCACACCCGGGCGCTGCGCTCCCTGTCCACCCGACCGGTGTTGGCGGCGGCCGTGCTGCAGCAGCTGATCGGCGCCGACGGCTCTACCAGCGTGCTCGCGGTGACTCCCGATGGTGGCGCCGCGGTGGGGCTGGCGAATCTGGTCTGCACCGGCGAAGGCACGGCCGAGGTCGCGCTCCTGGTGGAGGACGTCTGGCAGGGCCGGGGGGTGGGCACGGCGCTGGCCCGCAACCTGGTGGAGCTGGCCCGAATCGATCAGCTCACCGAGCTCACCGCAGTGTCGCAAGTCGGCAACAGTGCGCTGACCCGGGTGTTGCGCCGGGCCGGGCTGCGCCCGCGCGGCCGACTGGATGGAGGCGTGCTGCGCGTCCGGGCCACCCTGCACGAGAAACCCAGCTCGGGCGCACCGACCGAGGTCAGCCTGGTCTAGATCATCTGACCGGCGCGGCGGCAGGACATCACCCCGACGATCGTGGACGGGGAGCGGACGTGTCCCGGACATCGGCGCTGTCAGCCCGACCAGCGGCCCATCGGATTCCCTACAGTGCTCCCGTCGTGTGCTCACCCTGAGCTGGAGAAGGTGATGGGGATGTCCGGTTCTGGCCTGCTTCCGCGGACGAGGCTGGAGTTGCGGGCGTTGCGGAACCGGGCATTCGAGCTGCTGGAAGGTCGCCAGCACCCGGAGCAGTGCCGGGAACTGTATCTGGTGGCTGGTGCGCTGTGTGGAGTGCTCGCCAACGCCTCATTCGACTTGGGCTGTTTTCCCGCGGCCGAGACGCAGGCCCGCACCGCGTTCCTGTGTGCCGAACTGGCCGGGAACAACGCGTTACGCGCCTGGATACGGGGCACCCAGAGCCTGGTCGCCTACTGGGATGAGCGGCCCCGCGCCGCCGTTGAGCTGGCGGCGGACGGCTGGCGTTATGTCCCAGAAACCGGGACGGCGCGGGTCCGGCTGGCCTCGATTGAGGCCTGGGCCCACGCCCGGCTGCGCGACCAGCGCGAAACCCAGAATGCGCTGGCCCGTGCTGAGCAGGCCCGCGAGGAGATCCGAGGTGCGGACGACCCCGGCGGGATGCTCGCCTTCCCCCTAGCCAAGCAGAACTGCTACGCCGCGACCGCGCGGCTGTGGCTGGGCGGGAAGGACAGTCATACCGATGCCGAGCGGCACGCGGCTCACGCCGTCGAGCTCTACGAAGCCGACCCCCCGGAGCAGCGCCGTCTCGGCGAGCTGTGCTTGGCTCGGCTGGATCTCGCTGCGGCCAGGCTCGGCCAAGACGATCTCGACGGCGCCGCTGAACAGCTTCAGGACGTGTTGGCTATCGCCGCTCAGCGCCGCACTGACAGCGTCGCCCGCCGACTGAACCAGGTAGGTCGCGGGCTGCGGCGACCCAAGTACCAGACCTGCGTACTCGCGCTGGATCTGTACGACCAGATCCGCAACTTCACCCGTACCCCGACCGAGCCTGCGCTGCCCGGGGCCGACGGGTGAACACCTCGGTCGCGGTCGGGTTGCTGCACCCGGGTCGGATGGGGGCCGCCGTCGCTGCGCAGCTCATGGCCAACGGCCACTCAGTCCTGTGGTGCCCCGACGGGCGCAGCCCGACCACCCACCGCCGGGCGCAGGAGGCGGGACTGCGTCCGGCTCCGCTCGGGCAACTGCTGGCAGACAGCGAGATTGTCGTGTCGATCTGCCCACCCGCGGTGGCCGAGGAGATCGCTACCACAGTCGCCGGAATCGGGTACCGCGGTATCTATGTCGAGGCGAATGCGATCAGCC
>Ga0213881_10000588_pt1 | contig 22015 bp, 21 predicted proteins | sample BarmaccoBMER_R08_FD_160104 | JGI IMG/M metagenome (GOLD analysis project Ga0213881, IMG submission 160104) | Barbacenia macrantha exposed rock microbial communities from rupestrian grasslands, the National Park of Serra do Cipo, Brazil - ER_R08 ... | reverse complement strand
CTCGACCTTTCGGCGTGAGAGGGGCATTCTTGTGCGTGTCCATTCGGTTCCCCCGCGAATCGCTGTTGTCTGGCGACCTCAGCGTTCCTCGTCGGGACCGAATGGACAACCTCCTGAAAGTTCACACCTAATGCCCTCTCGCCGTGCGTTGATCATCGGTGGTTCGCTCGGCGGGCTCTTTGCCGCGCACCTGCTGCGCGCGGCCGGCTGGGATGTCGAGGTGTACGAGCGCATCGCTGACGATCTTGCCGGCCGCGGCGCCGGACTCGGCACGCACGATGCCTTGCGTGACATGATGGCGCGCATCGGCCTCGACGTGATCACGCCGCTCGGGGTCGCGACGCACGCCTACGTCTGTCGCGATCACGGCGGCCGCGCGATGCACGAGATCAAATTCGAGCGGGTGATGAGCGCGTGGGCGCGGCTTTACCGGCCGCTGCGCGACGCGCTGCCCGACGCGCATTATCATTCCGGCATGACGCTCGTGCGCGTGGAAACCGACGCGCGTGGCGCGACTGCCGTGTTCGCCGATGGCACGCGCGTTTCCGGCGATCTTCTCGTTGGCGCCGACGGCGGCCGCTCGACCGTGCGCACGCAGTTCCTGCCCGACGTGAAGCCGCAGTACGCCGGTTACATCGCCTGGCGCTCGCTCGTTGCGGAGGGCGACGTCCCACCGGCCACGCGCGAGGCGCTTTTCGACGAACTCACGTTCTGCGCTCCCGACGGGGAGCTGTCGATATCCTATCCGGTTCCGGCGCGCGACGGCGACATCCGGCCCGGCCGGCGCGACTACAATATCGTCTGGTACCGGCCGATCGACGAGCGGCAGCTTGCGGATCTCAACACCGACGCGAACGGCACGCGCTACGAGCAGATACCGCCGCCGTTCATCCGCCCCGAGATCACCGCGGCCGTGAAGGCCGCCGCACGTGCGTTGTTGCCGCCGGCGGTCGCCGACGTGTTCGTGCGCGCCGAGCAGCCGTTCTTTCAGGCGATTTTCGACTTGGCCTCGCCGCGCCTGGTGTTCGGACGCGTGGCGCTGTTGGGCGACGCCGCGTTCGTGGCGCGCCCGCACGTGGGCGCCGGCGTAACCAAGGCGGCGCTCGATGCCGCTTGCCTCGCCGATGCCAGCGCGGCGACGCCCGATCTGGATGCGGCGCTCGCCACGTACGATCGGGAACGGCGGCGGTTCGGCGACTGGATCGTCGCGCGCTCGCGCGATCTCGGCGTCTGCATCGGCCTCGACGCGGCGAGTACCGCGCGGGGGCTCACGCCCGAATACGTGATGACCGAATACGCGACCTTGCCCATCGACATGAAGAACTGGGCGTCGGGCCAGTTATCAGTGATCAGTAGCCAGTGATCAGTAGTCGGCGATTTTGGCTCTTCTGATCCCTGATCACTGATCACTGATTACTGATCCGGTCGAGGGGATAAACCTTGCGGGCGTTGGCTTCGAAAATTTTCTGCCGATCGGCGTCGCTCAGCCAATCGGCCGCGTCGATGTAGCGCTTGGTGTCGTCGTAATAGTGGCTGGTGGTGGGATCGATGCCGCGCACGGCGCCGACCATCTCGGAAGCAAACAGAATATTGTCGACGGGGACGATCTTGAGCAGCAGCTCCATGCCGAGCTTGTGATAGACACAGGTATCGAAATAGACGTTCTTGAGCAGCAATTCGTCGAGCGGCGGCCGCTTCATGTCCTGGGCAAGGCCGCGGTAGCGGCCCCAGTGGTACGGCGCCGCGCCGCCGCCGTGCGGAATGATCATGCGGAGCGTCGGAAAATCCTTGAACAGGTCGGAGGTGAGGAACTGCATGAAGGCGGTGGTGTCGCCGTTGATGTAGTGCGCGCCGGTGTGGTGGAAGTTGGGATTGGCCGACGCGCTCACGTGCACCATGGCGGGCACGTCCAGCTCGACCAGCTTCTCGTAGATCGGATACCACCAGCGGTCGGTGAGCGGCGGGTCGGTCCAATAGCCGCCGGACGGATCGGGATTGAGGTTGCAGCCGACGAAGCCGAGCTGCTTCACGCATCGTTCCAGCTCGCCGATGCAGTTGTCCGGCCGCACGCCCGGCGACTGCGGCAGCTGACACACGCCGATGAAGTTGTCGGGATACAGCGTGCAGACGCGGTGGATGAGGTCGTTGCATACCTGCGACCAGTCGAGGCTTATCGCGGCGGTGCCGATGTGGTGCGACATGCCGGCAGCGCGCGGCGAGAAGATGGTGATATCGGTGCCGCGCTCGCGCTGGAACTTGAGCTGCGACTGCACGCTGGCGCGCATCTCGTCGTCGCTGAACTTGAGCGTGTCGCGCGCGGGCACCTGCGCCGGATCCTTCAGCGCGGCGATCTGGCGCTTGCGATAGTCGTCGAGCGGTTTTGGCGTGGTGGTGTAGTGGCCGTGGCAGTCGATGACGGGCATGCGGTGTTCGCTTTCTTCGTTAGGGACGCAATCTTCTCACGCTTTACGCAGACGCGCGAGCCGGGTGGCGGCTTCCATCCGCCGGCATTTGACAGCGAAGAAAAATTCTGGCCGATTGCCGCGCAGCTCACAAGCCTGGGCGACACATCATGACAGCGACGAACGCGGGCAGCCGGATCGTCGACGGCGCGACGCGGCTCTATTGCATCATCGGCGATCCGGTGGCGCAGACGGGCTCGCCACGCGTGTTCAGCGAGCGCTTCCGCGCCGCCGGACGCAACGCCATCCTGGTTCCGTTCCACGTACCGGACGCAGCATTCGAGCCGACGCTGCGTGGCATCATGGCGCTCGCCAATCTCGACGGCATCATCGCCACCGTGCCCTACAAGGCGCGCATCCTGCAGTTCGCCGACCGCATCCTGCCGACGGCGCAGAAGGTCGGCGCCGCCAACGCGCTGCGGCGCGAGCCCGACGGACAATGGACCGGCGACATGTTCGACGGACGCGGCATGGTGCGCGCGATTACGGCAACAGCCGGTGCGGTCGCCGGCCGGAACGTGATGCTGATCGGCGCGGGCGGCGCCGGCAGCGCCATCGCCTGTGCCCTCGCGGATGCCGGCGTTGGTTCCATCACCATTTGCGAGGTCGACGCGCGCAAGGCGCGGATGCTGGCAGCGCGCCTCGGTGTCATCGCGCCCAGTTGCGCCCTGCGCATCGGCCCGGCGACAACCGACGGCATCAACCTGCTGGTCAACGCGTCGCCGGTCGGCATGAGCCCGCAGGACGGCTTACCGGCGCCACTCGGAGAACTCCCGCCGAATGTCGTGGTCGCCGACGTGGTGCTCGCGGACGAGACGCCGCTGCTGCGCCACGCGCGCGCGTGCGGCTGCGCGACCGTCCGCGGCCGCGAGATGATGATGAGTCAAGTCGACGAGATGCTGGCGTTTTTCGGGATGGCGTCTGCGTAGCCCGGATGAGCGCGCAGCGCGAAATCCGGGGCCTTCCCGCATTTCGCTTCGCTCATGCGGGCTACAGGAGTCACTTCTCCATAATCCCAGCGACGGCCTTGATCTGGTTGCGCGCGTAGGCGGGCAGCCCCGCACTGATCGAATTGCCGCTGTTGAACGAGCTGTTGCCGACGAGCACTTGCGCCGGGACGAGGTTGCGCAGGATCGGCACCGACTCGTATTCCTTGCGGTTCTCCAGCACTTTTGCCTTGATGGCGAGCGCAACGTAAGCGGACACGACCGTCTTGTCCGCGTCGGTCGGGTGCTGCTGCAGCACGGCGAGGAATTTGCCGAAGCGCAAAATCTGATTGACGTAGAAGATATTCTGCTCGAGCGCGCCGGTCACCGGTGAATTGATGCCGGTCATCTTGACGAGCGCCACCTGATCGATCTCGTTCGGCTGCAGCAGGCGCAGCTCGCTTTGAAACTCCAGATATTCGGCGACTTTCTTCTCGCCGTCGGTGAGCTTGTTGACCAGCCGGATGCCGACCGGAAGCTTGCCCTCGAGCTGATAGTGCGACTGGATGCAGATCAGGTTGGGACGCGGCTCGCACCACGCCCGGTCGGGATGGCGGTAGACGCTCGGATCGATCTCCCTGGGCGGGAGCAGGTCAGCCTGGGTTATCTGCTTCTGCGTAATCGCCGGATCGATCCGCTCGAGGAACGGCAGGCTGACGTAGCGGGCGAGATCGATGGCGGCGGGCGGCCGGCTCACCAGGAAGCGCGCCTCGGCCACGTATATTTGCAGCTTTTCGATATGCGGCTTGGTGACGCCATCGTGGGTCACGTCGACGATCGGCTCGACGTAGCCCGGATAGAGGCTGAGCAGTTGCTTCTGCACCGGCCGCACGCGCGCCCAGTCCTCGAACCGGATGAGCCCGGTGGCGGGATCGGCGAGGTCGTCCTTGCGATGGTCGGTGAAAGCGATGACCTTCGGCTTGAGCTGCGCGACGCCGACGCTGCCGAGCGAGGCGACCTCCTCCAGCATGAACTCGGCGGCTGCTGCCGCACCGCAAACAAGCAGCACGGCGAGAAGCGCGGTCGCGCGGGCAATTAGGCTCATGGGGATCAAATCAGTTGAGGTTGCGGCCGCCCCACGGATAATCGGGATCGACGCGCCGGCTGCGCCGCCGCGCCGCGTCGTCGTCCCACCAGCCGCGGCCGCCGAACCAACCGCCCCCACCCCATGGCGCCGGCGCCGCGCGCTGCGGCTCGCGCCACTGCGGCACCTGATAATAGCGGGAATAGCGCCCGTCGTCATAGCCGCCGAACCAGCCGCCCAGCGCTTCGCCGTCGCGGGGATCAGTCTCGCGCGACGCATAGGCGTCTTCGCGCGCGACCAGGCGATACTGCGTGTCGGCAACCTCGCCGTCGGAGGCGCGGCGGAAGTGCTCGACGAAGGTGCGCGGGCCGGCGCGCGCGAGCACGTCGCCGGTGGTGAGGTTGATCGGAAGGTCGACCAATTGGCGCTTGGCTTCTTCCGACGGCGCGTTGAGCACCGTCTTTGGCGCGTAGGAAGCCCAGACCCCCTCGATGATCGAGGTGAAAATCGGCAGCGCCACCTTGGCGCCGGTCTCGCCCGGGCCGAGCGTGCGGCGCTTGCCGTCGGCGTTGTCATAGCCGACCCACACGGCGACCGTGACCTCGTTGGTGAAACCGACGAACCAGGCGTCATTCTCATTATCGCTGGTGCCGGTCTTGCCGCCCACGTACGGTCCAAGTTGCCGGATCGAACGCGCGGTGCCGCGTTCGACCACGCCCTGCAACATGGTGCGCAGCTGATAGAAGGCGGCGCGGTCGTTCTTCCCGATGGTGGCCGCGGTCACAGGCGGATGCTGATAAACCGTCTGCCCGTCGTGCTGGATCGCCTCGATCGCGTAGGGGGCGGGGCGCACGCCTTCGTTGACGATCGCCGCGTAGAGCGCGGCCATGTCGAGCGGCCGCACCGGCTGCGCTCCGAGCACGAACGGATAATAGCGCACGCATTGCGAATAGAGCTGCGCCTCCATGGCGATCTCGCACACGCGGTCGAGGCTCTCCTCGGGAGACGCGTCGATGCCGCCGTCGAGCAGGCGCGCGGTGACCAGGTTCTTCGAATTTTCGAGTGCGCGCCGCAAGGTGATCACGCCGGAGCTGCCGCCGTCGTAGTTCTTTGGCGTCCAATAGTCGCGCTCGCGTGCGTAATCGACGTTGCTGCCGATCGGCGGCAAGGTCACCGGCGTGTCGAGCACCAGCGTGTTGGGCTGCAAACCGCTGCGCAGCGCTGCGAGATAGGTGATCGGCTTGAGCGACGAGCCCGGCTGGCGCCGCGCCTGGGTGACGCGGTTGAGCTGGCTCAGCGGGTAGGAGAAACCGCCTGCCATGGCGAGGACGCGGCCGGTCTTGTTGTCGAGAATAACCGCCGCACCTTGCACGGTCGGGCGCACGCGCAGCTCCGCGCGTGCCTCGCGCCGGCCCTCGCTCACGCGTACGTAGACCACGTCGTCGACGTTGAGGGCGCGCCGCACCGCGCCGGTGGCGCCGGTCAGCGGAAGCACGCGGCCGTCGGCGAGGCCGACGCGGATCGCGCCGGCGTTCTTGCCGCGGCCCTTGTCGAGCACGACCGCCGTCGGCCAATGCACGTCGTAGAGCGGCAGCCGCGCGGCGGCGAGCGCCTGCTGCCAAGACGGCTGCTGCGGCTTCGCCGGATCACCCGGCGCCGTCGCCTTGGCGTTCTCCGCGTCGATGCGGCGGATCGCCTCCGCGAGATTGGCCTCGGGGCCGGTGAAGCGCGCCCGGCCCATGGTCATTTCGTAGTGGGCGAGGCCCTCCTGCAGCGCCGCCTCGGCGGTGCGCTGCAGTTCAGGAATGACGGTCGTGCGCACCGTGTAGGACCTGGCGGTGAGGCTGTCGATTCCGGCGAGCGACTTGGCCTCGGGCGCAAGATGATCGACGAAATATAATCCCTCATTGCGTTGCGGCCGCTGGTAGGCGACGAACGTCGGCAACGCGGCCGCCGCCTGTTTCATCTCGTCGGCATTGATGACACCGTCCTCGCGCATGCGGTTGAGCACATAGGCGAGGCGCTCGCGCGCGCGGTCGGGATGGCGGTCGGGACTGAAGTAGTTGGGCCCCTTGGTCAGCCCGGCCAGCAGCGCGCCCTCCCCGAGCGTGAGCTCCTTGGCGGATTTGCCGAAGTAGCTGCGCGCGGCAAGCTCGATGCCCCAGGAACCGCGGCCGAGATAAATGGAGTTGAGATAGAGCGCGAGGATCTCGTCCTTGCTCAAGGTCTGCTCGATGCGCGAGGCGACCAGCACCTCACGGATCTTGCGCTCGTAGGTCACGTCGTCGCCGACCAGCAGGTTCTTGGCGACTTGCTGGGTGATGGTCGAGCCGCCCTGCGGCCGTCGCGGGCTCGCGAGGTTGCCGACGAACGCACGGATCAGCCCGCGCTCATCGACGCCGTGATGCTGGAAGAACCGCTTGTCCTCGGCGGAAACGAATGCGCGCCGCACCTGCTCGGGGATGGCGTCCAGCGGGACGCGGATGCGCCGCTGCGCCGGTTCGTTAATTTCGGCGAACGGACGGCCGTTGCCGTCGAGCACCGTGGTGAGGCCGGCGAGATTGACGCTCTTGAGCTTGGCGACGTCGGGCAGATCGGCAACCGCCTTGTTGTAGAAACCGATCACCTCACCGAGATCGAAGGTTGCATTGTCCACCGCTTCGTTGCCGCAGAACTGGCGATAGGCGGCCTGCAGGTTGGCGAAGTCGAGACCGTGAAACGACTTGATGCCGGAGGCCGCTTCCGGATCCGCCATGGCGGTCGAGATCAGATCGTCGAGGTTGATGTCCTCGATGTCGAAGGCCTTGCGCATATGCGCGCACCCGTCGCGCAGGATGTGCACGATTTCGTCGCGGTCGGCGGCGGGATCGAAATGGGTCTTCACCGCGTCGGGCCGCGTGGTCACCTGGCTCAGCGCCAGCGCGGTGGCGAAAATCTTGACCAGAATGGCGTTCATCGGCCTGGCATACTTCCGGCGGGCGCTGGATCATCCCCCGATCCGGAGAATCAGACCTCTATATAAAGGCTGTTTTGCGGTCGGTGCAGAGCGACAAAGCCCGCACGCCGGCGGAAATTTCACTGCCGCGCCAATATCCTGGGGGAGAGCGCGCGCTGTTCGGTGCTTGCCAGCAGCCGCTCGATGTCGGCTAGATTCGCCTTCTCGGCAAATTCGATGGCGAACCCTTCGGCAAAACGGCGCACCACGCGGCCGACCATCTTCCCGACCGCCAGCGGAGTACCAATTTCCGGGTAGAGATCGGCCGAGACGCCGACGCCCGAGTCGGAAAAGTCGATCACCAGGCACGAGGTCAGCGACCCGTCCGCCTGCAGGATCGTCGCCATCGGGTTCTTGGGAACGACGCGCGGATGCCGGCGGGAGTCGCGCAGCTCGGGAGCGTCCTTCTGCTTGACGAGCCAATCGAGCTTGGCGGCCAGTTTGTCGCGGGTCTGCTGCGAGGCGGCGATGGAGATGACAAAGCCGTTGGTCATCAGCCGGATGATCGGGCCATGCAGGCGCCCGAGCTGTTCGCTGTAAAGGATGACGCGCTCGCCGATCGGGCCCGCAACCGGGGCCGCCAATGCCATGGCCTCGAGCGATACGTTGACAATGCGGCAGGCGAACTCGCAGCGCTCGCCTTTAAGATTGCGTTTGCTCGCCAGCATGTAACGGCCGGACAGATTGACGATGACGCGAACGTCGTCGCGGCGCTCGAACGGAGACACTTCGACCACATCGTCCATCACGGCGGGGATAGGCATGAAGGTTTTCCCGTCGGCTCCAAACCGGGTCCCAATTAATCAGTTGGCTTTTAACAAAAACTTGTGGCGATTACGGAATCGCCGGGTCAGCCGATTGTCATAAATGGGCGAGCTGGACTAGCCCGGATGGCCGCCACGCGTCGCGCTGCATGCAATCGGTTTTTTGTTCAACCGGAGGCCGCCAAATCGCCTATGTTTTACGCCGGACGCTGCCGCAACGGTAATGCACGACCGCTTCTTCCTCGATGCCTGTTAAGCATCTGGAAACCAGAACCTCATTAATCTTTCCTTATTACGCAGGGGACGGTCATGCCTGAACGCAGGACAAGGTCGCGCGCGGTGTCTTCGCAGCCCGCCATTATCGCCGCGGCCGGTGCAAGGCGCATCAATTGCGTCGTGCGCAACTTCTCCAGCACCGGCGCCTGCCTGGAAGGCGTCATCCCGCCCTCCCTGCCGCAAACCTTCGACCTCGTGTTCGACGACCACCGCGCGACGCTCGCGTGCCGGGTCAAGTGGCGCCGTCCGGGCTCTGTCGGCGTCGAGTTCGCGCTGCCGCGTCGTTAGGTTTTCCAACTCGACAGCCTTAATCGCACCGTCGGCCTGATGGGCCGGCGTGGCGACCTTGCTTGTGCGCAAGTCGCCCGGCGGGTCGAACCGCGCAAGCCGTCTGGTATACTCTCGCTCCCTGAACCTCGCCGGGCGCAGGAGTTCCTCTCATGCAACATCCAGCACGTGCATTGGCGCTCGTCGCGCTCTTGGCCGCTTCGCCGCTTGCGGGGACGCCGGCCGCGGCCGCCGACAAGGTGCGTTTCCAGACCGACTGGCTGCCGTCCGGCGAGCACGCGATGTATTACGGCGGCTGGCAGAAAGGCATTTTTGCCGAGGAAGGCATCGAAATCACGATCACCCGAGGCTACGGCTCGGGTGATACGGTGACGAAGCTTGCCGGCGGCGCATTCGATTTCGGCGTCGCCGACATCGCCGCGGTGCTGACCGCGCGGGCGCGCCAGAACGTGCCGGTCAAGACCATCGCGGTGCTCTACACCCAGTCGCCGCACTCGCTGTTCGTGCTCAAGAGCTCCGGCATCACCAACTTCAAGGGTCTCGAAGGCAAGAAAATCAGCATCACGCCGGGCAACAGCCACAAATTCTATTTCCCCAAGGTGGCGGAAAAATCCGGCACCGATCCAAACAAAATCATCTGGGTGAATATGGACGCGGCCGCCATGGCCGGACAGCTGATCGCCAAGAACGTCGATGCGGCGCCGTTCTATTCCATCCATCATTATTACATCAACAAAGCCGCCCAGGCGGCCGGCGAGGAGATCATCGCGCTGCCGTTCGTCGAAGCGGGCTTCAAGATTTTTGCCGCTTCGCTGATCGCGACCGACGAGACCATCGCGCAGCGGCCCGATCTCACGCGGCGCTTTCTCAAGGCGGTCAAGCGCACGTTCGACTGGGCGCGCGACAACCCGGAGGAAGCGTGCAAGCTGCACATCGAAAAGAACCCGGAGGTCGCGCTCGACGACTGCGTGCACAGCGTCAAGGCGGTGATGACGTTCGTCTACAGCGACCACGAGCAGAAATACGGCTGGGGCAAGGAATCGCCCGAGCGCCTCGCCTTCAGCTGGCAGGTGATCGCGGAATCCCAGGACCTCGATCCCAAGTGGGACCCCAAGCAGGCGTTCGACACCTCGCTCGTCCCGGCCGAGTGATGGCCGCTTTTGTAGGATGGGTTGAGCCGCCCTTCGCGGCGAAACCCATCGATGGGTTTCCGCCCGTTTTCGCGGGCGTTCAACCCATCCTACGACGCAGGTTGCTCCCGTGATCCTGCTCGAGGGCGTCGGCAAGACCTTCGTCACGCGCGCCGGCGAGGAGGTGGAAGCGCTCGCCGACGTGTCGCTCGAGGCGCGGCGCAACGAGTTTGTTTGTCTGGTCGGGCCGTCCGGTTGCGGCAAGTCCACGCTGCTCCGCCTCGTCGCCGGCCTCGTGGCGCCGAGCGCCGGCGCGGTGTCGATCGCCGGCTCCGCGGTGACCGAGCCGCGCGCCGACACCGGCATCGTGTTCCAGGCGCCGACCTTGCTGCCGTGGGCGAGCGTGCTCGATAACGTGCTGTTTCCTCTCGACATGATGGGCCGGCTCGACGCCGCCGGCCGCGGCCGCGCGCGCGATCTCTTGGCGCTCGTCGGGCTTGCCGGGTTCGAGCGCAAATATCCGCGCGAACTCTCCGGCGGCATGCAGCAGCGCGCCGGCATCTGCCGCGCGCTGGTGCACGATCCAGATATTCTGCTGATGGACGAGCCGTTCGGCGCGCTCGACGCGCTCACGCGCGAGGAGCTGACCATCGAGGTGATGCGCATCTGGCGCGAGCGGCCGAAGACCATTCTGTTCGTCACCCATTCGATCCCCGAGGCCGTGCTGCTCGCCGACCGCGTGGTGGTGATGTCGGCGCGGCCGGGGCGCGTCGCCGAAATCGTCACCATCGACCTGCCGCGCCCGCGCGACTTCGACATGGAGGCGCGGCGCGAGTTTCAGGACGCGACCCACCGCATCCGCGGGCTGATCTTCGGGGGCCGCCATGCGCGCGCCCACTAAGCTGCATCCGCTGGCGCCGTGGGCGTCCGACGTCGCGCAGCCGGTCGGCGCGGTCGTCGTCTTTGTCGCCTTTTGGGAACTGGTGTGCCGCGTCTTCCACGTACCGGGGTATCTGGTGCCGACGCCTTCGGCGATCTTCACCGACACGGCGCAGCTTTCCGGCCCGGTGCTCATGCACACGCTCGCCACCACGCAAACGGTGCTGCTCGGCTTCGCGGCTTCGGTCGTCATCAGCGTGCCGCTTGCCGTGCTGATCACCGCCTCGCCGGTGATCGCCAACGCGATCTACCCGCTGCTGGTGGTGACGCAATCGATTCCCAAGGTAGCGCTGGCGCCAATCCTGGTGGTGATCTTCGGCAGCAACGAGCTGCCGCGCGTGGTGGTGACCTTCCTGGTCGCATTCTTCCCGCTGGTGCTCTCGATCGCCGCCGGCATCACCGCGGTGCCGCCCGAGCTGATCGAACTGGGCCGCGCCTGCAAGGCAAATTATTGGCGCGAGCTCTGGCGCATCCGCCTGCCCTACGCGGTGCCATTCGTGTTCAGTGGGCTCAAGGCCGCGATCACGCTTTCCGTCGTCGGCGCCGTGGTGGGCGAGTTCGTCAACGCGGACCGCGGCCTCGGCTATCTGATCGTCACCTCGACCGCATTCTTCAAGGTGCCGCTCGCGTGGGGCGCCCTGGTGCTGCTTTCGCTCATGGGCATCGTGCTGTTCCAGGCGGTGGTCATCATCGAGCGCGTGTTCTTCCCATGGGCGGGCGATCTGGACAAACAAACAGTGTGAGGGAGTGAATCCATGACCGAGAAGCAGCGCGCAACCGTCATTCGCGGCGGACGGATCATCGACGCCACCCGCCCGCGCGCCGAACTCGCCGATGTGCTGATACTTGGCGATACCATCGCGGAAGTCGGGCCGCCTGGCTTCGCCGCGCCGGCCGACGCCGTTGTAATCGACGCGCGCGACAAGCTCATGCACCCGGGCCTGATCAACGCCCACACCCACGGCCACGGCAACCTGAGCAAGGGCATGGGCGACCGCTGGACGCTCGAATTGCTGCTCGCGGCTGCGCCGTGGCTCGCCGGCGGGCGCAATCTCGAAGACAAATATTTGAGCACCTACGTGGGCGCGCTCGAAATGCTGCTCAAGGGCTGCACCGCCTGCTACGACCTGTGTGTCGAATTTCCCGTGCCGAGCGTCGAGGGCCTTGCCGCCTGCTCGCGCGCCTATGCGGATGCGGGCATCCGCGCGGTCGTGGCGCCGATGGTGGCGGAGTTCAGCTTCTATCAGGCGATCCCCGGCCTGTTCGACGCTCTGCCGCCCGCCCTGCAGAAAGAGACCGAACGGCTCAAGCTCGCGCCGGGCGAGACCACGATCAACGCCATGCGCGCGTCGCTGCACGGCTGGAACGTCGACCGCGACGTGGTGCGGCCGGCGGTGGCGCCGACTATCCCGCACCATTGCTCGGACAAATTCATGCAGGATTGCGCCGCGCTCGCGCGCGAATACGGCGTCGGCCTGCATACCCACGTGCAGGAATCCAAACCGCAGGTGATGGTCGCGCTCAAGCGCTACGGCAAGACGCCGACCGCGCATCTGCAGGACCTCGGCCTGCTCGGCCCGGACTTCACCGTCGGCCACGGCGTGTGGCTCGACCACGACGACATGCGCCGCCTCGGCGACCACGGTTCGTCCGTCGCGCACAACCCGGGCAGCAACCTGCGGCTCGGCAACGGGCTTGCCGACGTGCGCGGCATGATCGAGCGCAAGGTCAACGTCGGCATCGGCACCGACGGCGCGAGCTGCTCGGATAATCTCAACATGTACGAGTCGATGCGGCTCGCCTCGATGGTGTCGAAGACGCAGGGGCCCGACACCGACCGCTGGCTCACCACCGGCGAAGTGTTTGCCGCCGCGACCGAGGGCAGCGCCAAGGCGCTCGGCTTCGGCGACAAGCTCGGCCGCATCGCGCCCGGCTACAAGGCCGACATCGTGCTGGTCGATCTCACCAGCGTGAACTGGCTGCCGCTCAACAACGCGGTCAATCAGCTCGTTCACACCGAGGACGGCACCGGCGTCGATTCCGTGCTGGTCGGCGGGCGCCGCGTGGTCGAGGACGGCCGGCCGGTCGGCGTCGACATGGCGGCGCTCGCCCGCAAGGTCGAGGCCGCCCGCGCGCGCCTCGAAGAGACGAACGCGCCGCACCGGGCGTTCTTCGAAAAGGTCGAGCCGGTGGTCAACACCTTCTGCCCGGGCCTTGCCAAGATGCCCTACCACATCGACCGCTGGGGCGGCGGCCATCACGGCCACGAGCACGCGGCGTTTGTGAGATAGGTCCCCGTCATTTTGAGGAACAGTCGGGCGTGCCGATCCGTTCGAAAACCCCGTGGCGATGAGCGGGCCATCCATACATGACGAGCCGCTTGTTCCGGCTTGGTTTCCTGCGCCTGTCGCACTGCATCCGGTCAAACCGTTTTTCAGAATGGCAGGAGCGGAAGGGTCTCTCTGGCTGGCAAAACCTGGGCTGTTAATTGAACCACGAAAACGATTTGTTAACATCTTGACATTGCAACCGGCATCCACATAGCATTAGCTTCGTCATCCGGGCCGGCGATCGCCACCGGCGAACAATCACTGATGTCACAGCATATGGGGTAAGGGTGAAATCATGCCGAGCGGCAAAGCGAGAATGGAGGCTCTGGGGTTCCAGTGGCAACGTGGCAGTGCTTATTATCCCAACCCAGGGTCGGTACCTCACCTGCACATAGGCGTTCCTTACACCCCCCCGAGCGCCAACCCCAATAAGGTACTGTTTGTTTCTTACAAAATAACGGACCCGCCGCGCGTTGTCCGTCTCATATACACAAACGACGCCTGGACGGCTAATACACAAGCGGTCATCAACTTGATGAATGCCGCCATTAGCGGTAGGCTGACCGCCTTTCGCCAAGCATATAATATCTGAGCGGCTGCATCTCTTGTTTGCGCGCCACGAGTGACCGCAGGTGGGTTGACATCGGGCACCGGGCGTGCGCCCCTTGGACACGGAACAAACAAATCTCGTCATCACCCGCGAAAGCGGGCGATCCAATAGCTCAGGTCACTCAGATAAAAGTCCGGTGTTTACTGGATGCCCCGCTTTCGCGGGGCATGACGAGTCTGAGCGTTTCCCGCTCAGATCTTTTTATATTTCTTCGCCTTGGCGAGGCAACCGGCCGAGACCAGGGCCTTGTGCGCCTTCATGCATTTGCTCATGCGCGCGTCGTCCTGGCTCATCGCCTCGTCGTGGCACAGGCGCAAGGCGTCGTCCTGGCAGGCGTCGATGAAGTCCTGCGGCGGACTGCCGTGTTCCTGGCCGGCGTAGGCGAGGTGCGGCGCAGGCGCAAGCGACAGCGCCGCCGCGAACAGCGGCGCGACGAGCGGCTTCGGCACGTTCATGTGGTCTCCCCCGTCCCCGGTGCTGCCCCCTGCATTCCATGCTAGCGCGGCGCCTCTCGCATGGAGCGGTAGCGGCGTGCGTTCTCCACAGGGGCGTGTCATTGCGAGGCGGGCGCAGCCCGACGAAGCAATCCAGGGGCCGCAAGCGCGGTGCTCGTTGCCCTGGATTGCTTCGGCGCTACGCGCCTCGCAATGACAATCGAGGGCTTCTCTGACCGACCGAAGCAGCCGATAATGGGCCAAGCCCGACGCCCGGCCGGACGAATTAGACAGGAGGACGCCCGTGAAGCTGCTCTGGTTCCACCTGATGCCCTACACCGAGCTGCCCGACGATTTCCGCGACAAGCATCCGTCGGTCTGGGTCGATATCCATTCCTCGCTGTTCGACCCGAAGCGCGCCCACCTCATGTACAACGACTTCATGGACGAGCTGGAGTTCGCGGCCGAGTGCGGCTTCGACGGCGTGTGCGTCAACGAGCACCACTCGAACGGCTACGGGCTGATGCCCTCGCCCAACCTGATAGCCTCCGCGCTGTCGCGGCGCACCACCGACACGGCGATCTGCGTGATGGGCAACTCGCTCGCGCTCTACAACCCGCCAACCCGGGTGGCGGAAGAATTCGCCATGATCGACTGCATCTCGGGCGGGCGGCTGATCGCGGGCTTCCCGGTCGGCACGCCGATGGACACCTGCTTCGCCTACGGCCAGAACCCGAGCATGCTGCGCGAGCGATATTACGAAGCGCACGACCTCGTCATGCGTGCGTGGACCGAGCGCGACACCTTCGCGTTCAACGGCCGCTTCAACCAGCAGCGCTACGTCAACATCTGGCCGCGCCCGATCCAGGACCCGCACCCGCCGATCTGGATTCCCGGCGGCGGCTCGGTCGAGACGTGGCAATGGTGCGCGGCGAAGGACTACGTTTATTCCTATCTCTCCTACTTCGGCTACAAGGCCGGCCGCGCCACCATGGACGGCTTCTGGAAAGAGATGGCGCGACTCGGCAAGGACCGGAATCCCTATCGCGCCGGTTTCCTTCAGTTCGTCGGCGTCGCCGAGAACCGCGCCGAGGCGATGAAGCTCTACGCCGAGGCGGCGGAATATTTCTACGGCCGCTGCCTGCACGTGAGCGCCAAGTTCGCCCAGCCGCCCGGCTACATCAGCGAGGCGACGCAGCGCGCCGGCATCGAGAGCCAGGTGGCGCGCGCCGCCGGCGCCGCCCCGCCGCGCTATCAGGACAAGTTCCAGATGCTCGGGCGCGAGATGGAGGATATCGTCGAGCGCGGCTACGTCATCATCGGCTCGCCCGACGAAGTGGCGGAGCAGCTGCGTGAGGTCGCGGTGAACCTCAACGTCGGGCATCTCATGCTGCTCCTGCAGTTCGGCAACATGAGCAAAGATTTGACCCGCTACAACACGCAGCTCTTTGCCGAGCGCGTCCTGCCGCAGATGAAGGATTTGTTTTCCGAGTGGGACGACCGCTGGTGGCCGCAGCCGATGCCGGCCGCCGCGCGCGCCTCGCTCAGCGCCTTCCACCCCCACGCCACCGCGGCGGAGTAGTTGTAGTAGCCGCGTGCGATGGCATCACACTCCTCGTCATTGCCCGCGAAAGCGGGCAATCCAGTAAACGGCGCCCTCTCAGAATAATCTGTGGCAGTTGTGATTACTGGATCGCCCGGTCAAGCCGGGCGATGACGAACTGAGAGTTTGTTGCGACGGAGTACCGGTTTGAGCGAGCCGCAAACAGAAACGGTCGAGGTCAACGGCTTCCCCTGCCGGGTGTGGCGCAAGGGGAGCGGGCCGAAGCTCGGCTTCCTCGCTGGCCTCGGCGGCCTGCCGCGCTGGACGCCGTTCCTCGATCGCCTCGCCGAACGGCGCAGCGTGATCGTGCCGTCGCTGCCGGGCTATCCGGGCGCACTCGGCCACAGCGTGCTCGACAATCATCTCGACTGGCTGCTCGCGGTGCGCCAGCTTCTCGCCGCCGCCGGTCTCGACGGTACCGATCTAGCCGGCAGTTCGGTCGGCGCGGCGTTCGCGGCCGAGATGGCGGCGATCTGGCCCGGCAGCGTGCGGCGGCTTGCGTTGATCGCGCCGTTCGGCCTGTTCGACGAGAAGGACCCGCCGACCGATCCGTGGGCGCAACGCAACGACGCCGTCGCGGCGCTGATGTGCGCGGACGCCGCGAACTGGGACGCGCTCAAAGAGCCGCCGCCCGGCACCAACTCGCCCGATTGGGCGATCGAGCAGACGCGCGCGAGCGAAGCGGCCGCGCGGGCGTTCTGGCCGCTCGGCAACACGCGGCTCGAAAAACGCCTGCCGTTCATCACGGCGCCGACCTTGCTGATCTGGGGCGACGCCGACCAGATCATGCCGCAGAGCTACGCCGCGCGCTTCGCGAGCGCGATGAAAACAAAGCCGAAGCTCACCGTGATCCCTGGCGCCGGCCACCTCGCCGAACTCGACAAGCCGAATGAAGTGGCCGCGACCATCGTTGAGTGGATGAATTAACGAAGGCGCCGCCTGTTCGGTTTGCGCGCCTGTTCAAACGGTTACTGATGTAGGCTCTCACCGCTTGACGAAGTTTCGATTCCCAGAAATAGTCCTTGGATTCCTGCTTGGCGTGGGAGTCTTCGCGACGAGCGATTTATTCTTTTCCGACGTTGGCGCACGAGCACTATCAAAGCTCATCGCTGGTATAACTATAGTCGTTGCGATCGCCCGGGCAACGCTCGAAAACCTCTTAACCTTCACGGCGATTAGCCAGATCTCTGAAGGAGCGATCGACGGATTGCTGCATCTTGGCGCAATAGCGGTTGTATTTACTGCTGTATATCTCGGGGTAGACGATCCAGATAAAATCCAGCGATATATCAGCAAAGCGGCAGAGGTTAATGAAGAGCTTGAGGCAGTAATATCGCGATTTAGAGAACTAGTAATGCGCTTTGGCCCCCGTGAAGAAGACATTGATAGGCTCGCCTCTATTATTGATCATAGAATTCGTATCCTTTCATATCTTGCTTACCGTACACTGCCTCGCAATCCATTTCGTGCCCTATACGTCCTTCTCACCGTAGAGTGGCGCGCTCCTTTGATTTGGTATTATCGCAAAGATATGAATATGCGCGTAATCAGCACTTTATGTGCTGGTTCAACTCTCTTATTCTTCTTGTTGGTAGCGGCCAAAGTCTGGGCTATACGGTGGATCGATGCTCCACTTATCATCGTAATTGCGTATTTTGTTTTTGTTGTGACGATCTCATGGTGCTTCATTGCTATGGTAGCCGCATATCGACTTTCCGAGTTAGATGGATATGTAAGACGTACACAAGAAAGCATAGATCGACGCATAAAAGACTTGGTTGAGACAATGATGCGACCCTAAGGACATGTCAAATGGAAAAGAATATCCCTGTCCGCGAGGTACGGAAGTTTCTTTCGCCGCGAAAGAACATCGACGTGATGCGCGTCTACTATTGCTACCAAATCGGATCAACGTTTACGAACCTCGGCCTGATGGAAAGCCAGATAATCACGGCAATGACGACCTGCGACCGAATAAAAGTCACCAAGGCACTGCAAGACGATGTTCCATTCTGGGACCAGATTGTACAGCGGCATTCCCATCTGGATAGCTCGACGCTTGGGAATCTTGTCACAATCCTTTCCAAACACAAAATCGCGGCCGCCGATCTTGCCTATCTCAGATGGGTGACGGCCAAACGCAACTTCTTTATCCATCGCTTTTTCGGCCACTACGCTTGGCCCGGCGATCTTAGCGAAGCTGCTATCCGAGTGCTGTGCCGGAGGTTGCGTTATCTCGAGTATGTCTTTGCGAGAGCGGGCAACCGAATTCACAAAATATTCAGTCGGGCCGGATTGGTAGAATACATGGATTTGGGCGAGGACGGCGCGTTGATCGCGAATGTGGGGTCATTAGAGGGTGAGGATGCCTGGCTGAAAGAGTTAGTGGTTGCGGAAGTGCGTCGGCATGCGAGGAGTCGGCGTTAGCGCGAGCGCCGGGGTGCGCTATGGTACATTGCACACGCGCTAAGCATCGCGCTAGACTTTCTTGAATCTGTCCAACAATGTGGTCGCATCGAGGTTTCGCGTGAACAACTGTCTCTACCAATGGCCCGACGCGGCCGCGATCATCGAACGGGCGGACCAAACCTAATGCCGCTCGATCCCGACGCCGCAACTCTGCTCGCCATGATCCGCGCGGCGGGCCGCCCGCCGTTCGAGACGCTGACGCCGGAGGAGGCGCGCCAGGCCTTCAACGCCGGGCGCAAGGTGACGGCGCCCGATCCGCAGGACGTGGCGGAGGTGCGCGATCTTGCGTGCCTCGGCCCGCACGGCGAAATCAAGCTGCGCGCCTATCGCCCGCGCGGCAGCGCGGCCGACGAGGTCCTGCCCGGGCTGATCTATTTCCACGGCGGCGGCTGGCTGCTGGGCGATCTCGAGTCGCACGACGCCGCCTGCCGGCACTATGCCAACGGCGCGCGCTGCCGCGTCGTCTCGGTCGATTACCGCATGGCGCCCGAACACAAATTCCCGGCCGCGGTCGACGACAGCGCCGCGGCCACGCAATGGATCGTCGCCAACGCCGCCACGCTCCGTATCAATCACACGCGCGTCGCCGTGGGCGGCGATTCCGCCGGCGGCAATCTGGCCGCCGTGCTCGCGATCATGGCGCGCGACGGCGACCTGCCGCCGCTCGCCTATCAGCTGCTGGTTTATCCGGCAACCGACATGGCGATGGTGACGCGCTCGTCGCAGACAGTGAACGAAGGGATTCTCACCACCAAGACGATGAAGTGGTTCATCGACCATTATCTGCGCGGCCCGAAAGACGTGATCGACTGGCGCGCCTCGCCGCTGCGCGCCGCCGATCTCACCGGCGTGGCGCCGGCACTGGTCTTGACCTGCTCGTACGATCCGCTGTGCGACGAAGGCATCGCCTATGCGCAGCGCCTCGAGCGCGAAGGCGTGCGGGTGACGCACGTGCATTATTCGGACGAGCCGCACGGCTTCGTCGGCCAGGGCAAGATCATCCGCGCCGGCAACACGGCGCTCGACATGATGGCGGCGGCGTTGAAAAAAGCGCTGTGGCCGCCCCCGCCGATCCCTTTTCCCAAGGCAAGCTGATGAGAGAACCCGCCGCACGCCTGTTATCGCGCCGTAGCTTTATCAGAACCACTGCCGCGCTCACGGCCGGATTCGCCGCGCCGGCGGTCCTGCGCGTGCGCGCGGCTTACGCCGCCTATCCCGAGCGCACGGTGAAGGTGATCGTGGCGAACACGCCGGGCGGGCCGTCCGATATCGTCGGCCGCATCGTCACGGCGGCGCTGCAGCAGGCGACCGGCAAAACCTTCATCATCGAGAACCGCGGTGGCGCGGGCGGCAACATCGGCATGGGTTTCGCCGCGCACGCGGAGCCGGACGGCTACACCATCCTGCTCGCCACCAACGCCTATTCGATCAACGTGGGGCTTTATCACCAGATACCCTACGATCCGTACAAGGACTTCGTGCCGATCAGCGAGCTTGCGGCTTCGCCCAACACCTTCGTGGTGCGCTCGGAGCTGCCGGCGACGACCATGAAGGAATTCGTCGCGCTCGCCCGCGCCGAGCCGGCGAAATACAATTGCGCGACGCCGCCGATCGGCACGGCGGCGCAAATCCAGCTGGAAGTGCTCAAGCTCAAGGAAAACCTGCCGCAACTCGAGGACGTCGTGTTCAAGGGCGGTGGGGACGCCTTTGCGGCGCTGCTGGCCGGCACGGTTCAGCTCTCCTCCGGCTCGCTGCCGCCGGCCCAGCCGCACATCAAGGTAGGCACTTGCCGCTGCCTCGCTGTCACCGGCGACGCGCGCTGGCCCGATCTCGCCGAGGTGCCCACCATGCAGGAGCAGGGTTACAAGGATTTCGTGTTCGCGACCGACACGGTGCTGCTCGCGCCCGCCAAGACGCCGCCCAAGATCGTCGCCTGGCTGGAGCAGGAGACCCTCAAGGTGCTCGCCACGCCGGAGATGAAGGACAAGCTTTATCAGACCGGCTTTCAGGTGCGGCCCAAGGGCGCCAAGGATGCCTGGGCGCGCGTGACCCGGGAAATCGAGCTTTACAAAGACATCATCGACCAGGCCGGAATAAAGAAGATGTAATCCTTACGTCCCTCGTCATGCCCCGCGAAAGCGAGGACTTAGGGTGGGCTAAGCGCCGAAGGCGCGTGCCCACCATTCAAATAAACGCGTGGGCACGCGCGGCCATCCGCCTTCGCGCTCCTCGCTTCGGCGGACTCAAGCGCGCCGTAGCTCACGAAGCGAGCGAAGGCGGGTCAGTTCACGTCAGAGGTTATTCGTGCTTCAGCCGCTCGGCCATGGCAATGCACTCGCGCGCTGGTGCTGCCAACGCCGCAAGGAAGCCTGCCTCGTCGTAGGCGTGCCTGGCAAGCAGCGCCGGCGGCGCGGGATTCAGAGGAACGACGATGCCGTCACCCGCGTTGCGCGGCTTGAGCCAAAGCGCCATCACGTACATTTCCGGAATGCGCAGAAGTCTCGCCTCGTACCGCCCGTTCGCGACCTCGGGCATTTTCTCGGCGGTCTCAAGCGCGGAGAGGGTCGAGCCTACGAATGGGCCGATGTTGAGGCTCGCGAACGATATCGGATGCCCCGCCCCGTCGAGGTCGACCTCCCCGGCGGCCAGGGGTTCCCCCGCGCTCGCGATCAGGAAACGCCACGCGGTCAGGCGCGCGGCCGCGAGCGGGCGGCGCTCGGCAATGTCATGGGGAGTCAAGTTGTAAGTCGCATGGGGCCGCGAGAGCGCCGGTGACCTGTCGGCCGCGGCAGTCGTCAGTCGCGGCGAGATTCTGTGCTCGCGCGCACTATCGATCGCGGCCGATACGCCGCCCTCGGCGAGCGCTCGGGCTTGCTCTGGCGGTTGCGGAAACTCGATCGGCATCGCATCACGCCTTCGTCAGATAGGTTTGGTCCCACTTTCCTGCTCCCTGGTAGTTTTTTTGCAAGGAGTCGAGGGTGATGAAGGATTCGCCCGACCCAGGGTCTGCGATCCAAACCGAGTTTTTCGTGCCGTCATAGCCATAGACGACAACCGCATGGCCGGTGTTGATTGTCCACTTAATCGCGCCGCAAACCGGACGGTTGGCATCGATCTGTGCCTTGATGCCCTTCATATCCAGGGGACCTGGGATAGTATGGTCGTAATTGCCGGTCGCGCCGAGTGCCGCGGGATATGTCGAAGGTTGGTTGCACGCGACGGTTGAGCCGTCCGCGCAACACGTGGTCTGGTGAAGGACTTTGTTGGCCAGCAGGCATTGGGTCCAGGGGCTTGTTTTGGAATAGAAAAGACTGACGCCGGCGGTCACCGCCGCCCAGCACCAATTGGTCTGCGTCTGCACTACGGGCGGGAATTTGAGCGCGTTTGACATGCGGCCAATGTAGGCCTTTCTCCTGCGCATTGAAAAGACGTTTTTCAAATACAGTTTTCGTCATCCCCCGCGCAAGCGGCGGTTGTAGCGGCGGGCTAAGGTCGCTGTAAGCGCGTTTACGCGCGCGGTGCTAGAGCGACCGTGCCCCCGTAACGAGCGAGGGTGGGCACGGGCCTGCGGCCCGTAATTAGCTGTGAACTTTCAGGAGGTTGTCCATTCGGTCCCGACGAGGAACGCTGAGGTCGCCAGACAACAGCGATTCGCGGGGGAACCGAATGGACACGCACAAGAATGCCCCTCTCACGCCGAAAGGT
>Ga0213881_10000587_pt1 | contig 22071 bp, 21 predicted proteins | sample BarmaccoBMER_R08_FD_160104 | JGI IMG/M metagenome (GOLD analysis project Ga0213881, IMG submission 160104) | Barbacenia macrantha exposed rock microbial communities from rupestrian grasslands, the National Park of Serra do Cipo, Brazil - ER_R08 ... | reverse complement strand
CAGACTGTATCTTCTGACAATTCACCTGTCAGGAGTTCATACAGCATGGGCTTGAAGACAAACCGCTCCTGCGGGTCAATCAGGATCAGCGAGCGTAGATCGTGCTGATGACGCAGATGTAAAGCTGAGAACAGACCGACAAAACCTGCTCCGACAATAATCGTAGGGCGAGTCGAGGTATCCATTGTCTTCTCTACGCTTAATTCCACAGATTGATGATGGAAGTCACCCTGTCAAATCCGCCCCAATTCATGGGCACACTACCGATGACGATGCCAACAGATAGCAGCATCATGTAAACAATGGAGTACTTAAATAGCGCTCGTGCCAACTCCAAATTTGAGGGGGACTGCATTAACAACCAAGCTTTATGCACAAAAATGCTACCTAGAACGAGCGCCACAACTAGATACAGCCAGTTCGTTACAGAGAGCGGATAGGTGAGCAGTAAGGTCACTGGCATCAGGATTAAGGTGTAGGCAAAAATTTGTCGAGTCGTAGCTTCATTGCCTGCCACCACAGGTAGCATGGGAACAGCCACCTTGGCATAGTCATCTCGCAGCATCATTGCCAAGGTCCAGAAATGAGGCGGTGTCCAGAGAAACACAATCGTAAATAAGCACCACGCTGCCCAACTCAAATCGCCTGTTACCGCTGTCCACCCGACCAAAGGCGGAATTGCTCCTGCCGCTCCTCCAATGACGATGTTCTGGGAGTGATGCCGTTTCAACCAATGGGTGTAGATCAGCACATAAACCAAGATCCCTACCATGGCTAAGCTGGCACTCAACAGGTTGGCGAAGACAGCTAGAAGTGTAAATGAAATTAGTGTGAGCGTGATCGCCAACAGTAATGCATGATGAGGTTGTATCCGACCCGACGGCAGTGGACGATGACGAGTTCGTTCCATCTCCCAATCAATATCACGGTCGTAGAGACAATTGATGGTATTGGCGGCTCCTGCGGCACAAGCACCGCTGACCAACGTCATCAACAGCAGCCAGGTATCAACATGCCCTGCTGCTGCCATCTCCATACCAGCAGTCGTAGTGATTAGTAACAGTAAGATGATGCGAGGCTTTGTGAGCTGAACATAATCTTGAATCGCTTGCCAAGCAGTTTGATGGTAACGAGTTATGTCATCAAAAATTGCTGCCTTATACATCCTGTTTACCCTACTGCTAAATGTAAAGAAGATAAAACAAAACGATGGAGCGCACTGCCCAAACGCTGCCTAGGCGCGGTCACTCACGCAGAGCTTTTTATAAAAGTTGCTATCATTAAAAAATAGCTCTGTCCAGTCAACATTGTTATTGCCATTATTCTTCAACTTTCATTCAATTTAATCCACTCAAGTTTTCAAGTTAAGATGTAACTTAACGACCTTTTTATTCTCTTCTGTAACTTTCCAAGAGCTGTTGAAATCCGCGATTGCGCTTCAAAATGCTTAAGTTGAACTTAACTTGAGATCTATCTTCAGAAACTTGCCTAGTCTAAATTGCGTGATTGCCTAAGAATAAGGACAGTCAACCCGCATACTGCTCTCACTGAACAATCCCTTAATTGTCCTGATTATTGCCCTCGTAATAAACATTAATAGATTCTTGAAATAGCCAGAATCATTTCTTGTCACGAGTTCTCTTCTCGTATCAGTTGTTCAACTTATAGGATAATGTTTCTCTCCCAATGCTTCTGATAAATGAACCAATAAGATGAACCTTCTACAAGCTCTCCGCCAGCATGGGCAATCTGTCTGGCTCGATGGTCTCGATCGGAATTTGATTCTCACGGGTCAGTTGCAGCGATTGGTTGACAAAGGCTTACGTGGGGTGATTTCCAACTTCACAAGTTTAGAGCAAGCAATTCGAGAAGGAAGCTACGATCGCGACTTTCGAGCGATTAAACATGAATTAGACAACAATTCTCAGTCGCTCCATGCCTATCTCACGATTCAGAATATGCAACTAGCAGCCGATCTGATGAAGGCGGTTCATAACCAAACCCACGCTGTTGATGGCTTCGTTAATTTAGATCTGCCGCCCATGGTTGCGCTCACTCCTCAGGCAACTCTTACTGAAGCCCGTCGGCTCTGGCAAACAGTGGGGTGGTCCAATTTCATGCTGAAGATTCCTGCTACTGCTACTACTGTATCTGTGATTGAGCAACTCATCGGTGAGGGCATCAACATTAATGTGACTCTGCTCTTCTCTCAAGCAGTCTACGAACAAGTTGCAGAGGCATATTTTAGGGGACTAGAAACCTTGTCGGTGCAAGGAAAGCAAGTCAGCAACGTTGCGAGTGTCGCTAGTGTTTCAGTCAGCCTTCTTGATAATGCGATCGATGCCCTGCTCGACAAGCATCTGAAAATAGCAGGAGAGGAGCGAGGATTACCAGCACCCTTCCGAGACAATGTTGCGATTGCCCAAGCAAAGGTAATGTATCAGCGGTATCAAGCCATGTATCACAGCAATCGTTGGCAGGCGTTAGCGCGTCTGGGAGCGCAACCCCAGCGGTTGTTGTGGGACATCATCCCCAGCGAGAGATTCCACGCCCAGCATTACATCAAATCCCTCGTGGGTGCAGGCACAGTGCTGGCTGTATCTCCCTTGATTCTACAGGAGCAGAATCGGTATAAGCCAACGCATGCTAGCCTTGCAGTGGGTATAGACGCTGCCCATCAAACGCTAGAAAACCTGGAGCAGATGTTCTCTGTGGAGAAGCTCGCGGAGCGATTGCTAGCTGAGGAATTGCAGCGATTGCAGCAGGCGTATGCACAACTGCTGAGAACGATTGCACAAAAGCGGCAGCCGTAAGCCGTATTTTTGACTTTGAGTTAGAAATCTTTCCCCATGATTACCTTGTACACCACCCTACCTCATTGGAACCTACCCAGCACGAGTCCACCCTGCATAGAACTTGAAACCTGGCTGCGTATGGCAAAGCTAACTTACACACCTGTAATCGTGACAGCCGCTAGTTTTGACTTAGCTCCCAAGGGAAAGATTCCGTTTATTGACTATCAAGGACAACTTGTGGGTGATGTTAATTTAATTATTGAGATGTTCAAGCAAAAAGAAGGGGTCGATCTCGATGCCAGCCTGACTCCTGGTGAGCAAGCGATCTCTCTGGCATTCCGTCGCATGCTGAAAGAAAATAGTTATTGGGGAGCAATGCATATTCGATACGCGATCGCAGAAAACTGGCAGCACTACCAGGAAATCATTGCAGGTGTGCTCTTGCCGGATGCGCCTTTAGAAGTATCAAAACCGATGGCTGAAGAGGTTCGCAAAACGCTTCTTTCACAACTGTATAATCACGGAATGGGTCGCCACAGCCGTGAGGAAATTGTTCAGATTGTCTGCGCTGACTTTCAAGCACTCTCAGACTTTCTAGCAGACAAGCCATTTCTGATGGGAGATCACCCCACCACAGTAGATGCCACGGTCTATAGCCTCGTCGGTAGTTTCATTCAGCCGCCTTATGAAAGCCCAATCGTGAACTATATTCGGCAGCGATCAAATCTTTGCCAGCACTATGAGCGCATGGAGCAGCAGTTTTTTGGCAAGCAATCGCTAGGCTAAAATTACACTCCAATTGCACCTAAAACTTTAAGAGTGGCTTTTTGAGCTTTAGTCAGCCCGATTGCTCCTTCAAGATTCATTCCTTCATACAGGCGATCGACCATCAATGTTCTTAAACAATGCCCTGTTTTTACATCCCACAGCTTAATGGTTCGATCGCGACTAGCACTCAAAACAATTTGACCATCATTGCTAAATACCACTGTATTTACCCAACTGGTGTGCTCCTCCAATACCTGAAGGCATTTCCCTGTTTGCAGATTCCACAATCGAACGCTATGGTCGTCACCGCCACTTGCTAGTGTACGACCATCGGGGCTGATGGCAAGCGCACTCACAGGGCGGGTATGCTCCTGCAAAACCTGTAAACATTCACCCGAGCGCAGATCCCAAAGCCGTATAGTCTGGTCAAAACTACCACTCGCCAACCGAAGACCATTGGGAGTAAATGCCACAGTGTAAATCCCGCCCTTGTGTCCCTGCAATATCCGCAGACACTGCCCTGTTTGCAGATCCCAAAGCCGGATGGTTTGGTCTGAACTGCCACTCGCCAGCCATTCACCATCAGTGCTAAAAGCAACCGCCCGAATGCCACTAGTATGACCGCGCAGCACCCGCAAGCATTGATAACTCTGTGTATCCCACAACCGCACCGTGCGATCGAAACCACCACTTGCTAGGGTTTGCTCCTTTGGATTGAAGCAAACTGCCTTTATAGGCATGGTATGACCTAACAATTGATTGTGTTGCCCTGTTTGCACATTCCACAATGAAATGGATAAGCTATCCGATCCATTAGTCGCTAACGTTTGACCGTCGGGGCTAAAGCTTAAAGACGAAGCCCAACTGGTCGCTCTGGGAAACGTTTTGTAGGGACGCAGAGATGCTAGATCGTCATTGGGCTGACTGTTATCAGGCTGCAATTGCCACAAGTGCATCGTTCCATCCTGACTGCTACTGGCGAACGTTTGACCATCCGGACTGACGCTGAGGCAGTGAATCCCACTAGAATACCCGCGCAGCGTTTTGAGCCTGTACCCATGCAAATTCCACAGCCACACGGTTTGATATTGACTTGCACTTGCCAGCAGTTGCTCTCTGATCGCGATCGCGAGAACATCCTCGGTGTCACCGCTCAGAACGTTAACGCACTCCCCATCTTGTGTATTCCAAAACCGAATGGTGCCATCGTCGCCTCCACTTGCCAAGATGCTACTATCCGAGCTAAACGCAATGCTCCAAATCCAATCTCTGTGCCCATGCAGCAGTTTGCAATCGAGATTTGAGTGATTGGTGGAGTGAAGCGGTTCGCTCCACAGCCGAATCGTCAGATCATGACTACCACTTGCCAGTTGTTGACCATCTGGGCTAAATCGCACACAACGAACTGCGTCGGTATGTCCGTGCAACGTACCCAGGCAGTTCCCTGTGATCGCATTCCAAAGCCGAATAGATCTATCTTTGCTGCCACTGACAAAAGTTTGATTGTTGGGACTGAAGTGAACCGAGTAAACATTTCCTGTGTGTCCCACTAAGACCTGGCAACATTGCCCTTGTAAATTCCACAACCGCACGGTTTGGTCGTCACTGCCACTCGCTAAACGTTGACCATCGGGACTAAAACTCACTGACCAAACACAACCTGTATGTCCAGTTAAGACCCGTATGCACTGCCCCTTGTGCACATCCCATAATCGCACCGAAGCATCGCTACTGCCGCTGGCTAAGATGTTGCCATCTGGACTAAAGGTAACCGACCACACCCAGCTTGTATGTCCAACTAGGGTTACTACTAGTTGAGCTGTTGTAGTGTTCCATAGATATATCAAGCCTTGGGAATCTCCGGCTGCAACAATTTGACCGTCTGGGCTGATATCAATCGATGACGCCAGATTGAGTGATTCCGAAAAGATGGACTTGGCTAGATTAGCATTTTGAAAATTGACCCCTGCCAAATTGATCTGCCGTAAGTCAGCTTGCCACACGGTGAGCGCAGAGAAGTCACAGCCTCGTAAATCAGCTTGCAGATGCACCAGCAGGTTGAGGAGGTTGCCCGCAACATAGTTTGGTTGGGGCGCTTGCTGCTGTTGCTGCTCCAGCATAGCTTTCAACTGCTGTTCAATAGCATGTGGATTGCCAAACTGAATCAACAATTGTTCGACGAGCGGCTCAATTATTAACCGCTCTTGCATCTCCCGGACATAATCTTTTGCCTGTGCCTTGATCAATACATGGGTTTTCAGTTGCGATGGGGTTTGCGTGGCAATCTCCCTAACGATGCATTGAACGAACCGATCGGTGACATACTCCAGCACCACAGGTTGTAGGAAGAACCGCTCATCCTCCTTCTCAATCAGTGATCGCCGCAACAACGCCTGAATCGCGTCTGGTAATCTCCGCTCTCGAGCTGTGGTGACGATATCTTCTCTCAACTCGAAAAGAGAGACGGGTTCCCGATTAATCGCTAACCAGCAGATCATTTCCTGTTCAATCTCAGACAGGCGCTCGAACTGCCGCTGGAGCAAATCTCGAATGTCGTCAAAAACTGCTAACTCTTGCTGTACATAGTTCAAAATCTCAACAATTCTGCCATTGAAGAGTTCTTGTGTAGTCGCTGCCACCAGCTTCAGCGCTAAGGGATTACCACTGTAGTGGATCACTAATCTCTCCCATTCCAACTCCGTACCTGCAAATGTTCCTTTGTAGCGAAACAGTTCTCGTCCGGCTTCTGGATTCAATCCCCTTAGTAGCAATGTGCGTACCGATTGCTTCATACCTTCCAACGGCACAATCTCTCTAGGCTTTTCCCGACTAGTGAGCAGCAAACAACTCTGATGCGATGTCTCCCCAATCTTTTTAAAGAGTTGACCATACGCTTCACAGTCCGCTCGGTACTGTCCGGTTTGTCCAGCACTTAAAATCGTCTCGGCATTGTCCAGAACCAGCAAACAGCGCTTCTGACATAGCCCCTCCATCAGCTTCAGTAGTTTCCCATCCAGGCTAGTCGGTAGGGCAATGTTCTGTCCCTGTACTCGCAGTAAAACAGGCAGCACACTTTCTAACCACTCTTCAAGCGGTGGCGCATTTTGCAGCGATCGCCACACAACAACTTCAAACTCAGCTTGAATCTGCTGTACCAGTTTGGCCGCTAGGGTACTTTTGCCAATCCCACCAATACCCAGCAGCAGCACAAGGCGGCACTGTGCTTCCAATATCCACTGCTTAAGACGCGCCAGTTCTTCACTGCGCCCACAGAAAGTGGAGGTATCAATGGCGGCACCCCAATCTAGCTGCTCCGCTCGATCGGTCGCCTCTGCTTCCTCAATGACAGCAGCAGGGCGAGTATAGTCAGTCTTGCTTAGCTCCAATCCGAAGGCACGGAATGCCCACTGCAACGATTGCTTATCGATAGGGTCTATGCGTCCTAGCACTTTGGCAATCGTGTTAAGCGACAAACCGATACGTTCACTGAGTTCTTCTAGCGTGAAGCAATTGCCGTCATTATCCTTGAACTCCGCCTGGATTTTAGCAGCTTGAAACTTGTCCCACCCCTGTGTAGTTAAGATGACTCCTCGGTAGCGTCTAGCCTTATGCAGTGGCATCAAAGTTACCTAGAACGAGGACTGAGCCTAAACAAAATATAAATGCTCAACCTTCTTATAAAGATAAAAAGATCCGAGCTTGAGAGCCGTGATCGCGCTTGCTGGAGGCTTAAGTTGATCTTATCTTAAAACCTATATTCGCCCAAAATCAAGCTCGCATACGATCTTGTGTCAGACTCATGACACAACTACAAACCTATATTCGCCCAAAATCAAGCTCGCATACGATCCTGTGTCAGACTCATGACACAACTACTCTAACTGACACTTTCGCCAGGCTTTCTAATCTTCTTGAAGAAGAGGATGACAATGCCACTCAGGAGTATCCCCATGCCGATGAAATAAAAACAGTCACTGAAGGCCATCACATAGGCTTGCTGACGCACAGTTTGTCGAAGCATCGAGACGGCCTGAGATTGAGCTGCCTGAGGGTCACCTAACTTGCCTGTAAACATCTGGCTCAGCTCTTGCAGACGAGCCTGAGTTTGATGATTGAACATTGAGACCGATTCCACAAGTCTGTTGGAGTGAAATTGCTCTCGTTTTGTCAGCAAGGTGCCTAAAGTTGCGGTTCCTATCGTAGATGCCAAAGTCCTAATCGTGTTAAATATTGCTGATGCTGAGTCAGCCTGCTGTTTTTTGATATTGTCTGTGGCGATAAAAGCTAGAATTGCAATCATCATCGGTTGTCCCAAAGCTCTAACAAATTGAGACCAAAACAACTCATGAGCTGCAACGTCGGAGGTGAGTGTGATATTTATGAAGCAGCTGACGACGAATATGCTGACAGCAATACCTAAAAGTAAGCGAGTCTCAACATGTTCTATCAGTTTAGGTATTGTGGGGTTAACTATTGAACCCCACAGCAGCAGTCTGCCAATTTGTAAGGCATTATAGCCTTGGACCTGACCCAAATATTGGGTAACAACAAAACTGTAAGCCAGAACCAGTCCCACTGCTAAATTAAAAACATTGGCTAAAGCAAAAGTGCGTTCTCTAAGTAAACGTAGGTTAATCAGAGGTTTACTAGATTGCAGCTCAATCCAGCAGAAAAGTGTCAGCAGTAGAACTGATGTGATACTTAAACGCACAATGAACTCTGAGTCAAACCAGTTTTCTGTGTTGCCCCGTTCCAGCACCGTTACCAAACTCATCATGCTAACTGCCATCACAGCGGTGCCTAACCAATCTATTTGTTTGAGTCGAGGCAATTGCATGGGTTGGGGGTCAATCCAGTGCCAGAGCCCAGCCATCACCAGCAGTCCCAGCGGTACATTCAGGTAATAGATGTATTGCCATTGATAGTCGTTGACTAGCCATCCAGCCACAAGTGGACCGATAGAAACTGGTAGACCAGTTGTAATACTAGTCATGACAAAGCCGATATGTTGCTTAGCTCTAGGTAGGTGCGTCAACACCCTCGTGAAAGCTAAGGCAGTAAACCCACCGGCAACAAAACCCAGAACAGACCGAAATACCATCAGTGACGACAAATCCCAGCTCATGGCACAAGCCAAAGAACAGCCAACAAACAGGGCAGCATTAACCGTGAGGTACCAGCGATGGGAGAAAACTTGACCCAGCCAACCAGCTAAGGGAATGGCAATCAGTTCTGCACTCACATATGCGATAGAAATCCATGTTGCTTCATCAGGCGTGAACGCCAATTCTCCTTGAATTACCTGAGTCAAGGCAGCGTTGGTCATTTGCAAATCCAAGGTGAGCAACAGAGAACCTAATACAGGCATCAGAACACCCAGCAAGGCTCTACCAGGGGAAACATGTTCTGGTGTTGGGGCAGCCAGTGCTGGTGCGGCTTGGAAAGCATGGTGCGGTCGCTGTAATGCCTGAACTGAGGTCATCTGTCCGTTTTCCTATGAGTGCTTGTTGGCTTGCTCTACTGCCTGGTAGACCAAAGCTCGCTGGTGCAGCAGCCAGGCATTATTGGGCAAGAGTTCAATAGCGCGGTTCAAGTCGAGCAACGCCTCGTCATAGCGCTGCATCAGCCGATACGTCTCACCTCGGTTAGCAAGGGAGCGAACAGATTGAGGGTCTAAATCAATAGCACGGTTTAAATCAGCTAGAGCTTCGTTATAGTGCTGCATCAGCAGATATGTCTCGCCTCGGTTAGCAAGGGAACGGGCAGATTGAGGGTCTAAATCAATGGCACGATTCAAATCAGCTAGAGCTTCGTTATAGCGCTGCATCAGTAAATAAGTCTCGCCTCGATTGGCAATAGCCCATTGGTAATTGGGGTTGAGTCTGATGGCACGGTTAAAGTCAGTAATAGCTGCGTTGTCGAGCTGCATTTCTTTGTAGGTTTCACCCCGATTGGCAAAGCACCAAGGGCAGTTGGGGTCCAGTTCTAGGGCGCGGTTCAAGTCAGCTAGAGCTTCGGCCTGGTGTCCCATCAGGCGGTGGAGTTGACCACGACTAGCAATAGCCCATTTGTAATCGGGGTGAAGTGCGATGGCACGGTTGAAGTCGAGCAACGCCTCGTCGTAGCGCTGCATCAGTCGATAGGTTTCGCCTCGATTGGCAAGGGACCAGTGACAATCGGGGTCAAGTTCTAGGGCGCGGTTCAAGTCGAGCAACGCTTCTTCGTGACGCTCCATTAGTCGATGATGTTGACCACGACTAGCAATAGCCCACTTGTATTTCGGATTAAGTTTGACCGCACGGTTGAAGTCGAGCAACGCTTTGTCGTGGCGTCCCTTCTCTTTGTGAGTCCAGCCTCTTTGCACCAGAAACCAGGCATAGTCAAGGACAATTTCCAGGGCAAAAATCGCTGCTATGCCAAGAGCGATTGCGATCGAGATGATGACGATATCCATATCCTCAGGCTACCCTTGTTGCCTTCTGCTCTACGGATGATCTACAGTGACTTCAACCGACATACCAGGTACGATGAGCGATTCGTATCCCTTGGTACTTTGGGGGTCGAAGCGGATCTTGACTGGAACCCGTTGCACAATCTTAGTAAAGTTGCCTGTGGCATTATCTGGGGGTAGGAGTGCAGTCGCCGCCCCTGATGCTGGTGCGATGCTATCCACGATTCCCCGAAAGCGACGGTGAGGGAAAGCATCGATGCGAATTTCTACTGATTGACCTGGTCGCATCCATTCCAGTTGTGTTTCTTTGAAGTTGGCAATAATCCAAGGGTTTTTCTCCTGGATGGCTATCAGGGCTTGTCCTGGTTGGACTCGTTGTCCTACAACCACAGTCTCGGTGTTGCCCACTCTGCCATCAGTGGGAGAGGTGACATTGGTGTAGGACAATTGCAGTTGCGCGTTTCGCAGGTTGGCTTCATCTTGAGCTACCGTGGCGAGAGCGGCTTGGTACTGAGCGCGGTAGGCTCTTGTTTGCTGAGTTGTTGCTTGAGCTGTCAGCAATCCGCCTTTTGAATTTAAAAATTGACCTTGAGCGCTAGCTACCTGTTTTTCGGCAGCGACAAGTTGGGCTTGGTCTTGCCGGACTTGCTGTGCTGTGGCGTTTTGCTTGGCTAGGTCCTCCTCATAAGAGGCTTTGTAAGCATCCCTTTGTGATGCACCGATGACACCCTGCTGGTAGAGAGTGTTGTAGCGCGTATAGTCGGCTTGGGTTTTGTGTAAGTCGGCTTGGGCTTGCACGAGCTGAGCTTGGTCGGTGGCAATTGCTGCTTTGGCCTTTTCCACGGCTGCTTGAGCGTTGGCAACACTAGCGGCGGCAGCAGCGAGGCTACCTTGTGCCTGAGTTGTCTGACCTTGGGAATTTCCTGAAGAGAGAGCTATATTTGCTCTGGCAGCATTGGCACTACGACGCGCATTCTCTAGACTCGCTTGTGCTTGCTGGAGTTGCACCTGGAAGTCGTTGGGATCTAGTGCCACTAAGAGCTGACCCTGATGCACGATCTGGTTATCGTGGACCAGAACTTTGGATACGGTATCGTTGATCCGCGAGTTGAGCTGAAATTGGCGGCCCGTCACATAGGCATCGTTAGTCCACTGGTGAGTGGCGGCGTATCGCCACCAGCGGTAGCCCAAAATGGCACCAACAACTAATAGGATTGCCAATATGAGTTTGACAGGTTTACGCTTGTGAGGCTCGCTGGGTCGATCTGGTGGTTGCGGTCCTGCTGCTTGACTATCAGTAGGCATGCGCGACCAAGCCGGCGCCTTTATATCCATCTGTAATTGCCTATCTGCTTTCTTAGCACTGTTAGACGAATCAAAGGGTTCCATTTTTTCTTTGTAGTTCTTCTATTTTTGTTAATTGCTTTTATCGTCGTCCCTAGCTACTTGCAGCAATTTCCTCGCGACTAGAGCCCCCATAACTGCTTCACCACCTGTCCTATTCGTTGACATAGCTGCTACATCATTTTCCAACTTTGATTCAATTCAGTCCACTCAAGTTTTCAAGTTAAGATGCAACTTAATCGTCTATTCCTATAGGTAAATTTTTAGGACAGTAGTGTCGTCGATGCTTCCATCATGCCAATGCTGACGACGGGCAAGAAGCGGCAGCCGTAAGCCGTCTGTTGTAAGGATTCAGATGTCTGAAATCCAGTCATAGAGCAAATTTCAAATTTGAATTCGGCTGATTAACATCTCTTTAGTCTCAATAAGGCACGAAAATACAGGCATGGCTCAATTCTTATTGAGAATATAAATTTGTGACTAAAACGCCCAAAGCTTTATCAGGAAAGGATTATAGAGATTTGGGATGACCAGAACCTTACCGTCTGTTTAGGTTGCAACTGCCCCTAATGCCAAGAGCGTGCCTTGTTGTGCGGTGGTTAATCCTTGAGCGGAATATTCATTCCCTCACAGAGACGATCAGCCAAGAGCGTTTTGAGGCAGTCTCCTGTTATAGGATTCCACAGCTTAATCGTTTCATCCTGACTACCACTGACCAAAATCAGACCTGTACCTGATGGTAGGCTAACGTCAACCGGACTAAAACAGAAACTTGGTTCCCGGTTAATGGCCAGCCAAAAGATTATTTCCTGCTCAATCTCAGACAAACGCTTGAACTGTCGCTCTCTGCAAGTCTCGAATGTCATTAAAGACGGCAAACCCTTGGTGCACATAGTTCAATTATCCCTGAACAGTTGACCATATCCTTCACAGCCTGGTCGATACTGTCCAGTTTGCCTTGCACTCAAGGAAGTCTCAGCATTGTCCAGAATCAGCAAACAGCGCTTTTGACGCAACCCCTCCATCAGCTTTAGCAGTTTCCCATCCAGGCTACTCGGCAGAGCGACATCCTCTCCCTGGGCCCGCAGCAAGACAGGCAACACCGTCTCTAACCACTCTTCAAATGGCAGGGCTTTTTACAATGACCGCCACACCACCACCTCAAATTCTGATTGAATCTGCTGTACCAGTTTGGCGACCAAGGTGCTTTTACCAATCCCACCAATGCCCAGCAGTAGGATGAGGCGGCACTCTCCTTTCAACATCCACTGCTTGAGACGCAACAATTCCTTACTGCGTCCGCAGAATGTAGAGGTATCGATGGCGTTGCCCCAATGCTGAGCTTGTTCCGATTGACCGATTGCCTCCTCCACAGCAGTGCTGGGTCCGGGTATAGTCACTCTTGCTTAACTCCAAGCCAAAGGCTCGGAATGCCTGCTACAACGATTTCTTGTCTACGGGTTCTGCGCGTCCCAATACCATAGCGATCGTGTTGAAGGACAAACCCATGCGCTTACTGAGTTCTTCTAGAGTAAAGCGATCGCCGACATTCTCGTTGAACTCAGCCTGGGTTTTGGCAGCTTGAAACTTAACCCATCCCTGCGCTGTCAGGATGACCCCTCTGTAGCGTCTAGTATTTTGCAGTGGCATCGTGCGTCACCTAGAACTAGAGATGAGCCTAAACAAAATCTCAATGCTCAACCTTGAAAGATAAACAGAATCCGAACTTGAGAGCCGCAATCGCGATTGCCGGAGGCTTAAATTGATTTTATCTTAAAGCTTATCTTGAGAAACTTACCTGGTTTAAATGAGGCGAACGTCGAAGAATGGGGAGAGTTTATAAAGCAACATATAATTCAGGGAATCAACTATGAGAATATTTGTTGCAGGTGCAACGGGGGCAATCGGTCGTCCGCTACTTACACAATTGCGTGGTCTAGGGCACGATGTGGTGGCTCTGACCCGTTCTCCAGAAAAAGCTCAAACCTTAGTGAAACAAGGTGTAGAACCAGCGATCGCAGATGTGTTCGATGCAGATGCTGTCAAAGCGGCTGTTATCCGCGCTCAGCCAGAAGTGGTGATTGAACAACTCACCTCCCTGCCTAAAACCTATACTGATGAGTCGATGAGTGCAGCAGCAGCCCTGAACACTCGCATCCGTTTAGCAGGGGGTGCCAATGTGCTGGCGGCAGCGCAAGTAGCTGGCGTGCGTCGCTATCTCAGGCAGTCGGTCGCCTTCTACGGGGTTCCTGGTACCGGATTGGCAGACGAAGAAACGCCATTAGCTTTTGATAGCTCGCCCCGAGTGGCAGCGGATGTTCGCACAATAACTGAGATCGAACGTCGCTTACAAGGGAACCCCAATCTCGAAGGAATTGTCCTGCGCTATGGCTTCTTCTACGGACCTGGTACCTGGTTTGCTCCCGATGACGACGTGGCAGAGCAGGTACGACAGCAACAGTACCCAATCGTTGGCAATGGAGAAGGTGTCTGGTCGTGGTTACATATTGAGGATGCGGCAAGCGCTACGGTTGCGGCAGTGGAGCGGGGTAACCCTGGCATTTACCTGATCACCGACGATCACCCCCTAGAGGTACGCGAGTGGCTTTCTGCCTTTGCCCGATGGCTCAATGCCCCACCTCCTCCTCAGGTATCAGTTGAGGAGGTACTGCGCAGCAGTGGTGCAGATGCCGTCTACTACGGGACTCAAATGCGCGGTGCATCAAATGCTAAAGCCAAACGGGAACTTGGTTTTCAGCCTCGACCGTTGGAATGGCTAGTTGGAACTGCCGTCGCTCATACAAGCTGATTGACAACCATTTCAATATGAACCACACACTCAAGAATAAACGTGTACTTGTGACTGGAGGCAGTCGCGGCATCGGAGCCGCTATTGTCAAGCGCTTTGCAACTGAAGGGGCTGATGTTGCTCTCACTTATACCAGTTCCTCCGATCGAGCAAACGAGATTGTGCAAGCAGCGCTATCGCTAGGTGTTCGAGCGATCGCTATCCAGGCTGACAGCGCTGATGCCGATGCGGTAGTCGCCGCGGTTGAACACACGGTGTCCAAATTGGGCGGCATTGATATCCTCGTCAATAATGCAGGCGTGCTGACGTTTGCCCCAATCGACAGTTTCACGCTTGCAGATTTCGATCGCACCTTTGCCGTTAACGTGCGTGCCGTGTTTGTAGCGACACAAGCCGCCGTCAAGCACATGCAAGAGGGCGGACGCATCATCAACATTGGTAGTACCAATGCCGAACGGATGCCATTTGTGGGCGGCGGTGTTTATGCTATGAGCAAATCTGCTCTACAAGGGTTGGTTCAAGGACTGGCGCGCGACCTCGGACCACGCGGAATTACGATTAACAACGTGCAGCCTGGACCGATTGCGACGGATATGAATCCTCCAGAAGGTGAAATAGCTGAGATGCTCAAAAAGCAGTTTATAGCAGTACGTCGCTTTGGCACGCCCTCGGAAGTTGCGGGGATGGTGGCTTATCTAGCTGGTCCTGAAGCGGGTTACATCACTGGTGCCAACCTGATGATTGATGGTGGGTTCAGTGCATAACAGCCTCAGGTGCAGCAAATCAATTGCAAATTCTGATTTAGTGAGGAAGCAAGATGAAGATTGCACAGCATGGAACAGCGATCGTGGTTATGCACCTGCTCGCGAATGGATTACATGGTTTAGCACATATAGAAATCCCAGTTGCCCTTTCTCTGCTTCAGGGTTCGTTTGTGGCGATTGTGATTTTTCTGATTCCCATCCTGGCAGCCGTTTTACTGTGGACACCGTTCTATCGCATAGGTAGCTGGCTCTTGCTCAGTTCAATCACGGGATCGCTTCTGTTTGGCCTCTACAATCACTTCATTGTAATTAGCCCCGATCATGTCTCTCAAGTTTCCTTTACAGGTTGGGGTCTGCTTTTCCAAGTCACTGCTTACAGCATAATAATTGTGGATGGATTGGGATGTTGGATTGGTGTAGGGGTTTTGAGAGCGATTCAGCAACCAGAAAAGGTCATTAAAGCAGGCGGTCTTACAGGCATAGAACCTTGAAGAAATTTATTGAATTGCTTCAAGCTTGAGCTAGCTCATAGAAGCGATTGGAATGATGTTGCACAATCAAAACAAATGAACTTAGGGAGACAGCTGATGGAAAGCAAAACACTAATTTCTCAGGACTCTGAGATTAAAGCATTGTTGCTTCAACGCGGAGAAAATGTTGGTAAGGTGGAATTACGAGACTCGAAACGTTACTATTTCTTACTCAATCACCATTTGCTAGAACTCTCTCTAACTATAGATGAAGCCAATCTTATTTGCGAAGCTTTGAAGGATTACCAATTTGAAGATGACCCTGAGCAAGCTAGGACGCTTTGGAAGCAAGTACAAAGTGCAATTCAACAGGATCAGCTGGACCAAAAGTGGAGTGTTAACAGTAAGACTTTTATTCGTAAACTTCAGGTATTCGTAAACTTCAGGGTTTGACCAATCTCGAAGCTGTTGCCTTAGTTGATGCCGTCGAGCGGTATTGGGTTAGAGAGCAGGCAAACCCCAATGAACCACTAGAAACGAAATTATCACGAGTGGATTTGATCAAGTGCTGCGATTTTGCGTTGTAAGACTGCAATGTTTTTAGAGCAATTGAAGATGCTGTCTTACGGCAGCAACCTACCAAAGCAGATTCAGGAGATTCGTACCATGATTAGACTCCTTGTTAACTTCTTGGAAGCACTATTAAATACCTTTTATCGCCAGCGTCTCTATCCAAGATTCTATGTTTTAGAAACAGTTGCTCGTGTTCCCTACTTCGCCTTCACCTCCGTTCTACACCTCTACGAAACACTGGGCTGGTGGCGCAAAGCCGATTGGTTGAAAGTCCACTTTGCGGAATCCTGGAATGAACTTCATCACCTGCTCATCTCAGAGTCGTTAGGAGGTAATCGTTACGCTGTAGATCGCCTTATTGCCCATGTTGGAGCCTTTGTTTACTACTGGATTGTTGTCGGAGTATATATTTTGTCTCCTCGCTCTGCTTATCATTTCATGCAGCTTGTCGAGGAACACGCTTATCACACCTACGACACCTTCCTTAAAGAGCATGGGGAAGAACTGAAGCAGTTACCAGCGCCAGACATTGCCGTCAAATACTATCGAGAAGGCGACCTCTACATGTTTGACGAATTTCAAACCTCTCACCCTAGCGATTTCCGCCGTCCCCAAATCACAAATCTGTACGATGTGTTTGTGGCAGTTCGGGATGACGAACTCGAACATGTCAAAACGATGATTGCTTGCCAACAACCTGATGCTCAAGACACATTCCAAAGTCCCCACGATGCTAACCGACCTGCTCTGCCTGAATCCATTCGGGCTGCAATCGACACACAGACTAGCAGCATTGTACGAGAGGCAGAGAAAGAGCCAGTAGAAATAGCCTAGCCAGTGCAGAAAACTGAAACAACTGCGCGAGGTGTGTTCAGAACGGGTGATGTTACGATCCCAGGCGAAAACAGTCCAAGAGGAAGCCATACATCTACTGAAATGTTGTAATCGCATCTAACTTTGTTCCGGTCTAACATTTGTAAGCCATCTCAAAGACAGAATTGAAACTTGATATCAGAGTAAAACTATCGTTTGGACAATCAATGCTGTTCTCGAGGAAACACTTCTTCAAAGGCTAAATGAAAGGAGAATTTCCATGACTCAATATGACTATGATGAATATGACTCATAAAACATGTTCACCTTGGGCAATCGCATCCAGCTTTGCCTGGTCTAGCACCAAAATCTTTCCGCCCCGATGGTAAGTAGCAACTGTCTGAAGCTGCTTGAACAGTCGGACACATTCTTCATAAGTAATCCCGATGCTGCGAGCAATTTGGTAGTAGGGCAGATGCGATCGCAATTCTAATCCCTGTTCAGTTATGTCCGTTCCCTCTGCGATTGCAGCCGCCTGAATGAATTGCACTAGCCGCACGATTGCTCGCTCTGAAGCTAATCCATGCACGACTTGATGGAGTTTCTGAAGGCGCTCAGTGAGGACTGCAATAATCTGCAAGGCAACTTCTGGAGTCTTCTGAATCATCTCCAGTAAGGTAGTGCGCTCAATTGTGAGAATCTGACAGTCCTGCTGAGCCACTACGGTTGCAGGAGCTGAACCATTGCCAAAGAGGGCAGGCGCAGCAAAGATTTCTCCGGCACTTAACGTCCGCAAAATCGTTTCTTTGCCTGTGGAAGCGGTTTTTTTGACTTCAATTCTGCCACCCTGAACCGCAAATAGTTGAGCAGGTAAGCGATCACCCTCATGGAGAATGATTTCTCCACGCAAATATCGCTTCACCACAGCATGAGCTTGTAGTTGTGCCAGCTGATCCAAATCTAGCCCAGACAGAAGTGAAATTTGCTTTAGTTGTTCAACCGTGACTCGCATCGTTGAAACGCCCTAATCAAGCAGACTTGGTTTTTCTCCTTTAACTTAACAGTTTCTCTTCCAACTATGAGCCAGCTCAAAGAAGTTATTGATAGCAATTGTCAAAGTAAAGGTAGTTCAAAGTTATGAAGGTAGCTATATGACACTTACAAAAGCCAACCCAACTCTTACAAAAGCAAATCCAACTGCATCCAAAGTAGAAACTCTTGCCCAACTCTACCTGGAAGGCAAGCCTGCCGAGATTTCTGACGCAACCATCATTCAACTTTGTGACTGGCTCATGGGTGAGTTCCGTCAATTGCCCTTGAATCTGCAATTTTCAGATTACATGCGTTACAACAACGCTCTTGAGATGTTTGCCGATATTGAGCAAGGTCATCTTTGGGTATCTGCCGATAGTTACGATTCTTCTGTGTATCCTAATCCGATTTATGGCTTTATTTTTCAGGGAATGCACGATTATGACCACTACTTGACCGATACCGACTTCAGCTTGGAAGGGGAAATTAAGGCTTACAACTTCACGGCAAAACGTGTTCCTAGCCTAGAGATTCAAAAGATTCTTTACTCTGAAATTGTGCTGCGAACGGCTGCCTATCTTTATCTAGGACATGCGGCGGCTCCAAAAATTGTGTTTCCTTGAGCAATGACAGAGGTAAAAATCATGCGCGACTGTCCTTATTGTGCCTACCCCTTGCTACGGCACATCGAGCATCATGAAATTTGCTGGTTTTGTTCTCACTGTTGGACAACGGTGCCTGTCCTTTCTGAAGGCAAAGCCATCTCAAACAGCAGCATGGGAGAATTATGAGCCGAGCTATGACACAAACTGCCCTCAATCTTAAAACAGCACCAGCTCATGTGGTCTTGGCAGCTGAGGGTAAAACAGTTCTCCGTCCGGGTGGACGCGCCGCCACCAAACAGCTCTTTCAATGGGTGAATTTCCAACCCGGTGAAACAGTTCTGGAGTTGGCTTCTGGGTTAGGAAACAGCGCCATCACTCTGGCAAAACTCTACAGTGTCCAGGTTGTTGGGATTGAAAAAGATCCCAATAGAGTTGCGATCGCCCAGCTTCATAAAAAGGGCGCACTGCAGAGAGTCGCTCGTCAGCTCACCTCTCATATAGAAGTCACCCCAGGGTTGTCAAAAAGCCGGTATCTAAGACTAAGAGCGAGAGATTGTCGCCTTTCCCGAAGATTGTGTTTGACGTGGTGGCACGATTGCCAAATCAATTCCAATGGGCAAACTTTGAGCGTGCATGACCCGGCGTTAGTCGCCCCACAATCAACCGAGCTTTAGCTGAACTGCGAGAAAAAGGTCAAATCCACTGATTTAAGCCGGGTCGAGATGCAGTTTGGAAAAAAACATGATCGTTGAGTGATTAACATGATCATCTATAGCTACCCTAAATAGCTATTGAACAAGTGGGAAGGTAAAGGTAGCCCTGAAATTGAGTCACCTGTCCCTGCTGATGGACACCCTGAAATAATTTATCCAAAGTAATCCTCGTCCGCAAGAACTCAAGCGGGCAGTGGCTGTGCAAATGAGCCAATAAGGATACAGTTATCGGGAAATTCGAGAAGTCCTTCAAGTGTCTCTTGGAATTATCACATAAAGTAATCAACGCTATGAAGTCAATGGCATCGAAGGACTAAAATTGAACTACTGGGGAACCGCAGGCTATCTCAAGGCTGAACAGAAGCAAGAGTTGGTAGATTGGCTGGGACAAAAAGACTGTTGGACGTTGGAGGAAGTCATCGCACACATCGAAGATGAATATGGAGCGGTCTACCAATCCCCTCCAGAGCTATTATGCGCTGCTAAGGCGAGCAGGATTGAGTTGGAAGAAGTCTTACCCAACCCATCCTGATAAAGATGAGCAGTTGTTGGAGGAAAAAAAGAGAAATTCAGCAGCTATTGGTGCAGTGGCGCAGGGAGATTGCCAGTGGGTAAGTGCGGGTGATGTTTGTAGACGAGTGTCATCTGGTGCGGGGGGATATCAGTGGCTATGGCTGGACTCGGCGCAATCAAAGAGTGGATGTCGAGGTCAAATCCACCCGAGAACGACAAACCTACTATGGAGCACTCGTTATCTAACAAAGCAGTTCGTGCTACAGGGGTATGAGGCAGGCAACGAAGTCAACACTGTGGCATTTTTGCAGTATCTTCAGTCGTTGTCTGACTCATCTACCCGGTTAATCATTATTTGGGACGGGGCGAGTTATCATCGTCCGACATTAATTTAACAGTTTCTTGGCCAAGTCAATGGAACGTTACCAGCAGCAGCATGGAAAATCTCTTGTATTCGCCTTGCCCCCAATGCACCAGAGCAGAACCCAGTTGAAGACATTTGGTTACAAGCCAAACAATTCATTCGTAAGTTTGCTCATCTGTGTAAAAAGTTTAGGTCTGCCAAGTTATTGTTCAAGTTAGTGACTCATGTCCAGACCTTTAGCTTTGCCAAAGCTTTTATGTACGGCTATTGTTCATCTCCTATTTAGGAGAGCTACAGTCAATTTGCGATCATATTAATCGGGTTAGGTCGATGAGCGCACATAGAGAAGGGCGCTAGTTCTTCGGCAATTTCAGACAACAGCCAAAGGGAACATCTTCACATCCATACACGTTCAAAGTCATGCTAGAACTCAACCATCACAGCAGAACGTTGAATCACAGAAGCATAATGCTTGAATAAGATTTGGGGATCGTGTCCTGTCGCCTCAGCAACCGCTAGTGGATTAGCTCCGTTAGCAAGAGTATGGCTGATTGCTGTGTGCCTCGTTGAATAGGGCTTGCGATAGTTAATTCCTAGCCTTGTGAGAATAGTTTTCCATGCTCTGCGCCGAAAGGTGTGGTCGTTAATGGGCTTACCGCTAGGGGCTGGGAATACAAGACTTTCAGGATCGCAGTTAGTTGGTTTTCGCTCCTGTAGAAGAGTCGCAATTTTGGGAGTCAGAGTGACAATCCTGTCCTTCCCTGTTTTGGTTGTCTTACGAACGCCCCTCGACACAGACTCTCCAATCCAGACAGTTGAACAATCATCAGCAATATGCTTCCACTTCAGAGCAGCAGCTTCTCCAAACCGGCAACCTGTACCGAATAAGAATGAAACAAAGTCAGCATAAGGGTGATAGTAACGATCTGTCGCAAAAGCAGTTAGGACAGCTTGAACCTCCTTCACCGTGAACGGCTTAACCTTCTGCCTGGGTGTTGGTTTAACCCTGCTTAGAACATCACTCCAAGGATTGAGGTTGATGCCATACTTTGCACCTGCCCACTTCCAGCAGGCTTGAACCAGTATCAAATAGTCTTTGGCTGTCCTTGTAGAAACTTGTTTGCGAAGATGAGCTGCAAATTCTTCAGCCTGGCTATCGCTAATAGACTCTGCTGGCTTGTCTTGAAAGTACCTCTCCAAATGCCTCAACGTTGCTGTGTAGCGACATAAACTCCCAGCGTAGAGACCTTTAGTCTTTTCCTGGTCTTGCATGAATTTCTCAAACAATTCCACAGACGTATTGTAGGCAGGCTTTTGAGACACTCCTCTTTGAGGTTTGTATTTTTTCAGCGATGGGTCAAAGTTACCAGATACTATATCCAACTCAATCTGTGTTGCCCTCTGCTGAACCACCGTACGATTCACCTTGGAGTCTGGTAGCCCCAACGCGATCGCATATCGCTTGCCCCCGTGCGTAAACCTCAGCCTTAGCCTCCCATCATCATTTTCAACTTTGACAATGTTCCTACCAGTCCTACCACTTTTGCCACTATCGCCTATAACCTCTACCACAAGCGCCTTATCTTCTAAAATTCCTACCAAAATCCTACCACTTTTGTCCTGAAAGACCCCTAAAAATACCCAACCCAACCAGCTTATTGACAATAGCGAACTGGAGGATTAAATCTCGGAAGTCCTTTTGGAGAGGGTTTTAAAGGATCGGGATGACTGGATTCGAACCAGCGGCCCCTTCGTCCCGAACGAAGTGCGCTACCCAAGCTGCGCTACATCCCGTAAGTGTTTTGACCTATCGTACTAAAGCTAACGTACCCATTCCGTACCCGTTAACCTTGTTATCTTACTATAGCTCGGTATGATTTACCGCTGTCAATTATATTGGTATGGACAAAGTCCCCATAAAGCTCTAACGCAGCTAAGTCGTACATTAGAGCCGCATATTCCTTGCTGGGGAACATACCAAGGTATCGGCATTTGTTATTAACCCTGATGTCGGCTCTCCATTTCTTGTCCCTAGCAGACCACCTCACACCTTTAAA
>Ga0213881_10000586_pt1 | contig 22122 bp, 30 predicted proteins | sample BarmaccoBMER_R08_FD_160104 | JGI IMG/M metagenome (GOLD analysis project Ga0213881, IMG submission 160104) | Barbacenia macrantha exposed rock microbial communities from rupestrian grasslands, the National Park of Serra do Cipo, Brazil - ER_R08 ... | reverse complement strand
CATACTGGGCGTTGAGGAGGGGCTACGATGCGCGAGCGCATCCAACGGCAACGGTCGGTGAGAAGGGTTGGGCATGACTTCCGCTGCTCGGTACTGCATGAGGTGCGGCAGTCGCTTGATTCGCGACAGCCGCGCGAGCATGTGCGCGCCATGTCGCCAACTGAGCGGGATCGGTCCGACCATGCCCCTGACTTCGGGGCGGACTTCTGGTGCACAGACCAAATGCGAGACGCATTCGCGTCTCGTGACATGGGGATGATTGTACGAGCGTACAGATACCACCCGGCACATGGACACAAGGCACTTCCACAGGAGACCGTGAGTCGATGGATCGGCACGGTTACTCAGTCCCAGCTGAGTCGGATTGAATCCGGGCGGAACCGGGTAGACACGCTCGACAAGCTCATACATTACGCGCGCGCTCAAGATGCCGGCCGAGCTCCTGTGGTTCGAGCTGCCAGAGGAAGAGGAGGAGGCTCCAAAGCGTTCCGGTGACGTATTCGCCCTGCCCGATGGCCCGCTAGTCACTGCTACCAGCTTGCGCATAGAGTCGGCGCTTGCCGATTCATTACTAGGGGCACTCGATCTGTACTCAAACATGGACAATCTGACTGGTCCACAATCCCTCGTGAATATAGCGCCACAGCAACTATGATTCATCGAGAATCTTCTCTCGAATGCCCGCGACAAAGATTGCAAGCAACTTCTACATGTAGGGGCGCGTTATGCGGAGTTTGCCGGATGGGTTTATCAGGACGCGGACGCGCTGAACAGTGCGATGCAAATGTCAAGCATTGCTCTCGACTTCGCGCAAGAAGCGGGCGACGAGACGCTTATCTCGTATATCTTGATGCGGCGTAGCAACATCGCCACTGATGCGAAGCGACCCGAGTTGGCGTTGAAGCTCGCGAACGCCGCATTGGACAAGATGCCCCATCTTCCTCCGCGTTATTGCGCTGTCGCACTACGCCAACGAGCACATGCATTTGTACAACTTGGCCAGTCAGATGATTGTGCAAGCGCCCTCGAACTGGCGTTCAAATTCGCTGAGCGAAGCGTCGATTCAGAGCAAGATCTAGCACAGTACTGCACGCCCGAATACGTCGAAATGGAAGCTGCGTACTGCTGGATCGAGCTGGGGCAAGTAGATAAAGCTATCGGTACGTTGCAGCACAGCCTCGTGGGGTGGAAACCGGAGTTTCGTCGGGACTTGGGGCTCTGCCTGGCTCGTCTTGCGGTCGCGTATGCGAGCAGCGGCCAGATCGAGAATGCGCTAATTGTTGCCGACCGGTCGCTGGAAATAGTGCGTGACACTAAATCATTCCGAACCGAGGATCAGCTCGCTCGGATCCCAGGTATACTGATAGCACGAGGCGCTGGGGACGAGGCTCGGCGATTTGACAGGAGCATCCGGTCGCTGAAGTCGTGAGGGAAGAGTATGCTGATCACCGTTGCAACGTCGACCGATGAAGCTAAGCGTGGCGCCATGATCGCCATGCTCCCGGTGGGAAGTTTCGAGCAGCATGGCGACCATCTGCCGCTAGCAACGGACACCATCGTTGCGTGCGTTATCGCAAACCAGCTAGCGACAACATATAACGCATTCCTCCTTCCACCGGTTACCATGTCATGCTCACATGAGCACGCAGGTTTCGAGGGAACCGTAAGCATCAGCTCTCGAACACTAATCGCCATTATCGATGACGTCCAGTCGTCTCTGGCCAGGTCTGGGATCAAGTACCTGGTGCTAGTCAATGGACACGGCGGTAACTATGTACTGTCCAATATCGCGCAAGAAGCGAACGTCACTGAGCGCAGAGTAGCCCTATTTCCGGGCCGGGAAGATTTTCGAATCGCACGCGAGCGTGCCGAAATGGAGACTACCATCAGCGAGGACATGCACGGCGGTGAGTGGGAAACATCGATACTCCTGTATTCACACCCTCATCTCGTTCGTTCGTCGTACTCGCAGAACGACCACGACGCACCGCGACGCCCTCATCTTCTGATCACAGGAATACGAGCCTATGCGACGAGGGGGATAGTCGGCAGGCCGTCCGTTGCAAGTGCGGCGAAGGGACGGGCCGCGCTCGACAGCCTAACCAGCTCTTTTTTGGATGTACTTAAAATTCTGATTGGCTAGCACGTCGGCCGGCGCGTTGTTATTGAGCAGTTGTTATTTTCCGGAGTGGCGTCCTGGGTGTTAAAGCAGCCGCATGCCGTTTATCGGGAGACATGTCTTTGGCCGCAGTGCGTTTGCCGGTGGGTGCCAGAAATTCGTCCACGAGCACCGCCGTGCGGGCCTCCCGTGCCCGCACGTGTCCGGCGAAACTCAGGGTCACCTGACGCAGCAGGAACAAGGTCAACAGCACCGCCCGGTACATAAGGTCAACAGCACCGCCCGAGGACCCGATGCCGGCCCTTGATCGGCTGCCACACCCCACCCGGCAGATGCCGCACCGCGCTTACAAGCTGAACAACGCTGCGTGTGTATCGTTGTGCCGACGTCCGGGCGACTGGTGTGCGGTCTTCCGTGTCAATGTGGCCAGATCATCGCTGTCCACAGGGAGGAAGAGCCATGTGCGACATCGTAGGCTGTACGAACGGTGCCACCTATAGAATCGGTGGGACGATCAACCTGTGTGTGCTCACGTGAACGAAGACAGGTTTCCCCGAACTCACTGCCGCTCGTGCGCCAAGACGGTGGAGATCGCCGGGACCGTCTTCGTGAGGTACACGCCGTTCGGCGAGCCGTCGAACATTGCGTTGTGCCAGACGTGCGTCGTGCTGCCCCGGGTGAGTTGCACCAAGTGCCAGCGAATACTGCGTGTCGGCGACGGGAACGTCGCGGTCAGTAGCAACTACGCCGATGGCGCCGTCATCCTCTGTGAGACCTGCAACCCCACGATCGCCCATCGGTGCCGGGCGTGCAGCACCCCGGCCGCGCACACCAACGCTAATGGCGATGTCGTGCCGCTACCAGGCGCGTCGTTCATCCACCAAGCGGGCGACGAGAATGCCATCGTCGGCTGGCGCTGCTCGATCTGCACGATCGACCCGCTGCGTAACACAGGCGAGGCGCAGGACGCCTACAACGCGGCAGTGGTCTGGATGACCAACTGGCTGCGCGGTGCGGGGTTGGCTACCCGGCGTACGGCGAGCGGCTCGTGTGGTCGATCGACCGCGACGCCACATTCACAATGACTGGCGATGGGCAAGAGCTTGGGCACTGCCTGACCACCACCTACAGCGGCGGCGGCCCACCCACCCACCGGGTCCGGGTGCTGTTCTATATGCGTCCGATCTCGTTCCAGCAGACCTTGGTTCACGAGCTTACGCACGCTCTCATCAATGAGCGCGGCATCGGCCGCAAGCAGCTCATCGGGGGTTTCTGCAACTACGTTGCGTACCTGTTTTTGAGGCATGTGTCCGACACCGGCAGCACGGCAGCCGAACAGGCCGAGGCCCGCCGCGCTATTGACCGGATGCAGGCCAACGACAATGTGACCTACGGCGTGAACTTCCGCACCGTACGCGACACTCTCGCGGACCGCCCTAACGACGCACTCACTTGGCTCGCCAGCACATCTGAACTGGTCTAAGTACTACAGCCGCGCGTTGAGGCCGATCGTTGGGAACGTGCTGGTCACGCGCCCGGGACCTGATTGCTGGCACACAAGATCGAGAGCATCACCACAGGTCCTCACCAATGAATCATCGGGCGCGCAGGTCGCTAACCCGAAAGACCCGCTGGCCTGCAGCAGGAGCATCGGCGGAAGACCGCCGATGCTGGCCAGTCAGGGGCGGTATTGGATCTTTTTCAGTGCGCGTTTCGTGACGTGGATCAGCTGGTCGAGGTTGGCGGCGAGGCGCACGGATGAGTAGTGTGCCATCGCCTTCTGCGAGGCGCCATGGACAGACTCTAGGTGGGCGAAGGCTGGTCGTTTGCTGGTAGCCGGGCGCGTTGGGTCTTGGCCAGCCGATCCACGAGGGTCGCGGTGTTTGCACCCAAGACCACGGCCAGCCCCACTACGGCTCTCACTGGATTCGTGCGCAGCCCTACCATCGTGATTACCCGTCGGCTCGTAAGTCTCAGCGGCGAAGCGGTGCGCTTGATGCACCATCGCCAAGCACCTGTCCACCACTGTGCGTGTCTATCTCGGTTCGGATCATGCTGGTTTGAGCTTAAGGGCTTTCTGGCGAGGTACTTGAGTAGCCTTGGGCACGAGGTGGTGGACGTCGGGCCTGACGTCTTCGATGTTGGTGATGACTACCCACCGTCCTGCATCGAGACCGCCAGCCGGGTAGTGGCCGATCCTGGCAGCATGGGGGAGGTGATCGGCGGATTGGGCAACGGCGAGCAGATCTCCGCCAACAAGGTCGCGGGCTGTCGCGCGGTGCCTGCATGGAGCACCGAGACCGCCCGGCTCGCACGGGAGCACAACGACGCCCAGGTGCTCGGGGTCGGTGCCCGGATGCACGGGCCCGCCAGGGCCGCGGAGATCGTGGAGGCGTTTCTCGCGACGTCGTTCTCTGGCGGCGAGCGGCACGCCCGCCGGATCCGGCTGATCGCGGACTTCGAGGTCACCGCGGACGCACCGCCGATGTCTGCGGACTGACCCTCTGATGCCGGAGGGTCACACGACACACCGACTGGCAGGTGCGCACCAGCGACGTTACGGAGGGTCGCCAGTCGCGGTGTCCAGCCCGCAGGGTCGCTTCGCGGCGTCCGCGGCAAAGCTCGACGGTCGGGTGTTGCAGCGTGCCGAAGCGCACGGCAAGCACCTGTTCCACGTCTACAGCTCTGATCTGGTGGTGCACGTGCATCTTGGTCTGTACGGTTCGTTCACCGATGCGACGTTGCCCGTGCAGTCGCCGCAGGGGCAGGTGCGCATGCGCCTGGTCGGCTCCACACATTGGACAGATCTGCGCGGGCCGGCGGCCTGTGAACTGCTCACGGGGACTGAGGTGGACGCGCTGCGCGCCCGACTGGGGCCGGATCCGCTGCGCCGCGACGCCGACCCGGACCGCGCCTGGGCCCGCATCTCCCGGTCCCGGGCGCCGCTGGCGACGTTGCTGATGGATCAGGCGGTGGTTTCGGGAATTGGCAACATTTACCGGGCTGAGCTGTTGTTCCGCCACCAGTTGGATCCACTGCAGCCAGGGTGTGAGCTCCGCGAGGATCAGTGGTCGGCGCTGTGGTCAGATCTCGTCGAGTTGATGCACGACGGGGTGCGTCGTGGCCGGATCGATACGGTCCGTCCGGAGCATGACCCGGTGGCGATGGGACGACCTCCGCGTCAGGATCGGCATGGCGGCGAAGTCTATGTCTACCGCCGGGCCGGTGCGCCGTGCTTGGTGTGCGCTACCGACGTCGTCACCGCGCGGCACGCGGGACGTAACCTCTATTGGTGTCCTTGCTGCCAGCCGCGGCCGGTGGTTTAGAAGTCGGTGGTCCTAAATATCGCCGCTACCCCAGTCTCCACCGCCGTAACCACCGCTCGCGTAGTCAGCATTGCTGGCTTCGCCGTCACCAGTCGAGTCCTCCCAATTCCTAGAAATTCTTGGTGGTCGGCGTCATAGCCTTCGTTCCTACGCCTGTACCGGCCAACACCATCCCCGCTCCGGTGCCCGCCACGCCTGGCAGACCGAGAGCGCCGCAGGCGCAGACTACGGTAGCCGAGAAACTGTCCCGGCTGGTTGGCGGTTGCTTGGGCCAACGTTTGCGGTACTCTCACGCGTCAAGTAGTGTGTACTAGCTCCATATTGATCGGCATCGGAACTGTGTATTGAGCCTGGCGTTGTATTGAGCCTGGCGTTGGGGCTGGGTTGTTGGTGTTGTTGGTCGGGCTGCTGTTACCGGATGCAGAGGATAGCGCCGTGGCGGGTCTCGATGCCCGCCATGCCTTTTCTCATTTATCCTCGGTCGAAGACCTCATCATTCTGGTAGTTAGGAACTACGGCCGGCTGCGGGCCATCACCCTGCTGGTCACGGGTGACCAGCCAGCTCTGGAATTCCCGATGCCGGAATTGCACAGCTATCCCGGAGAGGCGCATCAGTCCTGCCTGGTAGGCTCAGTCCATGAACGCTGCTGGGCGCCTCGGCAGGTCCCCTTGGTGAGCAAGGAGCAGCACAGCGAACAGATACCGCGGCCACGGTGATTTGGCCGCAAAGATGAGCCCGACTACGAGTGCTACTACGACGAACGGGAGGGCACCTGGGTGGTCGTTGTGACTATTGAGCCCTACCGCAAGTCCAACAGCGAGCCCACCCACAGGTCCGATCACGAGCATGAATGCCAGTAAAGCCGCCAGCCCGGCTACGAGCATACCCACGACCCCAGCCGCGAGCCCGGCGCCGACCTCACCCCCGATTACGAGAACGAGCGAAAAGGCGACCATGGTCGCGATGGTATGGACCACGCCCTGCTGCACCAACCGCGCAGGGCGATCGATGATCGTCGGACGCGTAGCGGGCCCATAACTAAGCGCGACCATGAGTCCGCCTACGATCCCGATCACGCCGAACCCGAGCGTGACCATGAGCCGGCCCGCGCGCTCGATCACGCTGGATACCAGCGCGACGGTCAACCCGCCTGCGATACCGATCACGAACCCGGCCCCGAGCAAACGTCCAATTCGCTGACGCCCGGCGGACGTGCGAAAGCCACTGAGATCGAGTCGCCGGAGATCGAGGGCAGGTCTTAGTGCTATCCACGCCGCTACCACGACGAACGTCGTCAAGCCGAAAATGGACAACACGTTGGGCGGCCAACGAGCGAGGACACCGAAACCGAATGCGAGGACAGCGCCCGCGGCGGTTGTCGTGGCGACCGTGGCGGCGTAGCGCGAAGCGCGCCATCCCGCAGCTGGCCACAGCAGATCGAGTCGTAGGTCACTGGGAGAGCCACCCTGCTCGCCTTGCCGGGCCAAATGACGCGCCAGCGTGGTCAACCATCGGGTGACTTTTGGGGTTGTGTACTGTTGACCTACCGATTGATGCTGCGCCTGCTTAAGGACTGCTGGAACCAGCCGGGGGAACAGGTGCTCATCGAACTGGGCGGCGGTGACCAACTTGGTGAGTTCGCTAGGTCTGCTGTATTCGTGACGATAAGCAGTGACTGTGAGGAACAACCGCAATGGGGACTGCAGAGCGGCTACTAGCGGATCCCCAGGTTGGTCTGCGGCGAGCCGGTCAGTCACCGGGTGCCACCGCGGCTGGCAGCGGTCGGGTTTGGCGGGGTCAGGGAAGCGGTGAATTAGGTAGGCGAGCACCTTGGGTGCGGTCAGTGGCTTGACTATGACCACGGTGGCGTTCTGAACTACCAGTGATTCATCGCCAGCGGATACCGCCCCGGTCGAGTGCTTAACTTCGGACTCGGTATTGGCGCTGGCATTGTCGAATGGATGGCCGACGAGCTGTTCGTAGCGTTCGGTGCGGCAGGTCAGGACCACCGGGCGTAGCCCAACGGTGGTGGAGTGGTTGAGCGCCCGGAGCACCGCTGCCGCCCGCGACGGCCACACCCCAGTGGGGTCCATCTCGTCTAGCCCGTCGAGCACCGGCAAGATCCACCCCGGGGTTACCAGCGCTTCCGCCGTCGTGGACGCTATCCCGTACACCGTGACCAGGTGATCAGCCAGCCACTGCTCCAGCCGCTTGGCCACCCGTCCGGGGCGAACCTCGTCGAGGTTCTCCTCGCCGGGCGCGGGGTCGAACGCGGGCAAGCTCAACCGCACTGGCACCACTATCCGTCCCTCTGACCCTTTCTGCGAAGGTGGAGTGGCCACAATGGCGGCAGCCAGGTCCCGAATCAGCGTGACTGCCAGCACCGTTTTGCCCGCCCCGGCCTCGCCGAGCACCACCAGCCGTCCCCGCCGCAACTTCCGGTAGTAGGACTCGATCTGCACCAGGCTGCCCTGCCGGTCACCGCCATCGATGTGCCAATATCGCAGTTCCGGCTGGGAAAACTCTACCTCTGCTGGTCGCGGGTCACCCATGTCGGCCAATAGCCGCACCAGCACGTTTTCTTCCTGCTTCCGTACCTCACCGGCTAACCGCCGCGCCGCGCTTAGCAACCTCTTGCTCTCATCGACGACCGGCCATCCCACCACCAAGGCCACAACCGCCACTAACACGCTTAGGACGCTCACCGTCAGCGCCAGCACAGTGGCGATCTCCGCGCCACGGGTGTCCTTGATCAGTAACCACCACGTACCCGCCACCAGCGCGACGACCACCGCCACCCCTGCTGCTAAGCAGAGGCGTCGTTCAAACCATGCGCCGCGGACCCGCCTCACGCGGCAGAACCTAGCCGTCACCCTTCGCTGCCATATTCTCACCGTCTGCTCCTGGAGTTGGGGTACTAGAGCAGGCCCGCGAGCGGTTGTTGAGCGGGTTGCTTACGCCGACGTTTGCGGTGTTCTCGCACGTCAAGTAGCGTGTACTAATTCAGTATCGATCGGAGTGGGCAACGCCTACTGCGCCGAGCTGTTGTTCCGTCACCAGCTGGATCCGTTGTGGCCAGGCTGCGAGCTGCGCACCGATCAGTGGGCGGCGCTGTGGTCGGATCTTGTCGGACTGATGGGTGACGGGATGCGTCGCGGCCGGATCGACACCGTCCGGTCCGAGCACGACCCGATCCGCACCGGACGCGCTCCACGGCAGGACCGGCATGGCGGCGAGGTCTACGTCTACCGCCGAGCCGGGGCACCTTTTGGTGTGTGGCACGACGGTCATCACGACGCGGCACGTGGGACGCAACCTTTACCGGTGCCCTTGTTACCAGTACAGCCAGCGCTCTAGAAGTCGCCGCCGCCGTAGTCGCCGCCGCCCCAGTCGCCGCCGCCGTAGTCGCCGCCCCAGTCGCCGCCGCCGTAGTCCCCGCCGCCCCAGTCGCCGCCGGCCAAGGCGTTGTCCTGTCCAGCCTCATAACCCCGCTCCCAGGTGTCCGCTGACGCGATCCCGCCCATTCCCGAGAACAACGAGCTGAACAGGAGTGCCGAGCCCAGACCCCAGGCGCCACCGATCAGCGCCGGTTTCCACCAGGGTTCGCTGTACCAGCCCTGGGGCACCGGCCGCCCAGCGATCCGGCCGCCCGGGTAGTAATGCGGCGTGCGGTCGCTGGGATGCGGTGATGCGGCGTATTCGTGACCGTCGACGTTCACGTCCCGATCTTCGGTGACCGAACCGGCGCCGCCCTGACCCGACACCGGTGGCAAGTCCGGCCCGGGGTCCATTCCCATCGCGGTGCGGGCCGCCCGCACGTAGTACAGCCCTTCCAGGGCCGTTTGGGTCACCAGGCGGCTTTGCGCCGCGGTGCGGGCCGAGTCCAGTTGGGAGCTGGCGGCGGTGTAGCGCTCCGCGGCGTCGGCCAACGCTTGCTTGGACGGCTCGTCTGTGCCACTGAGGTTGAGGACTTGCCCGCCGAGCCGCTCCACCCAGCGACGCGCCTCGGCGTTCGAGTCGTCAAGATCACGCTGCTGGGCGGCTTGCCGGTGTCGGAAGTAGTACGCCGCACCACCGCCGATCAGCAGCATGAGTATCACCACCGAGATCAGCGTGCCCACGACGACCTCCCTCTGGAGACTGGACCGGACAGTGCCGACATTACCCCGGCTGTGCATGGGTTCCGGTCGCGCAAGAGTGTCGCGTGAGGGGACCGTTGATCGCCTCCAGGGGTACTGTTCACCGCCTTCTCTGCCACGGTGCGCCGCCCAATGCCCGACTGGTTAGCCCGCCGACGAGGGGCTAACCGCTGGTAGTGGTGTCTCGCTGTGGTGGCGTCCAAGTCGGGGGCCGTGCGGCCCCCGCCCTCCCCGGAATGGCGCCTCATCGATGGCTCCCATCGATGGCCCCCGGAGGCGCCGATACGTCGTCAAGGGCTGTCCACTGGTTCGGCAACTCCTGGCGGGCCAGGCCCTGAGCTGCTGATCCCACCACCTACAGTCGCTCGGGACATGCCGGTGCCGCAACCCTTTGTCAAGGTTTCCTGATGGCGGAGTCGGGGCGATCGAGCAGAGGTTGGGTGATACCGCTCGTTACCTGGCGCGTAGGCACGCTGTCGAGGTGACCGGCCGACCTCACTGCGGAGTATGTCCACGTCGCCGCATCGCTGACCCGCCGGGCCGGTCTCGCGGAGCTCGTGTGGTTCCGTCAGGGCAACGCGACCAACCTGCCGAGGTTGACCCGTGGTAATGGCACACTAATGGCACACGCGGAGTGTTGGCCCGCGGCAGGACGCAGAATAAAATAAAGCGACTCCGTGCGCCGTTGAGACAAGGGACCGGCGTGGCGGTGTGGCGCAGCCCGGGAGCGCAGAGGCATGTTCAGTGTTCGGGTGGACCGGCTGGCTGAGGATCTCGTCATCGTGGTGGTGCTCGGAGAGATCGATTCTCTCACGGCGCCCAAGTTGAGCACGGCCTTGCACTGCGAACTCGAGCGCCAGCCGGCCGTGCTGGTCCTCGACCTGACGGGGGTGAGTTTCCTCGGCGTCGCCGGGTTGCAGGTGCTTGATTGCGCCCTGGCCCGGGCGAAGACTCTCCCGGCGGCCCTCAACTTGGTTGACCACGACCAGTCCGTAGTGCAGTCGGCGCTGCGCGCGGGAGCCATGACAGGTCTCTTCCCGACCTTCCGCACCGTGGCCCAGGCATGCGCGCGCTCGGCACCGGTCACTATGACCCCTGTGGTCAGCACCGTCGTGGAGACGAAGGGACTTGAACCCTCAACCCCCGCCGTGCAAAGCTCCGGACCGTAACGTTCCCTGAGCAGGGACAGTCTTTACCTACAGTCGGCGAGGACTTGTCCGCACTTGCCGGTGATTCCGCAGCCGTTTAATCGATTGGTTCGGGATAGTTTTCGTTGATGATCCTGTGGAGGAAGCTTATGGTGTCGGTGGGTGACTCCGCCTGGATGCACAGGTTGTCCATGATCACCAGGTATTCCACGGTATCACGTTTTTTGTCCAGGTAGAGGGCGTTGGTGAGGTGTTCGAGGTAGACGATGTCGGGCAAGTCGGGCTCGGAGAACCGGAGGATGGTGAACGGCCCACCTGCCGCGGCGTGCGCACCGGCGTCGAAGGGCACGATTTGCAGCGTGATGTTCGGTCGTTGGGCCATCTTGATCAGATGCAGCAGCTGTGCTCGCTGGAGTTTCTGATCACCCAGCGGTCGCCGCAGCGCGGCCTCGTCCAGCGCCACCCACAGATCAGGCGCCCCAGGTTGCGTCAAGAACGCTTGACGGCCCATCCGCAGCGCGACACGACGCTCGATTTCGCCGTGGGATACGTGCAGGTGGCGCAGCAGCATAATGGCGCGGGCATAGTCCTCGGTCTGCAGCAGCCCGGGCATGAGCTGGGGCTCGTAGACACGGATGACTGACGCGGCCTGCTCCAATCCGAGATAGGTCTCGAACCAGTTCGGCAAAACGTCGCCGTACTTGTGCCACCAACCGGGCGCGTTGGCCTGGCGGGCAAGGGTGAGAATCGTCTCGCGTTCCTCCGCATTGGTGACACCGTAGAGGGTGAGTAAATCGGCCACATCGCGTTCCTTGGATGCGACCCTGCCAAGTTCAAGACGGCTGATCTTGCTGCTGGATGCGCGGATGGTGTCTCCAGCGGCTTCACGGGTGATTCCGCTGGCCTCACGCAGCCGGCGTAGGTGGCCACCCAAAGCGATGCGCAGCGCGGTCGGCCGGCCCTGCCACAGGGCCGGACTAGCGCGAAGGGACAGGTCGCGATCTGGTTGAGCTCTCAAGACTTCCCCCGGGTGAGCACGGCGGCTCCTTACACCACCTTCCGGGTCGCCACACTCACACGATAGAGTCGTGTCGAGGCGGCGATTGCTCCCGTGCAGGCGGAGGTGGCCAGAGTACGCTCCGTTCACTGCTGCGGTAAACGCAGGAGCCCCACCTCGAAGGGCTGACGACTCAGCCTACGAGGTTGATCAGTCCGGTGTCAGTCTCAGCGACACACCGCAGAAAGGCTCTGCTCGGATGAACAGCGCAGATGCATCCGGTCGAAAACCGCCCGGTGTCGACACCAGCGTGTCGCATTCGGCTCGGGTCTGGAACTACTGGCTGGGCGGTAAGGACAACTACCCGGTCGACCACGAGGCTGGGGACCAGTTTGCCGCCATCCTGCCGAGTATCGTTGATGTGGCGCGCGCCTCGCGGGCGTTTCTGGTCCGCACCGTCCGGTACCTAGCCGGCGAGGTAGGGATCCGTCAGTTCCTCGACGTCGGAACCGGGTTGCCCACCGCCAACAACACCCACCAAGTCGCTCAAGCGAGCGTACCGGAGTGCCGCATCGTCTACGTGGACAACGACCCCTTGGTCCTGGTGCATGCTCGCGCCCTGCTCACCAGCACCCCCGAAGGCGTCACCAACTACGTCGAGGCCGATTTGCGGGACACGGACACCGTCGTGCGGGAAGCTGCCCGGACGCTGGACTTCACCCAGCCCATCGCCCTCATGGTGATGGGCACCATCGAACACATCATGGACACCAACGAGGCGTACGCAATCGTGAACCGCCTACTGGATCCACTGGTCTCAGGCAGCTATCTGGTGCTGTATGACCCCACCACCGACGGCGTGCATGGCAAGGAAATGGCCAAGGCATGCCAGCTCTGGAACGACAGCGGTGGGACACCACCAGTCGCGGTGCGTAGCAGCCAGGAGATCGCCCGCTTCTTTGACCATCTGGAGTTGATCGAGCCGGGCGTGGTCCCGGTACCACTGTGGCGACCCGACCCTAACCAGATTGGCGTCCCAGTAGAGGTGAACACCTTCGGCGGCGTCGGACGCAAGCCCTGACGGCACCGTCCTCCGACCCCGTTGCCAGCCATGTGCCCGGCTACCGAAAGCAGGCGCCGGGCGCCGGCACGGATCACGGCCGCCAGTCTAGGAGGTGTGCACTCTATTGGGTGGCATCGAGACGTAGCACGAGTTCGCCGTTCTCCACGTTGACGTGGTAGGCCCGCACCGGTGATATCCCGGTGGTGCATTGGCCGTCGAGCAATCGGAACGCGTGGTTATGCAGTGGGCAGATCACTTGCTGTCCGTCGATGAGGCCGTCGGCGAGCGGGCCGCCGCGATCCTGCCATGGGTCGCGGTAGGCGTCAATCGACTGCGACGATGCCCACATCCTTGACATAGGACTCCGCGCAGTTGCGCGGGCAGCCGGATACGGCCAGCTTCATCTTCGCTGGACTCTCCAATCCCTGGTAGCGCCGCTCGATGTCGATGCTCAGCTGTGTGGAGTCCCCTAGGCCGAAACGGCAAAAGTCGCGGCCCACGCAGGTCTTGACAGTGCGGAAGCTCTTGCCGTACGCGTAGCCCGAAGGCATCCCCAGATCGGCCCACACCTTGGGCAGGTCCTCCTTGCGTACCCCGAGTAGGTCGATGCGCTGACCACCGGTGATCTTCAACATGGGGATGTGGTAGCGCTCCGCGACGTCCGCGATTCGCCGCAGCTGCGCCGGGCTAGTGACGCCTCCAAGCGGAGCGACCAGCCCGTATACCTGGCCGCGATGCTGTACACACTCGCCGACGGTATAGATGTCGTCATCGTCGACCGAGCGCAGCTGGTCGTCGACCACGATGCCGCGCTGAGTTTCCAACCCGGCGACCATGGCCAGCCCGATGTTCGGGCGGATGCCGGCCGCGACCACCACCATGTCGACGTCCAGCGTGGCCCCGTCGGCGAAGGTGACGCCGGTGACGGCGCCGTCGGGGCCGTGTTGGATCGCTGTGGTGCGGGTACCGGTGTGCACGCTCATGCCAAGCCGTTCGAGCGAGCGCCGCAGTACCAGGGTCGCCTGAGCGTCCAGTTGCTGGTTCCTCAGGCCCTGCGCAGCGTGCACGACGTGCACTGCCAGACCATGCGCTTGCAGGCCGCGGGCCGTCTCCAGGCCGAGCAGGCCACCGCCGACCACGGTTTCCGCGCAGCCCTCGGGCGCGGCACCGTGCAGTTCAATCCATCGAACACCTCCCGCGGCTGGTCAGCGAAGGTGGTTGGGCAGTCGAGCCGCTCGGCCAGAGCGCAAAGGATCTGCAGATCGGAGCGGACCCCGGGCGGTGGATCCAGTGCCCTGCGGCGCCACAGCACCCGACCTTCCAGGTTCGTCAGCGTGCCCTCCTCCTCCGCCCACTGCCTCCTCCGCCCACTGCGTGCGGGGCAGCACGACGTCAGCCAACGCCGCGGTTTCGGACAGCACGAAGTCGCTGACAGCCAGCAAGTCCAGCCCATCCAGCCGCTGGGTGATATGCGTAGCGTGGAGCGCGGAAACGGCGACGTTGGAGGCAAATACCAACAGGGTGCGCACCCCGCCGTCGGTGCCCAGCCGGTCGAGCATCTCGTAAGCCGAGGGGCCGGGGCCAGGCAGGCTGTCAGGGTCGACTCCCCATACCGCGGCGACGTGCGCCCGGGCAGACCTAGAGCCAATGCCAGGTTGATGAAGGCGAGCGTGGTGTCGGTGCCGTTGCTGTGCTGCTCGGCGCCGCGTGCGGTGAGCATCATGGCCTGTTGGTGCCTCGCCGAGTAGCCTTGCGGCCTCGTCCAACTGGGCCACCGGAACGCCGGTGATCCGCTCCACTCGGTCCGGCCAGTACGAGCGCACCACCCGCCGGACCTCCTCAAAACCGCAGGTACGGTCAGCGATGTAGGTGGGGTCGATAAGTTCATGCCGGATCGCCAGGTACAGCAGGCCGTTGGCCAGCGCGAGGTCGGTGCCGGGCACCGGCTGCAGGTGGAGTTCCGCGCCACGAGCGGTGGGGGAACGCCGAGGGTCGATAACGATATGCGTTGCGCTGCGGCTGCGACCCTCGGCGAACCACTGCATTGCTGGCGGCATGGTGTCGGCCGGGGTTGGCGCCGACGAGCAGAATGACATCGGCTGATGCAACGTCAGCCAGCGGGAATGGCAGGCCCCGGTCGATGCCGAACGCGCGGCTGGTCGCCGCGGCCGCCGAGGACATGCAGAACCGATTATTGTAATCGATCGAGGAGCTCCGTAACGCGACCCGGGCGAACTTGCCTAGCTGATACGCCTTCTCGTTGGTCAGCCCGCCGCCCCCGAAGCAGCCCACGCTGTCTGGCCCGTGTCAATGTCGGGAGCGGCGGATAGCCTGCGCAACCCGGTCCAGCGCGTCGTTCCAGGTGGTGGAGCGCAGCGGCTCGTTGCGCCGGTCGCGGACCAGAGGTTGATCCAGGCGGTCGGGGTGGCTGAGTAACTCGGCTGCGCTCCAGCCCTTGCTGCAAGGCCACCCCGGTTGGTCGGGAACTCGTCCTGGGGCTCCAGATGGACTTGGCTCCCGGCGGGAGTCAGGGTGATGCCGCACTGCGGCGAGCAATACGGGCAGTGCATTCGCGTCGGGCGAGTATCCACATCCCCACCGTCCGCCTCACTCGTTTCAGCGCCGTTGTCGGCCGGTTACGGCTCGTGTGGCGACGGGCGTCAGCGAGCGTTCCGCCCCTCGAGGTCTCGACACCGCACGATCATTCCGAGCAGACGGTGTACGGTCGTCTGTGGGAGTGAGTCCACGTACACCGAAGCGATGACGAAAACTGCGGTCGTTGCTACATGGCTGCTACACATCGGAAACTTCTGTGCGAGTAGCTGGAGCAGGCGTGGTTGTTCTCTGTTGTTAGATCAAATTATCCAGCTCGGTGGTGGGATGCCAGCACGCACATTGCGGCGAAGATCAGTAAGAGGCCCTCGACGATGAGGCTGATGACCCCGAGTGGTTCGGTCCAGTTGCCGACGTCATCATAGTAGTCAGGTAATCCGGGTCCACGGGAGAGCACGTAGCCCGCGATGGGACCGGTGGCGACCCCCAGTGAGAGCAGCCAGCCCAACCTGGTGTCGCGTGCTAGCAGCAGTGCCGCAGTCACTATGCTTGCGGCTTCAAGGAGGTAGTACAAGATTTGAACGTATTCCGGGTTTTTCGAGCCGAGCAGACCTCCCTGGTCGATGATGTGGATCATTGCTACTGCAAGGCAGCCCACGATGCCAATAATTCGTGCGACCACGCTGTTGCTTGTCGCACGGGACTGAAGCATCTTCACACCTCAGTATCCAGTAGTATGATTGTGTTACTCCCTGTAGGGGTATGTCAGGCACTATAGCGCCCCTGCTGTGCCGCATAGATCAACGACGGTGATTTTTAATCTCCCGTTCTTTAAGCAGAGGTCCGTTGCGCCAGCCCATCGACCTGGTGGAGCCCAACCATGCTACATCAAGGGGGAGGCGGATCGGCGACTTGGATGGCGGTGCCTCGCCCCTAACTTTCCTCTTGTGATACGACGTATTACGATGGTTCCGTGGAGGGTGATCTGTACGACGGCTTATCGGTTAAGCGGCTACTGATCGACGCCGTCGACGTCCCTGACGAAGCACACCTGCGGCGGTCGGATCGCTACAGCGGCGCGGTGGACCGCGGTGGGCATTAAGCCGGAGGGGGGGCACGCGGTCGGCGAGGCCGGAGTCTTGGTCCTCGTAGGGAGAGGGCAAGAGAGCTGTGATCAACAGGTTGTGGGCGGCGTTCTCATCGGACGGTGTAAGAAGCACATCTGGACTGCGCCGGAGGTGGAGGACGTGCGCCGTTACAGGGTTCCCGATCTTTACCGCCGCGCCCTGGGAATGACCCGGAAGGGTCAAGCCTGAGAACTCGGCCGGATAGACCTTAGACAGCGGGAGCAACCCCGACCACCGCCTAGAAGATCACGGCTGCAGACCACGATCTCCTACCGGGCATCCAACAAGTTGGTGTGAGCACTGATTGGCCGTGCGTCTGGTTACTCGGGAGTGTCGTTGTGTGCCGCGAGTAGTGTCGTTGTGTGCCGCTGAGCTGCGGCTACATGCCGGTGTGGATCAATCCGTGCGTACTCGTCGCGCCGCCTCCGCTAACGGCTCGCTGACAATGATCTCACCTGAGGCCCAGCTGGGACGACTGCTCCGATACGCCGGACAGGACCCCAACTCTGGTACGACGCGGTGCAGGGCACCAAAGGTCACCCGGGTACCGCCGGGGGATCTAGCTCATTGGCGCTGCTCACCCCGCACGGTAGGCCGGCTGTGGCGCCGGGGGCGACGGTCACGGACAACCTGCGGGCCAGCGCGTTTACCGCGGTGTCAATGACCGTGAGTCTCCGCTGGGCGTGGCAGTGAGCGGATGTTCCCAGCGAACTTTCAGTGACTCCCGGCGAACTTTCAGCTACCTTATGCAACCGTATTTGCGCCGCAACGTCCCTTCGGAGGTCCATACGCGCTTGATCGAGGAGGGTTCACCATGCATCTAGGCCGGACAGCGCTTCGCGGCAGCGCCCTAGCGCTCGGTACCGCTGGGGCGCTGGCGCTCGGAGTGGGCTCGGCGTCGGCCAGCACGCTTACCCCAGCCCCGCAGGTGGCTGCAATCAGCTCCAGCCACCCGGGGTATCGCATGGGCTGGGACTACTGCGATGACTGGAACCACCGTGGCGAGGGGCGTTGTCGTGGGGACCGCTGGAGTTGGGACGCGGCACATCACTGCTGGGTTCACGACCGTTGGGATGGTCACCGGTGGAACCGTCGGTGAGCATCGTCGCCACGAGCGTCGGATAATCCGTCACTTGAGGGCCTGGCCTGCAGATTCGTGCAGGTTCTGCGGGCTAGGCCTGGCCTACCGCGGTTGTGGTGAGGGTCCAGTGCTCCCGAACGGGGGCGTGGTCAAGGAAGCCGCCATGAGGTGCCAAGGGTGCTGTTCTGCTGGTCAGCAAGGCTGAGCTGAGCGAGTCTGCGAACGATTCCCCACCTCACGTGATGATTTCCCCACCTCACGTGATGATCAATTATCGATTGTTGAACAGTGGGAATGCCATCTCGGCGATGTCCAGTCCGTAGATGGCGGCTACCTCACGTGCCCATTTCTGGGAGCGGTGCGGTGCGTTTTTGAGTTGCTCCCGCGCCCACTGTTCGGCGGGTGTGGGTGCCCGCTTCTCCTGTCGTTTCCCGGGTGGGCCTCGTGACCGATCACCTGCGGCGGTTATGGCCGGGTTGGCAGAGGATCACCTCCCCCTGAACATCACAGGCACCGGACGGTGCGGGCGCATTAACGAGCGAAAAGCCGAAAAGTTACTGGGAGCCTCTAGGCCGCCCCCGCTCTGCGCTAGGGCACATGCCTCACTGCCACACTAAGCCTCTTGCCCCTCCCGGCCTGCGGCGAGGCAGATAATCCGGCGAGGCAGACCAGCATCGACCATGCCGAAAAGAGGCTCTTTCGGCCGCTGGAGACGGGGTACTCTAAGGGTACTCCCATCTGCCTCGATACCGCCTGACGAACCCCCGTCACCGCGCAGGAGAACGGGGGAGCCAGGGTCGACGGAGTGTCCACTCACGGTTCGCCCCCTCATCCTGCCGGGCGGTTCACAGCCCGTCCCGGGCATGGCCAGCCGGACCACTTGCGGGACGGGCGCGGCGGGACACCGTGGATAGGGCTGAGCTGGGAAGAGTATTGCTCGGCGGGTGGTGGGACGGGTGGTGATGGCTGTCCCACCGCGTCCTCAGTCGGGTCAGGTCCCTCATGTCAACGGTGCTCGGGGCGGGACGGGACACCCGGTACTTGCACTGTTGACGTAAATCGGACATTACTGTCAGTAGTCGAATACTTTGGGGAGGGAGGCGGTGCCCCAGGGTTGCCAATGCCTAAATCCCGGGGAAACGCAAGCTTGACCGGATGCGGTTATAGGGTCCCTGACCGACTACATTTCCTGGTCAGGCCGGGGAGGTGGACGGGAGGGACCCGGCAGGGAGAACTCCCTTCCCTCCCTCCGTGCCTCCCTGACCAACTCCCTCAGTCACGCGCACCGAACGAGTGTCGCGCAGCCGGTCGTACCGGATCACTTTGGGCTGACAACCGTGACGGTGTCCGGGCTCAGCATGGTTGCAGCCGGCGTGCCGCGGCGCGGTGACACCATCGGCAGAGGACATGCACGGCTTCGGGGCATCGTGGGAGCGTCGATACAGCCCCGGGCGAGGGCGGCTAGCTCCCCTACGGCACGCTGGTCGTCACTGGTGTTGTTCATAGGGTGTCGATCAAGCCCGGCGACCGCGGCGCCATCGGCCTCAGTCTGCCTCTCGGTTGGCTGGCGGCAGCGCGGAGGGGGCGCCGAATTTGCTTCTAGTGCAAAACGGAAGTGGAAACTAGAAGGGTACATCCGCTAGAGACAGTATCGAGGCTGATATCGCTTTAGCGACCTTGCATGTGCAGACGGGATCAGGCGAGGGCCCTAATCTAGCGTATGCGGTAATACAAAAGGTGTCTCAGTTATCGAGTGTACGGGCAAAGAGCGTGAAGCTGCCTCCGCTCGTTGCAGCTCTCAATGTACGCGGGAATACCGAGTTGGCCAGACTAGGATCGCAGATGCCGAAGCGCATGCCGAAAGGCGAGAGATGATCCGGTTGTTGCATGGATCGATGGGGTGCGGCTCAGCCGATGGTGAGCAACACCCGGCCATGAACTGGAACCTCACATCTCTACCATCCGTAGATCGAAAACGGTTGGCCAGTTAGCACATGTTCAAGCGCGGTGCGGCAGTATGCAATCATGTGGTCAGGTAACGCGCTGAGCGGGAACCAGCGGAGTTCGCTGCATTTATCTGGTTCACGGTTTTCGGGTGTGCCTTCCCACTGGCGTACGGTGAAAAAGAAGGCAATGCGGCCACCGCTGGACGAGTTGTGCATAACGTGAGCAAACTCGATCGCGTCTGGGGCGATTGTGACACCAATTTCCTCTTTGGCTTCACGAATAACGGCGGTGATCGCTGATTCTCCTGCTTCCAGATGACCAGATGGCGCGTGGTATGCGCCGTCTTCGAAGCCGGTGTTCTGGCGACGGCCGAAGAGTATTTTGTCACCATCGAGCAAGAGCAGATGCACGTCTCCTATGACCTTGAAACGTCGGCAATCAGCCATGGGCAGATGGTCTCCCTTGATTACTCAGCGAGGCGGGCCTGAAACGAGGTTCATCCATAGTTTAGCGCAGCACGGAGCAATCGTTAGCAGAGACCCCACTCGCGAAGCGAGACGGTCAAGTTACCCAGCCGTTCGGGACTCATCTGTTTTTCTGCAGCACTTGTGACGCTCTCCTGATGTGCGCCGTATTGCCACCAGCTCTCGCCCGTCTTGCGGTCCATGACAAGGAACCGATCCTTGATTGCCGGACCGCGTAGCACCAGGGACACGGTGAAGGGCTCGGCCACCACGGCATGCACCATGGTGTGATGTAGCGCATAAACAGTGCCGACGTGCTCTTGTCGGACCTGCAGCGCCGTGAGTGAGCCGGGGTCGATGGTCTCGTCAAGCGAAGTGTTTCCGAACAAATAATGTCGATACTCGCCACGCAGGATCATGCTGGCGTACGACCAGCGGTGATTATGTGGCCGGTCGAAGTAGCCAGGTAGGAAGACGTGGAGGCGAAGCCTGATGCCGGACTCGTCACTGTGAAGGACGATCTTGTCGAGGATATCATAGTGCTCGCAGAGTGTCATCAGTTCGGGTCGCTCGGGCAGCGAAAGGAGTGCCGTGCGAATTGCACCAGAGTCCTCGATGATCGTCGTGAGCGCCTTGCGGGTGGCGTGCTCTACGGCGTCGATATCTTCCCAGTCGAGTGAGCGTAGCGGATCGATGATTGCTTCCACTGGTCTTCTCCTTACTCTTCGAGTTTGGCGCTGGATTTCCAGAGTCGACAGACAGGCACGATGTCTTCGTACGCGGCACATGAAGAGCTGCCCATGACCACTTCCTCGGCCGGGCAGCCACCCATACAGGCTGATTCTTTGCAGTCTCCGCAGGAACTCCGCATAAAGGGTTGGGTGAAGAGGTCGAACTCGTTCTCATTATGATTGAGCTCGATCCGGCCATCGTTCATGCGGGCAAAGTATAGATCAGTGTCGAACAGGTAAGAGCAGACATAGCAGCGCCCGTCGGGGAAGATCGAAATGCGATCCAGAGTCCGGTCGATACATCCTTGATAGCCCTCGGCCTGGTAGCGCTCCATCTGGTCGCGTCGGGCATACGTCGGCTGGTACCACACCCGTGTGCGGTACTGTGGCGCGACGCCATTTAAGGTCTCACAGAAAGCGACCCACTCAAGAGGAGACATGGCCATCTCTGGATTCTCGTGTCCGATACCGATGGTCGAGAAGACGTGGAACTTGACCAATGAGACACCCAGCTCGTCGGCGATACCGAGGAGTTGCAATGCGTCTGTACGGTTGGCCTGGTTGACCGTGCAGATAATTCGGGTGTCGAAGCCTCGCTGCGCGATCTCAGCGGTTGTTTCGAGAGCCTTATAGAATGTCTCCGCGCCACGAACAGCGTCATGCGATGGGGCAGTCCCGCCGTCGAGACTTACTTGCACATACGCGAAATCTTCGGGTTCGAGCTGCCGGAATTTACGTAGCGCCGGTAGTTGTGCGTTAGTCGTGGTGATGACATGTTCATAGCCGATTTGCTTCGCCGCCCGGATTGCGCCGCAGTAGTCTGGGTGCAGCGTGGGCTCACCACCTAGAATTGTGAGTTTGCTGCCGCCCATGCTCCGCCAGATGATCAGGGTTTCCACAATCTGCGGCAGAGACATCTTGAGCGCCCGATCGAGACGTTCGCCCATATAGCAGTGCTCACAGCGCAGCTGACAGGCTTCGGTGATGTAAGATAGACATTACGGAATCGGCCGTAAGCAACCCTGTCGATGCGCTCAGGTTGGGGTACGGTCGCTCCCCGTGGCATACGGGCATGGCCATAGCCGTCGCTCACGCCCGTGAAGCGTGGCGTGGGCAACGATACTGCAGACATGATCTTGCTCCTTAGAAAAGAAAGGACGTGAGTTCTTGGCTGCTGACATCGAGGGACTGGCTGCCGTCAAGCCGTGTGACGGTAATACCAGCGTTCGATAAGGCGCACCGGATGCCTCCGACCATCTGGTAGTAGCGCTGGCTACGTGTCTCATAGACAGGAGGGATACAGGGCGGTTTCAATCGGTCATGGCGACACAGTGCTTCTCGATAAGCTCTTCGAAGACCTCGACCGGCTTTCGCCAGTTGAGCGTCTTGCGTGGTCTGCCATTCAGTTCTGCTGCTACTCTATCAA